>Ga0181521_10000178_pt1 | contig 75424 bp, 68 predicted proteins | sample PEATcosm2014_Bin_32_FD_119764 | JGI IMG/M metagenome (GOLD analysis project Ga0181521, IMG submission 119764) | Peatland microbial communities from MTU Mesocosm Facility, Houghton, MI, USA - PEATcosm2014_Bin02_60_metaG | ecosystem: Environmental > Terrestrial > Soil > Wetlands > Peat | place... | reverse complement strand
TCGTATGGCGGTAGCGCAGGCGAGCGTAGTCTTACCCACACCGCCCTTGCCTGCCAAGAGGACAAACCGCACATCGAGGGACGGGGACGCAGCCGGATGCAGCACGGCCGGCAAGCTGGGCAAGCCGGGCTTGGCCGCACTCACCGGCCGTCGGGCCAGCGGCCGCGCGTGGTCCCAGAATCCGGAGAGCGACTCGGGCCCGCGGACCTCTTCCGCGAACAACTCAATTCCCCAGGCCGGACAGGGCAACTCGATCCCGGCCAGGAGTTGTTGGATCAGGCCCTGCTCGACCGCGGCGGCGGCCGAGCAGGCCAGGCAATCGCTCTCGAAATGGAGCCGGTTCACGACCAACTCCGATACGGGTATCTTGCGGCTGAGCAACTCCTGGAACAGGGACAGGGTCTCGCGAATGGCGAGCGGCTCGGCGATGGTGACGGGAACGCATTGGAAACGGGCGGGGTCGCGCAGCAGGCTCTCGGTTCGCAGCAGCGAGGATTTCCATTGGGCGACCACCAGGTCGAGGCGGTCCGGGTCGGCATTCCGGCTGAACACCCGCCGCATGTACCGGCGCTTGGCCAGCAGCGCCTCCAACATGCCAAGCCATCGCCGGGTCATTTCGGGCATGGCCAACTGGCGCAGGGTGTGGCCGCTGGGCGCCGTATCCACCACGATGCAGTCGTAGCGGCGGGCCTCCACCCAAAAAGCGATTTCGAAGAAGGCCATCAACTCGTCGAGACCGGGCAGGGCGAGGTTCAGGAATCGATTGATGTCCTCATCGTCCAGCAAAGTGCCGGCGGCGGCGATCTCCCGCAGCGTGGGGCCGTTTTGCTCGCGGAATCGAGCGATGGATGGATGAGGGTCAAACTCCAGCACTTCGAGGTTGCCGGGGGGCACATGACCTGCCAGGCTGTCCCGTACGGAGTGGGCCGGGTCGGTGGAAACCAACAGCAAGGAACGGCTGGGGGCGAGCGCGGACATGCGCAGGGCGGCGGCCGTGGCGCAGGTGGTCTTGCCCACCCCGCCTTTGCCGCCGAACAGCAGGAGCTGCAGGCCTGGCCGATCGAAGAACGCGGGGCTCGGCCGGCTCATCGCGATCTCCCGCACCGCTTAGAAATTGCCAACCTCCTGCTCGGTCGTCACGGTGCCGGGATCCTCGAATTCTCCCTCGTCTTCCAGACGACTGTCGATGGCGTCCAGCCGGTCCAGCAAGAGCTTCTCTTGGGCGTCGAACTGCTCCTCGGTAATCCGGCCGGTTTCGAGTTCCATGTAGAGGAGTCTCAACTGCTCGTTGATCAACTGACCTTCGCCGTCCAGCTCCTCATGGGCAATCTTGCCGATTTCCCGGAAAACCCAGAGAATGCTGCTGAAAGGAGAACAGAGGATGTCGTCCACCAGCAGCATTATTGCTCCAACTCGAGATCGACGAAGTTGTGCGGCGCCCAGGGTCCGCTATAGTCGAAGGCGAAATTGTTGTCGAACCGTTTGGCTGCCGCGAACACGGCGGCGGAAAACTCTTCCTGAGCCTCGCGCCGCACCAGGCATGCCAGGTTCATGACCTCGTGCTCATTGCGGCACGGGTTGGCCTTGAATTCCACGCACACAGGGTCCAGCACGTGTTCGACCTTGCGGGTGTGGTCCTCGCGGTCGTCGTGCAGCAGGCGGTCGAACATGCGGCCCAGTTCGATCTTCTCTTCCTGGGTGAACTCATGGCGGGCACCCACCAGGCGGTCCCGCGCCAGGCGCAGTTCCGCGTGCGTGTTGACGAAATACTCGAAGATATTGGGGACATCCCAGGCTACGCGCAACCCCATTTCCACTTTGCCGGCCACGCGTTTGAGCTGCTCCTCGAAGGCGCGCTGATTGCGGACCAGAATTCCGCGGATGGCCTCCGGGCTGGCCGCGATCGTGCCGAAGGCCATGGGCAGCGGGGTGGTGGCGGCCATCAGACACTTAAGCACGGCTTGGTGGGCCGCCAGGTTGGCGCGTTGCGGCCGGACCTTGGCGCCGGCCAAACCGCTCACCACGGCGGCCACGCGGCCCTCGGAAATGGTGTACACGTCACTGCCCTCGATGCCCAGAGATGGATAGGACCGCGGGCCGCCTCCCTCCACGATGGCGTACAGATAGTTCCTCCCGCTGGCCACCGGCGCGGCCGGCTCCGCGGCGGGGCGGTCCAAGACTACCGCGCAGTCGGAGTCTTTCATGACTGCCTCCTCGATTGTTTCGACTGGACTCGCCCGGCGTGCGCGCTCCATCGATCGCCAAGCCAGGCACGCCGCGGCTCGGCGTTCAACAGCCGGGTCCATTCCTGGAGCAGACGCTCGACTCCGGCCCGCGCCTGGGGCGCCCCGGTGGAAGTGGGGATGAGTCGGAAGCTTCGGCGATGCTGGTTGGTGGGGATATGGGCCGAGGTCCTGAGCGTCAGCATGTTCTGTTTCCTTCAGTAACGGATTTTGAATCCGCCCGCGCTGCGGCGGGGCGCGAGTTTCAGCTCGAGGCCGGGCAGGCGCCCCGGCATCCTCCCCTGGCCCGACGCAGCCACCGCCTGGAGCAGCTCGTGCTTGGCCTTGTCGATCTCATCCAGGCGAGCGTCGATCAGCGCGATGCGCCGGCTGGCGCTCTTGCGCTCCATATCGCGCCGGGCCTTTTCCATTTCCAGGCAGGTGATCTGCATGTAGCCGCGGTAGGGCAGGGAGACCTGGTCCACCCGGCCGGAGAGCGTGCGAATGTTGGTTAGGCCTTTGGTGGGGATGGCCATGACACTACTCCTTTCCGTTTCCGTTGCCTTCCGCGACGGGCCGGAGGCCGCTTCTCCGCGGCTTGACAGCCGCGCCGCAGATCCTGGCTATGGCTTCGTCGATCTTATGGGGCATTAGCGACTCCCCGTCGCGCGTGACTTTGGCCGTCTCGGTGGCCAGAACGTCGCGGCAGACCCATTGGAATACCGGGTCGTCCAGCCGCGCATGCGCCCGCCGGTGGACCAGAATCTTGGCGATCACGATGGTGGCGCGAATGGTCGGCCGGTGATTGTTGACGCCCGTGCCCCGCAGCTCGCGAACGATGTCCACGATGACTTCGGCGTCCGCGCGGGCGATACTCGATTTGGCGAGCGCGATCTGGATCTCCGTCTCGCGGTCGAAGTTGCCCAGGTTGAGCGTGATCAGCCGGTCCATCAGGGCGTCCTGGGTCTTGTGGACCCCGGCATACTCCTCCGGGTTGGAGGTGAAGATGGCGCGAAAGTCGGGATGCACTTCGAGATACCCCGCGCCGCTCGGCCGCAGAGCGGGCAGATTCAGGATTTTCTCCTCCAACACGCTCAGCAAAGCGTTGTTGGCTTCGGGGCGGGAGCGATTGAACTCGTCGTAAATCAGGGTGTTCCCGTTGGCGCAGGCCGTGGTGAGGCGGTTATCCACCCATAGCGTGTTCATGTTCTCTTCGGTCTTCAGCACGGAGTGGATGTAGTTGTCGATCAGCTTGGACTTGCGGTAACCGGCGTCCTTGCCGATCAGGTCCGAGCTGCCGAATTCGTCGTCCCCGTGAATCAGAGTGACCGGACGGCCGAGTTTGGCCGCCACGTGGAAGGCCAGCGTGGTTTTTCCGGTTCCCGCCGCGCCGGCGAAGTGCACCGCATAACCCACTTCCAGGTACGCCAGCGCCCTTTCGGCCAAAGCCTGAATGTGCGGGGTCGCCACGAATTCTTCACTGGCCTCGGGCACCACGTCGTCCCCCTGTGGCTGGACTCGGACGACCATTTCCCCGAGGTCTTTGCTTATCGTATCCACCATCGGAATGCTCACCTTATGAACTGGCAGGAATCAGTGCTTCTTCAATCCCTTGGAGGCCCGTTTCTTGGCCCGCGGCAAGGGCGCCATGGACGGTTGCGCAGCCCGCGCCGCGACTGGCTTATGAGCGGGCTTGTGCCTGGGCGGCTCCGCTTTGGGCGCGGCAGGCGGCTGCTCGTCGGCTGGGGCCTTGGCCGCCGGCCGGTGTTTCTCCGGAGTCTGACCTTCGAAAAGCAGCGGGCCAAACCAGGCCCGGTGGGCGCCCGCGCGGTCGCGCGCGAAGCCGGCGCACAAAGTGGAAACCCGATTGCGCCGCTCGCCGGTCTGGCGGACCAGGTCGCCCAACAAGGCCACTCGGGCCTGGCGCGCGGACACAATCGCGTCCCGCAACCCCGTCATCGATACAGTCAATACATCCACGTTTGTCCTCCCTTATCCAACCTCACACAATGCACTGGAGTTTTTGCGATTTGCGCCGGCCCCCAAAACCCAGCCGCAGTAGCTTCGCTTCAGCCGGCGGGGATCTCGAATCTCGCCGGACGGGCTCTTAGCCAACGCTCCGCACAACAAACTCCTCGACCACCGGGATCTGCTCCTCCGTCACGGCATTGACTGCCCGGATGTTGCCCGCCCGGGTCTCGATTTCCATGATCGCGCCACAGCCGAAGCACTTGATCTGGCCTACGTAGTCGTCATAGGCGTCGGCTAGATCCACCTTAAACCCGCAACCAAGACAGTTGATTTCCATCTGACTCTCCTGTTCTTCCTACCGAGTCCCCACGGCACGTTCCGAAAGGCCGCTGGCGGGAGGCCTGACTCAAGCGCCTGGGGCCACCCGCACGGCGAACCAGCCGGTGGGCCCCGGACAGGAACTACTATCGCTGTTGGGCCATTTGCTCCCGCCCGCTTGAGTTTCGGTCCCCACCGATTGTCCCTACTAGCTCTTGCCGGCCCAGGCCCTGCGGGCGCCGGCCAGGTCGTTTCTCATCTCGCGCCGCTGCGCGCCAACCGAGCGCTTCAGGCTGCTCAAAAAAGCCAGGCGTTCGTTCTGGGTCCGTTTCGCCATGGTCGCGCGCACACGGCCGAAGTGCGCGCACAGCTTGGTAACAGTGTGCGTCAGCCCCTTGGCGCCGTGCTGCAACTCGGTCATCATGGTACCGCGCATCTTGCGCATCGCCACGATTTCATCGCACAAGCGTGTCATATCTTCTGTCAACATACCGTAAGCTCCTTTCCTCTCTCCGGCGTCCTTGGGTTCCCAAGCCGGAAGAGGCCCTGTGGCGGGCCTCCGGCCGGCGGCGGGAATTTGTTGGGGCGCAGTTCTAAGCCGGCGCCGCAGCGCTGGCGGTCAGACCGATGGCTTCGGCATACTTCAAATAGGTCTCAACCGAAGCGATCACAACGCGAGCTTCCACCGAGAGTAGTTCGATGCCGACCAGCGACACCTTGACCCAGGCGTCAATAACGATGCCTTTGTCAAGAATGCGGTCAACCACTTCCGCCAAACTCGAGGAATCCGTGGACTTTGCTACTTTTGCCATGATTTTCTCCTTTCCGGCTTTCCACCGCGATTGGGTCTCACTTATGTTCGACCTACCATCTAACTAGCACGTCAAAGGCCATGACATTCCGGTTGAGTGTCGTGAGACTACTTACTGATACCGCAAGGGATAGCGCTCGCAGCACCATCTCGAAAGGTACTACGGCGGAACCCGCTCCATGGCGCCCATTCCACAGAGTCATTCAGGCGACTCCGCGAAGTTATAAGGAGGCCATGGCCCACTTAGTAATATCTTGGCCCCGCTGGGCGGACAGATCTTCCGAGCCTCGCTCCGAAATCGTTCCACGCCGTCTTTCGACGTCAGAAAGTACAGCGAGAGGAGGCGCCGCTGGCTGGACGAGGAAACCTCTCTCCGCTGCTCGGTGGAGCAGCCTGAGAGCAAGCCGGCGATGCGATCCGCCAGTTGGGTTTCCTCCCCGTCGAGCGCGTTGCCGAAGGGGTAGCGATTGCGCAAGGATGCCAGGTAGGCGGCTCCCGGGGACGGCGGAACGGCGGGCGGAACCGCGGCGCGCGCCGGCCACAGGACGCGGATGCCCATCTCGGTCATCCCTAGAAGCCGGGCCAACTGCGCCCCGAACTCCTGGCGGTGGTCCTCCAGGAGACGAACGACCGCGGACTCATTCTCCATCACGCAGCCGTATCGCAGAGGAATGACGGCCTGCCGGGCGTGAATCGCCTCGACCACTCTCTCATAGGCCAATAGGGAGGCGACGCTGGGGGACGCGCCCATCTCTTCCACGGCCGAAACCGCGGCTGCCAGGCCGTGCGCCGTCAGCAGGTGCGTTCCCGGGGGACACCCGGCCGAATCCTCCCGCACGATGCCGTAAAGAAGGTACCTCATGCCGCCGCTCCCACGGAAAGGTCCGGAACGAAACTATACGGGGGCCACGGACCGGTCGGCGTCAGCATCAAACCGGGGAATGCCTCGCCTGCATTGAACCGCGCCAGACATCCCCGAAACTCGTCCAGCGCCGCCGGCGAGACCAGGAAGGCCCAGTTCAATACGGCCTCGGCGCCGGCCGCCGCCTCCACCGGCGACAGCACCTTGCGTTCCCGGAAACCGCCGGCATGTTGCGCCAGCGCCGCCGCCGCCCGCCGGCAGAATTCCTTCAGCCGGAAGTTGAAATCCCGTTCCCACTGAGCTTTGATTCGCTTCTCCTCGAAATATCGCGCTCCGGGGGAAGCGGCCGGCGCGCGCTCATCCGCCGCTGGCCGGCCCGGCGAGCCAGGACCTTCGAGCGCCTGGCCGCGATCGAGCAACCCCTTGACGGCCCACTCCCGCTGGTCGCCGAGCTCCGTGAAAAACCCGGTGACGGCCTCCCGGTGTTCGAGAACAAACCGCTCGATGCTGTCCACGGAAGTAAACAGGGTGGCAAAGCGCGCCGGCAGCACGGGGACCCGGCCACCAATCTCCTCGATCACCGCTTCATGGCGGCAAACCCGAGGTCCCAACCAAGCCAGATCCTGTAAGTTCGCGTCGGCCGATTCGCCCGAAAACTCGCCCAACAACGCTGGGCTGAAGACCGCGCCAATCCCCCCGCAGTCACGGACCACGACGCCAGACTGCCCATCCACCCCGATGGCGTTGGCGGGGACGCCAGTTAGGCACGGCGTCAGGCAATACAGGTAGTAAGCCGTCCCGCTGCTACGCATTGACGACGGCTTCCTTCAGAGCCGTTTCCAGGTCGCCGGCCTCGACCACCACCGGCGCTTCGACCGGCGGCTCGCCGACTCTGCCGGCCACCGCGCGCCGCACGGCGTGCAGGGCCGCCCGGGTGCATACGCCTTGGATATCGGCGCCGCTGAAACCGTCGGTACCCGCGGCGAGTGAGCCGGCGCTGATTCCCGGCGCCAGCGGCTTGTTCCGCAGATGGACCTCGAAGATCAGGCGGCGGCTCTCCTCGTCCGGCAGGGCGATGTCGATGATCTCATCGAAGCGTCCCGGCCGCAGGACCGCCGGATCGAGCATGTCCAGCCGGTTGGTGGCGCCCAGCACCAGCACCCCCTTCAGCTCCTCGACGCCATCGAGCTCGGTGAGAAACTGGCTCAGAACGCGCTCGGCCACGTGCGCATCGGAGCCGCCGGCGTTGCGCGCCGGCACCAGCGCGTCGATCTCATCGAAGAAGATGATGCACGGCGCCGCCTGCTTGGCCTTGCGGAACATGTCGCGCATGCCCCGCTCCGACTCCCCCACGTACTTGGAGAGCAGCGCCGGACCTTTTACGGAAATGAAATTGACCCGGCTTTCATTGGCGATGGCCTTGGCGAGCAGGGTTTTGCCGCAGCCCGGCGGACCCGTCAGCAGAATTCCCTTGGGCGGACGTATGCCGGCGCTCAAGAAGAGATCCGCATACTGGAGCGGCCACTCCACCGCCTCGACCAGCCGCTGCTTGATGTCGGAGAGGCCGCCCACATCCTCCCAACGGACGTCGGGCACCTCGACGAACACCTCGCGCGTGGCGGAAGGTTCCACTTCGCGCAAGGCATCCAGGAAATCCTCCATGCGGACTTCGAGCTTGGCCAGGTGCTCGTAGGGGATGGTCGCCTGCGCGAAATCGATGTCGGGCATGATGCGGCGCAGGCAAATCATGGCCGCCTCGCGGCACAGCGCTTCCAGATCCGCGCCCACAAAGCCGTGCGTGATCTCGGCCAGATGGCCCATGTCGACGTCCCCGGCCAGCGGCATGCCGCGGCTGTGGATGGCGAGAGTCTCTTCGCGCCCGTGACGGTCGGGAATGGGGATGGCAATCTCGCGGTCGAACCGCCCCGGCCGGCGCAAGGCCGGGTCGAGCAGGTTGGGCAGGTTGGTGGCGGCGATCACGATCAGTTGCCGCCGTTTGGCGAGCCCATCCATGAGCGCCAGCAATTGCGCCACCACCCGTTTTTCGACTTCCCCCACGACGTTCTCGCGGCGCGGCGCAATGGCGTCGATCTCATCCAGAAAAATGATGCTGGGGCCCTTGCGCGTGGCCTCCTCGAAGATCTTCCGCAGGTGGGCTTCGCTCTCGCCGTAGAATTTGTGGATGATCTCCGGACCGCTCACGGAAAAGAAGTTGGCCTCGGTTTCATGCGCGATGGCGCGCGCGATCAAGGTCTTGCCGCAGCCCGGCGGACCATGCAGCAGCACGCCCTTGGGGGCGTCGATCCCCAGCCGCTCGAAGACCTCCGGATAGCGCAGCGGCAATTCGATCATCTCCCGGATGCGCTGGAGCTGCGGCTTGAGCCCGCCAATGTCCTCGTAAGAGGTGGAACGATCCGCCCCTTCCTCGGCCTGCTGCGGGTTGCCGATGACCAGCCGCGTGGTGGGATTGATCAGCACCGGGCCTTTCGGCGTGGTGCTCTCCACCTTGAAATCCGCCCACCGGCTGCCAAACAGCGTGGCGCGGATGCGGTTTCCCTCCTGCACCGGCAGGCCGTCGAGCAAACTGCCGATATAATCCAGGTCGCGCTCGGAGGGCCGCGCGCCGGCCGAGGCCAGCACCACACGCTCGGCCGGGCGGCAAGTGGTCTTCCGCACCGACACGAATTCGTCCAGCCCCACACCCGCGTTTTCACGCACCAGCCCGTCGATCTGGATGCGGGATTGCCCGCGAAGCTCCTTGTGCGCGGGCATCGCCTTGCAGACCGTCCCGCGCTTCCCGGCGACTTCGACCGGGTCCCCAATGGCGACCTGAAGCCGGTCGAGGTCTTCCGGACCCATGCGGGCAATCCCCCGCCCCACATCCTTGCTCAACGCCTCGGTGACTTTGAGCTTGAGAACGGGCGCTTCGGTGCGCTCCGAGACCATGGAGGGACTCTTCATTTCTTACACTTCTTGCACTTGATTTCCACCACGCCGTTATTGCAGGCGACCGCGATCTTCTCCTTGGCGCAGCTCGCCGGAAGCAGCACCTCTTTGCGATACTTCTTGTCGCCACGCTCGGCGGAGAAGGCCAGCAGGTCGTCCTCCACGGCGATGTGCACGTCTTCCTTGCCGATGCCCGGCATCTCGGCCACCACCAGGACGTGATCGTCTTCCTCGAAGACATCCACCACCGGCTCGCGGACTTCCTGCACCACGGTGTGCCCGGATTCTTTGTCCTGGCGAATGTTTCCGAACGGCTCGATCACCGGCCGGTCGTCTCCCAGCCCCACCTTGACGGTGACCCCGTAGATGCCTTTCAGCTCCTTGTTGGCCCCGTGGATCTCTCCGGTGCGGGACAACTGCTCGCCGTTTTTGGCCAGTTCTCCGAGCTTGTCGACCAGGTCCCCAAAGCCCTTGAGAATCCCGCCCAACCCCACCTCGAAACCGCCTTCCGACGCCTTCTCATTGTGTTTCTTGATCACGTAATTGTTCTCCTTCGATCTGAATTCCGTACTCTTTGACTTTCGAATAAAGCGTCTTGTAATCCACCTGGAGGAGGCGTGCGGCCTTGGATTTGTTGCCGCCCGTTTTCCGCAGGGCGTGGGCGATCGCCATCCGCTCCACGTGGACCGTGCTGCTGCGGACGATGTCTCGCAGCGCCAGATCGCCACACACGCGGACGCGTGCGGATGCATGCACCACCAGGTCGTCTTCCGCCAGGATGTCGCACGCCTTGGGTTTCACTCCGAGATCTTCCTCGGTAACCACGTCCCCCGCCATGAGAACGGCGCGGCGGACGGCCGACCGAAGCTGCCGCACATTGCCGGGCCAGTCGTAAGCCAACATCGCCTCGACCGCCGGCGGGGAAAAACCCTTGACGGATTTGGAAAGCTCGATGTTGGCGATATCGAGGAACCGCTTTGCCAGGTACGGTATGTCCTCCCTGCGCCCGCGCAACGGCGGAACCAGGATGGTGTATTCGTTCAACCGGAAGTAAAGGTCGGCCCGGAACGCACCGTCATCGCACAGTCCTTCCAGGTCGTGGCCGCTGGCGGTCAGCATCCGGACATCCACCGAGATCGGCTTGGCGCCGCCCAGCCGGTACAGGGTCTTCTCCTGGAGCACGCGGAGCAGCTTGGCCTGAGAGGCCAGCGGCATGTTGGAGATTTCGTCCAGGAAGAGCGTCCCCCCGTGGGCCGCCTCGATCTTTCCAATGGTCTGGCGGTCCGCTCCGGTGAACGCCCCTCGCTCATGTCCGAACAACTCGCTCTCGAACAGCGTCTCCGGGATGGCTCCGCAATCCACGGGGATGAAGGGATGGCGTGCGCGCCCGCTGGCCTGATGAATGGCCCGCGCCACAACCTCTTTTCCCGAGCCGGTTTCGCCCACGATGAGCACGCTGAAATTCGAATTCGCGACCCGTTCGATGGCGGAAATCACTCTGCCGACCGCCTCGCTGGGGCCGAACGTCTCGCGCGGCGAGAGGGCCTGGTGGACGTGATCCGCCAGGTGTTTTAACTGGAGCTTCAATCGCCGCTCGTTGAGCGCGCGGAGCACCACGCGGATCACTTGGCGATTGTCAAACGGCTTGGCGAGATAGTCGTGGGCGCCGGCGCGCAAGGCCTCCACCGCTCCCCGCACCTCGGCGTATCCCGTGAGCAGGATCACCGGCAGCTCCGGATCGAGGTCCTTGGCTTTGCGCATCAACTCCATGCCATCCATGTTCGGCATCCGCAGGTCCGCCAGCAGCACGTCGGGGTCTCCCGCGCGGACCAGTTGCAGCGCCTCGATTCCGTCTTTGGCCAGCAGCGGCGTCAGTCCCTCGCGGTGCAGAAGGCACCCCAGCAACTGGGCCATTTCGGGCTCGTCCTCGGCGATCAGGATTCTGCCTTGAACGGCGCTCATGAACGTCTTCCGAGCCTCACCCGGGGCGGCCCCAGCGGGTAGATTACGTCAATATCGGAATCCAGGTACCGGGTGACCTGGTGGAGCATCCCCATGAACAAAATGCCGCTTTCCCCGGCGCCCAAGGTCCCGTTGATGCGCGCCGCGATGTAACGGTCTCGCTTCTCGAGCAGCGCGTCGCGCAATTGTTTCTGGCGGATCCCGGTCCGGGCCGCGGCCCCGGCAGCGAACGCCGCAGCCGCAAGCTGGTATTCTTCAACCAGCAATTCGGGCGACTCGGTACCCATCAGTGTGGCGCCACGTTCCTGGAGGTTCAGGAGCAACCCGTGGTTCCGGTTCCCCGCTGAGGCCAGCTCCGACACAATCTCCAGTTCGTGCCGGCAAACCGGCAATCCGTCCTGATAGACCCGCATGGAGCCGGCGGTCACCGGCAGTTTGGCGACCACGCTCTCGATCTGGGCCCACATGTTCTCCACCACAGCCGCATGGTGCGTCAGACCCTGCCGCCCCAGCGCCGACAGTTTCATCCCGCGTACCGCCGCCCCCAGTGTGCCCATGTCCGCCAGGGTGTGGATGATCGGGATGTAGACGAGTTTCCTTCGACTTCCGCCGGATTGGGCGTTAATCATCTCGGCAGGACCTTGATACACCTCCTGTGGAACAGAGTGCACCAAAAAATAGAGTGTTGAAAATGCCTTGAACTCTCACAAGTTTCTCGCGCGCCTTGGCGTGGGTTTCCGGCCGCCACTTAGACCTATCGGCTTTTGGCCGGTAATCTTTAGGGACACGCGAACCAAGCCCCTAACAATTCCGAGAAATATTGGTGGATGGCGGCACATCGATAGTGGCCGCCGATAAAAGCTCAAGGGAAAGTTCCGTGTCAGTCCACGAGCAAAGACGCCAGCAGACTGCCAAAGCGACCGCCGGATTGTTTGAGAACAGCCCGCTGCCGATGTGGATCTACGACCTGCGCACGCTGTCGTTCCTGGCGGTGAACGACGCCGCCGTGGAGTATTACGGTTACTCGCGGGAAGAATTCCTGGCCATGACGGCGCGGCAACTGCACCTGCCGGCGGAACGGTCGGCCCTGCTCGATCAGGCCCTGAGATCGCCGGCTTCCGCCGCGCCGAAACGGACGTGGCAACTGGTAAAGAAAGACGGAGGGGTGATCTACGCCGAGGTGGCCAGATGGGCCGTGGATTTCGCGGGCGAAAGCGCGTGTCTGGCCAGCGCCCACGATGTCACCGAATACAAGCGATCCGAGTTGCTGTATCGGATGCTGATGGACACCATCCCCTCGTCGGTTCTGCTGCTGGACGAAGACCTGCGCGTAGTCCTGGCCAACCGGAACTTCCTGGAGAAATCGCGCCGGACCACGGGCGCGACCGCGGGCAAGCGGCTGGCCGAGGTATTCCCTGAAGTGATTCTTGCGGAAATGGGCCTGGAACAGCAGATTCGAAACGTCTTTACGAGCAGCCATGCGATGCAAGGCCAGAGGCTGACCTACCGGGCGCCGGGCGTTCCGATTCGGGTCTACTACTGCAGCGTGGTCCCGGTCGACTGGGCCGGGCAAGTGGATCACGTTCTGCTCCTGATGGACGACGTTACCGAGCAGATGCGGCTGGGCGAGGAGATCCGGCGGATGGAGCGCCATCTGGCCAGCGTGGTGGAGAGCGCCAGCGATATTGTGATCTCCACCGACACCGAGGGCAATATCCTGACCTGGAACAAGGCGGCTCAAAGGGCTACGGGCTACTCGCTGGAGGAGTTGAAAGGCCGCCCGTTTTTCGACTACTGCGACCAGACCGGCGCCGCCAACGTGGGAAGATTGCTAACCAAAGCGGCGTCCGGCGGGAGATCCGGGCGCATCGAGTCCAACCTGAAGACCAAAGACGGGCGTTGCCGTCCGGTGGCCTGGGTTTTCTCTCAGATGACGGACGACGCGGCGCGCACGGTGGGCTTCGTGGTGGTGGGCCGGGACCTGACGGAACAACGCAAGTTCGAGTTGCAGATCCTGGAATCGCAGAAACTGGCGGCGCTGGGCGTGATGGCCAGGGGGATCGCCCATGAAATCCGAACGCCCCTGGCGATTTCCTCCTCGGCCGCTCAATTCCTGACGGAGGACGATCTCACCCCGGAATTCCGCCGGGAGTGCGCCGAGAAGGTCCACAGCGGCATCCGCAAGGCAAGTTCCATCATCGACAACCTGTTACGTTTTGCGCACCCCTCGGCGGAGAAGAGCAAGACGCCGCTGGACCTCATGCATGTCATGACGGAGGCCCTGGCTCTGGTGGACAACCAGGCCAAGGTTCAGAACGTCGAAATTCGCAAGAACTTCCCGCCGGAGCCCTGCCAGGTGCTGGGGGTTCCGGGCCTCCTGGAACAGGTGTTCATCAACCTGCTGCTCAACGCCATGAACGCCATGCCGAACGGCGGGACGGTGGACATCCTGGCGGAGCACGCCGCCGGCGAAGTGCTGGTTCGCGTCACGGACACCGGAGAAGGGATTTCGCGGGAGGATCTCGACAAGATCTTCGATCCCTTCTTCACCAGGGCTCCTCTGGGAAAGGGTACCGGCCTGGGGCTATCCATCTGCCACTCCATCGTCGATCAGCACGGCGGCTCGATCGGGGTGGAGAGCCAGAGCGAAAAGGGGAGCACCTTCACGGTGAGACTGCCGTCGCTCGCCGTGACAGAGGAGAAAAGCGGTGAGCCTCGCGAACCGGGTCGTGCTCGTCGTGGACGACGACCCTGATATCTGCTGGGCGCTGGAACGCGTGCTGGGGGCGCTGGGGGCGCGGTGCGTACGGGCGCTGGACGGCCGGACTGCTCTCCTGGCAGCCCGGCTCAACCGTCCGGCCATGGCTCTGCTGGACGCCAAGTTGCCGGATATAGACGGTCTGGAGTTGGCGCGAAACCTGCGCCTGGCCGACCCCGGCATTCTGGTGCTGGTGATTTCGGGGTACTACTACAAGGACGATCCCGCGATACAGGCGGCCCTGGAACAACGGCTGATCCACGGATTCATCGAGAAGCCGTTCTCGCACGCGGAGGTCGTTGCGACGGTGAAAGACGCTTTTTCCTCCCGCGAGGCGACGTGACCGCTTTCACCGGACACGTTGCAGCGGCCCACGCCGGAAGGTTACACTGGTCAAGAGCAGTCCTTCATCCTGATTCCCCGGTCGTCTAATGGTAGGACAGCGGCCTTTGGAGCCGTGAATCGTGGTTCGAATCCTCGCCGGGGAGCCACCCGTTTCTTCTTCCTAAACTCCAGGCGCGTTTCTGTTGACGGCGCGGCCTACACGCATCTTCATGCTCTTGGCACACCGCAGTGGGCGCGCCGTCCTGAGTGCAGCCCGCGGCGCGCGTGGCCGTTTGACCACCGCACGGTTCAAAAACACGCCTTCCAGCAGAGTTCGAGCCCCAGCGCGAACAGCGCCACCGAAAGCGCCGCGCGCAACGGCCGCGCCGGCAGAACCGAGGACAGCCACGCTCCCAGCATCACCCCGGCCAGGCCGCCCAGCACCAGCCCTCGCAGAAGCATCGAATTGTAATCGCCGGCGGAAAGGTGCCACGCCCCGCCGGCACTCGAGACCACCAGCCCAAAGCACAGGTCGGTTCCGACCACCTGCGCCGGCGTCAGGCTGGTGAGATTCAGCAGCACCAGCGACCCCAGCGCGCCCGCGCCGGCCGATGAGAACCCCACTTCCGTTCCGATGGGCACGGCCGCTGCCGCCACCCATCCGAGGCGGCTGGTTCCCGGCGCCGCGCCGCTCGGCCGCACCATCCGGTAGAGGTTGTAGAGCGCCATGCCCGCGACCATCACCCCCACCAGCAACAGCACCGCGCGCTGATAGCGGTGCACGTCGAGATAGCGGAGCAGCAACGTCCCCGCCAGCACGCCCGGGACGCCGCCGCCGCACATCGCCCCCAGCGTGCGCAGATTCACCTGCCGGCGTTTCATGTACACCGGCGTCACGGCCACCTTGATCGCCATGGTGAACACCAGCGCCGTTCCCACCGCCGCGGCCGGCGGCTGGTGGAAAACCAGAATGAGCAACGGCGCCGTCAGCGATCCCGCGCCCACTCCCGTCAGACCGACCGCCGCAGCAATGAGGAACCCAAGCAGGTATGTCAAGCGTGCTATTATCGCATGATCGGTCCGGCCCTCATGCGGTTGGTCATTCTTCACTATCACATCTTCAAGAACGCCGGCTCGACCATCGAAGACATCCTGGACCACAGCTTCGGCGAGAGGTTCGCGAACGTGGATACGCCCGCCGGCGAAGGATTGATCTCCAATGCGGACCTGGTGCGCTTCTTCGATGCCCGGCCCGGCCTGCGCGCTTTCTCCAGCCACCAGATCCGCCACCCGCTGCCGGAAGCACCCGGCTACCTGTTCTTCGACATCTGCTTCCTGCGCGACCCCATCGACCGGATCCGGTCCATCTACACCTACTTCCGTCAGAGACCGAACCCCGCCGATCCCCTGAGCGACCTGGCCAACCGCGCCACGCTGGGCGATTTCATCGCCGGCATGATCCAGGACTTTCCGCTCTTCGTGAAGAATGTCCAGGTGAACCTGCTGGCCTGCGGCGGCGACTCCGACGAACCGGAGCCGCGCGATCTCGACCTGGCCACCGAGCGCATGTTGGCGACGTCTTTTCTGGGCCTGGTGGATTGTTTCGACCAGAGCGCGGCCGCGGGCGCGCACGCCCTGCGCCGTGCCTTCCCCGAATTGGATTGCGGCCGGCCGGCGGTGAACGTTTCCGACGGGCTGCGCGGCACCGTTGCCAGCCGCACCGAGAAGCTCCGGCAAGCGTGCAGCCCGGAAGTGTACGAGGAGTTGCTGCGGCTGAATTCCCTCGACCGCGAGCTTGTGGACCGGGCCCGCGCGGAGGTGCTGCGCCGCTTCCAGCAGGTGCCGCGGCGAACCGCCCGGCCAATCCAGCGGGCCAAGCGCCGCACCGAGGAGCCAGCCGGATTCCTCACCACGGCGCGGCGCGTTGTGAGCCTCGCTCCGTATTGGCGGCAACTGACGGGGAGCGCGCGGAAAACGCTGTTCGACGCGGACTACTACGGCCACCCGCTGCTCCACTTCCTGGTCGAGGGCGCTTACCAGGGCCGCCAGCCGCATCCCCTGTTCGACCCCGCATTCTATCTTCGGAAATACCCCGACGTGGCCGCCGCCGGCGTCAACCCGCTGCTCCATTACCTGAAGCACGGCGCGGCGGAGTTGCGCCAGCCGCACCCGCTGTTCGACCCCGGCTTCTACCTCGACCGCAATCCCGACGTTCGCCGCGCCGGCTTGAATCCGCTGGTCCACTACGTGCGCCACGGTGCCGCGGAAGACCGCAAGCCGCTTCCGCTGTTTGAACCCAGCCACTACCGGAAGTCCTGCGCGGAGGCCCCAGTCCGCAGCCAGAAGCTGCTCGCGCACTTTCTGGAGAGCGGCGCCGGAGCCGCCAGCCCGCACCCGCTCTTCGATTGCGAAGCCTACCTGGATGCCCATCCCGACGCCGCGGCCCAAGGCGCGAACCCACTGGTCGACTACCTGCTGTCGGATTCCGGCCGTCCCGTGGGCCCGATGCCCGAATCGGCGGCTCTTGCGCCTATCGAAATCCAGGACGTCCAGGTGACAGTGGTTTTGCTGGCCGGGAGCCTCGATTCCAAAACGCCCGAGGAACGGCGCGCCATCCACGAGGCCTGGAAGGGGTGGGCCGCGCGCCAGGGGATGTCCGGCAGCGTGGCGCTGGTTTGGCCGGCGGCTGGCGGCCTGGCGCAGTGGCTGGCCGACCCGCAGCAACAACCGTTTCTCGATGCCGTGAGCCTGGAACAGATCCGCGCCCAGTGGAAAAGGGGTCAGACGCATTTATTGCCGAACCCGCAAAATGCGTCCGACCCCTTTTCTTGATCCCGCGCAGTTTATTTGCCGTGATCGAAGCGCACGAGTTCCAATCGGTGTAATGCCTCCCAGACCTTGTCGGCGCTTTGCTCGGGGCTTTCGACGGCTGTGTGGACCGTCACTTCCGGATGCAGTGGCGCTTCGTAAGGATCCGATACACCGGTGAACTGCGGAAGTTCTCCAGCCAGCGCCTTCGTGTAAAGGCCCTTGGCATCCCGCGCAATCAGAACGTCGAGAGGACACTCCACATAAACCTCGACGAAGTTCGGGACTCGGGATCGGATCTCGTCGCGAATCGCCCTGTAGGGAGAAATGGCCGCGCCAATGGCGATCACACCGTTGCGCGAGAGCAGTTCGCACACAAAGCCGATGCGGCGGATGTTAGTATCGCGGTCTTCCTTGGAAAAGCCGAGCCCTTTGGAAAGGTGAGTGCGTACTACGTCGCCATCCAGGATCTCCACCTTGGCTCCACGCGCCCGCAAACGATCGAAGAGGATCGATGAGATGGTGCTCTTGCCCGCGCCAGACAAGCCCGTGAACCACAGTATGAAGCCTTTATGCATTGAGGATTAGAGTAACACGAGTCCGGCTGCGGTTACGTGTATTCCGGCTTGCTACTCCTGATAAGATCGATATTCTGTGGCGGCCGGACGGGAGGCTATCGATGAGTAACCTGATTCTTCCACATGGGGGCGGAGAGTTGCGTCCCCTTCTTCTGGAGGGCGACGCCAGGCAAGAAGAGGTCCGCAAGGCCGAGCATCTGAAGAGAGTGCCGATGACCAGCCGGGAAACCGGCGACCTCATCATGATGGGCATTGGCGCGTTCACTCCCCTGGATGGTTTCATGGGGCGCGAGGACTGGCATGGCTGCTGCGAGTCTTACCGCATGGCCAGCAAGAATGGACTTTTCTGGCCGATTCCCATCACTCTGTCCGCCGAGGAGGACTTTGCCAAGTCCGTTGCGGTCGGCGACGAGGTGGCGCTGTGGGATGTCGAGACCGAGACCACCCTGGGCACCATGAAGATCGCCGAGAAGTACGCGATCGACAAGGAGTACGAGTGCAAGCAGGTGTTCCGGACGGCGGACCCGGCGCATCCCGGCGTGCAAAAAGTGATGGAGCAGGGAGCGGTGAATTTCGCCGGCCCCGTGAAGGTGGTTTCCGAATCCTTCTTCCCCGCGATGTTCCCGGGTATCTACCAGCGTCCGGCCGAGTCGCGCCAGGCGTTCGCCGAGCGCGGCTGGACCACCGTGGCGGCGCTCCAGCTTCGCAATCCGATGCACAATTCCCACGCGTATCTGGCCTGGATTGCCATCGAAGTTTGCGACGGCGTCTACATCCATCAACTCGTCGGCAAACTGAAGCCCGGCGACATCCCTGCCGAAGTCCGCGTCAAGGCCATCGACGCGCTGGTCAACAAGTATTTCCGCAAGGATCGCCTGATCCAGGGCGGCTACCCCATGGAGATGCGCTACGCCGGCCCGCGCGAAGCCTTATTGCACGCCGTGTTCCGCCAGAACTACGGCTGCACACACCTCATCGTGGGCCGCGATCATGCCGGGGTGGGCGATTACTACGGTCCCTTCGACGCGCAGAAGATCTTCAACCAAATCCCGCACGGCGCGCTGCTGCTCCAGCCGCTTTGCATGGACTGGACTTTCTACTGCTACGAGTGCGGAAGCATGGCTTCCATGAAGACCTGCCCACACTCCAGTAAGGCGGTGATCGACGAGGCCGGAAACTACAAAGGCGGCGCGCGCCTGCTGCTCTCCGGAACGCTCCTGCGCAAGCTAATGAGCGAGGGCAAGCCCGTGCCGGCCGAGTTCTCCAAGCCGGAAGTGATCGCCATTCTCAAGGAGTACTACGACGGGCTGGAGGAGAAGGTCGAAGTGAAGCTGCACGGGGCTGCCACCGGAGTACCCGGCAAGAAGTAGCGACAAGGGCGCTCCGGCGGCGGCCCGGAAACAGGCCTTCTCCAAGGCGGCCTTCATCTTGTTGCCTTGCGGGTGTTCACAAGGTGCTCGATCGCGACCGGCTCCAGATCGGCGTCGAAATCCAGATGCGTTCCCGCCATTTCCGCGGCGTGCCTTGCCTTATGGCAGCAGCCTGGAACTGCGTACCAGGGCAAGCTAAAGCATGCCCGACCGGGATATGATTGGGAGGCGAATATGAAAATGCGATCCTTCTGTGGCCTGATGGCCATATTCTCGCTCGCTGCGCTGTCAGCGGGCGCTCAAAACAATAGCGGCGCCTCCACGGCCATGCCCCATCTTCGGAAACAGGGCACGGCCACGCAGTTGATGGTCGACGGCAAGCCGTTTCTGATGCTGGCGGGAGAGCTGCGCAACTCCAATTCCTCCAGTTCCGATTACCTGAAGCCGATCTGGCCGCGGATGGTAGCCATGCATGTCAACACCGTCCTGAGCGCCGTCCAATGGGAGCTGCTCGAACCGCAAGAGGGCAAATTCGACTTTTCACTGGTGGACAGCCAGATCCGGGACGCACAAACTTACAATCTGCGACTCATTTTTCTGTGGTTCGGAAGCTGGAAGAACGGGGTATCCAGCTACGTTCCGGCGTGGGTGAAAACCAACCAGGAGCGGTTTCCACGGGTCCCGGACAGGGACGGCAAAGGCACCGAGATCCTCTCCACATTGAGCGCGGCGAGCCGCGATGCCGATGCGCGCGCTTTTGCCGCCCTCATGCGGCACATCAAGCAAGTGGACACCCGGCACCGGGTCGTCATGATGCAAGTGGAGAACGAAGTGGGCCTCGGGGGCAACTCGCGGGATAGGTGCGAGGCGGCCAATAAGGCTTTCGCGCGACCCGTGCCAAAGGAGCTGCTGGACTATATCGGCAGCCACAAGGACACTCTGCATCCGCTGCTCCGCAAGGCGTGGGAAGCGGCCGGGTCCAAGACATCCGGGACGTGGGAAGAGGTTTTCGGCAAAGCCCAATTCACGGATGACATCTTCATGGCCTGGAACTATGCGAGCTACGTGGGCGGGGTGGCGGCGGCGGGCAAGGCCGAATACCCGCTGCCTATGTTTGTGAACAACGCGTGCGCGATGCCCGGCCCGAACCGGCCGCAGCCGCGCGGCGGCGGGCGCCCGCAGCCGGAGGTGGGGAACATCTGGAAAGTGGCGGCGCCGGCCATCGATATCCGCGGGCCCGACCTGTACTCCCCGAATCTGCCGGTGTGGGTCAACTGGTACCAGGAGTCTTTCGCCGGTGAGAATCCGCTATTCATCCCCGAGACGGACGGGAACACGGGGGCCTACCACGTCTTCTGGGCCTTTGGGCAGTATGACGGCATGGGTTTCTCTCCGTTTGCCATCGACGAGTACAGCCTGGCGCGCCCTGGGATGAAGAGCATCGAGCCGGCGGACCTGCCGCTGGCGCGGAGCTATGCCACGCTGGCGCAACTGGCCCCCGTGATTCTGGAGAACCAAGGCAAAGGGAAGATGGCCGGCGTGGTGGTGGGCGGGGGTGAAGCGCCGCAGAAGATCGCGCTGGGTAACTACGTGCTGGAAGCGAGCTACCCGCGACGGTTTAGAGCACCGGCGCCCGCCGCTGCGGCTGCCCCGCCACCGGCGTTTGCGGGGGTGTCGCTCGAAGCCACCGAACCAGAGGAGCGTTCCGGCGCTCTGTTCATCTCGCTGGGGCCGGATGAATACCTGGTGGCGGGCAGCGGACCGCTGCAGGTCAGGTTTTCTCCGAACTCGCCGGGAGACCCGACGGCCGGCATCCTTTCCATCGAGGAAGGCACTTATGCGGACGGCCGATGGGTTCCGGGACGCAGGCTGAACGGAGACGAGAACGGCGGGGGGACGAATCTGCGCCTGGGCGGCGACTCGAGCCGCAACGGCCTGATCCAGCGAATCAAGCTCTACCGCTACCGCTGATGCCTAGTGATAGAGACTTTACGCGCCGCAAGTTCATCGGCGGCTCGAGTGCGGCAGCGGCGGCGGCTGCCATTCGATTCCCATTGCTGGGCCAGCGCGTGGTTCCGGCTCCTAAGCCGATCACGGGCGCCGTGCGCGGGCTGCTGGCCGGCCATACCGCGCGGCCTCTCCGCTATACACCGGAGGACGGCGATTTCGTCATTCGCAATGGCGGCGAGTTTTTCAATCGCCCGCTATACGGCCCCAATATCAACTTCCGCGTCGACGCCGGCGACCTCCCGGAGTTCTCGCTCTATCTGCCCGGGCATGGCGGCAACCTCAAGCTGGGCGTCTCCGCGGCCGGCGGCTCCAAGTGGCTGGCGCAGGCCGCCGAGGTGGTGGCCCGCTACCGTCCGGGACGCATGATCTACGAAGTGCGCGACCCGCTGCTGGCCCAGGGCTGGCTGCGCGTCGAAGTGCTCACCGCGGGCCAGGGAGCGGGCCTGATGGTGCAAGTTGAGGCCCACGATGTTCCTCCAGCCGCCGCGCTTACCTGGGCCTTCGGCGGCGTCAGCGGCCGCAAGGGCGCGCGCAATGGAGACATCGGATGCGAGGTGGAGCCGGTCTCGCGCTTCTTCCAGGTGCGGCCGGAAGAATGCGCCGATAACCGCTACACCATCGAGATGGCGTCCTGCCTGCTGCACAGTCCCACCTGCGATTTGCGGCTCCGCTTTCCGGCCGGGTCGCACCTGGGCGTCGCCGATGCCAGCACTTGGGACGCACCCATCGTCACGGCGGGTCCCGCTCCACGGCTGCCCATACTCACCGGGTGGGTACCGCTGGGCGATGGCGCGCCGATGTACATCTCGGTCAAACGCCTCTCCACTCCGGATGAGCAATTTGCCGCGCGCAGCATACAGGTTTCCGAAATCGCCGCGACTCTTCGGATGTCCACGCCCGACCCTTACATCGACGCCAGCGCAGCGGCCATCGGCATCGCCGCCGACGCGCTATGGGACGCCGAACAGCAGTGTGTGATGCATGGCGGCGTGGCCTGGCGGAGCGCGCTAGCCGGCTGGCGCGGCCCCTATTCGCTGGCCTCGCTGGGCCACCACGAGCGGATGCGCCAACAGGTGCGGCACTGGGTGAAGCGCCAGAACACCAAGCCCATCGCCGACTCGCACCAACCCGTCACCGGCCCTGCCGACGCCGGAACGCACCTCACCCGCAAGGAAGCTCTGCTGCACACGAATGGCGACCTCTCGGCGAATCACTACGACATGAACATGGTCTTCTTCGATGTCTTCCTGCGCTACCTGCGCTGGACTGGAGACCTCGAGTTTGCACTTGAGATCTGGCCCGCCTTCAAGCGCCATCTCGCTTGGGAGCAGCGCCTCTTCCGCCGGAGCTATGGCGATCTGCCCCTCTACGAGCCGTACGCGGCGATTTGGGCCAGCGACAACTTGCAGTACAACGGCGGAGGCGCAACCCACTCGTCCGCATACAACGTCTTCGCCTTCCGCTCGGCGGCGGTGCTGGCGCGTCTGCTGGGCGAAGATCCGGAGCCTTACGAGCGCGAGGCCGGGCTGATCGCGAAGGGCATGGAGCAGCACCTCTGGCTGCCGGAGCGGGGCGCCTATGCCGAATCGAAGGATTGGATGACAGCGCGCACGGTCTATGACAACGCCGCCGTCTGGACGGTCTACCACACCATTGACAGCGAGGTCGCCACGGGCCGCCAAGCTTGGCAGATGATTGCCGAGCGGCTCAACGCGCTCCGCAAGGTTCCCGTCCACGGTCCCGGTGTCCCGGCCGGAGCGTGGTACATGCTCTCCTGCTCCAACTGGCTTCCCTACATCTGGTCGCTCAACCTGCTGGCGCTGGCGGAGAATGTCCATACGGCACTGGCCATGTGGCAGGCGGGAATGGCGGATGAGGCTTTCCTACTGCTCAAGGGCAATCTGCTCGACTCATTGTTCATGGGCCTCGCGCCCGGCAACTTCCACATGACCTCCGCGCTCGACGCTCACCGGCAGGAGGCCCAGCGAGACTCCGGCGACCCCATCGGGATCACCGCGCGCGCCCTCACCGAAGGCCTCTTCGGCCTCCAGCCGGATCTGGTTCGCGGCAAGCTCACCATTCGTCCCGGATTCCCGGCGGAATGGAACCAGGCTTCGATCAAACATACGGACATCGATTTCTCCTGGCGCCGCGAAGGCCAACTCGACACCTACGAGATCGCGAGCCGCCTGCCCAAATCCGTTCCCTTGACGCTCGTGCTGCGGGCCAGAACCACCCGCCTGCCGAAAGTGTCCAGCGGCTCCGCATCGTTCGACCGGGCCGCCGTGGGATCGCCGGCTCTGGTCGTCACGCTGCCCGCCGCCGCTTCGTGGAAAGTCACTGTCGAGTGGAGTGGCGAGGCGCCCGCGCCGCTTCCCGCCCACCGAAGCTACTCGGCCGGGCAGGCACTGGCGCTGCCTCCGGGTGTAGCGCTCGCCCAAATGGACGACCCGCAGCAGTCGCTCGCCGGCGGCCGCGTGGCGGCGACCGGCTATCACACCGTTTTCGCCAACATGGAAGTGGGTGACTGCCGGTGGTCTCTGCCCATTTCCTTCGACGTGAAAGCCGATGCGCCGCTACCAGCCATCGGAACACATGGGAGGCCCGAGCCGTTGGACCTCTCCGCCGTGTTGAAGCACCAGATCGACGAGATCTTCACGCGCCCTTACACGGAACCGCGCTCTCCCTTCTGTTCGCTGGCGATCCCCGAGCAGTTGCTCGGAGGATGGGCCAATATGGATATCACCGCGAAGATCGACGACGCCGGCCTGCGCGGCGCCGGAGGCATGTTGCAGACCCCCCTCGGCGTCCCGTTCCGGACTCCCGCGGGCGCCTCGCCCAACTGCCTCTTTCTCTCGCAATGGCGGCAGGACCAGGCTGAGGCTGAGATCCCGCTCACCGGCCGGGCTGAAGGCGTCTACCTCCTGATGGCCGGAAACACCTTCCCGCAGGCCAGCCGGATGGAACACGGCCGCATCACCATTGCCTACGCCGACGGCTCCCAGGCGCAACTCTCGCTGAAAAACCCGGAGACCTGGTGGCCCATCGAGCAGGACTATCTTCTGGACGATTACCTCTTCATAGACGAGGCGCCGCTCCCGCCGCGTGTCGATCTGCGCACCGGCAGAACGCGGCTTCTCGACCTGGCCGGCTTCAAAGGCCAGGGCCGTGACGTTCCTGGCGGCGCCGCCACCATTCTGTTTCTGCCGCTCGATGCGCGGAAGCGCCTCGCCTCCTTGAAGGTAAAGGCCAGCCTTTATGGCATCGTGGTGGCGCTGCTCGCCGTCACGCTGGTGCGGCCGGAATAGATTCGCCCGGCACAGTCCCGCTACGGATTGATGCCGAGAACCGGCTTACTCACCACAGCGACAATCGGATCGAGGGTTAGAGAGGCTGGGGGGGCGTCGAACTCCAGGCGCGCCCCGTTGAGGTTGCCAGGCGCTCCGTTCCACTTCGTGAAGGACTCCTTCACGATTCGGAAAATCGAGCCCCGGTTCTGCGCGACCACCTTTAGCCAGCCCCAGATTCCCTTGGGCGGGAAGTAGATTCCGCGGAAGAAGATCCGGGCGATCAGGTGGCTGATCTTGTAGGGGACGGGCTCATCGGCGATGGATTCGATCGCGTGGGCCGTCGCCGCGGCGCTATAGGAGTTCCACCAGGCATGGCGGATCTCAGCCTGCACCTCGGGTACGGTCATCCCGAGGGGGGTGTGCGCCATGTGAAACGGCGCAAATTCAAGCCAGTGTCTGGGCCGGGTCAGGCGCCCCTCTCTTTCTAAACGATCGTATAGAGGAGTTGCCGGGAACGGAGTGATCTGCCCGAAGACGGGCAGCACCGGAGGCCACTCGCGGATCTGCGCCAGAGTGCGCTCGGCCACGCCGGGTGAGTCGTTGTCGAGCCCGAAGATGAATGATGTGATGGCGTAGACGTGTCTGCGCGCGAGCCGTTCCAACACGCCCGCATACTCGCCGGGTTTATTGAACTTCTTGTTGACGCTGGCGAGATTCGCCGGGTCGAGCGACTCCATGCCGATAAAAATCCACTTACCGCCCGACGCCGCGATCAGGTCCACCAACTCTTCGTCCCGCAGCAGGTTGGCGCTGATCTGGCCCACCCAGGAGAGTTGCGCCCCAGCGGCGATGATATCGCGCAGCAAGGCCTTGGTGCGCTTCACATCGATGGCGAAATTGTCATCGACGAAAAAAACGGCGATCTTACCTTGCGTGCGCTGGGCACGCGCCTTCAGCCGCAGCATTTCGTCCACGATGCTCTGGTTCGACCGGAAGCGGACGGAGTCGCCGAAGAACCCGGTCACGGTGCAAAACTCGCAGCCATAGGGGCAGCCGCGCCCGCTCTCGATGGGAATGATGTGGAAGGTCCCCCAGTCCCATTCGAAGTGGCGCATGACCGCCCGAAGAGCGTTGGGAATCCAGTTGAACTGGTTGAGGTCGAGCGACTCCCACGGTATGTTGGGATAATCCGCGAGAGTGGGCTTGCGCTCCTGCCCGGATGCATCCACGGGCGAATAGATCTCTTTCAATGCGCCTCGCGCCGCGTCCTCCACAATGCGCGGCCAGGTCTCATCGGCCTCGCCCAGAGCCACGGCATCGGCGTGACGCGGGCCGCCATCCCGGCCGAGCGCTTCGCCCGGGACCTCGGTCACGTGGGGGCCTCCCATGACCACCGGCACGCCCACGGCGCGAATGGCGTCGGCCACGCGGTACGCCTTGGCGATCATGCGGGTCATCGCGCCGATCCCCACTAGCGCGATTTTGTGTTCGATCACATACCGGACCAGGTCGGCATCGCTCATGGGATGCGTATTGCCGTCGACCAGCAGCACCTCGTGCTTCGGCGGTGTGAGCGATTGCAGCAGAAACATCCACAGGTGCGGCATGAAATTCCGGGTCACACCGTTATCGGGGCAGTAAAGGAGTATTTTCATCGAGGGGCGTCATCCTCACGTGTAAGCGCTGGCGCCCCGCGTGCTGTGGCGGCAGTTCACCGGGATGGTAGCACAATGGCCCCGGCCGCGGGGAAATGGAATTCTTCGCGGTGCCGGCCGAGCCCGTCTTGAATGAGCGGCTTGTGGAGTTGTGGCGCAGCCCGCTGCCTCCACTTCGCTTGACAAATAGCTGGAATTAACATATATTAATAAGTGACTGAGCACTCTCGCCCAATCTACAGTTGATCCGGACTAAGTCGGGTCACCTGGTTTCCTTCTCTTAGCCTAGCGACCGCTGAGGATACTTCATGAGCGCGAGTGCCACATTGAAGATACACCGTCCGCATCCCCTCGTGGAATCATGGCCCGGTCGAATGCTGTCCTGGATCTACCCGAGCCGCGGATGGGTCGGCGCTCAGTGGATGGCGGAACAACAATCGGGTATCGGGCGCGCGAATACGACCGGCCCAACACCGGCTAAGCCGGCTGCTTTCCGGACGGGAGAAACGAAATAGTGCCATTTGCCAATCATGGAAACCGCTCTTTCACCATGGTGTCGGTTGACAAGAATGTGCCCGCGGCATCGGGCGTCTACGGCCTCTCGGATGCGAGCCAGTGGATCTACGTGGGGGAAACCGCTAACATTCATGCCGAACTATTCCAGCACCTCCAACATCCGAACATGTTCCTGAGGGGGCACAGTCCATCCGGCTTTACATACGAGCTTAGCTCCCTGAAACACCGGGCTGAACGCAGAAATCAGCTCGTGTCGGAGCTCCAGCCGATCGGAAACCAGTTGGTTGCGGGGCTCTCGAAATGGTCGTAACCGGAGAATCGAACATTCAGTAGCGGATCGTCACCGCGGTCCGGAATCGCGCGTGCTACCATCGTTACTCCGAGGGAGGAGGGAATGAAGGAGCCGGCTGCGCCAGCCCCGGGAGCCGCGGCTTCGCACAGGAAGAATCCTCTGGCGGCGCCCGCCGCGATCGCCGCGTGCGTGATCGTTTTCTACTGGGTGCCGATGACGTCGCCATCGGCGAGCATCCAGGGGGACGCCGCCGACGTGCACTACCCGATGCAGAAGTATCTCTCCGATCGGTTTTCGCCCCGCCAATTTCCGTTCTGGACTCCCTACGTGCTCTCCGGCTACCCGCTTCTGGCCAATCCGAAGGTGGGCGCGTGGTACCCGCCCAACTGGCCTTTCCTTCTGGCTGGCATCACTCCGCGCTCCATTCAACTGGAGTTGGCTCTGAACGCGTTGCTGGCCTGCCTGGGCGCTTATCTGCTGATCTCGAGCCACGTCGAGAACCGCATGGCGGCGATGCTGGGCGCGTTCGCCTACGGGCTTTCCGGCTTCTTCGCGGGCCACGCCTCGCAGGTCAGCCTGTTTGCGGCGGCGGCCATGTTCCCATGGCTGCTGGTGGCCTACCGGCGGGCGATCGATATCGCCCCCGTTCGCTATACGGCTTTTGGCGGCTTGGTGGGGGGCGCCCTGATCCTGGCCGGGTCCGGACAGGCCGCGGTATCGAGCTTCCTGGGGCTGGGCCTGTACGCCTTCGCCGACTGGTGGCGCGAACGGCAGGGCTGGCTGCGCGACGTCGCGATTATCGGCTTCATGCTGGCGGGCGCGCTGGCCTGCGCGGCCATTCAGTTGGTGCCCGCCCAGGAACTCGCCCGCGAATCCAGCCACGCGGCGGACTCTTCCCCCATCGTCGAGGGATTCCTGCATCCGGGGTCCCTCATGACGCTGGTCGCCCCGGATTGGCTGGGCGCCATCTCGGGCGGCATCCAAGCACCATCGGGTGCTGCGCAGTTTTACTTCTACGCCGGCCTGTTGGTTCTGCCGCTGGCACTGATGGGCGCGGTCAAGAGCGGAGTGCGGCTGCCGGGGTTGTTCCTCATCGTGCCGCCTGTGTGGTACATGCTCGGACCCGCCGGCGGTCTGTACTACCTGGGATCGCTGGCGCCCGGCCTGCGCAGCTTGCATGCGCCGGTCGAGGGCTGGTTCCTGGCCGCACTGGGGCTGGCGTTCCTGGCGGCGGCGGGCGCCGAGTGGATCTTTGCGGGCTGGCGCTTTCCTTTCCTGCCAGTCCTGGTGGCCGGCCTTCTGTTTGTGGATGTCTGGTATTGGAACTCGCTCGGAAACCCGCTGGCTTATGTCCGCGCCAGCTTCGATGAACTCTACGGGTCGAGCGAAGAGGCCGGTCGCGCTGAGGCCATTAAGCAGCCCCAGCTCACGCGCTTCCACGCCCCGGCCAACCGCGTTTCGATGGGTCCAAAGCTCCATCCGTTGGACTTGAAACTCGAGGCCACTTACGGCGCGTCGCTTCTCGATCCCGGCCCATATCGGGACTACCTCGACGCCATGGAGCGCAATCCCAAGCTGCGCGATGGTTTGAATGTCGGCCGCTTTCTGAACGTCGCCACCGGCCGCATCGACGAGAATGCCTCGGTGCTGGCGCGCGCCTACTTTCCGAAAGCGGTGGTCGACGTGAGAAGCCTGGCAGAGTCCCGCCAGGCATTGGAAACGCTCGACCCCGCCGTCAAGTCCATAGTGCTGTGGCCGCACGCGCCCATCCGGCAGGACCCGGATGCCGCGGCGATGGGGGTGCGCTATGGCGAGCAGTGGTACCGCGTCCACTATCATGCGGTTTCGCCGAGCCTCCTGAAACTCAGCGTCGCCTGGTACCCGGGGTGGCACGCCGACCTGGATGGCCAGCCGCTGCCGATCATACGCGTGGATCACGCGTTGATGGGTGTGATTGTGCCCGCGGGAGATAATGAGGTCGCTTTCAACTTCCATTCGAACCGCTTTGGCACGGGCCTGGCGATCTCGCTGGCTTCCGGGCTAGTCTTAGTGATGTGCGTTCGCGTGGGGCGCCCTTCCCACCATAGGAAGCGCAAGAAACACAGGCACAGCCGGCGCGTGACCGCGTAGGCAAGCTGCCGAATTTGCAGCAGGTTCACGGCAAGCCGACCGGTAGGCTGGCCGGGGGTAGAAGTGAAGAAGCGGAAGAAGCGCAGAGAGGCGCCAACGCCGGCGGCCGCGCCGTCTCGCGATATGCCATGGGTGGCGCCGGCGCTGATCGCCCTGTGCGCGATACTTTTCTATTGGACGCCGATGACGTCGCCCTCGGCCAGCATCCAGTGGGATGCCGCCGACATGCACTATCCTCTCCAGAAGTATTTCTCCGATCGCCTCCTCTCGGGTAAACTGCCATTCTGGACCCCCTATCTGTTTTCCGGCTATCCGCTTCTGGCCAATCCCGAAGTGGGGGCGTGGTATCCGCCCCATTGGCCTTTCTTTCTGGCTGGCATCGCTCCCCGCTCCATCCAATTCGAACTGGCCTTGAACGCGTTCCTGGCTTGCCTGGGTGCTTATTTCTTGATCTTGAGGCAGGTGGCAAGCCGCGCCGCCGCGGTACTGGGCGCACTGGCCTACGGGCTTTCGGGCTTCTTCGCGGGCCATAGCTCGCACGTGGGCCTGTTTTCGGCCGCCGCCGGGTTCCCGTGGCTGTTGCTGGCCTACCGGCGCGCGGCCGATTCCGCGGCCCTCCGCTACACCGCGCTGGGTGGCCTGGCGGGCGGCGCCATGATTCTGGCCGGCTATACCCAGACGGCGGTCTATGGCTTCCTGGGACTGGGCTTGTACTCTCTCGCCGATCTTTGGGGGCGCGGGCGCCGCTGGCTCCGCACCACAGCCATCCTCGGCGGTATGCTGGCCGGCGCGCTGGCCTGTGCGGCCATTCAGATTCTGCCCGGCCTGGAACTCGTCAGCCACTCCATCCGCGCCGCATCCAGCTATTCCACCAGCACCGAAGGAATCTTGCACCCGCAAGCGCTGATGACGCTCGTGGCGCCAGACTGGCTGGGCGTCATCTCGGACAACTACAGCGGGCCGTTCGACAGAACCCAGTATTACTTCTACGCCGGCCTGCTCCTTCTACCCTTGGCCGCACTCGGGGCAGTGAAGACCAGGGCGCGATTGCCCGCCCTGCTGCTCATCGTTCCGCCCGCGTGGTTCATGCTCGGACCCGCCGGCGGTTTTTACCGGCTGGTAGCGCTGGCGCCCGGCCTGGGCAAGTTCCGGGCGCCCATCCAGGGCTGGTTCCTGGTGGCGCTCGGACTGGCGCTGCTGGCGGCGGCAGGCGGCAATTGGCTGTTCGCGCGCTGGCGCATTCCATACCTGGGAATCATGGTGGCCGCTATTTTCTTCGCCGATCTCTGGTACTCGAACTCGTTCAAGAACCCACTGGCCTATGCCCGCGCCAGCTTCCAGGAGCTTTACGGCGCGCATGAAGAGATGGGCCGCGCAAAGGTGGCTGCCAGCCAGCCTCCACTCACGCGTTTCGACGGACCGCGCCACCTGTTCGCGCTAGGTCCGCAGGATCACCCGCTCGACCTGAAGCTCGAAGCCACCTATGGGTACCTCGCTCTGGAGCCGGCGCTCTACGACGAATACACCGACGCCATCGAGCGGAATGCCAAGCTGCGCGACGGTCTCAACATCAGCCGCTTTCTGAACATGACCACGGGCAGCCTGGACCTCAACCCGTCGGTGCTGCCGCGCGCCTACTTCCCCAAGGCGGTGGCGGATGTGAGCAGGTTTGCCGAGTCCCGCCAGGCATTGGAAACGCTCGATCCAAGAGCCCAGTCCGTGGTGCTCCTGCCGCACAGCCCCGTCCGGCAGGACCCCGCCGCCACGGCATCCGTCATTTCCTACGACGAGCAGTCGTACCGCATCCGCTACCACGCCGCTTCGCCGAGTCTGCTGAAACTGAGCGTCGCCTGGTATCCGGGCTGGCGCGCTACTCTGGACGGCGGCGACCTGCCAGTGGTTCGCGTGGATCACGCCCTGATGGGGGCGGTGGTCCCCGCCGGAGATGGCGAAGTGGAGTTCCGCTTCCACTCGAATTATTTCGACGCCGGCCTGGCGATCACGCTGGCGGCGGCGCTGGGGTTGGGATTTCTGGCCTGGCGCAATCCTTGAGAATGCTCTCCAGAATGTCGGGGATCTCAAACACCGCGCGGTTGTGAAGCCGCTGGGTCGCGGCGCGGAACCGCGCATAGGCGGCGGGCTCGAGCAACTCCTCCACCGCCCGTGCAATCCGCCGGAAGTTCGGCAACACTACGCCCACGGCCTGTTCGCGAACCCACTCGGCGTTGTAGCGCTCCTGTGGGAGCGTCCAGGCATTGCGCTCCACAATCACTGGCAGCCGCATGGCCACCGCCTCGCTGATGCTGCCCGGCCCCGGCTTGCCGATGAAGTAATCCGCGAGTTGCATGTAGCGCGGCACTTCCTGGGTGAAGCCTTCAATGAAAACCGGCGCATGGCGCGGAAGCGCCCCCAGCCGCGATGCCAGCTTCCGGTTGTGACCGCAAATCAACACAAGCTGCCGGTCCGGTAAGCTCCGGGCGATTGCGAGCATGGCAACCGCGCCCTCGCCGCCGAACAGAACCAGCCCCACCGGCAGCTCCGGATCGAATCCCAAACTGGCGCGCGCCTCCGCGCGCTCCGCCGGCCGGAGCGGCTCCAAATCATAGAACCGCGGGTTCAGGATCATGCCCGAAACGCGGTGCACCTTGGTTTCCGGGTGGCCCAGGGCCAGCGCCTGTTCCACGGCCTGGTCCGACCCGCAGATGAAATGCTGATCCTGGCGCTCCATCCAGAAGTGCGGCGGGTAATCCGCGATATCGGTGAGGATGGTCACCAGCGGCGCACCGGGCAATGCACGCTTCAGGCTTTCCCCCAGCGCGCGGTTGAAATTGGGAACCAGCGACACCACCATGTCCGGCCGGCTTTCCCGCCAGAACTGTTCGAGCATTCGCACCTGCGGCCCGTGAAACATATGGATCAACAGGTGCATGCCGGCCGTGAGCTGCCCGGACCCGAGCGTCCAGCCCTTCTTCAGCATGAGGTTGTAAACATCTTCGAGCCGCAAGCCGGTGACCTTGCGGAACACGTCGAGCGAATCGAGCAGCTCCTGCAAGTTCACCATGCGAATCTCGAACGGGCGCCGCTGCCGCTCCATCACCTGGCGCAGGGCGTTGGCCGCCGCGCGATGCCCGCCGCCGGCATCGAAAAAGATGAAGTCGAGTTTCTTCATCAGTCCGATTGTGCCACGCGGCACAAGTGCCGTGGCAAAAAACAGATCGATTAACAGATGTTTTTCGCGGATGTCACCGAACTGTAGCCGTCCCCAGGTTACAAGTTGGGGTATATGACGCTGGCCGCCACCCTGACCTTTATTTCCGACCGCGACCATACCCTGATGCGGCGCGTCAACCGGTGGCACCCGCCGCGCTGGATTCGCGTCTGGATGCTCTGCGCCACGCGCGGCGGCGATGGATGGCTCTGGTACGCCATTGGCTTGGTGATCCTGTTGTTGGGCGGCGGCCAGCGATTCGCGGCGATTGGCGCCGCGGCCCTGGCGGCGGGAGCGGGCATCGCGGCCTTCCTCCGCTTGAAGAAGGCCACTGGCCGCCAGCGCCCCTGCGCGCTGGAACCACACTGCTGGGCCACCCTGCTGCCGCCCGACCAATTCTCGTTTCCATCGGGCCACACCATCACGGCCTTCGCGGTGGCCGTGTCGCTCAGCCTTTTCTACCCGGAGCTGGCTTTCGGCCTGCTCTTTTGCGCGCTCAGCGTGGCGGCGTCGCGCATTCTGCTGGGCATGCACTTTTTGAGCGACGTGGTGGCGGGCGCGGCTATCGGGACGGCGCTGGCGTACGGAGCGGTGGGGTGCGCAACACGTAGTGGGCAATTAGTCCCGGCGGTGCTCCCAGTAGTCGTCAAAGAGTCGACTGTAGCGAGAACATCGAAGCGCAATCACGACGTTGGCGCCGCGGACGGTCCAGAACACGTTTGCGTGCGTGCGGCGTGCCGGAGCGCCCACGTGCCGGCATGGCATGCCCCGGCGCCGTTTGGCAGTCTTGTCGTTGGGGTGGAGTTTGCCGCCGAGATCCCAGAGATGCTGCCGGGCGTGATAGAGATCCACGATCTCAATGGCGCCGGGGAACTGTTCCTGGCGGGTATTCCAGATCCCCGGTCATGTATCTCTTTTCACTTTTCGCGCCGAGCCGACGCTCGCCACTTATCTTGATTACGATTACCAGCCGTCACTCGTATCGCAACGCGTCGATGGGGTTGATGCGGGAGGCTTTTACGGCGGGATAGATTCCAAAGATCACTCCCACAGCGAAGGATACGCCAAAGGCAATGACGACGCTGGAGGTGGTCACAATGGTCTTCCACTCGGCGGTGCGGGCGATCAGCCAGGCCAGGAAGAAACCGAAACCGATGCCCAGCAGGCCGCCACCGACGGAGATCAGGACCGACTCCGTCAGGAACTGGCGCACGATGTCGAAACGGCGCGCGCCGATGGAACGGCGAATGCCAATTTCGCGGGTGCGCTCCAAGACCGTGGCCAGGACGATGTTCATGATGCCGATGCCGCCCACCAGCAGCGAGATGGCCGCGATCGCCACCATCACATAGGTGAAGATGGTCTGGGTGCGCTTCTGCTGGGCCAACAGGGCGGCGGGAATGGTCACACTAAAATCCTGGACGTTGTGGTGCGTCGAGTTCAAGACGGCGGTCACCACTTTGGCGACTTCAATGCTATCGGCGTCGGGGCGCAGACGCAGGTCGATGCCGTCGAGATCGTCTTTCGTGTTGTTGGACTGGTCCCAGAAACGGTATTGGAAGGTGTTGAGCGGGATGTAGACGATGTTGTTGAGGTCCTGCATGGCGCCGCCGGTGTTCTGCGCGCCGGCCATGAGCTGTTCGGAGAGAACGCCCACCACTTCGAGCCACACATCGTTGACCTTGACGAACTTGCCGCGGGCGGCGCCATAGCCGAGCAGGTTGATCTTGGCGCCCTCGCCCAGGACGCAGACCTTGGAGCTGGCGTCGTCGTCCGCGTCGTCGAAGAACACGCCTTCTGCCAGACGCAGGCTGTGGATGATGGCGTAGGATGGACGCACGCCGTACATCTCGGGGATATCGCGCGAAGGCTTGGGGAGCACCGAAGCGGGGTGCAGAACACGGCGGGCCGACAAGGTTTCCAGGGCTTCGATGTTGGCGTTGAGGATGCGCACGTCGCGCTCGGAGAGGCCGGGCGAGGAGCGGCGCCGCTGCTGGAACTCCTCCTGGCTGGCGGCGGGGCGGGATTCCACCAGGACATTGCGCACGCCGAGCTGCTCGATGAAGCGCAGCGACTCCGCGCGCGCGCCGGCGCCGATGGCCAACATGCCGATCACCGAGCCGACGCCGAAGACAATGCCCAAGGCGGTGAGCAGGGTACGGGTTTTCTGCGCGCGCAGGTTGGCCAGAGCCTGGCCGATGTCGGAGGGGGCGAAGATCATTGCTGTAACGCTTTCATGGCGCTTTGCGAGGCGGCGGGCTTACTTTGTCGATCGGGGCTGGACATGGCCACGATAGCGCCTTCGGAAACGCCGGTGAGCACGGCCTGGCTTTCGCTGCGGCGCACCAGGGTGACGTCGCGCGGCATGAAGCCGGCGGGGGTCTGAAGGTAGACGAACGTACGGCCATCGCTTTCGAACAGCGCCTGGGAAGGGACCCAGATGACGTTTTCGAGGGTCTCGACGGTGATGATCAGGTTAGAAGTCATGCCGGGACGCAGCTCGGGAGAGGGCTGGTCGAGGGAGATACGGCACTCGAAGTGGCGATCCCAGGCCGAGCCGCCAGTTCCGCCGAGACTTTTCACATGGCCAGGAAAGGTCTTGCCGGCGAGGGCCACCACGGCCACGGAGACTTCCTGGCCGGGCGTCAAGTGGCCGCGGTCCAACTCTCCGACCTGGGCGCTCACCTCCCAATTCTCGAGATCGGGGATCTGCGCTACGGCCATGCCGGTGTTGACGTTATCGCCGAGCTGGTAGGGGAGCAACTGCATGCCATAGTAGCCAATCAAGACGTTACTGTTCTGCTGAATGTTGACGTAGCCGGAGGTTTTGGCCTTCAGGGTCATGCCGTCGATGGTGTTCTGTGCAATTCCCATCATCACTTTGGCCCTGTTCAGGGCGGCCTGTTGAATGGCGACGCCGGCGGAGGCGGTGGCTTTCTTGTTATTGAGATCCTGCTCGGCCTGGTGCTGGCGGTTCCTGGCCGCCTCCAGCGCCAGGACGTTCTGGCGCGCGACGATGGCGGCCAGCAGGGGGTTCTTGCGAATGTCGAGTTCGGCCAGCTTGACGTCGGCGGTGGTGGATTCCACCTGGTAGCGGGTCTCCTCGTCCAGGGCCTGGCTGTCGGCCTGAGCCTTGATCACCTGCTGCTCGGCTTCGGCCAGATCGGCTTCGGCCTCGCGCAAGTTGTATTCCTGCTGGGTGGTGTCGAGCTGGACGACGACATCTCCCGCTTCCACCAACTCGCCAGGCTCGCGAAGGTAAGTGATGGCCACGGTGCCGCCACCCACCTGGGGAACGGTGAGCATTTCGGAGTTTCCGCCCTGGAGTTCGCCGCGGGCCGCCACGGTGATGGTCACGCGGCCTCGCTTGACGCGGGTGGTGGGTAGTTCCACGGCGGAAGACGAGGCGGTGACCCTGGCCACCATGCGGATGGCGCCCCAGGCGATGGCTGCCACGACGGCCAACACGGCAGCCAGCACCAGCAGGCGTTTCCTCATTTCTTCTGGTCCTTCTTCTCGGCATCGACCAGCGCGACCATGGAGCCTGCGGGGATGCCGGAAATGGCCACTTCATCGGGGTTTCGAGCCTGCACCTGAACTTCGACGGGCCGGTAACCGCCATTGCGGGCCAGGTAGACGATGGGTTTTCCGTTGCGCGTGAAGAGGGCCTTGGCGGGGATGCTGATGGCGTTGGGGATGCGACTGACGACGATGTCCATACCGCCGTTCATGCCGGGACGGAGGCGCGGATCGGGATGGGCGATGGAAGCGTAAGCGTGGAAGTTGCGGGTGGGAGGCCATCCGTAGCTCTGTTCGGCGAGCAGGGAGATGTGTCCGATGCTGGCGGCCATGGTGAGCTCGGGGAGGGAATCGACGCGGACACGCGCCTCCTGCTTGTCGGCGATGCGGCCGCGGTCGATCTCTTCCACCTTGGCGTCCAATTCGAGGGTGTCGAGATCGGGCATTTCGGCGAGGATCATGCCGGAAAACGCGTTGTCACCCACCTTGAAGGGCTTGGCGTTCAAGTAACCTTGCGAGTAGTTAAACCCGAAAACCACAAAGCCGGCGATAGGGGCCTTGAGCTCCATTTGAGCGATGCGGGATTGGGTGAGGTCCACATCGGCCTGCGCCTGGTCGCGCAGGCGCGTCGACGAAGCGATCTTGGACTTGTCGGAAGCGGCATGGAGCGCGACGGTAGCCTCCGCCACCTTGCTCTTCTGCTCGGCGACGCCCAGGTCGATGCGGCTCTCTTCTCCCTGGAGACGGCTCACGATTTCGGTCTTGGAAGCTTCCAGCCGGGCACGCTCGACGGTATAGTTCGAGTCGAGCAGATCGCTGTTATCCTGCTCGGCGGTGATGCGCGCCTGGGCGACGGCCTGATCGAGCGTGGCCTGGGCCTGGCGCAACTGGGCCTCCATCTGCTGGAGCTGCTGTTGAGCGCTGGAAGAATCGAAGCGGATGATGGGGTCGCCCGCTTGGACCGGCTCGCCGGCGGGAGAGAGCCAGGCGATGCGCAGATTGGGAACCATGGGTGTGAGGATCTGCACCGAGCGGGCCGCCTTCAGCTCGCCGCGGCAGCGGACGATGACGAGGAAATCGCTCTGGCGCGCGGGCGCGACGGGCAAGGTGGCGCCGGCTTGCGCATGTCGGAGACGGTCGACCCCCGCGGCGGCGCCACCCAGCGCCAGGAGCACGCCTGCCATGGCCGCCCAAAACCGGACGCGTCTCCCGCGCGCGCTCACCTGGCGCCTCCGGACGGGGAGGAATCCGAAGCGGGCGCCTCAATCACCAGCGCGGCGGAGAGATCGGGCATGAGATGCGGATCGGTCTTGTCGAGCTTGAAAACGGCCGTGAACGTCTTGATGGGGCTTCCCAGGGCGGAAGAAGCCACCGGGCTGGAGAATTCGAAGTGCGCGGGGAACGAGAGATCGGGATAGGCGTCCAGGTAGACGGTGGCGCGGGAACCGGCGACGAGAGCAGCGCCGTCGGGTTCGCCCACCATACAATTGACCAACATTTCGGAAGGATCGAAAATGCTGACCAAAGCCTGATTTCGATAGAGCTGGTCGCCTTCCTGGGGGTGGCCCATGGAGCTATTGCGATACACGTTCTGGTGGGCGACCATACCGGCCAGCGGCGCGCGGACCTGCATCTTGGCGATGTTGCCCTGGGTACGCTCCAGAGCCACCTTTTGGCGGTCGCGCTGCAATTCGAGGATGCGAAGAGCGGCGCCGTCGGAGCTGTCGTGAAAGGCATTGGACCGCTTCAGGCTCTCCACGTGCTTGGCGGCGATCTCAGCGCGCACTTCGTTCTTCAAGCCGTCGATGGCGCTGAGGAGCGATCCCTTTTGCACCTCGATGCGCGCCTTGGCGAGATCGGCCTCGGCCTGCTTGAGGTCGGCCGTGCGCTTCTCGGCGTCGGCGCGGTTCTGGGCGCGCTTCTGATCCGCCTGGTGGCCGAGATCGTCGAACTTGGCCTGAGCATCGCGCGCACTATCCTGCTGTTGGGTGGCGTCGAATTCGGCGATCGGATCGCCTACCTTCACGCGCGACCCGTTGGGAATAATCCGGGTGAGTGTCAGCGACCCGCCCTGACCATAGATAGCCGGCACCAGGACCTTGGAAAAGTGGACCGCCTGGATGGTCCCGGTGAGACGAACCTCGCGCTTGGCGCGCGGCGACTCCACGGGGTGCCCGCTGGGCCCGGCGGCGTGCGCCGCGGGCGGACTGGGGCGGGAGCACGAGGCCAGAAGTAGCAACGGAACGGCAACCGCAAGCCCGTACGACAAGGACCTCATCTCGCAGATTAGACGGCACAACCGCTGAAAAAGTTCATGGGGATTTCGGACAAAAACTGTTGAATTGTTAGCACGGTGTGCGCGCCGTGTGCTATATTCAACACAAATCCATCGCAGAATGGATCGAAGAGCAGTTCCTTACGGGGAACGGGGAATTTGGTCGTAAATGTGTGGAATTGCGGGATTTACACGGCTTAGCCGGGTGGTGGACAGGGGTGTTGCCCACCGCATCACCGAGGCGTTATACCATCGCGGACCGGACCAGCAAGGGGTTTTCGAGGGCAGCGAAGCAACTTTGTGCGCCGTCCGATTGAAGATCATCGATCTGACCGGCGGCGATCAACCTTTCCTCAGCGATGATGGCGACACCGCCATCGCATTCAACGGCGAGATCTACAACCATCTGGAGATTCGCGCCGAGCTCGAGGAACTGGGGCACCGATTCCATTCCCACTGCGACACCGAGACGGTGCTGCGGGCATTCCTCGAGTGGGACACGGAATGTTTCTCGCGCATGCGGGGAATGTTCGCGGTGGCCCTGTGGACGGAATCGCGCAAGCGCCTGGTGCTGGTTCGCGACCGTATGGGGATCAAGCCGCTGTACTATTGCCGGCGCGGCGACGATGTTTACTTCGGATCGGAGCTGAAGGCGATTCTGGAGCACGCCGACGTGCCCCGGCAACTCGACCTCGAGGCGCTGGATTCGTACCTTTCGGTGAATTATGTTCCGGGCCCGGGCACTCTGATCGAAGGGGTTCGCAAACTGCCGCCGGGGCACCTTCTGGAATGGCGTCATGGGAAACTGTGGACCGCGCCGTGGTGGAAGATACCCGCCAACGAGAAGCGGCCGTGGTCGCTGGAGGGCGCGAAAGAGGAGCTGGATTGGCTACTGCGCGATTCGATTCGCGAGCACCTGGTCTCGGACGTGCCGCTGGGAGTGTGGGCCTCCGGCGGCATAGATTCCTCCACCATTCTGCACTACGCGGCTACCGGAAGTGCGGACCGATTGAAGACTTTCTCGGTTTCGTTTTCCGGGCGCACCTTCGACGAAAGCCGGTACTTCCGGGAGATCGCGCGGATTTACGGTACGGACCATCACGAGTTCGATCTGAACCCGGACGTCGAACTGCAGAGCGCCATCGAGGATTTCGCCTATTACTCGGACGAGCCGAGCGCGGACGCCGGGGCGTTGCCCGTGTGGTATCTGGCGCGCATGAGCCGGCGCCACGTGACGGTGGCGCTCTCGGGTGAAGGCGCGGACGAATTATTCGGCGGATACGTCACCTACCAGGCCGACCGCCTGACACGGCCCTTCCGGCTGGTGCCCGGCACGCTGCGGCGGCTGATGCTGAGGACGTGCGAGCGGTGCCTGCCGGTCTCCGACGAGAAGATCGGTTTGGAGTACAAGCTGAAGCGCTGGATCGAGGGAAGCTGGCTCCACCCCGACGAGGCGCACTTCTTCTGGAACGGAGCGTTTTCCAACCAGCAGCGGAGACAGATCCAGCCCGGCGGAAACGGGAACGGGCTGCGGCGGCTGGCGGAGCGGCTGGGAATTGAATCCCGCGGCGTCATAGACCGCTATCTGCTGGTGGACCAGGCCTACTATCTTCCGGACGATATTCTCTACAAGACGGACCGCATGAGCATGGCTCATTCGCTGGAAGTCCGTCCGCCATTCCTGGACCATCGGATCGTGGAGTTCGCGGCTTCCCTGCCCCAGAGCATGAAGATCCGGGGCTTCACGCAGAAATTCATTCTCAAGGAGCTGATGCGCGGGCGGCTGCCGGAAATGGTGCTCAACCGGAAGAAGAGCGGCTTCGACATTCCGGCGCACGAGTGGTTCCGCGGGGTGCTGCGTCCCTTGCTGATGGATACGCTGACACCGCAAGCCATCGCATCCACGGGGATCTTCGACGCGCGCGCGATTCGATCTCTGATCGGCGATCACATGGAGAGGCGCATCAATGCGGGTTTTCAGTTGTGGGGCCTGCTGACGCTTTTCCTGTGGATGAAGAGATGGAAGGTCGAGGTGGTTCCGCCGCTGGAAGCGCCTCGCTCGGCGCCGGCTCCAGTGTTCGCCGTGCGGTGAGCGGACCCTATCCGCTCTCCAATACGCGATCATGTGGAGAGACGAATCCATGCCGGTTTCCACTGATTCGAGTGTTCGCTACCAGGCGATCGTCGCGCTGGTGGCGGCCCTGATTTTCGTGGGCTGCATCGTGAGCCCGCCATCCCTCATGGACGACGTCGATTCGGTGCAGGCGCAGATCGCCCGCAACATGCTCGAATCCGGCGACTGGGTGACGGCGCGCCTGGATGGCGTCGCCTACCTGGAAAAATCTCCCCTGAAATACTGGATGATCGCGGTGTCGTTCCTGATCTTCGGCGTGCACGATTGGGCGGCGCGGATTCCCATAGCGCTCTCCACGGTGCTGCTGTGCTGGGTCACGGCGCGCTTCGCCGCATGGGGCGCGCCGCCTGGGCTCCGGCGCCGGACGGGCTTGTGCTCGGGCATCGTACTGGCCACCAGCGTGGGGCTGTTCCTCTTCACCCGCATCCTGATACCGGATGTGATTCTCACGCTGGCCATCACCCTGGCGTTGTGGAGCCTCATGCGCGCCATCGAGGAAGACGAGCCGCATCCGGCGCGCTGGGCCATGCTCATGTGGGGCTCGATGGGAACCGGGCTGCTGCTGAAGGGGCTGATCGCGGCGTGCTTCCCAGTGGCGGCTGGCCTCCTGTACCTTGGCTTCACCAGGCAGTTGTTCCTGCGCCGGACCTGGGCGCGGCTGCGGCCGTTCTCCGGCATCCTGCTGTTCCTGGCGATTGCCGCGCCCTGGCACGTGCTGGCTACGCTGCGCAACCCTCCGTATTTCGATTTCATCATGCACAGCGAGAGGGGCTCCTACCATGGGTTCTTCTGGTTCTACTTCATCAACGAGCACGTTCTGCGGTTTCTGAACCTGCGCTATCCGCGGGATTACAACACCGTGCCGCGGGCCTGGTTCTGGCTGTTTCACCTGCTGTGGCTGTTCCCCTGGAGCGTGTATTTCCCGGCGGCGCTGAGACTGAGTTATCGTAAGCCGGACCGGGCCTCGCGGGTGCGGCTAATGGCTTTGTGCTGGAGCGGATTCATCCTGGTGTTCTTCACGTTTTCCACGACGCAGGAGTATTACTCCATGCCGTGCTATCCGGCGCTGGCGCTTCTGCTGGGATCGGCGATCGCCGGCCAGGACCCGTGGTTGCGGTACGGCACGAGAGCGATTGCGGTGGTAGCCACGCTGGCGGCGGCGGCCATCGCGGGCATCCTGTGGATGGTTCGCGGCCTCGCCACACCCGGCGATATTGCGGGGGCGCTGAGCCAGAACCCGGAGGTCTATACGCTCTCGCTGGGCCATATGACGGACCTGACTATGCGGGCGTTCGCTTATTTGCGGCTGCCGCTGGCGGTGGCGGGGGTGGCGTTTGTGGTGGGCGCGGCGGGGGCCTGGCGGCCCGCCGGCCGCAGGCTTGTGCCGCTGGCTGCGCTGGCGGCCATGATGGTGCTGTTCTTCCATGCGGCGCGGCTGGCGTTAGTGGTGTTCGATCCGTACATGTCCTCGCGGCCGCTGGCCGAGGCGCTACTCCAGGCGCCGCCCGGAAAGCTGATTGTGGACGACCAGTATTACACCTTCTCATCGGTTTTCTTCTACGCCAACCGGCGCGCGCTGTTGCTGAACGGGCGGGTTAATAATCTGGTGTACGGGTCTTACGCGCCGGACGCGCCGAAGGACGTTTTCATCGACGATCGCGACCTCGCGCAGCTCTGGCCGCGCCCGGAGCGGTATTACCTGGTGGCGGAAGGGCCGCAGACGCCGCGGATCGAGAAGTTAGTGGGCAAAACGGCCTTGCGCGTGGTGGCCGCGAGTGGCGGCAAATTCCTCTTCACAAATAAATAACAACTTTCTTTCCCCTGTTTTCAATCACTTGGACATCCGAACCCGGCTGAGTGCGAGGTCCAGGGTGCTAGTCTCGAATTGGGAAGAAGGTTGCGCGGCTTCGCGGATTCGCGAAGCCGTTTTTTTTGAGGAGCACAAATGGAAACCACCGTGAACGAAGAAGAGAAGGCTCCCAAAACTTTGAGAATTCGTATTTCGGATCTTTTGGACAAAGCCATTGTGGGGATCGAAGACCGGTTCAAGGCCCAGGACTTCAAGCCGACCATGGGGGACTACCTCAAACTCTTGCAGATGGAAATCGATCTCGAGCAGGAAGAGATTAGAGAGATCAAGGTCACATGGGTCGAACCGTCAGTGACTTCGGACTCCCCGGAATAACTCGGGGCATAGCGTATCGCCCGCTGCCTTCGCAACAGAAGTTTCACGACTCAAAGGCCAGATTCAAGGGCTTTTCGGGACCCATTGGCAGCGGGAAGAGCCAGGCGGTCTGCCATGAGGCCATCCGCCTCAGCTATTTGAACCAGGGGCGCCTGGGACTGTTAGGTGCGCCCACCTACCCGATGTTGCGGGATGCGACGCAGGCGGCGCTATTCGAGATTCTGAATGGGAACAAGATTCCGTTCGATCACAACAAGGCGGAGAACACGCTGATCATGCGCGATACGCGATCCAAAATCCTGTTCCGGCCCATGGACGAATTCGAGCGGCTGCGCGGCACCAACCTGGCATGGTTCGGCCTCGACGAGCTGACCTATACCCGGGAAGAAGCGTGGCTGCGCCTGGAGGGGCGTCTGCGCGACTCCAAGGCCAAGCGCCTGTGCGGCTTTGCGGCGTGGACGCCCAAAGGTTACGACTGGGTCTACCGGAGGTTCCTGGCGAAGCCGGTCAAGGGGTACGAAGCCATCATCGCCCAGCCGAGCGAGAACCGGTACCTCCTCCAACAAATCCCGGATTACTACGACCGGCTCAAAGACAGCTACGACGAACGCTTCTATCAACAGGAAGTAATGGGCCTGTACCTGAACCTGGATTCCGCGCTGGTATATGCCTCCTTCGGGCGCAACGAAAATCTTGCGGATTTGAGCCTCGATCCTGCTTTGCCGCTGCTTTGGGCGCTGGATTTCAACGTGGATCCGATGAGCTCGCTGGTGGTGCAAATAGTTCGCGGCAAGGTGCGGGTGCTGGATGAAATCGTGCTCCGGCATTCCACCACCGCCGAAGCCTGCCAGAAGTTCTTGCAACGATTTCCCAAGAGCCCGGCCGGCATCGTGGTCTACGGGGACGCTTCGGGGAACCAGCAACATACTACTGGAGCTTCGGACTACGACATGATCCACGAGTATTTCCGGGTCCACTCCCCCATGCTGGTGACCTACAAGGTGCCGAGTAGTAATCCGAGCGTGCGGGAGCGAATCAATCTGACCAACTCCAGGCTGCGGTCGGCCGCCGGCGAGATCGGGCTGCTGGTGGACTTCAAGTGCAAGGAACTGATTATGGATTTCGAGCAGGTGGCTTTTAGGGCCGACACCTACCAGATCGACAAGGACCGGGACCGGCTGAGAACGCACCTGTCCGACGCGCTGGGGTATCTGCTCTGGCAGGAATGCATGCCGGTCAAGTCTGGCGGGGAGCGGAAGGGGCGACTTCTTTTATGAAGAACATCAACCGGGAACATCCCGAGTACATCGCGCGCAAGGCGATGTGGAAGCAGTACAAGGACCTCTACGCGGGCGGCGAGCAATTGCGCGCGGACGCCTCGCAATACCTGGTGCGCCGGCACAAAGAGCCCGGCGAGATCTACCAGGAACGGCTGAGCCGGGTGTTTTACGAGAACTACATCGGGTCGATCATCGACTGGTACGCGGCGACGCTGATGCGGCGTGAGCCGATCCTGTCGCTGGAAGGAACCGACACCGCCGCCAGGAGCTTCTACACCGCGCTGGCGGACGATTGCGATTTGAAGGGAACCAGCCTCAGCGAGTTTTTCCGCCAACGCTTCATCCAGACCATGGTATGCGGCGGCAGCTTCATCGTGGTGGACTTTCCGCGGGCTGACCGGGAGGGCGCTCCCGCTCCGTTGACTCGGGGGGAAGAGGACGCTTCGGGACGGTCGCGCGCCTACCTGGTGGACTACGGAGCGGATGAGGTCATCAACTGGAACTACGAACCGTCGGGCGGGCTGGAGTGGGCGGTGATCCGCACCTCCTGCCTGCAACAATCCAAGGTCACGGATGCGAAGTGGGAGCGGGAGACGCGCTGGATCTACTACGACCGCGAGAACTTCCGGATATACCGGAAGGCGGGCGATTCGAGTCCCATCGAGTTGATGGATGAGGGGCGGCACGGGCTGGCGTCGCTGCGGCGGGTGCCCATGTTCCAGATGAAAGTGTCGGAGGGGCTGTGGCTGCTGAATAAGGCCGCGCTTCTGCAACTGGAACACTTCAACAAGTCCAACGCGCTTTCGTGGGCGCTGACCATGGGGTTGTTCGCCAGTCCGGTGGTCTATTCGGACCGGGAGTTCAAACAAATTGTCGGCGAGTCCTATTACATCCAGCTCGGACAGGGTGACCGGTTCGGATGGACGGAGCCGGAGGGAAAGGTCTACCAGATCGCGGCGGACAACCTGAACCAGTTGAAGGACGAAATCTACCGCGTTTGCTACCTGATGATCCAGGCCGGATCATCGAGCGGCGGAGGCCGGCAGTCCGGGCTGAGCAAGCAGTTGGACTTCAACACAACACAGGAGGTGCTGCGCGGGTACGGCGATGTCGTGAAAGAGACCATGAAGCAGGTCTTGTGGGCCATCGCAGCCGCGCGGCAGGACGGGATTTCCATCGCCGTCTCGGGGCTGGACGAATTCGACATCGACGATCTCAGCACGGAGTTGGATGACGCCCAAAAACTGCTGAATCTGGGGATCGGCTCGGAGACGTTGACCAAGCAGGTCTTCAAGAAGCTGGCTTTGAAATACCTGAGCGATGCGCGGCAGGAAGTCAAGAACCAGGTGGCCGAGGAAATCGATCGGATGAAGTACCAAGAGGGAGTTTCTTAGGAGGCATATGGAAGGCATCGACGTTCAAGCGATCGTGCGGCAGGCGATCGAGGAGTTCGCGACCAACGAGCAGTCCAAGAATGAGCCGGCCTACAAGGCGGAACTGCAGGAGGAGCGCAAGCGCAGGGAGCAACTGGAGCGCCGGCTGAACGAGTTGGTGGCGGAGAACAAGCGCAGCCGCCAAATCGCGGCGGAAGCGGAGCGAAGCTCGGCCGTGAGAGCCGAACTGCAGCGGCTGGGCGTGGCCAAGATCGACCTGGCGTTCAAGGCGGTGCAGGACGGGATCGTGCGAACCGAGGACGGGCGTCTAGTGGCCCGGACCGACGCCGGCGAAACGCCGTTGAAGGAACACCTGGCGGCGTTCGTGAATGAGAATCCGGAGTTTCTGCCGGCTCGCATTGCCGGGGGGACCGGGATGACCGCGACCTTCAAGGCGCCGTCCACGGGCAGAGAAACGGTGGGCATCGAACAGATCCGCCCGGGCATGAGCGCGGAAGAGATGCAGCGGGTACGAGAGGAAATCGTGCGCGTGGCGTCGCAGACCCTTCGGGGCCTGTAGTAACAAACCGGCCCGAACGCAGGCGGCCGGCAAGAACAATCAAATCAAGGAGAACGAATGGCAGCTATTACCTCAACTAACGTCGCAAGCGCGATTGTGAAGCTGGTGGCGGCGGACGCATTGCCGGTGCTGGTCGGGAACCTCGTAATGGGGAACCTGGTGAATCGCGATTACGAGCCGGTGCTGGCAAATGCCGGCGACACGGTAAACATACCGATACCGCCAATTATGGTGGCAAATAACATCCTCGAAGGCGGCGAGGTGCAGACGCAAAACCCCAGTCTGGGAAACGCGCAGATTGTGCTCAATACGCACGTGGAAGCGACTTTCCAGATTCCAGACGTGACCAAAGTGCTGGCGGTTCCGGACCTGCTGAAGATCTACATGCAGCCCTCGGTGGCCGCGATCGCCCAGCGAATCGAGACCGACCTTCTGAGCCTGTACGCCAGTTTCACAACCACGGTGGGAACGGCGGCGACGCCGATCACGGAAGCCGTGATCGACGCGGCGGAAACAGCGCTGTTCCTGTCGAAGATTCCGCCTCAAGAGCAGAAGTTCATTGTGGTGGACGCGGCGGCCTATTCGACCTGGCGGCAGATTCCGCGCTTCAGCGAGTTCCAGAACTCGGGCGAAGCGGGCCTGCGCGCGCTCATCGAAGGCACCATCGGCAAAATCAAAGACTTCTTCGTCTTCCGCTCGCAGTTCGTACAGAAGACGGGCACCACCACGGTGACCACCCACAACATGGCGTTCACCAAGGACGCCATCGGCCTGGTGATCCGGCGGCTGCCGCAGCCGCTGCCCGGAACCGGCGCCATCGCGGAATATGCGGAGTTGGGCAACTTCGGGATGCGCGTGGTGATGAGCTACCAGCCGAACACGCTGGCGCAGCAGTTCACGGTGGACGTGCTGTACGGCTGTGGCGCGCTGCGCAACACCTCGGGCGTGCAGGTCAACACGTAGGATGGCAAACCGCTCCCTGACGGTCGCGGCTCGGATCGGAGCCGCGACCGTCAGGGAGCGGTTGTTCGGGGCGAGGGACCCGGAGGGTACCCCCTCGCCCCTGTTTCATTCAGGAGGAATCGATGGATCTGAGACTCTATTACCAAAGAATTCGCGACAAGGAATCGGAGATTACGGAAGCGTTTCCGATCGTGGTGAGCAATGAGACGGCGGACGGCGGCAAACCGGGGGTTCTGACGGAAGTGACACCCGCAATCGCCGCCAAGATGGTGGTGGATGGCGTGGCGCGCCTGGCTACCGCCCAGGAAGCCAAGACGTTCCGGGCGGCGCAGGTGGAAGCCAAGCGAGTGGCCGACCAGGCGGCGGCGGCGGCCAAGGTGCAGTTCACCGTGGTCTCGACCACGGAACTGAACAAGCTGAAAAGTAACCCGGGGTCTTCCAAGGACTAGGCGAAGGACCATGGCTCTGTTCATAGACGGTCCCGTTTCGAGCATGGAAGACCTGACGGCGCAGGATTCGCAGCTTCTCGACGTGGCCAGCATCGAGGGAATCGACGTCACCCAGAAACTGGCTCTGGCCCAGGACGAACTCGCCCTGGAACTGGACGCGCTGTTGACCAGGCTGAGCTACGTGAACCAGTTGTTCTGGATTGCGCCTGAGCCGAACCTCGGCAGCGTGGTGGTGACACCGGCGCTGAAGTTGTGGCACACCTTTCGCAGTTTGGAAATGGTTTACAGCGACGCGTACAACAGCCAGTTGAACGACCGCTACGCCGGCAAGCGTGACCAGTTCCACCTGAGGGCGCAATGGGCATACGAAACGCTGGTTGCGGCCGGTATCGGCGTAGCGTCGGTCCCGGTGCCGCGGGCGGCCATGCCGGCGGTTACGGCAGCGGCGGCCCCGGCGCCGGGCGCCCCGTTGCCGAACGGAACTTACTATGTGACCGTGGCCTGGGTCAACGTGGCGGGCGAAGACGGGGCCAGCGCCCTACCGGCCACCATCGCGACCGCGGGGAGCTCGCTGCTGGTCCAGCCGGCAGGCGCTCCGCCAAGAACCGCGGCGGGGTGGAACGTCTATGTGGGCACCGGTCCCGATTCGATGGCGCTGCAAAACGCATCGCCCATCCCCATCGGGCAGACGTGGCTGCAGCCGGCGCCCCTGGCGGCGGGGCGGCCGCCGGGACCGGGGCAACGCCCCAGTTATCTGAAGCCGGTTCCACGGGTGATCCAGAGGGGCTGATGACGGCAAAGATCGGAAGCGCAACAACAGCCCAAGTGATGCAACTCATCACGGGCGCCAGCGGCTTGAATTCGAGCCTGGCCGCGCTCACGCAAGCGGACCAGGCGCTGGCCGGTCCGCTGGACATGGCGCAAGTACGCGCGCAGAACGTGGCGGCGGACCTGGCGGAACGCAGCAGTTTGGTGAAGTACCCGGTTGTGAACGTGTACTGCGAGAAAGTGACGAACCAATTGACGGAGAAGTTTCGGACATTCTCCGGCACGGCTCAGATGACCATCGAGGTTCGACATTCCCAGGACCGGCTGGATGGGCTCCAGGACAGCCTGCAACTCTACACGGACGCCGTGACGCAGGTGCTGGCCTCGAGCCGCGGCGATTGGGGCAATGGGATGTTTTACGCTGGCGGGTACGAAGCGTCTTTCGGAGCCGTCAAGCCAGGCGGGAAGAATTTCATCCAGGTGGCCAAGGTCACCTTCGGGATTGGAGTGAGTGTTAGCTAGTATGGCATATATTTCCTCTAACGCAAACCGATTCTACACGGCTCTGGAAACGAGCTACGGCCAGGTAGGATCGATCACATCCGGCAACCGGATTCCGGCTCTGAAGCTGACGGTCCAGCAGAAAGTCACGATGGCGCAGCGGAAGGACAAGACGGGCAGCCGGACGTTTCCCGGCCAGCCGCCGGGCGGCCGGCTGCAGACGAATTTCGAGCTGCAAACCTACATGACGAGCTGGCAGCAATCGGCGGGAAACCCGGGATATGGCCCGCTGTTTCAGGCGGCACTCGGGGGCGCGCCGCTGCAGTTCGCCGGCGGGGCCGCGGCATCCAGCACGGCTGCCGGAAGGCTGGGGTTCGCAGCGCCGCACGGGCTCGGCGCGGGGCAGGCGGTTTCATGCGCGGGGGAGATCCGGTTCGTGGCCGCGATCGTGGACGCAAGCACGGTGCAACTGAACGCGCCGTTTACCGTCCTGCCCGCGACCGGCGCCGCCATAGGCGCCGCGGTCACCTACGTGCCCGCGACCGAACTGCCGAGCGCCAGCGTATTCGACTACTGGGACCCGGCGGCGGCGGTGCAGAGGCTGCTGTGCGGGGCGGCCGTCGACCAGATGGAAATCCAGGTGAACGGCGATTACCACGAGTTCCACTTCAGCGGCCTGGCGCAGGACGTGCTCGATAGCAGCAGCTTTTCCTCGGCCAACGTCGGACAGCTTCAGAGCTTTCCGGCGGAGCCGGCGTTGGCCGCCTTCGACTATTCGATTGTGCCGGGGAACATGGGCCAGGCGTGGCTGGGAACAACGCCCGCGCAGTTCCTCACCATCACCAGCGCATCCATCGTTCTTAAGAACCAACTGGACACGCGGTCCAAAGAGTTCGGATCGAACCTGCCGCGCGCCATCTCTCCCGGTCAGCGGTCCGTGACGGCGGCGTTCGAGCTCTTCAGCCAGGACGACGACGCCACCAAGGGACTCTACCAGGCGGCCAGGCAGCAATCGCCGATCACGGTCATGTTTCAGTTGGGCGTTGCCCAAGGACAGGTCATGGGCGTGTACCTGCAGAGCGTGATTCCCGAGGTGCCGGAGTTCGACGACGGCCAGAACCGGTTGCAGTGGAAGTTCCGGCAATCGCGCGCGCAGGGCACGGTGGACAACGAAATCGCGGTGGCGTTCGGATAATCATGACCTACGAAAGCGTACGGACGGTGGAGTCGCGGGTCGCGCGCGGGGTGATTTTCACGCTGGCGAAGATCTCGTTCGGGCGCCGCGTGGAGCTGATGCGCCGGGTGCGGGAACTGGCCAGGCGAATGGAGTTCCTGGAGGCCGGCCAGGCGCCGGGCGACAAGATGGATGCGGCCCTGCTCCAGACGGAGATCGACCGGCTCTTCCTGACGTGGGGACTGCGGGCCGTATCGGGGCTGGAGCTGGACGGAGCGGATGCCACACCCGAACTGCTGGCGGAGGCCGGACCGGAGGACCTGTTCCGGGAAGCGCTGGCGGCGGTCCGGGCGGAGACGGGACTGACCGAGGCGGAACGAAAAAACTGATTGTCGCCTTCCACTTTCAATTCTCCAACCAGGCCGGTTGGAAGTGCGACATCTGCCGGAAGTCCGGCCTGGAGAAGAAGCGCCGGTGCGGGTGGCTGGGGATGGGCGAGGACGCCAGTGGGCCGCTGGTCTGGGCGAGAAGGGATGTGGCGCTCAGAACCTGCCCGAAGCCGTATATCACGGCTGAGAGCCAGACGCTGGTGGAGGATTTTTTTGTGCGGAGGCGCCTCGGAGGGATGGATTTTGCGAAGCTGAGCGCGCGGCAAGTGGAAGCGTTCGTGATTCTCGAAAAAGCGCTTACCGGAAAGCCCTTGGCAGGGCGGCACCGCGCCTCTGGCGCAGAGGCCCCGCTCAGCCCGATCGAGTGACGTTCAGGCGTAGTTATCGGAGAGACCAGCGATGGCCAGCACAACACAAGATAAGCTCTACGAAACTTTTGTCGCGGCATCGGGGCAACTGGATTCCAACCCGGGCGGGATGCTCGCGAGCGGCGAGGAGATCGCCGCCTCCCTGAGCGACACGGTGAACCAACTCGGCGAACTCCAGGGCGGCAGCGAAGCGCAAGCGGCGAGCGGCAGCAGCAGCACCTCCAGCGCGAGCACAACCAGCAGCGGCGGCAGCACGGCGGAGTCAATCGCCACCACAGTTCTGGAGAGCGGGCTGGGCATGGTCCCCTTGATTGTCGGGTTGCTGGGGCTGTTCGGAGGCGGGGGGACGCCGGCGCCGACGCTGGAGAAATATGCGATGCCGGAGCGGCAATACTTCGAGGGCGCGGACACCGGCAGCGACATAAGCGGCGCCGATTACGACCAGATGGGGATGCCAAGAGCGTACAGCGCGGCGCCGGATGGAACCGGCGCGCAGACCGGCGGGACTGCATCTCCGGGCAGCAGCAGCAGCGGCGCTGGGGCGGCTCAGATCACCGTGAACGTGCAAGCCATGGACTCGCAATCGTTTCTGGACCACAGCAACGAAATCGCACAAGCGGTTCGTGCCGCGATGTTGAATTCCAATTCGATTAACGACGTGGTGAACAACCTCTGACATGTCCACCTTTCCCAAGTTGAAGACCAACGCGGTGGCGCAGTATCCGGCGACCAGGGCTTTCCAGTTCCAAAACCAGGCGATCCGGTTTGTGGACGGAGTGGAACAACGTTACCGGGACTCCGCCGGGCCGCTGCACCGCTGGGAAATCCGCCTGGACGCGCTGGACGAGAGTGAAATGGCGGCGCTGGAGCAGTTCTTTTTCGACAACCAGGGCTGCTTCGGAAACTTCGCATTCATCGATCCATGGGACGGAACTCGATACGCCAATTGCAGCCTGGCGAGCGACGAACTGGACCTGACCGCGATGGCGGAGATGCAGGGCAAAACCTCGCTGACGGTGATCGAGAACCGGGGATAGCACATGCTGGTGTACCCACAACTCGTCACCGGAGCATTGAGCCAGTATCCGGTCCAAAAGCGGCGCCGTTTGCGGACGGTTCTGAATACGTCTCTGGACGGGAGGGCGATCAAGCTGGCCGATCCGGGAGCGGAAACCACGGAATGGCAGTTGGCGTACGCGGGTTTGACCGATGACGAAGTGGCCGCCTTGCAGCAGTTCTTCGCGGCCTCCGAGGGAACGCTCAACAGTTTTACATTCCTGGATCCAACCGGCAACCTCTTCGCCTGGAGCGACCAACTGGACAATGCCGCATGGGCAGCGGGGCCGTTCCTTTCGGTGGTGGGCGGAATCGCGGACCCCGCGGGCGGGATGACCGCATGGCGCCTCACCAACGCCGGCGCCGGTGCTCAGAACATCTCCCAGACGTTGTCCGCTCCGGCGGCGTACTTGTATTGCTTCAGCGTATTCGCGCGGTCGCTCGAAGCCACCCCGGTGACCCTGCTGCACGGAAGCAATCGCGCCGATCGAATCTTGGGAACGAATTGGAGCCGGATCATGGTGGCGGCCAATGGCGACGCGTCGGCGGAATCGATCGCCTTTGGCGTGGAGTTGCCGGCCGGAGGGTCCGCGGATGTATTCGGCATGCAAGTGGAGCCGCAGGGCGGCGCGTCGCTGTACAAAGCGACCACCACGGGCGGCGTTTATGAGGACGCGCGATTCCGCGATGACGTCCTCTCCATAACCACAACCGGCGTAAACCGCCACTCCGCCATGGTCAACATCATTTATGCAAACCATCTCTGATCTGAAGGAACAGGCGGTCACGGATACGCCGCTTCTGATCTTCGACTGCGTGCTCTCGAACGGCCAGACGGAACAGTGGAGCACGCACCAGGTAACGGTGGACGGCGCGACCTACCAGCCGCGAGTTCTTCAGCACAGCGCCTTCGACATTCAGACGGCGTCCGACCAGGGCATAGACGGAAGCCCGCGAATCTCGGTCGTGCTGGCCAACGCCGACTCGCACTTTTCGGAAATCGAGCGCGCGACTGGATGGAAGGGCGCGCGGCTGACCGTAGGGTTCCTTTTTTACGATTTGCGAAACGACGTTCCGCTGACGGATACGGCGGTGGTGTTTCAAGGAATCTGCAACCCGCCGGACCAGATCAAGCAATCGACGTTCCGCCTGACCGCCATCAACCGCATGAACCTGCAACGGCTGATGCTTCCTGAGATCCGCATCCAACGGAGATGCCCGTGGCAGTTTCCGGCGACCGCGGGTCAGCGGGCCGAAGCCATTGACGGCGGCGCCAACGGCAAGTATTCGCAGTATTACCGTTGCGGCTATTCCGCCGGGCTCTCTGGGGGAATGGGCAATCTGAATGGCGACGCGCCGTTTACTACGTGCGGCTACACGCGAACGGACTGCCAGGCGCGAGGAATGTTCACGCGGTTCGGCGGTCTTGAGTACCTTCCTCCGGCGATCGCCGTGCGCGGTTACGGAAAAGACTGGTCGACCTCGGCCGTCTCGGACAACCAGGCGGAATATAACGATTACGTTCCGATGGTGTACGGCACGGCCTGGTGGGAGCCACTGGTGGTTTTTGCGCGCAACGACGGCAACCTCACCCGGATGGAGGCGCTGCTGGGCATCGGCGAGATCCAGGGCGTGCTGACGGTGTTGGTGAACGATGTCCAGATTCCACTGGGAGTCAACGGCGCCAACATGACCGGCACGGGCTGGTACAACATTCAGACGCTGGGCACGCGCGACGGCGCGTTCGACTACAACTTTCTGGACGGAAGCGGGAATCCGGCGGGAGACCCTTACGGCAGCATGGCGTACCTTTCCGTGGTGGTCCCCAACCAGTTGAACAACGGGACTTCGCTGCCCACGGTGACGGTTCTGGCGCAGGGTCTGAAGGTGCCGATCTATGCGGCGGACGGGACGTATACCAGCGACCAGTTCTCGAGCAACCCCGCATGGATCCTGCTGGACGTTCTTCGGCGAAGCGGGTGGGCCGCCTCGGAAATCGACATCACCAGCTTCGCGGCTGCCGCGGCATATTGCGATGAATCGATCAACTCGACGGACCTGAACGGCAACCCCATCACGCTTCCCCGGTTTCAGTGCAATCTAGTCCTAACGAACCGCCGCAGCGGCGGAGACGTTGTTCGCGGCGTCCGCAATGCCGCGCGGCTGTACCTCACCTATGGGCCCGGCGGGGTGCTGCAATTGCGGGTGGAGAACACGGCGGTGCTGCAGCAGCCTGCCAAGCCGGACTGCTCGAACAGCACGGAGCCACTGAACGGAGGCTGGCCGAGTTACGAATTTGGAGACGGCAGCAGCGGCTTTTCGGGAATCTTGAGACTGCCGAATGGCGAGCCGAGTGTGACCTTGACGTCGCGCAGCATCGCGGATACGCCGAACCGCATTTCGGTGGAATTTCAGGACGCGCTCAACGGTTACCAGCAGGACAGCTATGAGCTGGTGGACCCGGACGACGTCGCCCTGGCGGGACAGGAGGTTTCCTCGGTACTCGCGGCGCTGGGACTTCCGAATTACGACCAGGCGGCGCGAATTCTGCAATTCAATCTCGACAAGTCGGTTCGCGGGAACACTTACATCGCATTCGAAACCAGCGTAAAAGCCTTCGGGATCCGGCCGGGAGACTTGATTACACTTACCTACCTGAAGGAGGGCTTGAATCGCCAGCCGCTGCGGGTTCTGAAGATCTCTCCGGCCACCAACTACCGGACTTCCACCATCACCGCACAGTTCCACGACGACGCGTGGTACTCCGACACGAACGGCCAAGTCACTTCGCCCGGAGGGGTGACGCAGGGGAATGCCGGCGTCGGCGTGCCGAGGCCCCTGATCGGCACCGTGTTGGACGAAAACGGAGACGTTCAGTTCGGCGTTGTGGAATCGACCGCCACGAGCAGCGATGGCACGGTGGGCACACTCGTATCGGTCAGTTTCGTTCCACCCGCGGGCGCGGGAGTCAGCTCGCCGGCCGCCGGACCCGGGATACCGTTGTTGAGCCTGGTGCCCACAGTCGGAACGGGCGGAACCCTGCAGGGCGGGCAGACGCTGTATTATGCGGTCTCCGGCCAGGACAGCGCCGGAAACGAGAGTGCGTTGTCATTCATCGTGCGGGCGTCGATTACCGCCGACGGGAGCACGGTGACACTGTCGGGGTTGAGTTTCGCGCCGGGAACGAGCGCGTTTGACGTGTATCGGGGAACGACGCCGGCGGAACTCTTTCGAATCGCGTCGGCGCAGGCGCTGGCCGCCCAGTTCGCGGATACGGGCCTCGCAGATCAACTGGTGGCCCCTCCCGATTCGAATTTCGATCACGCCAACTTTTACTGGCGGATGGAGCTGCAACCGGAAAGCGGCGTGACGCTGCAGTCGGCGACGACGGTGGGAAACGGGTCGTTGCAGATGACCGTGAACCGTTACCAAAGCATGATTGTGCGGATCACGCGAGGCACGGGCGCCGGGCAGGAGCGCGCCATCGCGGCCAACGACGCCACCAGCCTGACGATCGCGCCCCCTTGGATTGTGGAGCCGGATGCCACCAGTTTCTTCGTGGTGGCCGATACGGGGTGGCAGTTCGGCGCTCTCACCACGAGCAGCCCGGTGCAGTTTGAGGTTCCCAACCGATCGGGAGAGGTGGTTCATCTCACCGGGCGTGCGGCCAACGTGAACAATGTGGAATGCGCGCCGGAGATATCCACGGTTACGCGGTGGCAGATCGGCGGCGGCGGGACGGGCGACAGCGATGTTCCCCCGATGCCATTCTTCGGGCTGGGGCCGGGCCAGGGCGGCGGAACGGTGGAACTGAGCGGGGTTTCCTTCACCGACCTGACTAACACGCGGACCATTTCGGCGGCTACGCTGACGATGTACTACTGGGATGAATTGCAGGGCACGCCGGTGATTACGCTGGCCAGCGCGTTGGGAACCGCCGATACTCTACTGAGCCTGAGCGCGGCCGGGTCCGCGCAGCCCGGAAGCTATATCCAGATTGAATTGGAGGTGATCCGCGTCGAGACGGTCGCGAACAACGGCACCGAGTACACTGTGACGCGAGCCCTCGATGGCAGTCAGGCGGCGGCACACGCCGCACAAACGCCGGTGTATCCTCTTCTGAGCCAGACGGTGATCGCACCGTTCCCGCCGGACTTCTTCGGCAGCCCCTACAGCGGGAGCTGGAGCTTCCCCATTGCGCTTCCCGATGTGCGAGTGGCAAGCGCCGAGTTGTTCGTCACCAACCAGCAGGGGAACAGCCCGACCCGGGACATCTGTCTGACCCATACCACGGATAGCGGGCTGCGCACGCTCGCGAGCGGGCAGTACTCCATCCAGGTGGATGGATACCTGGCAGTGGATCAATCGGCGGCGCCGGCGCTGGTGATGGATGCGTCGCACTCGGTGCGGGATGTGTACGCGGTGCTGGGTGCGGCCGCGGACGCCCCGGTCGGGCTCCAGTTGAACGTTAACGGGGCGTCCTATTGCCAACTGACTATTGCCGCGTGGGCGACGGTTTCGAACACCGTGAACGGCAATACACTGGCCCCGCTGCCAGCGGGCGCGCAGGTGACGCTGTCTGTGCTCTCGGTGGGATCGACCGTTCCCGGCTCGGACCTCACCGTCATCATCCGACTCTGATGCCGGACCAACTCTCCAAACTGAGCCCGGACCGGGATTTGCAGTGTTACTTCCAGGAGCCGTCGGCGGTGGCGGCGCTCAGCGGGACCAGCCCAAGCGGGTTCACCGTCTCGGGATGCTGGAGGCAGCAATTCGACTGGGTGGTGCTGGAATGGAACCGCGACAACGTGTTCGAGCATCCCGCGCTCCGCAACCTCCCGGACGGTGATCTGAGCGGATTGCATCTCAGCTACGAAGAAACCCGCACCAATTGCATCCCGCTGGATTCCACCACCTACGACTCCATATCCTGGTCCTACTTGAGAATCTGGGAGGAATCCAACAATACCGAGAACTTCCATCGCGTTCCGCTCCGCCAATATGCCGTGGCGGCGGACGGCAGTTACGCGCAACCGACGGTGATGTTCGACTTTCAAGGTGCGCCCGTAGCCGGGGATATTGTGGGACTGGCGTGGCTGGACCAATACCCCAACTACTGGGTAGTGGCGGGGAACAGCGCCGCGGACGTGGCCAGCGGGCTGGCGGCCAACATCAACGCCCAGACCAGCACCAGCAACGTCTCGGCCAGCGCCAACGGCAGCCAGATCACGCTCACTTATAATGGCGCGCCTGGGGCGAACGGAAACCGGGTGGGCGTATATGGGTGGGTGTACAGCCCCAACAACGGCTCGGGGGCGTGGTCGCCCCCCTGGGCCATGTTCCAAGGGGGAACATCGCCCGACCGCTGGCGCGTGACTCTCGATTTCAGCAATCTGAAGGATGAATTCGGAAACACCGTCACCACCACCAACGTCCGCAAGCTGCGCTGGACATGGTCCGCCGACTTACAGTTTGGCAACTTCGCGCGTAGCGAGTTCGCGGTGGTGGTGACGAACTGGCAGGTCGCGGGGACGAACCTGCAGTATCAGGTTGCTGGTCCGGGCAGCCGGAGGATTGAAGACATCGCGCCGGAAATCTCCTACACCGGCGCATGGGTGGAAGAGCGCGGAAATTACTCCGGGGGCTCGATCCACCACACGACCACCCAGGGTAACCACCTGCAATGCACATACTCCGCCGCCGCGCACACGCTGTACTTGGGGACGCGGTACTGCGACAACGGCGGACAAGTGACGGTGCAGGTGGATAGCAATCCGGCGCTGATTGTGAATTTGAAGCGATCGCTGGAGGACGTTCTCATCCGGGTTCCGCTGGGGCAATTCGCAGGGCAGGCGCAGCACACCGTCACGGTCACGCACACCGGCGCTGCCGGGACGGACGTGTACTTCGATTTTCTGGAAATCGCGATGCCCACGGCGGACCTGCCGGCGTTCGGCGCCTACCCGACCACGGCGCTGGCAACCGACTGGGACACGCTGCACTCGCAGGCCATCGCGCCGGAAAGGACGGCCTGGCTCATCGACACGCTGGGCTTCAAAGGCCGAGCCAATCATTATGCCGGCGCCATGTGGTTCTACGAATTGTCCTGCCCTGGCAACCAGTACGCCTCGGCCGCCATCGTGTTTACGGGCGCGCCGCGCTTCGGCGATACCACGACGGTCACGCTGGCCGGCACTCCGCTCCAACATGTCAACCTGATCGGCGATACGGCCCAAAGCATTGCAAAAGCCTTCGAGTTACTGATCACGGCCGGCTCGTCGGCCGTTTGGGCGCACGCCGACGGAACGACGCTCACGATCACCGCCCGCACGATGGGGCGTGCCGGCAACGGCCTGACCATCACCACCGACACCGGCAACACAAACTTCACGGCGCAGCCCAGCCCGACAGCGCTGGCTGGGGGCGCCGACGGCGTCTGGCTCACCGATCTGCTTGCCACTCCGCGGCTGAATCGCGCCGCGCGCGACTGGAGCCTCAGCTTCTTCCAGGCGTTGAAATCGTATGGAATCACCGTGACAACGTCGTTCAGCATGGAGCTGGGCAACGGGGACGACAGCCTGGCCGCGGGCATCGCCCAGAGATATCCGGATGGCACCGCCGCCTGGCTGAACACTCCGGCGTTGCAGACCAACTTCTCGCCAACCAGCACGGCGTTCTGGCAACAGGTCTACCTGGACATGGCGGGGGTAATGGCAAATGCGGGAGTGACTCCGTATCTGCAATTCGGCGAGGTCCAGTGGTGGTACTTCGCCGCGCCCTCCGGCATGCCTTTTTACGACGATTATACGAAGAGCGCGTTTCAAACGGCGTACGGGCGGCCACTGGGGACCATCACGAGCCAGAATGCAGACCCCGCCGCATTCCCCGACGAGTGCACGTTCCTGCCAACCCTCATCGGCCAATTCACGCAGGCGATTATGGCTTTCGTGCGGCAATCCCATGCGGACGCGTGCTTCGAGGTGCTCTATCCGCCGGACACGAACGATACACCGCTGAACAAGCTCATCAACCTTCCGGCCGCGTACTGGACCCCCGCCAAGCTGGCCTGTTTCAAGACCGAGAACTTTACCTACACCGGGGACCGCGATCTGGACAAGGCGCGGCAATCCATCGAGCTGCCGATGCAACTTGGGTTTCCGCCCTCCGAGAGCAGCCACCTGGTGGGCATTGGCGAGTACACTACGCCGTGGGCGAAGGAACTGCGGCTGGCCCTGGGCGAAGGACTCGAGTCGGTGGTGCTATTCGCCTTGGACCAGTTCTGCCTGATCGGGTACGGGCTGCCGCTGCACGATGGCACGCGGCGGGCGCTGTTCATGGGGGGATAGGGGGGCGGTAGGCAGGCGAAATCCGGTGTCGGCATGGTGCCGGGAGCGAATTCATGTGACCCTGGTTCCTACCCAACTATCCCTTCGAGCGGTCTTGGGGTATTCAGTGTCCCTTAACGACCGCCGATAGCTTAGAATGATGCTTGACGCGATGTCCCTCGTCCGGCAACCGTCCCTGAAGTGGGACGACACTCAATTTGACCCGGCGCCGTTCGTGAAAGACGGTGCGCCCGAGCCGTTTTATGTCTCGGTGCTCGGCGCGCTCTACGCCGACGACTGCATGGCCGTGCTGCCGTTCATCAAGGACGGGACCATCGACACGGTATTCGCCGATCCGCCGTTCAACCTCGGCAAGGAATACGGAAGCAGGAGCAACGACGAGCTTCCTGACGACGAGTACCTCCGCTGGTGTAAGGCATGGACTAAAGAGTGCTGCCGAACACTGAAGCCGGGTGGCTCGTTCTTCCTCTATAACCTACCGAAGTGGAACATTCTGCTCGGTGCCTATCTGACCGAGCTTGGGATGACGTTCCGCCACTGGATCGCCATCGAGATCAGCGCCTGTCTGCCGATACCAGGCCGGCTGCACCCGAGTCACTACAGTCTGCTCTACTACTCCAAGGGAAAGCCAAAGACGTTCCGGCGCGTCAGGACCCCAATCCTGACCTGCCGGCACTGCGGGGGCGAGGTAAAGGATTACGGCGGGCACAGGGACGCAATGAACCCCGATGGCGTGAACCTCAAGGATGTCTGGACGGACATACCGCCTGTGCGTCACTGGAAGTTCAAGTCGAAGGAGCGGCGAGCCAACGCCCTTTCCACCAAGATCCTCGACAGGGTGGTCGAGATATCTACTGTTCCGCGGGAGATTGTTCTGGACCCGTTCGGCGGCAGCGGGACCACCTTCGCGGTCTGCGAGAAGAAGAATCGGCGATGGCTGGGGGTCGAGATCGACTTCGCGAGGGAGATCGTCGAGCGGATCGAGAGCGGTGATATCCACAGCCACAAGAACGGCGATTTCGTCGAGAGCTGAGTCAGTTTAGAGCGCGTCCGTCCGTGCCCTTCGGGATCTTGAAGACGTTCTCGCTTGTCGCTTCGTGCTCGATCACCACGATCTCCAGGACCCCCTTCCGGCAGGGGACCGACTGCCAGAGGCGGAAGTACGGTTCGAGCTCCCTGATGTTCCCGATGCGGTCGGTGAGGTAGACGTAGAGCGCACGTGATGGCACCACGAGGGTACCTGCCGCGATTACTCCGTCGGCGAGCAGCATCGTCAGCTTGTTCATGGAGCGGTGGCTGGAAGAGATGTTGCCGGTCTCCCACTCCACGACGATCGGACCCTCGGGGCCGGCGATCACGGCGTCGAAATCCCCCAGACCTTCGCCGAGGGCGTTCTTCGCGGGTCCCTCGATCTCTCAACCGAGGGACTTGAGATGCGCGACGAACCGATCGCGAATGGGCCTCACGCCGTTACCTTCGCCTCTCCTCTTGCCGCTCTCAGGGTAGATCGTGAACGATCCGCTGCCAGGGGGCCATTCGCAAGAGCGCACGGCCTTGTGTATCTCGTCTCTCGTCTGCCGCCACTGCCGTGACCTGGCGTACGAGCCAATGCTGATGAGAGTGTGCACGGCGACGATTTTCATCGGGCCCCCCTGTAGAGTTGGCCCAGAAGCCGAAGGGGGGCGAGTCCGAGGGCCTCGGCCACCGATCTGAACTCGATTACGTCAAGCCGTCGCTCGCCGCGCTCGAACTTCGAGACGAAGGATTGGGGTTTTGCGAGCCGCCTCGCCAGCTCAGCCTGGCTCAGGCCGGCCTTCTTTCTTGCCTCGATCAGCAGCGCGCGGAAGCGGTCGTACTCCCGCGTGTGGATGGAACTTGGCACGCCGACCAAGCGTAAACCCAAGTCGGGATAGAGCCCAAAACGGGTTTGCGGCCGCCGAGCCCAGGCAACCCAGTAGCAACCAGTATCTGGACAAGGCACGCCAATCCATCGATCTGCCGATGCAGCTTGGTTTTCCACCCTCCCAGAGCAGCCACCTGGTGGGCATTGGCGACTACACCACGCCGTGGGCCAGAGAACGGCGGCTGGCACTGGGGGAAGGGCTCGAATCGGTGGTGCTGTTTGCCCTGGATCAGTTCTGCCTGATCGGGTACGGGCTGCCGCTGCACGATGGCACGCGGCGGGCGTTGTTCATGGGGGGGTAACCTCCCAACGCGCTCCGCGTCCCCTGCCCACCAGCCGGACTTGACCGGCCTTCTTCATCTCCGCCAGGACCTTCTTAATGAGTTGTGAACTGGCGGCCGGCAACTGCGCCGCCATGTCGGCTAACGCGAAAGGCCCCACTCGGGCAAGCACAGTCTGGCGAACCAGGTCGCTCTTAGCGGGCCGCGCCCCGACCGATTCGACCTGGCGCTCGAACTCTTTGTAGGCGCTTCGCAGCGTGCTCAGAAAATAGTTCCACCACGGAATGATCTCGTTCCGGCCCTCGTGCCACCCTTGTGAGCACAGTCTGAGAACCCGGTAGTATTCCTCCTTGCTCTCTTCGATCAGCCGCTCCAGACTGATGTACCGAGCTACCTGAAAGCCTTGCGATTGAAGCAGCAACGAAGTCGCAAGGCGCGAAACGCGGCCATTGCCGTCACGAAAGGGGTGGATACAAAGGAGGTCGAGAACGAACGTGGCTACGACCAAGAGCGAAGGAACACGTTCTGCATCGCTGGCGACCCGGTACCCGCGGCACAACATTTCCACGGCCGCGGGCGTCTTCTTGGCGGAGACGGGGACGAAGCGAATGCTGCGCTCCCCATCCGGCAGGATTTCGATGATCTCGTTGTCGCGCTTTTTCCATTCCCCGGCGTCTCCCGAAGAACCTCCCTGGGCAAGAGCGTGCAAGCGACGGAGAACATCGGGAGTGATTGCCACCCGGTTCTTTCGCGAGAAGATCCAATCCAGCGCCGCCCGATATCCGGCCAGTTCCTCCTCCGAGCGATCTCGCGGCCGGGCCTTTCCAATCACAAGAGGCCGCAGCCGGTTCGCCGCTACGGTCACCCCCTCGATCCGATTCGACGATTCGGAGCTTTGGATGATGGCCTGTTCCCGCAATACATCCAGGACTTCCGGTTTCTGCCTGATCCAGAGGTCCTGCTTCCCGCGTGCTTCCATGCACGCGCCGAGAAGCCAGCCAGTTCCAACTGGGATCGCCAGGCCGGCCAATTTATGCGGATCGAGTGTCAACATCTCCTCACAGTAGCCTAATAATAGCCTATTGCGCAATCGGTAGCCAATTGCGGTGTTAGAAGCCGCTGGCCGGCGTTTGCGGTTCGGCGCCGGCCACGACATCTTTCTCCAGCGCGAGGTAACCGCAGGCCACTACCACCAGGAACATGGTGAGCACTTCGCTGTCGCCCAGGTTGTACTCGAAGAAGCCCTCCGCCATGATCGCCAGCACCACGGCAATGCCGCCGTGCAGCAGGAACCTCCGATCGTCGCGGCCGGGCGGCAGCGCGCGAAGCCCTTTCCAGAAGTCGAACAGAATCTGCACCAGCATCCACATCATAGTCAGCATGGTGGGAATACCACGCTCGGCGGCGTACTGCAAATAGATGTTGTGCAGGTGCCCGTACCATCCCTCCGGCAGCGGGCGCGGGACATCGGGGGGCACCCATTCCTGGAAGTGGTATTTCACCCCTTCCGGTCCGAGGCCCAGCCACGGATGCGCTTCGATCATACGGATGCCGGTGCGCCAGGTGACCATGCGGAACTGGTTGGAATCGACCTTCTGCGGCCGGACAATGGATGTGAAGCGCTCGCGGATGACCGGGGGGGAAACCACAAACACGAGGAGGATCGCGGCCGGGACGAGCAGCGTCATCCAGCGCCGCCAGAACCAAACGAGGTAAAGCCCTGCCACCGCCGTGCCGATCCAGACGGCGCGCGTATCCGCGAGCAGCACGGCCATGGCGATCAGCCCCGCGCACATCAACCAGACCCACGACCGCTTACGCGTGCCGGCGAAGAACAGGAAAGCGCCGATCATGATGAGGGCGAACATCTCCTCGGCGGAGTAGGTGTTCCAATGGCTGGTGAACCCGGTGATGCGCTCGCCCACGTAGAAATCGTAGAAGCCGCGGCCCGCCTGGTGGGCCTCCTGCATCTTGCCGGCGAACTGGACGAACCCGCGAATAGCGGTCAGGCTGGCGACGCCCGCCCAGCTCAGGAACAGCCAGCGGACCACCTTAAGGTCGCGCAGAGTGGAGAAGACCACCAGCAGTTCGAGGAACACATAGAACTTGCGGATTTGCGGCAGGCCGGCCGCCGGGTCGGCCGAAAACGCCAGGGCGATCACGGTCCCGAGCATGAACAGGGCCAGCGGCAGGCGGATGCGCGGCAGCCGCAGTTTCTCACCGGAAGCCAGCAGGGCGGCCAGCGCGAGCGCCAGCAGGATCTGAGAAATCGCGATCGAGAGCAGGATGGAGACGGCCGACCCGAAAGTCAGCCAGCGTGCGGCGCGCGACAGAAACGGTTCCGGAGGGGGCATGGAAATAGAACTTCAAGTATGACAGACGAGCTTGTCACTCGTACCTCAGCGCCTCCACCGGGTCCAGGCGGGCGGCGCGGCCGGCGGGCCAGATGCCGAAGAAGAGACCCACTCCCACCGATACCATCACTCCGCTAACGGCGGCCCATAGCGGAACCGCCGTGGGCAGGTTGGGGAAAATCAGGCCGGCGGCGCGCGAGATCGTCCAGCCGAGTATCAGGCCGATGATTCCACCGAGCGCGGTGAGCACCACGGCCTCCGTCAGGAACTGCACAATGATGTCGCTCCGGCGCGCGCCCACGGCTTTGCGGACGCCGATCTCGCGTGTGCGCTCGGTGACGCTCACCAGCATGATGTTCATGACGCCAATGCCGCCCACCAGCAGGCCGATGGAGCTGAGAATCACCATCACCAGCGCCACCGTGGCCGTCACCTGGTGAAACTGCTCGATCATCTGCTCGGCGGTCGAAAGGGAGAAGTTGTCGGGGTCGTGGAACGGCACCCGGCGCTCCAGACGCAACACCGAGCGCACTTCGTCCTGGGCCTTGTCGAGCATACCGGGATAGGCGATCGCGATCAGCATATGCTCCGTGAGGTTGGGATACATCTTGCGCATGGTGAAGTAGGGGATCAGCACGCGCGTATCGTCCTGGCCGGGCAGCGAAGCCGCCGGACGATTCATCACGCCGACAATCTCCAGCGCGTGGCCATCCACTTCGATCCATTTGCCGATGGGGTCCTCGTTGGGCAGCAATTGCTTCTGCACGTCTTCGCCGACGGCTACAACCGGCATGTGGTGGGAGCTTTCGAAATCGGTGAAGAAACGGCCGGCCTTCATGGTGGTGCCGCCGGCGGCGTAACCCTCTTCGGTCCCGCCCATTTCGATGCCGTATATGTCGTTCCCCTTATAGCGCGCCGTGTGCGTGCCGGTCATGGGGAAGATGTAGGGGCTGACGTGCTCCACGGAGGGGCAGCGCTCGGCGATGGCCCGCGCGTTTTCGAGCGTGAGCGGCTTGCGGCGCCGTTCCTCGGGCGTCCAGTCACCCATGGCTTTGCCCTTCAGCACAATGATGGTGTTGGGACCGAAGCTGCGCAGCAGGTTAGTGATGGCGCCATCCAGGCCGGCGATGATGGAACCCACGCCGATCACGGCGCCGGTCCCGATGATCACTCCCAGAATGGTAAGGAACGAGCGCATCTTGTGCTCGCGCGTGGTGGCCAGCGCCAGCTTGATACCGTTGCCGATCGAAACCAGGGTCATTTTTCCATCCTCAAGGCCTCGATGGGATCGAGTTTGGCCGCCCGCTGCGCCGGATAGATGCCGAAAAACAGCCCCACCGCCGCGGAGAGCGTCACGCCCACCACCACCGCCGTTATGGGCACGGACATGGGCACCGGGGTCAGGCTCCGCACCAGCACCGCGACAATCCAGGCCAGCACGACTCCCAACACCCCGCCGATGGACGCCAGCATGGACGATTCCACCAGGAACTGGTACAGGATGTCCCGGTGGCGCGCGCCCACGGACTTGCGAATGCCGATTTCATGGGTGCGCTCGGTGACCACCGCCAGCATGATGTTCATGACCACCACGCCGCCCACCACCATGAACACCGAAACCACTGCTACCGCGGTGGCCGCAATCGCGCCCGTCAACTGGTTCCAGAAGTCCAGCAAGGCATCGGAACTCAGCGTGGCGAACGTGTCGTCATCCTTGGGCTTCAGATGGCGGTAGGTGCGCAGCGCCACGCGGGCTTCTTCCTGGGCTTGCATGAGGTGGTCGTGATCCATGGCCAGACCGGCATAGCTCATGCCGTTGCGCGATCCCCAGATTTTGAAATACGTCTCCACGGGAATGACGACGAATTTATCCTGCGATTGCCCGAAGACCGAGCCTTTGGCTTTGGCCACGCCCACCACCTGGAACGGAAGACCCTCGATGGAAATGCTCCGGCCGATGGGACTGGCGTTGGGGAAAAGCTGGTCTTTGATGTCGTGACCGATGAAGGCCGCGTTCATGCGCCGGTCGTTTTCCGTTTCCGACAGAAAGCGCCCGTCTTCCGCCTCGATATTGGTGATGATCCCCATATTCGGAGACGCACCCTGCAGGGTCACATTCTCGATCAGTTCCTTGCCAAGATGCACGGAGACGGCGCTGCCGGCGGACATGCCGATTTCGCGGGTGAGCGTGAGCTGCGAGCGCAGAAACGCGAACTCCTCCTTGGTCAACTGCGGGTTGCGCCGCAGCATTTCGAGGTACTTCTTGGGATCGTACTGCATCATGGCGATGCGCTGCACGCGGTAGCCGTCTGCGCCCATGCTGGTGACATTCTGAGCGATGTACACGTCCATGCCGTTAATCACGGACATCACCGCAATGAGCGTGGTGGTGGCCAGGATAATGCCCAGCAGCGTGAGAAAGCTGCGCAGTTTGCTCCCGCGGAGGGATTGGACGGCGCCGATCACGGCTTCCCAAAACGACGCATGCGTACTCATTTTATAGCCTGGACGAATCACTCGGAGATTTCATAGCGCTCTGCCCCACGATCCACTCCATTATCGCGTCATCGGCCCAAAAACGGTGGGGGCGGCGGCCGATGAAACCCAGGTGGCCGCCGTATTCGGTAGCCAGCAGTTCGATCCAAGGATTCGCCCGGGGCCACGCCCAGAGGGCACCCGGCGCCCCGCCGGCGGCGAAGATGTCGAAAGGAACAATCGTATCGTCCTTGGCCTGGATCAGCAGCACGGGCACCCGTATGCCATCCAGGTACCGGATGGCGGATTGCGTCCGGTAGTAGTGGGCGGCGTCGCCAAAGCCGAACGAGGGCGCGGTGATGCGGTCATCGATATCCTTTACGGAGCGCAAGCCTCGAAAGTTCCGCTTTTGGTAGCGCCCGGTGGCGCACAGGCGGGCGCGCATGCGGCGCACGAAGCGGCGCTCGTAGAGGCGGTTGGCGGGCTGGGCGATGCGCCACGCGCAGGCGGCCAGGTCGAGGGGCGTGGAAACCGCGCACACGCCGTGGACCAGCGGCCGCGCCGATTCGCCCATTTCGCCGGCCAGCTTCAGCACCACGTTGCCGCCCAGCGAAAATCCCACCAGAAAGGCGGGCGCGCGGCCTTCGCTTCCAAGCTGGCGCAGCACGGCCCACAGGTCGCTGGTGAGCCCGGCGTGGTAGAGCGTATTGCAAAACCGCTCGGTGCCGCCGCAGGTGCGCATGTGAAAGCGGTGGGCGGCGAAGCCCGCCCGCAAAGCCGCGGCGCTGAGGCTCCGCATGTATCCGGCCTCTCCGGAACCTTCGAGGCCGTGCACCATGACGATTTCGCCCGCCGCCGGGCCGCCGGGCCGTTGCGATTCCACCAGCACCCGAACATCCGGCTCGGTCTGAAACAGCCGGCGCTCAATGGGAAACCGGGATTCGCCGCCATCGCGCTTCCAGAGATGGCCGGCCACGGCTTGCCAGTGCGGATTCCGGAACAGTGGATCGAAGTGGACCATGGGGGCCGCGGAAACTTGTAGTATAGAGAATATTCGGATATGCGTACTGCAATTCTGACTCTCCTCTGCGCCACATCGGCGCTGGCCGCCGACACGGCCGAAGCCCCGCGGCCCTCGCCGCCGCTGACCATCGAGCGCCTGGGCGCCCCGGACCTCCAACTCAGCCAGTATCGAGGGAAGGTGGTGGCCCTGGCGTTTATCTTCACCACCTGCTCGCATTGCCAGGACCTCACGAAGCTCCTGGGGCCCCTATCGCGCGAATATGCGCTGCGCGGCGTGCAGGTGCTGGAATGCGCGTTCAACGACGACGCGAAACAGACCATGGCGGGATTTCTCCAGCAGTTTCAGCCGCCGTTCCCGGTGGGCTGGACCAATCGCGGCGCCGCGATGGCGTACTTACAGCGCAGCATCCTGGACACGAGGCCGCTTTACGTGCCGCACATGGTGTTCCTGGACCGCCGCGGCATTATACAGGCGGACTACCCGGGCGAGAGCGATTTCATGAAGGACCCTGGCACGAATATCCGCGCGGAACTGGAGAAACTGCTGAAACCGCCGGCCAAATAACTTACGCCACCTCGACGAATTTGGCTTTCGGCGCGCCGCAGATCGGACAGACATCGGGCGGGTTGCCGAACTCGATGTTCCCGCAGAACGGACACAGATAGAATTTCGCTTCCTTCAGGTCCGCGCCTTGCGCCGCCGCTTCCAACGCCCGTTTATATAGCTCCGCGTGCACGGCCTCGGCCTTCACTGCGTAGCCGAACATGACCTTGGCGCGATGGCCCTCCGCTTGCGCCTGCTCAAGCATGGGAGGATACATCGCCGTGCATTCGTAGGACTCTCCCTCAATGGCCGCCTGCAGATTCTCGCGGGTCGAGGCGATTCCGGCGAGCGCTTTCAAGTGCCCCTCGGCATGGATGCGCTCGGCCTCGGCGGTAGTTCGAAACAAACGGGCGATGTTGGGGAACCCATCCTGCTCCGCCCTCTTCGCGAAGGCGCGGTACTTCTGATTCGCCTGGCTTTCTCCAGCGAACGACTCTTTCAAATCATCAGTGGTATTGGGCATGATGTCTCCGGTTTATTTTGGACTCGGTGGTGCGGGCAGGATCTTGATCCCGGTGACGTAATACTGGTCGCCGTCCACCACCACGGTGGCTTGTATGCGGTCGCCGGCGTGCAGCTTCTGAAATTCGGCATCCGGCTTCACGGGATACTCCATGGTCATGGCTTCCATCCAGTCGCCGATCTTGCCGGCGGCGATGGTGGCCGTCTTGGCGGCTGGGTCGAGAGCCTTGACCTCTCCTTCCATGGCGTAGCGCTTGGCCTGGTTCTTGGCGCCGCAGCCCGCCAGCGCGAGCGCCAGCAATAGTACGGTGGTTCGTCTGGTCATCACTTCATATGATATGCCACTGTATAGGAATGGACTGCGACTTTTGCCAGGGCCACCTGGAGATCGATTTCCCCACCGAACCGTTCCACTCCGTGTGGCGGCTGCTGGTCCGCTCCACCGTCCTCTTCTTCGCCAACCTTCGGTTTCTGGCGACGGTCACGCTGCTGGTGTATCTTCCGGCAAAACTGGCGCTCCAATTGATGTTGTACGTCCTGGATGTCCCCACCGGCGGAATCGTTACCTACCTCGCGCTGGATTCGAGCGACTTGGTCCTCAGCGCGCTGGTGATTCCGGCGGTGGTTTACGGACTGGTGGCCCGGTTCCGCGGCGGCCAGACTGCATCCGTGCGCGAATCGCTGCGCTGGGGCCGCCGCCAATGGGGAAAGACGCTGTGGAACATGTTCAAAGTCGAAGTCACGGTGGCGCTCTGGGGAGCGTTGCTGGTGATCCCCGGGTTGGTGGCGATGGTCAGGCTGATCTTCGCCGATGTGATTGTGGCCATCGAGGCCGACCGGGAAACCGACGTTCTGGCGCGCAGCCGCGAGCTCGCCAAGGGCCATGGCTGGCGCATCTTCCTGGTGCTGTTGCCGCTGATGGCGGCCAGCCTGGTGGGCACCTTCCTGATCCTCGGCGCTTGTGAGGAGGCCGCCTATTCGCGCGTGGTCATGGCGCTGGCCGACAGCGTGCTTTCCGTGGGTGGCCAGTTCACCACGGTGGCCGTATTGCTGATGTACCTGGGAGTGGTTCGCCCCGCCGCTCCGGCCAAGACGTAGCCGTCATGGAACTTTACGTTTCCAGGGCTTTCAGTGTATAGTGCAAGGATACTGGACTGCCACGGTCCGGTACGGAGGAGACATTCATGATTCGTTTTATGACGGGATACGCTTTCAAAAGATTTGCGCCCTTTGCCCTGGCGCTGATGATTACGGCGGGCGCGCAAGCGGCCACCGTGAACTACACGTTCACCTTGACGGGGACCGCTGCCAGCAACAGCTCCAACACCGGCTATGTGGTCGCCGGTACAGCCACGCTGACGCCGGCCGCGGGAAGCGGAGGCGCGACGATAAGCGGGGCGTTCGCCAGTACGATTCTTTTCGCGAACGCTAGCGGATCGACGTTGACAGCGCCTTTTACGATCACGCTCAGCGGCGGCACACTGTCCGGGACCTGGGCGCTGTCGACCTCCGCGCTGGTCTCAACCGGCACTGGATACCTGACCATCACGTGCGGCACCGGTACTTACGCGGGGTATTCTGGAAGCATCCCTACCCTGTCGGAGACCGGTACGGTTTCAACGAGTATCACGGTGAACTGTAACGGCAGCGGCACGGTAAACACGAGTGGCGCCGCCGCGTGCGCCGCGGTGCCGACCATTGCCTCGGTGACGGACGGGGCCAGTTACACGTCCAACGTTGCGCCCGGCAGCTTCTTCACTGTGTGGGGATCGAACCTCGCTCCCTCCACCAGCGGACTCACCAACTTCCCGCGTCCCCAGACCTTGAACGGCGTCACCGTCACCTTCACGCCCGTCGGGGGCACCACCGGTACCAACGCGTATCTGATTTATATCGGCACCGGCCAGATTAACTGCGTCCTGCCTTCCACCGTCTCGCCCGGCAACTACAACGTGACCGTCACCAGCGCCGGGGCCACCAGCCCCCCGGTTGTGGCCCAGGTGGTGGCCAGCAAACCCGCCCTGTTCACGCAGGATCAGAGCGGCACCGGCCTGGCCGTGGTGCAGAACTACATTTCGCAGTCGGAGCTCGATTGGAATCGCCTGACCACCGGCACCTACAATGGCTCCCTGAGTTCTCCCTCCAAGCCGGGACAAGTTTTGATCGCCTGGGGAACCGGGATCGGAGCCTATGCGGCGGGGGATAATGCAACCGTTACCCACGACTTCAGCACTTCCGAAACCATCTTAGCCATCGTGGGTGGCGTCTCCGTAAAGGTGGCCTTCGCCGGCCTCAACGGGTACGCTGCGGAAGATCAGATCAATTTCACCCTGCCGAGCAACGTTCCGACCGGCTGCGCCGTGCCGTTGCAGATTTCCGTGGCCGGCGTTCTGAGCGCGGTCACGTATATCTCCATCGCCCCCAGTACCAGTGCCACCGCCTGCGTCCAGCCCGGTTATACCACGGCGCAGTTGCAGCAATTGGATAACGGCGGCACCATCACCGGCGGCAATTTTGGGCTTGTGCAGCTCGCAACCACCGAGCCTGGTGTAGGCAGCGTGAAGATCGACTCTATCGCCGGATCCTTCACCCAGCTCACCGCGTTCCAATTGGCCGGGGTAAGCGCGAACTACAGCGTGATCAATTCCGGAAGCTGCGAGGTAATTCATGTCTCCAGCACCACCGCGACCGCGCTGACCCATGTGACGGCCCTCGACGCCGGCACCGTCACCCTCACCGGGCCCTCCGGTACGAACCTGACCAATCAGGTGATCACGGAAAGTGCCAACGCCTACAGCTACTCGATTGGCACGGAAGGCATCTCTATCCCGGGTTTCGGCGGCAACGGCTCGATCCTGCCGGGAACGTACACCTTGAATGGCGCGGGCGGCACCGACGTGGGATCGTTTAATAATGTTTCGATCACGGTCGGCCCGGCGTTCACCCTCAGCCCCGCGTTGCCCACCACGGTCACGGAAAGTGCGGGATTGACGCTCAGTTGGACGGGCGGCAATGCATCGGATCAAGTTCTGATCATCGGCGCCTCCGGTGCCGTCACCGGCACGGGGGCCAACTCGATCACCAGCTCGACCGAGTTCATCTGCACTACCACCGCCGGCGCGAAGACGTTTACCGTGCCGGCTTCGATTCTGACCCAGTTGCCGACGGTTACCGCCGCTTCGATCACCGCCAATACCGGATACGGTTACCTGGACGTGACGGACAGCGTCACGCCCACCAGCTTCAGTCCCACTCTGGCTTCGAAGGATGGTGGAGGGACCATCCCCAGTACCTTCACGTTCTCGTTCATCACCGGCGGTACGGCCGCGTACCAGTAACGGCGCGCCTCACCCAGCGCCGCCCTGTTACCATGGAATCGCATGAGTTTTCAGTGGCTTCAATCGAGGGTCCAGGAAGAACAGGAGCGGCGCCAGCGGGAGGCGCAGATTCTGGCGCGGTTGCCGCGCGCGGTGGAAGAGACGTACCGGCATCTGGCCGGGTGCATCGAGGTCTATGCGGGCGCCTTCGGACCGGAATCGGCGGACATCCACTTGCAGGCTTCCAAAATCCGCATCACCGTGCGGGAAGAGCAGGAGGGCAAGTGGCAGCAACGCGCCAAAGTGGAAATCTCCATCATTGCCTCGCTGCCCGGCTTCCGCATTGAGCGCGGCGGAGAGCCGCTCATGATCGAAGTGGGCCTGCTGCCGGGCGACAAGCTGTTCTACCGGGACCAGGACGAGTTCATCACCGGGGAGGAGCTGACGCGCCGCATCCTGGACCGCGCGCTCTTTCCCAAGCTGGGCGAGTGATTACTCTTCCAGCTCGGCGAGTTCGCCCAATTGCCTCAGGTCCGCCAGCGTGCGAGCGGCTTCTTCTTCGTCCACCTGGCTGATGGCGAACCCTACGTGCACCACCACGTACTCGCCGGGCCGGGCCTCGGGAAGATACGCCATGCACACCTCGCGGCTGATGCCGGCGAAGTCCACGCGCGCCATGGGGATGCCACCCTCGTCATGCAGCTCGGTAATCTTGCCGGGAACCGCCAAGCACATAGAGACACCGTAGCGCCGGCGATCTTGTCGCCGGTGTTCTTCGCAGCCCGGACAAAACCACCGGCGACAAGGGGGTGCCCCCTGGGCCCGGCGCTACCGGGACAACTCCATGGTAACAGGTTGACAGGTCGCGCCCCGCTTGCTTAACTGGTAAATCCCATGGCCCCCCCTGGACATCAGCGGCAGGATTCACGCTCGCTGGCTGAAGTCCATGCCAGCGTGGGAACTTCCCAGGTGTCTTTCTGGCGGCGCATGTTCGCGTTTGCCGGGCCGGCCTACCTGATCAGCGTGGGCTACATGGATCCGGGCAATTGGGCCACGGATCTGGAAGGCGGGGCGCGTTTTGGCTACCAACTGATCTGGGTGCTGGTGATGTCCAACGCCATGGCCATCCTGCTCCAGACCTTGAGCGCGCGCCTGGGGATTGTGAGCGGGCGCGACCTGGCGCAGGCCTGCCGCGAGACCTATCCGCGGCTCATGAACTTCGCGCTGTGGGTGTTGTGCGAAATCGCCGTGGCGGCCTGCGACCTGGCGGAAGTGCTCGGCGCGGCCATCGCCCTCAACCTGCTGTTCCACATTCCGCTGCTGCTGGGCGTCCTGATCACCGCCGCCGATACCCTGCTGGTGCTCTGGTTTCAAAGCGTCGGCATCCGCACCATCGAGGCGTTTGTGCTGGCCCTCATCACGGTCATGGCGGGTTGCTTCTGCATTGAAATCATCTGGGCCAAGCCGTCGGTCGCCGAAATGTTCACGGGCCTCGTGCCGCGGCTCAATCGCGACAGCCTGTATGTGGCCATCGGAATCCTGGGCGCCACCGTTATGCCGCACAATCTGTACCTGCACTCCGCCCTGGTGCAGACGAGGCACATCGCCCATTCGGAGGCGGCCAAACGGTCCGCCTGCCGCTACAACCTGATCGATTCCGCGGTGGCGCTGAACGGCGCGATGCTGGTCAATTGCGCCATCCTGGTGCTGGCGGCGGCCGTGTTCTTCAAGCGCGGCATCGTGGTGACCCAGATCCAGCAGGCCCACCTGCTGCTGGTGCCGCTGCTGGGGACCAGCGCCGCGGGGGTCATCTTTGCCGTGGCTCTGCTCTGTTCGGGGCAGTCATCGACGTTGACGGGAACCATGGCAGGTCAAGTAGTTATGGAGGGTTTCCTCAACTTTCGCATGAGGCCCTGGCTGCGGCGCCTGGTAACCCGCGCGCTGGCCATTGTGCCGGCGGCTTTCACCATCTACTTCGCCGGCGACCAGTCCACCTTCGGCCTGCTGATCCTGAGCCAGGTGATCCTGAGCATGCAGTTGCCCTTCGCCGTCATTCCGCTGATCCATTTCACCAGCGACCGCGCGCGCATGGGATCGTTCGCCAACTCCCTGTGGGTCCGCGTGCTGGCCTGGTCCACGGCCGCCGTGATTGTCGGCTTGAACCTGCGCCTCGCCTGGATGGCCATTGCGGACTGGCTGGCGGCGGCGGGCGCCTGGCGAACGGTGGTCTGGCTGGCGACTATTCCCACGGCGGCGATTCTCCTGCTACTTTTGTTGTGGGTCACCATGGAACCCCTGATCAGCCGCTGGACGCGCAAGTTCGGCCGAGCGCCGATCGTTCTGCCGGAGACCGCCGGCGCCGAAGCCGCCGCCGCGCCAGTTTACCACCGCATACTGGTGCCGCTGGACCACACCCACCTGGACCGGCTGGCGGTGAGCCATGCCGCGGCCATGGCCAAGCTCCACGGCGCCAAGCTGTTTTTGCTCCACGTGGAAGAAGGCGTAACCAGCCAGATTTATGGGCGGGAGGCCTCGACAGCGGAAGTGGAGGCGGGCGAGCAGTACCTCGAGCGCATCGCCCAAGCCCTCCGCGATCAAGGGATTACCGTCGAAACGGCGATCACCCACTCCTCCTCGCCCAAGAAAGAGATTGTGCGTTACGCGCACGAGATCCGGCCCGACCTGGTCATCATGGGTGCGCACGGCCACGGCGGTCTGAAGGACCTGATCTTCGGCACCACCATCAACCCGGTGCGCCACAACCTGCAGGTGCCCATGCTGATCGTCAGAGGTACGTAGGGGCTGGGCATGCCCGGCCCCTACGGGACGGCCCGATCCCGCCGCCCGGGGTAGGGGCCGGGCACGCCCGGCCCGGCCCCGCCCGGTTGAGACACGGCGCCCCAACACCGTGTCGGAGGAACACACCGGGGGCTTCAGATTATCAGTAAGTCACGCGAAATCAACATGTTCAGTTGGCATGAGAAGTGCCTCCTCCCACAGCGTGAAGCGCTACTTCTGGTTTGCCCTGCTGTTCGCCTTCGGGATTCGGTCGCTCCCCTCGGCCACCTTGCAGCAGTTGACCATGAACGACATGATCGCCCAATCCGCCGCCATCGTCCGGGGCACGGTGGTGGACTCCTGGGCGGCGCTCACCGGTTCGGTCATCTATACCCACTATAAGATCCAGGTAAGCGAGAGCTTGAAGGGACCGCGCCAGAGTTCCGTCGAAATAGTGGTTGCGGGCGGAGTGGTGAACAACCTCAGCCAGAGTTTTTCGGGGTCGCCCACGTTGAACAAAGGCGACGACCTGGTGCTCTTCCTGTGGACCAGCCGTGCGGGGCTGACCCAGATCATGGGGCTGACGCAAGGACTTTTCGCCATCGCGCCGGGCGCTTCCACCGATCCCATGGCGACGCGCGCCGCCACCCGGGAATTGATGCTCGATCCCAAGACCGCGCAACCGGTGAAAGACGCGGTGCTATCGATGCACCTGAGCGACTTGCGATCGCTGATCGCGAACACGCTCCCAGCCAGCCAGGGGGTGAGCCAATAATGCGGGAAACGGGGCGCATCGGGCGGTTGGCGGCAATCGCCGTAGCGGCGGTAGCGCTGATGGGCACACCCGCGCAAGCGTATTACCACTACGTCCACTACCTCCGAAACGCTCCCTATACTCCGGTTCAGGAAAAGTTCGACCTCACAACCCTGCCCAACAAAACCGTGACGTTCTTTGTGAGCGACTCGGGACCGGCGGTGTTAGCTCCCAGTGACAGTCTCGGCTCGATCTTGGGCGAGGTCAAGACCGCGCTGGCCGCTTGGAATTCGGTGAGTAGCTCGGATCTGCGAGTGGCCTTCGGCGGCACCGAAACCCCGGGCCAAAGCTCCAACACGTCCGGCGGCAACGTGCTCTTCATCGACCTGCCTCCGGGCTTGCTGGGGCAGGGCGCGCCCACGGTGATGGTGGGAACCACCACCATTATCGGGGGGCAGGTGCTGTTGTCGAACAACACCAACAAGGGGCCGGGACCCAGCTACCTGGAGGAGTTCTACACCACGGCCGTTCACGAAATCGGACACGCGCTCGGGTTGCAGCACACCTGGACGGCCAGCGCCATGTCGCAGGACGTCATTCGCAATACCACGCGCGCGCGGCCTCTTGACGCCGATGACATCGCGGCCATCTCGGTCCTCTACGGCACCGCCGGCTGGACCGCGAACTTCGGTTCCATCTCCGGCCGCGTGACCTTGAACGGCCAGGGCGTGACTTTGGCCTCGGTGGTCGCCATCAGCCCGACCGGACCGGCGGTCAGCGCGCTCACCAACCCGGATGGATCGTACGAGATCGACGGCCTGCCTCCCAACAATTACCTGCTGTATGTTCACCCGCTCCCTCCGGACGCCGTTCCCGCGGACGGATCGGGCCTCCGGCTGCCGGTGGATGCCAATGGCCAGCCCATCCAGGCCAGCGGCCCGTTTGGGACGATGTTCTATCCGGGCACGATCGACCCCGGCCAGGCCACTTCGATCCCGGTGGTTGGCGGCACGGTGGTCACGGGCGAGAATTTCTCGGTGCAGGCGCGCGCGGCGGTGCCGATGTACGACGTCATCACCTAC
>Ga0181521_10000176_pt1 | contig 75613 bp, 61 predicted proteins | sample PEATcosm2014_Bin_32_FD_119764 | JGI IMG/M metagenome (GOLD analysis project Ga0181521, IMG submission 119764) | Peatland microbial communities from MTU Mesocosm Facility, Houghton, MI, USA - PEATcosm2014_Bin02_60_metaG | ecosystem: Environmental > Terrestrial > Soil > Wetlands > Peat | place... | reverse complement strand
GTATGGTGATGGCGTGAGTGACCGAGTAGGTGGTTCCGCCGGTGTAGTCTTCGTCGGCAACAAAGGAATTGTCGCCGCCGCCCGAGTTACTCACTGCCGGACCGCCGGCGTTGATGGATACGATATCCGTGCTGGTTCCCGCTGCTTGAGTCTCCGCGCTGGCCTGTGTCGAGGCCGCTGATGTGCCATATGAGTCAAGCGCTTCCACGACGTAGTAATAGGTCGTCGAAGCCGCGAGGCCAGTGTTGGTGTATGTCGTGCCCGTCAGCCCGCTGGTAATCAGGTTACCCGAGCCCGGCGTGAATCCGCTGGTGGTGCTCCCGTAGACGCTGTAGGAGCTGATGGTGCAGTTGGCCGGAGGAGTGACCGCAGTCCAGCTCAAGCCGATGGCGCTGGAGGAAGACGCCGTCGCCGTCAGCCCGGTTGGAGCCGAGGGAACTGCGGAGCAGCTGGCGCCGGCTTGCGTGGTGGCTTGCGCCTGCGCCGAGGCCGGCGATGAGCCGTAGGAATCGACTGCCACTACTATGTAGTAGTAAGTCGTCGAAGCCACGAGGCCGGTGTCGGTGTAGCTGGCGGTGGCCACTCCGCTGGCGATCAGATTGCCCGCTCCCGGCGTGAACCCGCTGGTGGTGCTGCGGTAGACGTTGTAGCCGGTGATGGTGCAGTTAGTCGGAGGGATCACCACCGTCCAGCCCAAAACGATGACGCTGGAGGAAGAGGCCGTCGCCGACAACCCTTGCGGCTGCGCGGGATCCGCGGTGCAACTGGCGCCGCCGGTCGTGGCGCCGCTTCCCTGCGCCGAGTTTGCCGACGTGCCGTCCGCGTCGACCGCTTGCACCACGTAGTAGTAGGTGGTCGCGGAAGCCAGCCCTGAATCGGCGAACGACGCCGACGTCAGGTCAGAAGCTATCTGATTGCTCGCCGAGGGCGTAAACCCGGAGGTCGTGCTGCGGAACAGGTTATAGCTCAACAAGCAGTTCGCGCCCTCGGAGCTAGCGCCCCAGGTCACGTTGATGGTGCTGGAAGAAGTTCCTGTCCCGGAGGGCGTTCCAGGAGTGCCAGGAGCAGAGCCGCAACTGCCGTTGCTGCCGCCCCAGTTGGTTACAAAGCTGATGTAGGATCCGGAATGCGCTTCCGTGCCCGCATTATCGGTTGTGTCGTTGTTGGAGGCGACGGTGTAAAGGATTCCGCCGCTTCCCGCCAGGTACACAGACACCGAATCGGTAACCGTGACTCCCTCGGCGTCCGGGGCGGCTATGCCGCTGTTTGCCATGATAGTGACTCCCGCTACATCGAAGTAGGAGTACACACCGATGCCGTAGGCCTTGTGAGTGTTGACCGTCGGCGCGACGTTGTAGGAGGCGTAACCGTCTAAGCTGCCGTTCATCCATGAGGCCTGGTTGGGAACGTCGTAGGGCATTTCGCTCTGGTAGAAGATGGTCTCGCCGCCTTCGCCGTTCCACACGACCTGCTCTGCCTCGTAGTGCTCGACAGCCAGGCCCAAGGCCGTGACGTTGTCCCCGTTCACGACCAATCCGTTCATAGCGACGTTGCCTGTCCAGGCGGCGTCGGTCCCGTGGTCGGCGCGCCATGACCACATGTTGTCGATAATGACATTGTCGCTATCGATTTCCGTGGCGATGGTGGCGGTTCCAGCGGTAGCTCCGCCAATGCGGAAGTGCACATCGCTGATCGACGTCGGGTTGCTGGCGTGGCTGACGCGCGGCGCGCCTTTGACTCCAACCTGCAAGAGTACCGGCGAGTTGACCGGGCCTGCGTCAATGAGCAGTCCGGCAATCTGCACTCCGTCCACGTCCGCTACGGTAAGCGCGGCCGTTCCCGACTGCGGAACCAGGTCCGCGTAGCCGAGTCCGAGCACCACCGTGTTGGCGTTGGTGATGTTGATGGCCCCGCTATACGTGTAGATGCCGGGGGCCAGAATGAGGTTGTTGCCGGCGGTAGCCAGCCATGAATTGATCGTGGCCAGAGAGGTTGAGGGTGTGGCGATCAGGAATGTGCTGATGGCCAAAGAAGTGCCGGCGCCCAGGCCTCCGTTGGACCAGTCCGTGCCCGACGAATTTGTCCTCAAGGACGGCGAGAAGACCCAGTAGTTCCCGCCGCTATCCACATAAAGGAAGGGCTTTTCACGGGTTACTGGGGTCGAGGCAAGCACGCAATAGTTATTGCCGCCGCCGCCCCATGCAGCCGCTGGGGCGCCGGAGACGCCGGAGAAGGTCATGTTCCAGAGGTTTCCCGCCCAGCTCCCAATGGAGCTGTTGCGGGTATACCACTGCTGCTGGGAGCAGGACTGAACAGTCCCAGTGATCTGGGAGTCGGCGATGAATCCGCCGCTGGCCTCGCCACAGTTGGTATTTGTCAGTTCCACTGCGCCATTTACATACACGCGCCGGAAATCAGCTCCCTGCGAGACGCCCCATTGCAGATACGTGTCCCCTGATGGGATGGCATTGATGGATATGTTCTCCATGGAACGCCAGAAGTTTTGCGTCAGATTTCCATTGGAATCCGTCGTGTTGACCGTCAGGTAGCCGTTGCTGATGTTGGTGGCGGTAGGGGTTTCGCCGAGGCCGGCTACGGACATATAGTAGCCCACCTGGGATTCGACGCCGGTGTAGGTACCGGGCTTGAAAAACACCGCATAGCGGTTGGTGCTGAACTGCGCGTTGCCGGCCAAGGTAGCCAGGGTCGAGTTGATCGACGTGATCGAATAGGAGGTGTCATAGACGTAAACGTTGGGGCCGAAGATCGTGCTGTTCTGCGAGAACGCCGAAGAGCCCCAAAGGAGGAACGTCACGAGAGTCAGGCAAAACAACATCTTGCTCACAACAGTGGACAGGAATGTGCTTTTCATCGAATAATCTCCAAACAGCAATGGTGAAGAACTGACTGCGACAAGAGCGCGTGACCATACGCCACGGCTCACAAAATGCGTGGAAAACGTGCAATATTGGGGGAAATATGCACTCGGGGAAAGAATAGGAACAACGGCGAGCCCAAGGCGAATCCAAGCATGTTTGAAATTCAGCGTTCGCTGGTCTTGCGAACTTAATGGCCTGAGACTCACTCATTCAGCACACGACTTGGAAGTGAGTGGCCGTTCATTCACGGATAATGAAGCTTGTAGGGTTGCGTGAACAGCATTTCAACTGATCGAAGGCCTCTGTTTACGCGCCGTGGACCCCTGCATTAACCCTTGATAAATTATTGATTTCAAATGATTATCTGGCAAGTGCGGGCGTTTCCGGTCGCAACCCGCGTTAATAACGTTAGTTCGGTCATGGGGCTCCGTTACGAGGGCACTTCCGTTGAATCTATTTGCGGAGTACAATAATCCCGCGGTAGTTTTGAAGGGAGTACATCCAATGTCGTTGCCGGAGCCCCCAGTTGGCGCCCAACAGGAAGAAGAATGGCGAGAGCTGCAGGCTGTTTTGCAGTCGGGCATTCTGGACAAAGCGCCCAATCTTCTGAATCTCTTGAACTACGTGGCGGAGAGACACTTTTCCAAGGCCACCGACCAAGTCAAGGAGTACAGCATCGCCGTGCAGGCGCTGCATCGGCCCGAGCAGTTCGATCCTCTAACGGACACCATCGTGCGCGTGACGGCTCACACTTTGCGAAAGAAGCTGGAACAGTATTATGCGACGGAGGGTGTTAGGCATCGGATCCAGATTCGACTTCCAGCCGGTAAATACGTTCTGCAATTTGACCACAAGGAACAGTTGAGCATGACGCTAGCCGATCTGGCCGGCACCCAGCCGTCGATTGAGGGACGGGTGAAGGACGCACTCCGCGCGATCCACCCCAAATGGCTGATCCTGGTGGTGCTGGCTGTTGCCGCAGCACTGGTTCCGATCTTGCTGGGGATCGGCTTTTTCAAGCAGAGACAAGCGGGACCGGCAGTGAGAGGGGAGAGTCCCGTCTCCGGCACTGGGACTGTTGCCGCTTCTGGAACCTTGACGACGGCCGGGGCGGCACAGGATCGCGGCATCCGCCTCCGGTTTGGCGCAAGCCCTAACTCCTATATCGATGTTGCCGGCCAGACATGGAGCGCCGACCTGTACTGCCAGGGAGGAACCACCTTCTCCCATCCAAATCGCGATATTCAGGGAACGGACGATTTACCGCTGTTTCTGAACGGACGCCAAGGCAAGTTCCAATGCAAAATTCCCGTCCCGCCGGGGAGCTATCAACTTCTGTTGCTTTTCGCCGACACGGAGGGCGATAAAGAGGGAGCCCGGCAAGTTGTATTATCCATTAACAACACTCTGACAGCGGCTTTGGATATCGTGGATGAGGCGGGCGGTGACGATATTGCGGTAGGCAAAGTCTACCCGGGGATTCATCCCATGAGCGACGGCGCCATCCACCTGGATTTCATTTCGGATGCAGCTTTCGTTAATGCGGTCGAGCTAACGCGGTCCGAATCGAATGCCATGCAACCGCTGCGAATGCTCGCCGGCCCCGCGGTCTTCCGCGACGACCAAGGGAATATATGGCTTCAGGAGCGCTTCTTCCAGGGTGGCAGGAGAACATTTCGTCCGGATAACCTGCCCAAGGTCGCAAACTCCAGGCTCTTCGAATGGGAACGATATGGGCACTTTCACTACCTCATCCCAGTTGTTGCTGACAAAGAGTACAGAGTGCGATTGTTTTTTTCCGAGGGGTGGTTTGGAAGCAGCAATGGTGGACCGGGGGGCATAGGCAGCCGCATGTTCGACGTTTACTGCAACGGCACAACTCTGCTGAAGGATTTTGACATATTGAGAGATCAAAAGAACGGCACCGCAGTGGTTACATTTGATCGCGTAAAATCCACCGCCCACGGCATGCTGGAGCTATATTTCACGCCGGTCAAAAATTATCCGCTCATCAATGCAATCGAAGTAGAGCCCGAAGGCTAGAGCATCATGGGTGAGTACTTTCCGCTACGCCTCGCCATAATTCCATCCGGGCGAATAATGGGCTTGATTATGAGCGCGGGCGTCCGCATCCAGGCCGCGGCACGCTCACTTGCCCCAGCGTGTTCTCGGCGAGCCGGCAATCTGCGCGGACGCAAAACATCCCGCCGCTCGCGTAAGTTCCTTGCCTGAGGCCGTACCTATTTATGTAACCAGTTCTATGCTTATCCCTGTTCCCTCAGCCTCAAGCGCTCACCAGGGCCGGGCTGCCGGCTTCCGCGTTTTCTTCGGCTGACTCGGCGGCCACCGGCACGTGCGCCAACTCCCACGCGGAGCGGTCCTTGATCAGGCGGGAGACCAGCGCCGTGTGCATAGCGTGCCCGGCGCGCTCAGCCACCACATGGCCCTCGATGCGGCGGCCGGCCAGCGCCAGGTCGCCGATCAGGTCCAGAATCTTGTGGCGCACATACTCGTCGGCAAAGCGCAATGGGCCGTTCTCCGGCCCTGTCGCACCCAGAATGATGATGCTCTCCGGCCCGGCGCCGCGGATCAGGCCCATGTCGCGCATCTTCTGCTCGTCAGCCTTGTAGCCAAAAGTCCGCGCCGGAGCGATGGCGACGCCATAGGTTTCGGCTGCCAGATCAATGCGGGCAGACTGATGGCCGACGGGCGCGGGAAAGTCAATGGTGTACAGAATGCGATAACCGGAGCCGGGATAGACCCCGATGAATTTGTTTCCCTCGCGCACTTCAACCGGGCGCAGCACCCGGACGGTCTCGCGCCGTCGCCGCTGGTTGCGGATGCCCACCCTCAGAAAGGCCTCGACGTAAGGCAGGGCGCTGCCGTCCAGGATGGGCAGTTCCAGGTTGTCCAGTTCCGCAATCACGTTGTCCACGCCCATGCCGATCAGCGCCGAGAGCAGATGCTCGGTGGTCTGAATCAGCACGCCTTGCCGCATCAAACTCGTGGCGTAGCTCACCTTGGCCACGTAGCGGCCGGTGGCGGGAATCTCAAAGTTATCCAGGTCCGTGCGGCGGAAGACGATGCCCGAGCCGGCCGGCGCGGGCAGCAGGCGCAGATGCGCCGGCGCTCCGGAGTGCAGCCCCACCCCGCTGAACTCCAGGGGCGCGGCAATCGTCTGTTCCAGATGCGCGGGACTCAGGTGCGCGTGATTGGCCAAAAAACCTTCTTCCACGGCGAAGAAAACCGTGTGCACCGTTAGATTAGACGCTGGGGGCTATCCCCGTCCTGTGGCATTTTTGCCACACTTTGCGCTAATCAGGAGATTGATTGAGCTGAATGGATTGTCCGAATTGAAGCCTGGCGCAGCAAAAAGCCCAGCCGGGGAGCTGGGCTTTTTGGCAGGTAAGAACCGTTGCGTTACGGAGTAACCGACTGCGTGGAATAGTTGCCGTGGGGAATGCCGATCACCGCGGTGGGATTTGCCCCGGTGGGGTAGGGCGTGGACTGGGTGGGGGTCAGCGCGCCTGAGGTCGGGTCCAGGATGAAGCCGGAGACGGAGTTGCCCTTGTAGTTGGCGGTATAGACAAACCGGCCCAGCGCCGGGTCAATCATGATGGCGACCGGCTGGGCGTCCGTCGAGTTGTTGGCAGAGCCCGTGACGTTCACCGTGACCGTGGGAATGCCGGTGGCCAGGTCGATGGAGTAAGGCGAGACCGAGGGATCCAGCGAGTTGGTGACATAGATGAACTTACCTCGCGGATCGATGGCCACCGCGGAGGGATAGCTCCCTGTTTTGAAGGGACCATTGAGCAGGAAACTCAACGTGTCGTCGCTCATAATCGCATAGCCGATCAACTGGTTGGAGGCGTAGTCGGTGACATAGACAAAGCGATTAGTGGGATCAGAGGCGATGGCCGTGGGCTTGATGCCGGCCTTGAAGGGGTTGGCGAGCGGGGCCAAAACACCGCCCGAGCCGACGGTGTAGCCAATAACCCAGCCGGGGTTGGCAGTGCTGGTGATGCAGGTTGTGGCTGGCGGGGTAGGAATGCAGCCGGGATTGTAGGCCGACTGGTCATAGGCCGTAACGTAGACAGCCGCATTGTCGGCCAGCACGGTGAGACCGGTGGGGACCAGAACATCGCCGCTATCGGCTGCATAGGAACCGTAGAGCTTGAGTTGCACAGAAGCCGCGGAGCCGATGGCGCCAGAAGAGAGCGAATACTCCGCCAGCGTCGCGCCACCGGTGCAACTCAGCGTGGGATACGCAGTACCGGCGGCGGCGGTGCAAGACACCACATACAGATAGGTTCCGGCCGAGTTCACGGCCAGGGCAATGGGTGTGGTGGTCAGCGTGACCGTGTCCTTGACCGTCAGAACCCCATTGAGACCGGTGGCGAAGTGGACGATGGTGCCGCTGGTCTGGTTAGCGACATAAAGATTCGCATAGTCGGAGGTGACGGCCATGGAAACCGGGTTTACTCCGCCCGAGGGGACGGTGGGTGCTCCGGGGCGCAATGCGCCGGACTGGGCGTCCACCGCGTAGATCTCGATCTGTCCGGCGCTCGATGCTCCCGAGCCGGTGGAACTGGCCACGAAAACATAGTCGATGGTGGTGATCGCGCAGGCAGTGAAAACGGTGGCCACTAGAAGGCCGATGGAAGAGACCAGAAAAAGCTGGCTCAATTTGCTGAACTTCATGCGCTTCCTTCGTCGTGGGCTTGCCAGATGCGAGCCCATAGAAAACTGGTTAGGTTGCCCCGTATGCATTGTAAAAGCCCGGTACGGGGTGTTGCTAGAGTGCCCGGCAGCGGGCCGATGCCCAGCATCATTTCTGCGCGCTGCCGTGCGGAACGGCGGCCACGGCCGTCGGCTGGGCGTTGGACGTGTAAGGAGATTTTTGCGTGTCGATGAGCGTGCCGGCTGTGGCGCTCAACTCAAAGTCAGAGATGTTGCTGCCAAGAAAATTAGCGGTGAAAAGAAAGTGGCTGGTCGATGGGTCAATGCCCATGGCCACCGGATCAATCCCTGCGGCGTAGGTGCCGATGCGGGTAAGCGTCCCGCTGCTGATTGAATATGCGCTCACCGTGCCGTCCTGCGCGTTGGCTACGTAGGCATACGGGTAGATGGGATCGACGACGATGGCGGAGGGCTGATTGCCGGTCGGACTGTCGCTGATCTTAGTCAGTACCCCGGATGCGACCGAGTAACTGACCACAATGCCGTTGGTGGAATCCGTCACGTAAACGTAGGTGCCATTGCTGGTTGTATAGCTGGCGATGGCTGAGGGACGAATGCCAAGTCCATTATCACCAACTCCCATATCATGCGGTACGCCGCCATTGAGGGGCGTAAGCGCGCCGCTGGCGCCGACCGAGAAACCAAAGACATAACCAACGTTCGGCGTCACGGTCGAGTCATAGGCGGTAACGTAGAGGTAAGCGCCCGATTTCAGGACGTTGATAGCGGTCGGCACAATCACATCGGCAGGACTGGAGGGCAGGATCAACGGCCAGTAGTCCGCGCCAATGCTTGAATTGGTGAGCGGCGTTCCCGGCGCGCCGCTGAGCGTTGCGTTGGAGCCGGTTCCGGAGGCGGGCAGAAGGGGAAAAACACCCACCGATCCCGAACACGGGTCCGCGTTGGAGCAGGCGGGCAGAGGCTGGTAGGTGTCTACGACAAACAGGTTCGTCCCGCTCACGGCCACGGCCAGCGGGTAGATCCCGGGCGTATTCACGGTGTTCTGCGGATAGAGTTTGCCGTCGTTCCCGATCATAAACTGAACGATGGTGTTGTCGTCCTCATTGACCACGTAAAGATTGGCGTTGTCGGAGGAGACGGCTTCGGCCACCGGGTTGCGCCCGCCCGAGGGGAAGGGCGAGCTGGGGATCTGGCGCATATACCCGGAGACCCCGTTGATCTCGAAGACGTCGATCTCGCCGTAGTTGTTGGTGCCCGCGGCCTTGGCGCTGGCCACGAATACGAAATCCACGGTGGCCGTGCCACAAGCGGTGATAAGTCCTGCCGCCAGGAGGCTGATCGCGGAGACCAGCAGAAGCTGGCTCGATTTGTTGAACTTCATGCGCATCTTTCGTCCGTGGGCCAAAAGCTCCGGCCCCTAAAAAATCAGGTTTGGAATCGAATCCCGGAGCGTCCCGGAAAAACATCGCGCCCTGAAATTCGGCTGCGTTCTTGAAGACTGCGGATCCATCATCGTCTGGCGTTGTCTGGAGCGGGGGCCATCCTCCGCCCCAGGCGCATCCGCATCAAGCAGCGGTTTAGTTGGTGCGCCCATCCACCAGGCACCAGGTGGGCGGACCGGTCAGCGAATACTCGGAGGGCGCTTTGGTCGACTGGGAGAGTGGCCTGAGGGTGCCGGCGTTTTCGTCGATAGACTGACCGGTTACGCTTGAATCGTTGAAGTTGGCCGTATAGAAGAACTGACTGGAGGGGTCCTCGACCAGGCACTGCGGGCCGGCTCCGGTGCCGAAGCCGATGGGCGTGCCTGCCATTTCGGTGGGCTGAAACGGATTGTTCATCACGTAGCCGGCAATCCCGCTTTGAGCCGTTCCCGAGCCGGTAACGTTGTTCCCCTGGTTGGCTACGTAGAACCACTTGCTCTTGCTCTCCAACACCAGGTAAATGGGGTTGGATTGGGTCGGGTCATCGGGAATGGGGCCACTAACAGCCGCCAACAGCGCGCCGTTGCCGCCCATCGTGAAAGGCAGAATCTGGCTGGCCGCGCTGGTGGGATTGGGGCTGGGCGCTTCGTTGTCCAGCACGAAGATGTAACCGCTACCGGTCACGATGGCGGTTCCCATTGCAATGTTCAGCGGTTGGGCGCTGTTCTGGCTAACCGTCAACTGCCCGTTGGTGGCGTTGTAGTTGTACGGGAAGATCGAGGTGCCGCAGATGTACGGATAGGTTGAGGCGAGTTCGGCGGCTGTTGTGCAAGGAGAAGCTGCGGTGAGTGTTGGCGTCGCGCTCATCGTGAGGATGACTCCGCCGGACATCACAAAGTCGACAGGATTGGCTGGAATCGGGAAGTAGTACAGCGGGGCGCCGCCGCCGGCCGCGGTCACCTGGGCATTCGGGATCGCACTCAGGCGGCCTGTGGTCGCGTTGACCAGGAAGGCGGAAATGTCGCCGCAGGTTGTGGCGCCGGTCAGGGCCGCAACGCAGTTCGGGTTATGGTTCGTCGCGCTGGACGGAGCGCCGTTGTAAAGGGAATCGTGTTCCAGCACGTAGATGTAGCTTCCCGAGCTGTCGGCAATGATGCGGAACGGATTCAAGCCCTGGGTGTAGAAGGTCTCCTGCGGCGTGAGGATGCCGTTGGCGCCGATGGCGAACTGCGTGATGTTGGCGTTTAGGCAGGGGTTCGCGGTGGTGCAGTCGGTGCCGCCGGAGGCGTTCACGCCCCGGTTGAGAACATAAAGAAAGCGGCTGCCGGAGAGCAGGACGGCCCGAACCGGGTTGGCGCCGCCGGAGGAAACCGGCAGCCCGTTGATGGCCGTCAGCTTACCGGTGTTGTGATCGATCTTGAAGCCGGAGATGATGCCGTCGCTGGAGGTCCCAGCCGTCACCGTCCCTGTCACATACAAATAGCCAACCGAATAATCCTCGACGCAAGACGTAACGCTGAGAACAACGCCAGCAGAAAGGGCGCTTATCAGAAGGGCCTTGCCGAATTTCGTGAACTTCATGCGATTCCTTCATCCTGGTCCGGCGTGCGCCGCCAAGTTTGCTAGTTCCACAGCATAGCTGGGTTGGGACGGGTCCCTGTTGCATTGTAAAAGCCCAGGGCGGGTTGTGCCTAGTTTTGGCCAGAGACTGGGCAAAACAGCGCATTTTCCCTGGCCGCTCCGCCTCGGGAGCGGCGGAAACCCTCGCCTTTCGGTCTGGCCGGCCCAGTTTCATGCCTCAGGGCTGCGATTTGGACTCCCGGACGGCGGGAAACGTCAACCCGCTACGCCGGGAAAAGACCTCCCCGGCTAATCAACCCGGCCTTGGGCCTTCCGGCCCCCTGGTCTACCAGACCCGGCAAGATGCCGCCGGGAACATGGGCTGGCCCTGGGCGCAGCCAAAGGCCTTGCCGAATTGGTCGAAGTTCTGCACTGTGCCGTTGACGCGCCAGCGGCCGGGTGAATGGGGGTCCACCAGCGCTGCCTGGCGGGACGACTGCTCGGTCTGGTTCTGGCACCACACCTGGGCAAAGCCCAGGAAGTAGCGCTGCGCCTCGGAGTAGCCGTCGATCTTGTCGTTGATGGTTTTGCCCTGGCCGGCGAGCGTGTCCAGCAGGGCCATGTAGGCAATGCGCAAGCCGCCGTTGTCGGCCGTGTTCTCGCCCAGGGTGAGCTTGCCGTTCAGCTTCTGCGCGGGAAGGTCGTCATGCGCCGGGGCCGCTTCAAAGCCGCTGTACTCGCTGGCCACGCAGTCAGTCCGCTCGGTGAAGGCTTTGCGGTCTTCGGCCGTCTGCCACTCGCGCAGATTGCCTTTGCCGTCGTACTGCGAGCCCTCGTCGTCGAAGCCGTGGGTCATCTCGTGGCCGATCACCACCCCGATGCCGCCAAAGTTCACCGCCGGGTCGATGGTGAAGTCGAAGAAAGGCGGCTGCAGGATGCCGGCCGGGAAATTGATGTCGTTGAACGACGGGTCGTAGTAGGCGTTGACCGTGGGCGGCGTCATGCCCCACTCTTTCTCGTCCACTGGTTTGCCCAGATGGTCCAGGTTCCAGTCCCGCTCGAAGACCGCGCTGCGCCGCAGGTTGCCGAGCAGATCGTCGCGCTCCACCTTCAGGGCCGAGTAGTCACGCCACTTCTCCGGGTAGCCGATCTTGTTGCGGATCATGCCCAGCTTTTCTTCCGCCGCCTTTTTAGTGGCGTCGCTCATCCAGGGCAGGGTCTTGATGTCGTCTCCCAGGCTCTTCTCCAGAGCGGCCACCAACTGGTCCATGCTGGCCTTGGCCGCGGGCGGAAAGTTCTTCTTCACCCAATCCTGGCCCACCGCCTCGCCCAGCGCGCGGTCGGTCATGCTGCTGCACTGCTTCCAGCGCGGCGTCGGTTCCTTCTGTCCGCGGAGGGTCTTCTCGAAAAAGGCGAAGTTCTCGACGAAGAAGGCCTTGGGCAGGTTCGCGGCCGCGCCGTGCAGCGTGTGCCAGCGGAAGTACGACTTCCAGGCCTCGATAGGCTCCTTGGCAATCAGCTCGTCCAACTCCTTGAAAAAGTTGGGCGTGGCCACGTTTAGCGTCTCGAAGGAGCGCACCTTCACGTCCTTAAAGTAGATTGAATAATCGAAATCCGGGGTCAGCTTCTGGAAATCCGCAACCGTATAAATGTGGTAGCGGTTGGCAGGATCGCGCAGGTCGGTGCGGCTGGTCGAAGCCTTGGCCAGTGCGGTCTCAATCTCCAGAACAGCAGAGGCTTCCCTGGCTGCGTGCTCGGGCGTGTCGCCGGCCAGCGTGAACATCTTCGTCACGTGCTCGACGTACTGCTTGCGAATCTCCTGGAAGCGCTTGTTATCCACAATGTAGTAGTCGCGGTCGGGCAGCGAGAGTCCGCCCTGTCCAATGACGGCAATCTGCTTGGAGGAGTCCTTGTCGTCCTGCTCCACGCCGAAGCGGAATAACGGCGCCGCGCTGCCCTCGGCCTCCAGCTTGCCCATCAGCGTTGCCAGCTTGTGGGCGTCCTTAAGGTCGGCGATGTGCTTGAACGCAGGCTCCAGCGGCTTCAGGCCCTTCTGCTCCACCAGGTCGGTATTCATGCAGGCCCCAAAATAGTTGCCATACTGCTTTTCCAGCGCGCTTGTAGGGTTAGTGGCCGCGGAGTCCAGTTCCTGCCACAACAGATAGCGGTTGCGCTCTTGCAGAAGCGAGAAGGAGCGCGCCCAGCGCACCTGGTCGCCGGGAATGGGGTTGCTCTTCACCCAGTTGCCGCAGGCGTACTGATAAAAATCCGTGCAGGGATCGGCAGTCGTGTCGATGGCCGATAAATCAAAACTTCTGATGGCCGGCGGCGGCGCGGGCTTCGAGGCGGCGGGAGGAGTGGTCTGAGCCAGGGCGGTTCCGCCCAGGAAAATCAGGATAGGTGTAAAACGAAAGCAATTCATCGAATGTCCTCTTGGTGATAGGGTCAACCGGCCCGGCCCATCGGCGCGGAAAACGCCAGTGAACGCCGTCCAGGATCAAATTCAGAGCAGCCAATTCGCACAGACTGCATCGCTTAGAAGGCTATCACCTTTGACTCAAGGTGATGAAAGCGGGGGGGCCTACAAGAACGAGGGCAAGTAGAGAACTGCTTTCAGCATTGGACTGGATGAACAGATTGACAAATGTACAGGAAAGCTGTACGTTTAATCCCAGGTGATTTTGCGATGGCTATCGAGACTACTTACACCTCGCTCAGGGAGAATCTGGCGACTTTCCTTGACCGCGTGACAGACGACCGGGAAGTCGTTGTGGTGAAGAGACGGCGCGGCCAGCCGGACGTGGCGATTATCGCCGCCGATGAATTGTCGAGCCTGATGGAAACGGCGCACCTGCTGCGCTCTCCCAAGAATGCGCAGAGGTTGACTGAGTCTCTGCGCGAATTGGATCGGGGTGGCGGAGAAGTAATGACCCTTGAAGAACTTCGTCATTCGGTCGGTTTGGACAAGGTAAGCTGATCGAATCCCATGAGTAAGTCAACTAATCGCGTCGCCGTAATCTCAAGTAAGTTTCGAGACGATTTGCGGTACTGGATCGAGACGGACCGTAAAATCGCACTCCGTGTCCTTGACTTGATGGCCGCTATCCTCGCCGATCCATTCGAGGGCATCGGCAAGCCGGAGGCGCTCAAGCACGAGCTGGCTGGCTGCTGGAGCCGCCGCATCACCCAGGAGCATCGCCTTGTCTACCGCGTGATCGCGGATCGGGTCGAGTATGTACAGGCGCGGTATCACTACGAATAAGAATAGGAACCAGGAATCCCGAAAGGCCTTCTGATTTGGGGAGCGGTCCAAGAGTTGATCGAATTCAATTCACGGACAGACAACGAATTCTCACATCCCATGTCCGCCGCCAACATAGATTCTCTGTCCAGTGAGCCAACGGGCCTGATTCGAAGCAAGAAAGACGACAACGTCAGCGACATCCTCGGGTTTGCCGACTCTGCCGAGCGGGATCGTCGGTAGTATTTCGCGCTCGAGTTCCTGGGTAATCCAGCCGGTTTGCACCGGACCCAGCGAGACTGCGTTGACAGTGATTCCGAACTTGCCCAGCTCGCTCGCGGCGCTCCTTGTGTAGCTCTCCAGGGCAAACTTGCTTGCCCCATACGAGACCTCTGACGGGAAGCGCTCGGCTCCCGCTGTGCTCACGTTCACGATCCGGCCCCATTGTGCTCCCCGCGCGATATACCTGCGGGCAAACTCCGCCATGGTCAGCGCTGCCGCGCGGGTATTGACGGCGAATACTCGATCGATGGCCGCGGCAGTAATGGATGCGGGGCGATCCGTCCACAACTCAACGAGCTTGTTGCTCAGTTCGGCGGATGGCGGAACAAACGTATCCGCTTCCCAATGCGCCGCGTTGTTTACGAGAATTTCCACCGGCCCAACCAAGCGCTCCGCCTGCTCGAACATCTGCGGAATCACGCTCACGTCCGAGAGATCGCATTCCCATGCGTGCGCCTCCGCACCAATCTCGTGAATCTCGGCAACGACTTCGTCGGCGGATTTCGCCAATTGGGAGCGATAGAACGACAAACCCGGCGTGCCAGCCTCATCCACTCCTTCGCGGGGTGCGCCGTCGGCCTTTTGCCGAAAGTAGTGCAGGAGCAGTCTGCATCCCTGCGCGGCAAAGGCTCGCGCCACACCTGCGCCAATTCCATGTGGATTATTGGCGCCGGTGATCAAAACGACTCTTCCCTTGAGTCCTGGATCAATCATGAGGTGTGGCAGCAGTATACGCCCAGATCGATCATATTCTGTTTCTTCGCCGGTTCTTTACATCCCGCCCATACCCCTGCCACACTTGAAACGTGGCCACCCAAACCATCGTCATCCTCGATTTCGGCTCGCAGTACACGCAACTGATTGCGCGGCGCATTCGCGAGCAGAATGTATTTTCCGTGGTGCTGCCCTGCACAGCGCCCATCGCCGAGATCAAGGCGCTCCAACCGCTCGGCCTCGTACTCTCCGGCGGGCCGTCGTCGGTCTACGATTCCGACGCGCCTGCGGCCGACCCCAAGCTGCTGGAACTGGACGTTCCGGTGCTGGGCATCTGCTATGGGCTGCACTTCATCGTCCATCATCTGGGCGGCAAGGTGCGCTCCGGCTCCAAGCGCGAGTACGGCCACGCCGAAGTGACTGTCGAGGATGGCGCATCGCCTTTGTTCGCCGGCCTGCCGCGCACGCTGGCCGTCTGGATGAGCCACGGCGACGAGGCGCTCGAGCTGCCCGCCGGCTTTCATCGAATCGCCATTTCCGCCAATGCTTTGGCGGGAATTGAAAATGCCGAGCGCCGCATCTGGGCGGTGCAATTCCACCCTGAGGTGCATCACACGCCGCTGGGGCCGAAACTCATCAAGAATTTCCTCTTCCAAATCTGCGGGGCGCGCGGCGACTGGACCCCGGCGCACTTCATCGAGACTACCGTGACCGCGATTCGAGAGAAAGTGGGCAAAGGGCACGTCATCTGCGGACTCTCCGGCGGCGTGGATTCGTCGGTGGCTGCGGTGCTGGTACACAGGGCCATCGGCAGCCAGCTCACCTGCATCTTCGTCAACAACGGCGTCCTGCGCAAAAATGAATTCCAAAATGTTCAGAAGAACCTGCGCGAGAAACTTGGCTTGAAGATCGTCGCCGTGGACGCCAGTGAGCGCTTCATGGCGCAGTTGGCCGGGGTGATCGATCCAGAGACCAAAAGAAAAAGAATCGGCGCGGAGTTCATCGCCGTCTTCGACGACGAGGCCGCGCGCATCGCCAAAGAAACCGGCGGCCCCGATGGCAAATTGGAGTGGCTGGTGCAGGGCACGCTCTACCCCGACGTGATCGAGTCCAGCAGCGTGAAAGGCCCCAGCCAGACCATCAAGAGCCACCACAACGTGGGTGGGCTGCCGCTGGGCATGAAGCTCAAGCTGATCGAGCCGTTGCGTGACCTCTTCAAAGACGAGGTCCGGCGCATCGGCCGCGACCTCCAGATGCCGGATGAGATTCTGGGCCGCCAGCCGTTTCCCGGCCCCGGTCTCGCCGTGCGCATCCTCGGCGAGGTCACGCCGGAGCGCGTGGCGCTCTTGCAGGAAGCCGACGAAATCGTGGTCGCCGAGATCAAGGCCGCCGGACTTTACTCGTCGATCTGGCAGAGCTTTGCCGTGCTGCTGCCGGTGATGAGCGTGGGCGTGATGGGCGACCAGCGCACCTACGCTTACACCGCCGCCGTCCGCGCCGTGCACTCGGAAGACGGCATGACCGCCGACTGGACCCCTCTGCCCTACGAGGTGCTCAAGCGCATCAGCAGCCGCATCGTCAACGAGGTGCGCGGCATCAACCGCGTAGTCTACGACATCACCAGCAAGCCCCCCGGCACCATTGAGTGGGAGTAGGTACTTGCCGCACGGGCGAACGAGCCTGCGACACCGTTCGCTGTGGAAGCGGCAACTGAAACATATGGTCGAAGATGAGCGAGTGGGAGATAGAACGAGGATAACTGGACTCAGTTCTTCTTTTCCAGGCGCAGCGTCACATCGACGGTGTGGGTTTCGGTATTTTTAGTCAGCGTGTATTTGCAGTTGGCGGATGCGAAGGTTCGTCCGAGCTGGGTATTACCCTGCGTGTAATAGTAGTCGTGAAGCGCGCTCTCGTTGAAGACCGCGCCGGTGGGCATCTTCCAGGCGGACCACATCGCGGCGCGCAGGTCGTCGGCGGTGTTTTGAATGGTCAGATTGCCCATGGTGTAAACCGGGCCGGGGTGAACCTCAAAGGTGTAATTAACGATGCCGGCAGCATCATCGAACTGGGGATGCGGCGTGACAACGCAATCCATGTAGCCCTTGGACTTGTACTGTCCCGCGACGTAGAGCAAGGCTGTCCGAAGCGCGACTCCTCCCTTGACGGATTGCTTCTCAACAGCATTCGACACGGTTCCGGCGGCTTTGTTGATCTCCGCCAGGGTCAGTAGCTCGCCGGACGGCAGATGGATGGAGCCCAGCTTATAGAGGCGCCCCTCCTCGACGGTTACGTTAAAGGGAATGTCGATGGCTTCGCCGCCGGCAATCGGATTACCCAGCCGCTCGGCATGGACTTTGACGTTCGCATAGCCCTCATCGGTGTAGAGCAAAGCGAATGCGTGTTCGATGTTGCCCGCGGAATTTTCCGTATCATAACCGGTCTTCATAGCGCGATCCGCAATATGTTTGACTTTGGCTTGCATCTCTGGCGAAACGCCTTCCAGATGAATCTCGCCCACCCGCACCGGCGGCGCGGTGATGGCGAAGCTAATGGCCGTGACTTCGTGCAGCTTTAGGTCGGTGTAGACCGTGGCCGCGACGGTGGATTTGACGCCTTTGGCCGCAAGCATCTCTTCAAGGGCCTGTCGCACTTGTTCCGTCAGACCGCCCTCGACCGGAATCCTGCCGTGATAGAGCGGAACGCGGTCGTGCAGAGCGGCGTCCAGCTCCTTGCCCGGCGTGAGCGGCAGATTCTCCAGGCGCGCAGGATAGAGATTGGTGGAGGGAACCAGAGTATAGACGAGGTCCACCCCGTCGAACTTGAAGCTGAGGGTCTCGAAGATACCAGTGTCCATCAGCTTTTGGGAGTGGCCCTTCATCTCGGCATAATCCAGGACCGTGCCCTTCTTCAGCCCCGCCGCGGCCAGCAACTCCTGATCGGAGCACTCCGGAGCGCCCTTGAACTGGATGGTTTGGGGAATAAATTTCTGCTGTGCGGTGAGCGGACAGGCCCATAGCAGGACAACGGTACTCAGCAACAGGAAGAACTTTCGTTTCATGGCAAGGCAAGAGTAGCAAAACTCACGCCGATGCGGAAAGAATCCCGCCGCGTCAGCGCCCCGAGGCGGCCGAGCCATTGAACTTTCCCTTCCGCAATAAAGCTGCGGGTTACTTATGTGCGGTTCCGGCCAGGCGATAGTTTATGTAGCTGGCGACCAAAAGAGTGCGGCTCGTTGAGAATTTATTGAAGGAGTCGCCGGAAGAAATCACCTCGGTGTGCGTAAATGAACCCACCGGGACGATATAAGTATTGCCGCCGATGATTACCGCACCGAAATCGATGCGCGTATCTTCCCGATCGACGAAGTCTGTAGGAGCAAATTCCGCCTGTATCACGATCCGCAACGTTTTTCCCGTGTCGGGATCGATGAAGAATTCACCATGCAACCCCACGGCCTTTTTGAAGGGCTTCCAGTCAGTACCACCCACCTGCCCAGGGGTCAGGAAGCAGCAGTAGTCTACGCCATAGAGCGATTTACTCTTGTCCACCGCGAAAGAAAAGACAGCGGCCCTGGCGCCCAAAATCGTCTCCCATCGCAACCAATGGATATTGCCGCCTTCATCGGCCTGACGCAGAATCAGGCTCAAAGCTGGCCGAGTGCTGCTCTCGGACGTAGGGCTGATGCGCCTCAGATGTGGGTCAACTCCGGAAGCGGAAACCTTCTCAATCCCCTGGTTGATATCTACTGTCTCCGTGTATTTGCTCGTCAGACTCATAATCGATTGATCGCTCATGCCGCGCCTAACTGGATCGCCGAAGGCGTTGAGGTGCCCATAGCGAGAGATCATTTTTGATGCGGTCATGTGAGGACTCTGCTGATTGCTCTTGGCTGCAAAGTCGATAGCCTTGTCCAGAATGGCTCTTTGCGCGGCAGCATCCGGACTGGGCAGGCCGGGCAGGTCGGAGGGTGGCGGCGCAAGCATGGCGCTGCGCGCCTCAAGGACACAGATTTGCTCGCTTGTGAGAGGGCCAGGGGACGCGAACAGCAGGTCTGACTTTACGGCGGCGGTCAATTCCTCGCTCAGTTCAACCTGCTTGAGCTGTGTGGCTACGTCTTCGTCGCCTTTCTTGGCCTGCTGCGAGGAAACGAGCAGATCCTTGAGTTGTTGCACGGTAATTTTCTTGGCGGCCCAGGCGGGCGCGGCCATCATCAAAAGTACAAGAATCCAAACTATCCGTTTCATTGGCTCATTCCTCCAGAGAATTGGGTCGCCGCGATTATACAGATTAACATCCGGCTTGGCTGTGACGAATTGCGGATTGCATCTTCACCCTCAGCGCCCCGCCTCCATTGCCGGGGCGGGAATGGTGACCGAGCCCATGCGGCCGGAGTTTTCGTCGACCACCACGACGCGCAGCGAGGCCGTCTCCGGCTGCAAATGGACAAGGTGCTCGAACGGAATGCCGGTGGGCAGCAGGCGCTGGTAGGTCGAGGACATGAGCCGCAGCCCCAGCGTTTTCCCCTCGACCTGCGCATGAAGGCCCGCGTCGTCGCGCTGGATGAAGAAAACGTCCAGCTTGTCCATCCATCTGTCCGCTTGGTGAACCAGGCTCAGGTCGCCGGCTGCGATGTTGATCTTGAGGTTTGCGCCGGCGTCCGTGAGAACCACATTGGCGGTCAAGGCCAGCTCATTCGCGTCCACGGGCCGCCAGACCGCCTCCTGGAAGCGCTCCTTGAGCGTGGCCGGTTCCTTGGTGTACAAGTAGCCGGTGCGGTAGCGCAGGGCAAGGCCGCGTTGCATGGCGCTGAGCTTGACCGTGATGGCGTGATACTGGCCGTCAGCCGGTCCTTGGGGAGAAAAACTCAACTGATAGGCAGCGCGGCCGTCTTCCACGACCTCCGACAGCGCCGCCGCCAAATCGCCGGAGCGCCGGATGATGCGTCCCCCGGTGGCCTCGGCCACCTGACGGACGGGCCACTGGATGGGATGGATGTCCTGGTGCATCGCTGCGGTGATGCGGCCTCCGGTAAAGTCGTTGGGAAGATTGCCAGCGGCTTCCTTGGCCGCCGGTGTCAGTTCCACGTTGCGGTGCTGGATGTCGGCTCCGATGGCCGCGGTCTCCAGTTGCGAGACATCCATCGGATAGACGGCCACATGGGCGTCGTTCATGGCCTCCTGCGCGCGCAGGGCATAGCCGTCCAGGTATTTGCCGCCTTTGTCGATGCCCACATCCTGATCGCTGAAGTCGGCGAAGACGTTGTCGCTGGAAACCCACACCAGGTTCTTGTGGCCGGGAACGGCGGCAAGGCGCCGCGCCACGCCAGCCAGAATCACCAGCGACGCGCGGGCCGGATCGATCCCTTGGTTGCGCAACTGGGAATCGGTCGTGGTCATCCCACCGGGAAGATCGAGGCGATTGCCGTTCACCGCATTGAGGTCGGCCACGTGATGCACTTCGTTGAACTGTTGGCGGTTGCGCGTCTCTTCTTCCTGTGCCTGGGAAACAGACTGCGCCGTGGGCATCCACTGATTCAGGCGGGTGATCAGTTCGGCGTGATCGGTGGAGATCTCCGCCAGCACGCGAAAGTCGAAGCTGCTCATGGAGTAGAGGCCAATCCGCTCGCCGGGGGGCGCGGCGGCAAGAAATGCGAGTATCTGCCGGCGGGCGTTGCTCAGGTCGCTCCAGGCAATGTGGCTCGCATCGAGGAGCAGAATCGTGGCTCCGGCCTCGGTTGCCGGTGTTGCTGCGGCCCCGGCGGCCGCATCGCCGGCGCGATTTGAAAAACTCCGCTGCGGTGCTTCGCTGGCCGTCTGCGCGGCCGGGGTTTGGTCCGCAACCTCGCTGAAGAAGCGTATCTCCTGTTTGCGCCCGTTGTCGTAGACTTCGAAGTCATCAGACTTGAGGTTTATTACCGGATGACCCTTTTTGTCGTAGACCACCAGGCCCACATCCACCAAACGCGAAGTGATCTTGAGCGTGATGCCGGATGTCTCGGCCAAGGCTGGAAGAGCAGGCTGATCCGGCAGGCCGCTGGCCGTCCCCAGGCTGATTTCGGGATCTGCTTGAGCCGCCGGCGCAACCGCTACGGGCGTGGATGCCTTCTCGCCAGCCGCCGCGGGCGCGGTGCTATTCTCCGCCGCCTTAGGCGAGCCTGCGCTCACTGCCGGCGCGGGTGGCTGGCTCGGCGAGACCGCTCTTCCGGCGGCGGGAGCAGGCGGATTGACGGCCGGTTCTACGCTCTCCCCAGCCAAAATGCGCGTCTCCGAGCCGAAGCGACGATAATGCCCAAACGCAACATCGTTCAGATAGATCTTCGCCGGGCCTTTGTAACTCGCCACCGATTGCTTCCCCATCGCCGGCTGCTGAGAGTGCGCCGACAGGATGGAGACACTGCGCAAAGGGCAAATGAAGTTCTTCTCCCCGATCTCGACCGTGCCGTACTCGACCATCACCTGGCTTCTGGTGACGACTTCACCGGGCGGCATCTCCGCTTCCAGCGTGATGCGCAGAATCGTCCCGCTAGCCGGGTCGAATGCAATCTCCCCGTGATAGGCGACCATTTCGCTGAACGAACGCCATTTGCTTCGCTCCTGAGGGCCGGGGTCGTTCCCGCCCAAAACACAGCAAAACCCAACCGCGTAATTCGATTTGTCTTTGGGAACCGCATAGCGGAAGACCGCCTGGTTCCCTCCCGCTCCCTGTTCCCAGCGGCCCCATGTAATTTTGCCTTTGACTGCATCTCTCAGCGCGGTGCTCAGAATCGGCCCGAACATTCCCGCAGTCGCCAGGCCTGGCGATTCGCCGTCCTTGCCCTTCGCCGCACCCTCCTCCACCACTTCATGGCCGTCCCGGTATGTCATCTGTGCGCTGGAGCTGCTTACCACGTGCAAAGGCAGATAAATCAAGTGGACCAAACCGGTTTCCCCGTTCAGATCCTCTTGCGGCCTGTCCTCGAAGCCGGTAACTTCGCGCGTGGCGATAAAATTGGGCAACTGGCGAAGGGTTGTATTCACGTAATTGACCATCGCGACCAGCATCTGGCTTAGCGCGGCTGGTTCCGGCGTGGGGAGTGCGGGAATCTCGGCTGCCGGAGGATCGAGGAATTGCGACGAGTCGGCCAGCGCCACCAGCGCCTGCCGGGCTTTTTCGCCCGGCAGACCGGCCTTCAGGCGCGCCTGCCTGGCCATGCTCAGCCGTTCGGTCAGTTCCATCCCAGACAGTTGCTGCGCAATGTCGGCATCTGTCCGATGCGCGGCATCGGCCGCCGCCAGCGCCTGCTCCAACCGCTCCACCGTTACCTGTTCGGCTGCGCCGGCGGGAATCGCCAGAACCGCCAGGAGCGCCAGTAAGATCAATCTCCGCACCGAACCACCCCCGTACATTCAGGATATGCCCGCAGGGACGGATGCGGCTTCTCCGGGGTAATACCGAAAAAACACTTACCAGCCAGCCGATAAGTGGCTCCGGAAGAATTCCAGCGACCTTTCCAGCCCTTCTTTGAGAGTGATCCGCGGCTCCCAGCCGAGCAGAGTGCGAGCTTTGGTGATGTCGGGGCAGCGGCGGGCGGGGTCGTCAACGGGCAGAGCCCTCAGGCACAGTTCGCTTTTGGAGCCGGTCACATCGAGGATTAACTGAGCCGCTTCGAGGATAGTGAACTCATCGGGATTGCCGATGTTAACGGGAAGGTGTTCGTCTGATCGCGAGAGGCGCAGGATGCCCTCAATCAGGTCGTCCACGTAACAGAAGCTGCGCGTCTGGCTGCCGTCGCCGTAAATTGTCAGCGGTTCGCCGCGCAGGGCCTGCATCATGAGGTTGGAGATGACCCGGCCGTCGCCGGGGTGCAAGCGGGGGCCGTAGGTGTTGAAGATGCGGGCCAGGCGGGTATTGACGCCGCGCGAGCGGTGCCAGGCCATGACCAGCGCCTCGGCAAAGCGCTTGGCCTCGTCGTAGACCGAGCGGGGGCCGACCGGATTCACGTGGCCCCAGTAACTCTCCCGCTGGGGATGCTCCAGCGGGTCGCCATAGCACTCCGAGGTGGAGGCATGCAGATAACCGGCGCCGTAACGGGCGGCGATTTCCAGGGTGTTTTCCACGCCAATGGAGCCGGCTCGCAGGGTTTCGATCCCCAGGCGAAGATACTCCGGCGGGCTGGCCGGAGAGGCAAAGTTGAAGACGTAGTCCACCGGCCCCACGTCGAAAGGCTGGCAGATGTCCCGCTCTTCAAACTGGAAGCGCGGCTCATTGGCCAGGTGCGCGAGGTTCTCCCGGTCGCCGGTGCAAAGGTTATCGACGCCCACGACGGTGTGGCCCTCGCCCAGCAAGCGGTCGGTGAGGTGAGAGCCAAGAAATCCGGCGGCGCCGGTGACAAGTACGCGCATAGTCAATAGTCTATGCTCCAAGTTCTACAATTTCGTTAGCGGAGTTAGCCGCGCTTCGCGCGTGATAGCGGAGCTGACTCCGTTTCAAGCTCCTACACGATCAGTTTGCGCGGTTTGCCTTGTTGCGCCTGGTAACTTGCCGGCCGGCCCATGCTCACGTACGTGAAGCCGTGATCGAGCATCTGCCGCGGCTTGTAGAGATTGCGGCCGTCAATCACGATGGGGAAGCGGACCGCCTGGTTGAGGCGCGCCAGATCGATTTCGGCAAACTCCTTCCAGTCGGTCAGGATCAGCACCGCGTCGGCGTCTTTGGCCGCCGCGTAGATGTCCGCCGCATAGCTGATGATCTCGCTGGGCGGCAGCACCTCTTTGGCGCGCTCCATGGCGGCCGGATCGTATGCCGTGATCAGGGCGCCGGCTTCCAGCAGTTTTCCGATCACGTGGATGGCCGGAGACTCGCGGATGTCGTCAGTACCTCCCTTGAAGGCCAGGCCCAGGGCGGCCAGCCGTTTGCCGCGCAGGGTCCATAACGCGGCCCGCACTTTGTTGAAGAAGATCTCCCTCTGGGTATCGTTGACCTTGCGAATCTCGTCCAGGAGTTGGAAGTCCACGCCCTGCTGCTGCGCCACCCAGTGAAAGGCGGCAACGTCCTTGGGGAAACAAGACCCTCCGTAGCCCAGCCCGGCGCTGAGGAATCTGGGGCCGATGCGGCTGTCCATGCCCATGCCAGCGGCGATGTCCTCGATGTCCGCGTCCACTGTCTCGGCCAGGTTGGCTACGGCGTTGATGAAGGAGATTTTCAGCGCCAGGAAGGCATTGGAGGCGTGCTTGATGATCTCCGCGCTCTGCGCCGTAGTGACCAGCAGCCGGGCCGGCGCGGCGGTGCTGCAAGCGCCCCGCAAGGCGTCTGGCTGGGCGTAATAGCTGCCTCCGGTGAGCGGCTCATAGATACGCCCCAGCACCTCGGCGGCGCGCTCGGAGTTGGCGCCCACCACGATGCGGTCGGGATGCAGAAAGTCCATGACGGCCGTGCCTTCGCGCAGGAATTCGGGGTTCGAGACCACATCGAAGCTCTGCGGATCCACGCCGCTGCGGTGCAGCACGCGCCGAATCCACTCGTTGGTGTAGACCGGCACCGTACTCTTTTCCACGATGACCTTGTAGCTGTGAATGGAACGGGCAATCTCCGCGACCACGGCCTCGACGTAGGAGAGGTCGGCGGCGCCGGTATCGCCCTGGGGCGTTCCCACGGCGATGAAGATAGCCTCGCTCGGCTCCACGGCCGCGCTCAGATCGGAGGTGAAGGTGACGCCGCGTCCGCTGTGCCTGGCCAGAAGCTCGGGCAAATGGCGCTCGAAGATAGGCACGCCGCCCTCGCGGAGGGTCTTCACCCTGGCTTCGTCATTGTCCACGCAGACGACCTGATGCCCGATTTCTGCAAAACAAACGGCCGCAACGAGTCCCACGTAGCCGGACCCTATCACACAGATGGAAACTGGCTTCGACATGCGCTTAGGTTATTCGCCCGAGGGGGGATGGGGCAAGCTGGTCGCGTAACTCAGGCGCCATCCCGCAAATAAGGCCTCCCAATTTGGGTCGGAGACTCCGCCTGCCTTATTCTCCGGACGGGGTTGGCCCTCTGGTAAAGTGAGATTGCAGTCAAATGGCCCGGCAAGAGGCTTGTTTCCCTGAAGATTCGAGGCTTTTTTCATGGCAATTTCCGAACAATTCGCCCCCTCCCTCTGGGCTCCCTTTCGCATCGCGCCCTGGTTTGCCGAGCGGGTGTGGGGCTATCGCGATCTTCGTCCCTGGTATGACCGGATTGCCGAGGGGGGTAAACCCATCGGCGAGGCCTGGCTCACCGGGGACCAGTGCGTGGTGGCGAGCGGCGCGCACGCCGGCCAGACGCTGGGTGCGCTCTTTGCCGAAGCGCCGGAAAGTCTGCTGGGCAAGGCTGCCCCGCGCAGCGCCTCGCCGCTGCTCATCAAGGTCATCTTTGCCAAAGAGAAACTCAGCGTCCAGGTGCATCCGGACGACGCAATGGCGCAAAAGTATGGCCATCCGCGCGGTAAGGAGGAGTGCTGGTACGTGCTGGAGGCCGAGCCGGGCGCGCGGGTGGCTTGCGGGCTCAAGCCGGGAGTCACGCTGGATGATGTCAAGGCCGGAATCACGGCGGGCACGCTGGAACAGAGCCTGAATCTGCTCTATGTGGCTCGCGGAGAGGTGGTCTTTGTGGAGGCGGGGACCGTTCACTCCATCTGGCCGGAGTCGATTCTGCTGGAGACCCAGCAGAACTGCGACCTGACCTACCGGATGTACGACTACGGGCGGGGGCGCGAGCTGAGCATCGAAAAATCTCTGGAGGCCATACGGCTTGTGACGCGCGCCGGCAAGGTTGCCCCCAAAGCGCTGACCGACCGGAAGATTTTAATGGAGGGGGAGTACTTTTGCGTGGAGCGCCTTGGAGTAGTCGGCAGCAGGACCAGCGCCAGTCTGCCCGGCCCCAGTCTGGCTGCTGACGGCGAGCCTTCTCCTGGCCTCCAGTACCTTTTTGCGGCCGGTGGGACAGCGAGGATTGCCGGGGAAGACTTTGAGCCCCTGGAGCTGCCCATGGGAGGCATGGTGGCCGTCCCCGCGGCTTCGCCGGAGTTTGTGGTGGAAGACTGGGGCGGGCTTGATTTGATGCGCATTACGCCCCGTTGGCCGGAACCAGTTCGATGATAGAGAACGGCTAAGGGGCCGTTCCCAGACAGGGAACGGAAGCGCCAACCTGAGATGGAAGGCCCATCCGGGGACACGAGCAGGGCCTGTACCTTGCATTTTCGCACTGAAGATATGTACACTTTACCGAAAGGGAATGCCTGGGGAGAAAGTGTCTTGCAACTGAATGTCGTGCAACCTAAAAGGAGACGCAGAATGGGCTTAAAGCCGTACCTTGGGCCAACCCTGGCCGCACTATTTGTTTGCGCGGCTTATTCCGCTCTTTCACAAACCGCCCCGGCAGCCACGCAGAGTCAATTTCTTTTGTCTGTCGGCGCCGGTTTCTCCGGCTACAACGCCGATTTAACCCAAGGCCACCTGCTGGGCGGCACTCTGTGGATCGACTATACCTTGCCCCATATGCCCTCGATTCTGCAGGGAATCGGCCTGGAAGCCGAGGCCCGCGACCTCAACTACGGCCGTTCCTCGGTAGCATGGGCATCTACAAATTTGCGTACGGACGTTGCCTCGGGAGGGGTGATTTATGCCTTGCCCCGCTACGCCAAATTCCGCCCTTACGGCAAGTTCATGATGGGATTCGGCAGCATGGACTTGGGGGCGCCGGCGCACCCTTACCATATAACCCGCACCGTTACCAGCATGGGCGGAGGCGTGGATTATCGCATCTTCCGGAGTGTCTGGGCGCGGGTTGACTATGAATACCAGTTCTGGCCCGATTTCTGGAAGCTCAATGGGGCCCGTCACGGTGCGTCGCTCACTCCGGAGGGCTTCACCGTGGGCGCGACGTATCACTTCAGCCACCCCATTTCCCGTTGAGGGCCGGTGTGTACAGCCTCTGCCGACAGCGCATTGGCGTCCGGCGCGGCCTTGTCCCGGAGAGCGCACCATATTCCCGAGGAGCGTCCAACCGTGACTGCGACCGCCGTGCCACAGAATCCCTTTGTCACCCGGCCTATCCTTGGGGTCCAGGTCGCGGTCAGCAGCTACGACGAGGTGGTTCATCACAGCCTTGCCTGGGCCCGGGAGCGGAACTCCCGCGCGCTGTTTTTCGCCGCTGTCCACATGATTATGGAAACCGTGGACGATCCGGCTTTCCTTCTTCAGTTGAATCAAGCCGGCACGGTCTTTCCCGACGGAATGCCTCTGGTATGGGCGCTTCGCGCGCTGGGGGAGAGCCGTGCCCAGAGAGTCTGCGGCCCGGATGCCACGGCTGCCTTGCTGGCGGCAGCCGAAACAGCCGGGGTACCGGTCGGCTTCTATGGCGGGAGCCAGGCAGTTCTTGATGCTTTGACCGGCGCGGTGCGCCTGCGGCACCCGAATCTTAACGTGGCCTATGCCGAAAGCCCGCCTTTCCGGGCGCTTACCCCCGAAGAAGACTCGGCCATTGTCGAGCGAATCGCCTCTTCCGGCGCGCGCCTGCTCTTCGTCGGCCTCGGCTGCCCCAGGCAGGAGCATTGGATCGTGGAACACCTGGGCCGGGTTCACGCCGTAATGTTGGCCGTGGGAGCCGCTTTTGACCTCATCGCGGGCAGCAAGCGCCGGGCTCCGCGATGGATGCAACGCTGCGGGCTGGAATGGGTATTTCGCTTCGCCACCGAGCCGCGGCGCCTGGCCAAACGCTATCTCAAGCACAACCCTCGCTTCGTCCTCATGTTTCTTCGGCAGCTCCTGGCTGGGCCGGCCTGAGAGGTTCTCCGCGGCCGGCAAACGAAAGTGCAGGGGCTATTGCCCGCTCAGGTTTTTCTGCCGCCCTCGAATATGAAATACTGGACCGGCGCGCCGGGGCACGTGAACTTTCCCGAGAGTCATTCATGAGCGGCCTGGCCGCGGCGCTTTTTCAGCGTAGATTCCTTATCGCTTTTGTTTCCTAAGCGTTTCTTACTTCAACCATCGAGGGAGATGCAACTGATGGCTATTCGTGATGCGCATGTTCTGGTCTGCGGGGCCGGCGGCTTTATCGGCGGCCACCTGGTGAATACGCTTTTTGCCGAGGGCGCGGCCAGTGTCCGCGCGGTCGATGTCAAGCCCTTCGACGAGTGGTACCAGAAGAATCCCGCCGCCGATAACCGGGTTTTAGACCTGCAACTGCGCGAATCTTGCCTGCAAGCCGCCAAGGGCATGGACGGAGTATTCCAGCTTGCGGCCGACATGGGTGGCATGGGCTTCATCGAGAACAACAAGGCTCTGTGCATGCTATCCGTGCTGGTCAGCACTCACATGCTGGTAGCTGCGCGCGATTGCGGCGTCAAGCGCCTGTTCTACTCCTCTTCGGCCTGCGTCTACAACGGCGATAAGCAGACGGAATACGAAGTGGTTCCGCTGAAGGAAGAGGACGCCTACCCTGCCCTGCCCGAAGACGGCTACGGATGGGAGAAGCTCTTCACCGAGCGCATGTGCCGCCACTTCCACGAGGATTTCGGCCTGGAGACCCGCATCGCGCGCTTCCACAACGTCTATGGCCCGCTGGGCACCTGGATGGGCGGACGCGAGAAAGCGCCGGCCGCCATCAGCCGCAAGGTGCTGGAGGCCAAGCACTACGGCAAGCACGAGATCGAAATCTGGGGCGACGGCCATCAGACGCGCAGCTTCATGTACATCGACGACTGCACCAAGGGCGTAGTCGACATCTACGAGAGCGGCATCATCGAGCCGATCAACCTCGGTTCCAGCGAGCTGGTCACCATCAACCAACTGGTGGACATTGCCGAGGAGATTGCCGGCGTCAAGCTGAAGCGAAACTACAACCTGAGCGCCCCCAAGGGCGTCAACGGCCGCAACAGCGACAACACGATGATCCAGAAGCTGCTCGGTTGGGAACCCTCCATCCGCCTGCGCGACGGCATGGAAAAGACCATGGCCTGGATCGAGAAAGAAATGCTGACCGGAGCAATATCGAAGTAATCGTTTTTCTTCCTAATGAACGCCTCGGCGCCGCTTGCGCTCCGAGGCGTTTTTTCTTGCCGCAAGAGCCGAGGACGTATATTTTCATCGCGCGGGCATCTGTGCTGTGACGGCCGCACGTTTCTCAAACCGCGCGTTTGATGCACAATAGATAGCGAGATGAGCTTCCGATTCGCACTTCCTCCCGAACTTCGCGGCGCCGTGAACGCGGCTGCCGCTGACTGGACCGCCAACCACAAAGTTGCCCGCTTCTGGCAGAAGGACCCCGGCCTGTGGACCAATGACGGCGAGGAAAAGTGGCTGGGCTGGCTGGACATCGTCGAGCGCCAGCAGCAGGATCTGGCGACCTTTGCCGAACTGGGCGCGGAGGTGGAAACGGCCGACTTCCAGACGGTTCTGCTGGTCGGCATGGGCGGCTCCAGCCTTTGCCCGGAGGTGATCAGCGTCACCTTTGGGCAGCAGGAGAACTTTCCCGCGCTGCGCATCATCGATTCCACCGATCCGGAGCAGGTGTGGACCGTCCGCAACGAGTTGAATCTAGCTAATACGCTGGTCGTGGTGGCCAGCAAATCCGGCTCGACACTGGAGCCGAATATCCTCAAGCAGTATTTTTTCAACGAGATGAAGGAGACCGTGGGCCCGGAGCAGGCGGGCAGCCACTTTATTGCCATCACCGACCCCGGCTCGAAGATGGAGCAGGTGGCCAAAGAGGACGGTTTCCGCTACATCTTCTACGGTGACCCCGCCATCGGCGGGCGCTTTTCGGCGCTCTCGAACTTTGGCGTGGTGGCGGCCACGCTGGCCGGCCTGAACGCGGAGAAGCTGCTGGCCGAGGCGGCCAAAGCCGTTGCCTCCGCCAAGCTCGAACCGGCGGAGAATCCGGCGGTTCAACTGGGCCTGCTGATGGGCACGGCGGCCAACGCCGGACGCGACAAGCTCACCATCTTCACCTCGCCCGAGATCTACGACCTGGGCGCATGGATGGAGCAGTTGGTCGCCGAATCCACTGGCAAGCTCGGCAAGGGCATTACGCCCGTGGACCGCGAGGCCATCGCCGCGCCGGAGATGTACGGCTCCGACCGCATCTTCGCCTACATCCGCTACGCGGCGACGGCCGACAAGAGCGCCGATGCGAGTCTCGCCGCCAAGGTTGCGGCTCTGGAGGCCGCCGGCCATCCGGTGGTTTTCATTGAAATCTCAGACCTCTACGAGATCTTTGGGCAGTTCTTCACCTGGGAAGTCGCGACCTCGGTAGCCGGCTCGGTGATGGGCATCAACCCCTTCAACCAGCCGGATGTGGAGTCGGCCAAGATCGAGACCCGCAATTTGATGGAAGCTTACGAGCAGACGGGCAAGCTGCCGCAACGCGATCCAGTTTTCGAAGATGCGGGCATCAAGCTCTACGCCACCAAGGCCTATGCGGCCACGCTCAAGGCTAACGCTCCCGCCGAAACCCTGGCCGGCTACCTGTGCGCCCATCTGGCCCAGATTCACCCCGGCGACTACTTTGCCGCGCTGGCTTACCTGCCCATGTTTCCCGAGCACGAGGCGGCGATTCAGGGCATCCGCTACAAGGTGCGCGACGCCAAACGGGTGGCCACCTGTCTGGGCTTCGGCCCGCGTTTCCTGCACTCCACCGGGCAGGATTACAAGGGCGGCCCCAACAGCGGCGTCTTTTTGCAGATCACCGCGGACCACGCCGTAAAGGTGGCGATTCCAGATAAGAAGTACAGCTTTGGCGTGGTCATCGACGCCCAGGCCGCCGGGGATCTGGCAGTGCTGGAGTCGCGCGGACGCCGTGCCCTGCGGGTTCACCTGGGAGCCGATCTGGCGGCCGGGTTGAAGGCGCTGGCCGCGGCTGTGGACGCGGCGCTGCCGTAATGGCAGGGATCAGGGGTCAGGGATCGGACGGATAAACTCACGCCCTCCTTTCAACTCTTCTCGGGTCCGCGGAACTTTTTCCCGGCGACTGGGTTTAATCTGATGACGGCTCCCTCGATTTTCCGTCTAATCAGGGTGTACCGGGAGCAAGACTTCAGGCGCAGGAGATACATAACAATGAATCAGCCAATGTTCAAGAGAGTTTTTTCCCAGGCCCTGGCGTGGGCCGGGTTGGCAGCCCTGTGCGGCGCGTTTGCGCTGGCCCAGAACCCAGTCCCTTCTCCGGATGCCGCTGCCCGCACCGACGGCCAGATCGAGATGGACGTGGTGCACGCCCTGGACACCTCCACGGTGCTCAAGGACGACTTGATCACCGCGGCCACCATTCAGGGCGAGGTCACGCTCTCCGGAACGGTTTCAGTCGCCTCCTCCCGTGATCTGGCGGAGTCGATTGTCAGCCATGTGCCGGGCGTGATCAAGGTAAACAACAACCTCAAGATCGGCAATCCGCAGAATTCCCCTGCCGCGCAGGACACGGCTGGCAGCCAGCCGGGCGATGCGGAGGTTCCCAATCCCGCACCGGCTCCGTCGGATGCCGATGCCCAGTTGCGCGCTCAAATCCGCGCCGAGATCCAGGCCCAGATACAGGCCCAAAGACAGGCTCGTGCGCAGGACTCCTCTTCGTCCGTGCCGCCTCCGCCGCCAGCCCAGGAGGCACCCAGGAGCCCCGTGACCATCCCCGAGGGTACCCTGCTGCAGTTGCGGACCAGTGAGCCGGTCAACAGCAAGAGCGCCAAGGACGGCGAGCCGGTGCAGTTCATGATGATTCAGGACGTGAACATCGGCGGCGTGGTGGCGATTCCGCGCGGCGCCACCGTTCATGGCGAGGTCACCGAGGTAAAGCAGTCTGGCGATCTGAAAGGACGCCCCGAGTTGGCGCTCAAGCTCACCTCGCTGGACCTGGGCGGCCAGAGCTACGCGCTTGACACCGGCCAGTTCAAGGTGAGGGGACCGGGCAAGGGAGGACGGTCGGCCAACAATATGGTCGGCAGCACGTTGTTTGGCACGATTGTCGGCTGCATCGTGGGCCGCGGCATTGGCTGCGCTGTCGGCGCTGGGGCAGGCTTGGCCGCGGGAACGGCGGCTTCAGCGGCTTCTCCCGGACCAGGCGTCTGGATTCCCTCCGAGGCGCTGGTGGAATTCCACCTGAGTACCCCGCTCACGGTTACGCCGGTGAGCGCAAAAGAAGCGGCCCGGATGGCGCAGGGGCTTTATCCCGGCGGACCCACGCTCTACCGGCGCAGCTACGATCCCTATGGCCGGCCGTACCCCTATACGTACGGCTATCCGCCGGTCTACTATCACCCGTACTACTTTACGGGTGGCTACTACTACTGGCAGTAAGAGCCAGACAATCTTCAGGCAAATCGGCGGGCATCCCGGAAGACGGGGTGCCCGCTTTGCATTACAGCGGTTCCACAATTGCTGTACACCGAAACCACTGCACTCAAGTGGCATTTTCCTCAACCGGGGTCCCCGGCGACTGGTCTTCGTCGCTGGGGTGGAAGTAAATGCCACCTTGTACGATGTTAGAAAGGGCACGTGAATTGTGGAACCGCTCTGAGGCTCCTGCCTCGCGCGGTTCTCCGCTCGTCTATAATGGCAAAGTATCGCGTCAAGCGACAATTGCGCATCCAGCCGATGCCCGCCAGCCAGCCGAAATCGTGCTGACCCAGGGGCGTGCAGCCTGTCCGCGCATAGAGAGTTGAAGGTCCAGAGTCCGCCATGATTCGTTTCCTGCAAGCAAAAGACAGCCAAGTCGTCAAAGCGATCTTCGTTGTCATCATCGCCGTCGTCTCGGTGGGCATGGTGATCTACCTGATCCCCGGCCTCACCGGCATGGGAGCCTCCACAGTAGACACCTACGCCATCATCTACCCCCACTGGTACAGCCGCTTCTTCTCCTCGGGCGTGACGGTAAGCCAACAGAGGGTAAGCCTGGTGACCCGCCGGCTGGTGCAGCAGCGGAACCCGCAAGCCGCCGACAACCCCATGATCCTGCGCTTCTACGAGCAGCAGGTTGGCAAGCAACTGGTGCAGCAGCAGATTCTGCTGGCCGAGGCCGGCAAGCTGGGCATTTACGCCACCAACGACGATGTGGTCCAGCTCCTCCACCAGGGCGAGGCTGGTCAGATTCTTTTCCCCAACGGCCAGTTCATCGGCACAGACCGCTACGCCGCCATCATCGCCTCGCAGCGCAACCAGTCCGTGCCGGAGTTTGAGCAGGAGGTGAAGGAGGGCATCATCCTTAGCCGGCTGCAGGCGCTGATTACCGCCGGAGTCATGGTAAGCGATGCGGATGTTCGCGACGCCTATCTCAAGGAAAACATCAAGATCAAGTTCGACTACGCGGTAATCTCCGCCGACGACCTGCGCAAGACCATCAACCCGTCGGACGGCGACCTGGAGGCCTTCTTCAAAAAGAACGCCGCGCGCTATGCCACGGCCGTGCCCGAGCAGCGCAGGATCACCTACTTTGCCTTTACTTCCAACGAGTTGCCCAGCGGGATTTCGCAGCCCACCCTACAGGAGATTCAGCATTACTTCAATGCGCACCAGTCCGAGTACTCGATTCCGGAGCAGGCCCGTTCGCGCCACATCCTCATCAAGGTGGCGCCCGGAGCCGACGCCAAAACCGATACCGCGGCCAAAGCCAAAGCCGAGGGGCTGCTCAAGCAGATTCAGGGCGGCGCCAACTTTGCTGACCTGGCCAGGAAGAACTCCGACGATCCCGGCAGCAAGGACAAGGGCGGCGAACTGGGCTTTGCCCGTCGCGGCATGATGGTGCCGGAGTTCGACAACGCCATCTTCACACAGAAGATCGGCGAAACAAAAATCGTGAAATCCAAGTACGGCTATCACATCATCCAGGTGGAGGAGCGGCAGACGGCGCGCACCCAGCCGCTCGACGAAGTCCGGCCCGCCATCCAGGCCACGCTGAGTCGCCAGAAAGCGGCTGCCACTGAAGAGAACTACGCGCGGACGCTGACCTCCGAGGCTATCAAGAACGGCCTGGAGAAGACCGCCGCGGCTCATCATCTGGAAATGACTACCACGCCGCTGGTCGGCGTAAAGGGTGTGATCTCCGCGCTGCCTGAATCCTCCCAGATTCTCGGCAAGGCCTTCGATTCCAAGCAGGGCGACCCGCCGCAGTTTGCGCCCACCGGCGAGGGTTACGCCATCTTCCAGGTCACCGGTGTCGCCCCGGCCCACGCGCCCAGCTTTGACGACTGGAAGAAGGACGGGCTGAAGGACTATCAAGACGAGCAGCTCCCGGGCCTGCTTAGCCAGAAGACCCAGGAACTGGCCCAGAAGGCCAGGAGCCTCAACGATCTGGCCAAGGCCGCCAAGGAAATGGGCGCGGCGTTCAAGACCAGCGACCTGGTGGGTCCAACCGGCCAGGTGCCCGATCTCGGCCAGATTGGCCAGGTGGCCACTCAGCTCTTCGACCTGAAGACAGGCGATCTCAGCGGGCCCATCAACGCAGGGCGCACCGGCGTGGTGGCCAAACTGGTGGACAAGCAGGAGCCCTCCGCCGCCGAGATCGCCCAGAACTTCGACCATACCAAGGATCAGATTCTCAACCAGCACCGCGGAGAGGCCTTCAACGTCTTCCTGAACACCCTCATCGACGACTACAAGAAGCACAACCGCATCCGCATGCCCAAAGCAAAAGGCGAAGCGGTTCCGGCCACATAAGTCCAGGGCCTGCTAACACTACTCAGACGGTGGCGACGGGAGCCAATTTTTCTCAGATCGAGGAATGAGGAGCGACGGATACCGGGTGTATCCTAGCGACGATTGACGAAGAGATGAGGAAAATTGGCCCCGTCCCTTCAGGCTGCTGCGAAAATCGGGCCATACTTCATTCTCGCCCTTGACGGTGGACCCGCCACAGCCTTCGGGCTCGGCTTCGTCTGACCTGATTTTCGCGCGCAACGCCATCCGCCTGAGTAGTGTTAACAGGCCCTAGACAAGCAAAAAACAGCAGAAAGGCCCGCATCCGTTCCCGGACGCGGGCCTTTATCCACTGGATCCGGCTTTGCGAGTCGGGCAACGCGTCCGGCTCCGCTACCACCGATAATCAATCCATGGCATTTCACCGCTCCTCCGGAGTTCTGCTGCACGTCACTTCCCTGCCCTCCTATGGCGGCATCGGCGACCTGGGGCCTGCCGCCCATGAGTTTATCGCCTTTCTTGCCGCCGCCCGGCAGCACGTTTGGCAGGTTCTCCCCCTCGGCCCCACCGGCTACGGCAACTCGCCCTATGCGGCCACTTCGGCCTTTGCCGGCAATCCGCTTCTCATCAGCCTGGAATTTCTCTCCAACTGGCGCTGGATCGATGTCTCCCGCATCGCGGACCTCAATGGCCGCGGCGGCTCCGTCGATTTTCTCCGTGTAGAGGGGCGCAAGCTCCCGCTGCTCTTCGAGGCGGCGGGCAATTTTCTCGACCGCGGGCCGCAGGGACCAAAGCACGATCCCAGGCTGGCCGCGCAGTGGGACGAGTACCAGGAGTTTTGCCGGGTCGAGGCGGGCTGGCTGGCCGATTACGCTCTCTATTCCGAGTTGCGCCGGCAGTTCAACACCGGAGACTGGACGGAGTGGCCCGAGCCGCTGCGCCGCCGCCAGCCTGAGGCCATGGCCCATGCCGCCGCCACGCATGCGCGGCGAGTGGCCGAGGAGCAGGTCTTGCAGTTCGCCTTTTCCCTCCAACTGAATCAACTCCGGCAGGCCGCGGCGGAGAAAGGCATCCGCCTTCTGGGCGACGTGGCCATCTTCGTCAACATGGATTCAGCCGACATCTGGGTTCACCCCGAAATCTTCGAGCTGGACGAGAACCTGAAGCCGGTGCGCGTTGCCGGCGTGCCGCCCGACTACTTTTCACCCATTGGCCAGCGCTGGGGCAACCCGCTCTATCGCTGGGATGTGCTCGCCGAGCGGGGCTTCGACTGGTGGATAGAGCGCATCCGCCACGCCTGCAAACTCTACGACATTGTCCGCCTGGACCACTTCCGCGGCTTCGAGGCTTACTGGGCGATTCCCGCCACCGAGGAAACGGCCGTCCATGGCGAGTGGGTCAAGGCGCCGGGGCTGGCTCTCTTTCGCGCGCTGCAGGCGGCCCTGGGGCCGCTGCCGCTGGTGGCTGAGGACCTGGGCATGATTACCCCCGAGGTGGACGCGCTAAGACATGAACTTGGCCTGCCTGGGATGAAGGTCGTGCAATTCGGCTTCGGCGACAAGGGAGCGCACATCCACCTGCCCCATCGCTACACGCCCGACACCGTGGCCTACACCGGCACCCACGATAACAACACCACGCTGGGCTGGTGGCAGGCGGCCGGCAAAGCGGAGCGCCGCGCCATCGAGGCTTATGTAAGGCCGGTGGGCAAGCAGCCGGTCTGGCCACTGATTTGGGCCATCGAGGCCAGCGTGGCGCAGATGGCGGTGGTTCCGGCGCAGGACCTGCTCGAGTTGGGCGCTGAGGCCCGCATGAACACCCCCGCCCAGGCCGCGGGCAACTGGAGTTGGCGCGCCCCGGAGACTTGCTGGACCCCGGAGCTGGCCGCGCGCCTGGCCGCGCTGGCCGAGGCCACCGACCGCGACAACGATCCGCTGGGCAAGGTGGGGAAAGCAGGCGAGAACGGCTGATTCAGCCTTTGCAATTGGAAGACAACTGGGTTGGGTTGATGAAATAATCTCTGGACATAATTATGCATATATGGGCATAATCGAGGGGTGAAGTCAGCGTTCAAACCGCTGCGTTGGATTGGCTCCGCGAAGAAAGACCTGTCAGCCATGCCGGACGAGGTGCAGCAGGTCTTTGGATTTGCCCTCTATCACGCGCAGATCGGCTTGCTTCACCCGGATGCGAAGCCGCTCAAAGGCTTCGGGTCGGCGGGGGTCGTGGAGATCGTGGAAGATTGGCGCGGCAATGCGTATCGCGCCGTGTATACTGTGCGATTCGCGGAGGCGGTTTACGTGCTGCACTGCTTCCAGAAGAAGTCGAAACACGGAATCGAGACTCCCCGGCTGGAGATGGACTTGATTCGTGAGCGATTGAAGGAAGCCGAGGCATTGGCCAAAGGAGTCAAGCGGTGAACAAGGTAGAAGAGGGCATGAACGTATACACGGAGCTGGGCTATCCAGATGCGGAAGAAATGCTGGTGAAGGCACAATTGGTGGTGAAGATTGCCGAGATTCTGCGTCAACGAGGATGGAGCCAGCAGCAAGCGGCAAAGGTGCTGGGCATCTCGCAGCCCAAGCTCTCAAAGATGCTGCGCGGCCAATTTCGCGGCATCAGCGAAATGAAGATGATGGACTGCCTGGTGCGCCTCGGGCGCGCCGTGAAAATTGTGGTGGGACCAGAGGGCCAAGCCATCGACGACCGCATCGAAGTAGTGGCGGCGTAGGGACAACTGCGCGTCCAGCGAAACTCTCAGGTCTAAAAATCGAGGCTGGTAGCGCCTGCAACGGGTGGAAGCGGACGCGAGTTAGTTTGTTTTTTAGGTCGTGTCGCTGCCGGACTCAATGGTCTCTGGGAAACTTATAGATTTGATCCATTTTGTCGATCAGGGCCACGGCTTCTGTTTCCGCCACCGCCCAGGCGAAGGAGCGCGTCTTGCCCTTTTCTTCGAAGCTGATATGGCTGGGAAGGTTGGAGCGACCGCGAATCATGTTGGGAATAAATCTCAGGTTGCGCACATCCACGTTGGCATAGCTGCGAGTACCCAGTTGCAGCCCCATCATCTGGCGGACGATCCGCAGTTGATAGGAATTCAGCTCCAGCGTGGTACTGCCGGTGAGGCTCCAAAGGATGGAAGCGGTCATAAAAACCACTCCGGCAGCCCAGCCCACGATCCAGATTAATGGAATTTGGGTTGCGGCGTGGTGGCCTTCGTGGGCTCTGGTCCACGCCAGCCACCCAACGCCACACCACACGATCAGCCACAGGAAGTGAATCAGAATCGTCCAGCTCCGCCGCGCCGGAATCTCCACACGAATCCCGTCGCCGGTCGGCTCCCACGTCAATTTGCCCGCCAGTGTTTCGCGCATCGCGCCCTCCTCATGCGGCCAATCCTGGGTCCGATTATCCGGTGACCTGTTCCACTCCGGTGTTCGAAAAACCGGTGAGCTATAGCTTCACAGTGTACGAAAACCGATAACCTGGAAAGCATCACTTTCCTGATCTCTGACCCCTGCTCCTAGAACGGAATGTCGTCGTCGGAGATTTCGGCTTGTTGGGCATAATCGTCCGGGGCGCCGGCCTCTGCCGGAGGCCGCTGGTCGAAGCTGGCCGCCGAGCTGCCGGAACTTGCCGGCCGGCCGCCGCCTGAGCCTTCCTCGCGGCCGGAAAGCAGCGACAGGTCGAAGACCACGATTTCGGTCTTATAGCGCTTCTGTTTGGTCTCCTTATCTTCCCAGCTGCGGGTCGTCAACTTACCTTCTATGTACAGTTTGGAGCCCTTTTTCACGTAATCGCGGACAATTTCGGCGGTGCGTTTGAAGGCGACCAGGTTGTGCCATTCGGTGCGGTCCTGCCAGTTGCCCTGAGCATCCTGAAAACGGTCGCTGGTGGCCAGGCTGAAACTGGCCACCATGGTGCCGCCGGGGGTGGACCGGATCTCGGGGTCCTTGCCTACGTTGCCTAAAAGAATGACTTTGTTAACGCTCTTGGCCATGTTGGTTTACTCCGTTCGTTGAAAAGCATAGCAGACAATCAGCGTTTGCGGGCAAGTATCCGGTTGCGCAGAGCTTTGGCCACCCCTAGCGCTGTCAAGAGGCTGCCAAACGGAATGCACATCAGGGCGACGATCAGCGCGAGCCAGCCCGAGTTGGTGTGAGCGCCGGTGGGCGAAAAGCCGCCCAGAACGGTCTCCAGCAGCATCGCGGCCAGAAGCCCCGCACCCAGTATCGACGCGCCCCATTGCAGCAGTTGGCGCGCGCCGTCGTTGGACGGGATCGGACTCGGATTGGGGCTGTTTGCGGGCATGAGTCTCCCTATCCTTGCGCCAGGCGCAGCATCGCCCAGGTCACGACGCCGGTGATAGAGACGTAAAGCCACAGCGGAAATGTCCAGCGAGCAACCCTGCGATGCTGGGGAATCCGGCCGGTGAGCGCGAAGAAGAAGGTGACCAGAATAAGCGGCAGAGCTACCACCGCCAGAATAATGTGGCTTACCAGCAGCGGCAGATAGACTGAGCGCAGGGCCGCGTGGACCGGGTAGCAGACGTCGCCGTGCAGAGCATGGTGGAGGATGTAGCTGATCAGAAAAAGTGTGGAGAAACCGAAGGCGGTGAGCATCGCCGCGCGATGCGCCTGAATGCGCTTTGCCCGAATAAAAGTGTAGCCGATCAGCAGCGCGACGGCGCTCAAGCCGTTGAGCAGGGCGTTAAGCGCGGGCAAAAAAGCGAGGCGGACACTGGCGGAGTCGGCGGCGGGATGGACGTAGATCAACCAGAAAAGAAAGGCCGTGGCCATCGCACTGACGGCCAGGATGGCGGCGATGGCGGAGCGGGAGTTCGATTGTGATGTGGTTCCCGTCATGTTCTCCTCATGAAGATAACCGATAGAGGTTCGTGGTGCCCCAGGCCCAAAAATCGGGTGCTGGGGCACCGGCTTCCGGCCAATACTCTATTTCTGCTCGGACTCGAATTTTTGGTAGGTATTGTCCAGTGTGTAAACTACTGAACTTAATATCACGAGGTCAAACTGGACCTTGCCGATGCGATCAGTCACCATATCAATCTGTGCGGGAGATGGAACCCAGTCGTCGGGATGGGAGATGAAGAGGGAGTCCGCACTGCCAAGATCTTCGGCATTAAGCAGCACCATCCTGAGATACACTTCCTGTTCAAGATAGATGTTAGAGAAGGCCTGGACATCTTTGTATGGCATATAGACAATGGCGCCGGTGTTCTGCGCGGTCTTCCAGGCCATATCATCAAAGGCCCCCAAACCGAACAATAAATATATTGGGCCTCTTTTTGCGTGGGGATGCGTCCGCATCTCCGCCAGGGTCCGTAGGGTAGTTTCCAGTTTATTCTGGCCATCCTTGATCAACTGGCGCTGCCGGCCTATTTCTTGCGCGTTATGGGCGATCTCGGCGCGCAAGCCGTCCTCAGCCAGGTGGGCCAGATGACGATGATGCTGATATTCCACCAATCCCTCCAGGCTCAGAGCTATGAATATACCGATGGTGATGGTCAACAGATGGATGAAAAAGTCCTTGATGCCGTGCAGCTTTCCGTGGGGTAAGTGAATGTCGAGCACAATGTCCTCCCAGCCAACAGGATACTCCGTGGCCGTGTTGTAATGTCACGAAACTATCGCCACGAGCTGATATGCCTACTCATGGATTAGTTTGCCGGCTTCCCCTATTGTTTCGCGATAGCGCAGAGCATCAGCGAAGTGAACAACAAGGGCAGGTAAAGGACGCTGACCTTGAGCAGATCGCGGGCCAGCCTGCGGCTTTCTTCCTCGGTGACAGGGCGCAGGATGCGCGCAAAGCGGATGGTGTAACCCAGGTAAACCAGCCCCAGCACGGCAGCCAGCAGAGCGTAGGTCAGGCTGGCCAGGCCCAGCCGCCAGGGCATCAGGCTGACGGGAATCATCGCCACCGCAAAAAACAGCGCCTCGGCCACGGTGGACCAGCCGTCGGGCTGAACGACGGGCAACATACGAATCCCGGCGCGGGCGTAGTCGTCGCGATACAGCCACGCAATCGCCATGAAGTGGGGAAACTGCCAGACAAAGAGGATGGCGAACAGCGCCACGGCCGGCCACTCGATCTGCCCGCGAGCAGCGGTCCAGCCCAGCATCGGCCCCATTGCGCCGGGAAATGCGCCGATGAAGGTGGCCAGGGCGGTGACGCGCTTGAGCGGGGTGTAGATGGCGACATACGTGAAAGCCGTCAGCAGCGCCAGGGACACGGTGAGCAGGTTGGTAGTGAGCGCCAGCCACACCGCGCCCAGCGCCAGCGCCGCCAAGCCGGCCAGCACTCCCTGGGCCAGCGAAAAGCGGCCGGCAGCCATGGGACGATCGGCGGTGCGCTTCATGCGCGCATCGATTCTGCGTTCCAGGGCCTCGTTCAGCGCTCCTGCCCCGGCCGAGACCAGACCGATGCCGAGCAGCGTATCCAGCAGGCCGCGCTGCACGCTGGTGATGCCGGATTGCATCGAGCCCAGGTAAAACCCGCCCCAGCCGGTGACCAGCACCAGGCCGACGACCTTGACTTTGAACAACTCGCGCAGGTCATGGATGAGCGTGGCCGTGGCGCCGGCCTCTGGCGCGTGGATGTGCGCCGGACCGTGAGCAGCTTGCTCTGCCAAAATGGCGGCTTGGGTGGAGGAAGTCATCTGGAAGGAGAAAAACCTCAGGTGAGTCGAAGCACGGATGCTGCACAAATTGCCGGGGAACAGGGAATGAGGCTTTCAGTTCCCTGTTCCCTGTACTACTATTGCTTGCCGAAGCGGTAGACGATGCCGGTGGTGAAGCCGAGGCTGGCCTGTATCGTTGAGCCGAAGCCGGTGAAGTAGTACTCGGGAGCAACGCGCAGACCTATGTTTGGAGTCAGGTTGTACTCCACGGGAATGCTGGCGCCGCCTGCGAAGACGTAGCCATCCGGCCAGAGCCCGAGCGCAGTGGAGATGGCGGTGCTGTGGTTGGTGTCGCCGGAAAAGTTCCCCTTTTCCATCCCGCCCAGAACGCGGCCGGAGACCGAATACTTGGGCTGCACGTAGAAACGATACGTGGGGCCGGCCAGAACTGCATACTGGCTGATGGCCGGGTTGGTGAACGGGTTGGATGTGGTGACGGGCGGGTTACCATACGTGAGACTAATGCCCGTATAGGCTGTGCCGTAATAGCCGCGGCCATCAACAGTAACGCCCAGCCGCTCGTCGAAGTAGCGGGTGGCGCCTACATTCCAAGCATAATCCCACGCGCGTTCCAGGGTGGCGCCGGGTTCAGAGCGCAATAAGCCCATGCCGGCGTACGCCTCATAGCGGTGGGAGTAGGCATCGTGAATGGCGGCGGCGCGGCGCTGTGCGCGGCGGGCCTTGATGCGGGCCTGGACGCTCAACTGGCCTTGAGACTCGGCTTGGGGCTGGGCGGCGGGCTGCACGGCCTGGGCCTGGTCGGGGGCCGAGGGGTTGCTGCTCGATCTGGAGCTTTGGGCCTGAGCGGCGGTGGCGCGGCGTTGCGCACGGCGGGCCTTGATGCGGGCCGGGACGTTCAACTTGCTGTGGGACTTGGCGGCGGGCTGCCCAGCCTGGGCTTGGTCGGGGGTCGCGGGGTTGCTGCTCGAAGATGAGCTTTGGGCCAGAGCGGCGGTGGCTGCAATGATACTCAGCGCCAGCAAAAGGGCAATACGGCGAGTAGAATACATCGGTTTCGGGTTTCCTCCACGGAAGTACGGAAGCAAGCCTGCACAGCGCTCCCCCCATTCAGTATTAAACCACCTTGGGGGGAGCCTTGGGTGTGAGCCGGCACTGGATTGGACCCTCGGCGATGGAATTCGAGCCGGATAGGCTGCTGTTTTCCGGCACGGATAGCCGGAAAATGCTCTAGGATTAAGGCCAGCGGAGGCCGTTAAGCGAATGGGTCGAGTTGTTCTGGGAATTCTGTTGGGCATCGTGCTCGTGCCGCTTACAGTGCTGGGGTGGCTGTGGCGTGGAGATGTGCCGGTGGCGGTGGCCGACCCGTCCTTGCCCCTGGAGCGGTTGCTGACCGGGATGCCTCTCCATGAGCGCATCGACCGCGAGATGGTGAAGATCCCGCCCATTCAGGCGGATGAGGCCAACCTGGTGGCCGGCGCCGAAATCTACCGCGATGAGTGTGCCTCTTGCCATGGCTTTCACGGCAAGCCGTCGCGGTTTGGCGCGCATATGTTTCCCGCTGCGCCGCCTCTGTGGGAAAAGCACCGACGCAACGCGGTGGTTGGGGTGAGAGACGACCCGCCCGGCGAGACCTACTGGAAGGTGGTCAACGGCATACGGCTGACCGGCATGCCAGCCTACAAGGGCGTGCTGACCGAGAACCAGATGTGGCAGGTGAGCCAGTTGTTGGCCAATGCCGACAAGCCGTTGCCTCCGGTGGCGGTTGAGATTTTGCACGGCGTGCCGACGGTGGCGGCGCCTGTCGCGGCTCGGCCAGAGACGAAGAAGTAGAACTAAGGTCTTTTACTGTGACTGGAATGTGGGTGCCCATCCTTCACGTTCTACGAGGGAATAATGAGGAGATACAAGGGCTGGAAGCCACAAAACTCTATCGACGTCCTTCCTGAAGGAGTTTTTATGATTCTGTTGAAAGCGGTATACCCACGTAAGTACACGTTGATATTGGGCGCTATGGCCTTGTTGGTTAGCGTTATGGCAAGCACCCAGGCTGTTTGGGCAGGCAACCGGGCCAACGCGAAGGGCAATGAACTCATCGGTGTGGCTCAAAATGGCAACCTGCGACGCGTCAAAGTGCTGCTGGCTGCCAAGGTCGATGTTAACGCGAAGACGGCCGGAGGATACACGGCATTGATGGGAGCCTCCTTTAGCGGTCACCTGGAGGTGGTGCAGGCTTTGCTGGCCGCCAATGCCGATGTCAACGCCAAGACAACGGTCGAAGGGAATACATCGCTGATGTTAGCGTCACAGTTTGGCCACTTGGATGTTGTACGGGCGCTGCTGGCCGCCGGGGCCGATGTGAATGCTAAGAATAAGAATGGAAGGACCGCGCTGGATGCGGCGTCAAGCAGCGGGCACACCGATGTGGTTCAGATTCTCAAGGATGCGAGCGGTCTGACTGGCGCGCCTATCAACCCACAAGCTGAGGACCTCTTCACTGCGGCCGGGAATGGCGATCTACCCCGTGTCAAAGAGCTGCTGGCCGCCAAGGCCGATGTGAATGCAAAGTCGGAAAATGGTTGGACGGCATTGATAGATGCGTCAGAGAATGGACACCTGGATGTCGTGCAGACACTGCTCGCCGCCAAGGCCGATGTGAACGCCCAGGTTACCGGCGGATGGACGGTGTTGATGTTTGCGGCGGCCAGAAACCATCTGGATGTGGTACAGGCACTGCTCGAAGCCAAGGCTGATATCAACATTAAAACCGACAAGGGCGCGACGGCATTGACCGTTGCGGCGGATCACGGCTACCAGGAGATAATCAAGACGCTGATCAACGCCGGGGCAGATGTGAATGCAAAGTTCGACATGGGCATGACGGCGCTGATGAAGGCATCAAAAGCTGGAATGCTGGATGTAGTACGAGTGCTGCTGGATGCCAAAGCGGATGTGAATGCCCAGACGGACAGAGGCTCGACGGCGTTGATGTGTGCATCAGAGGCTGGAAAGCTGGATGTAGTGCGAGAGCTGCTTGATGCCAAGGCGGATGTGAACGCCAAGGCGAACGACGGCTCGACGGCGTTGATAATGGCATCGTTCAATGGCCACCCTGATGTGGTACGTTTGCTGCTCGCCAAGGGTGCCGATGTGAATACCTGCATGAGCAATGGCAGGTGTGCTCTGGATACGGCAATGGCACGAGGGCACGCCGATGTGGTACAGCTCCTCAAGGGTGCTGGCGCAATCTCGCGGGAAGAGGCGTTTGCGGCCGTCGATCGGATCGTCATTCTCCCCGTGATCGACGCCCGGCCTGATCAAAATGCAAAAACCAACCTGGAAGGTTTGCGCAAGCATGCGCAGAAGATATTGGAAGGAAAACATTATGCGGTCGAAATGGCCGACAGCCCGCCGGCCGGAGCGCGCTGGGTGATGGTTCTCTCCTTTAAGAGCCTTGATAATATTTCCCCCGGCGTCCCTGCAGCTTCTATCGATGGCATCCTATGCGACATGGAAGGCACCGATAACTTACCCATATGCGGAGGGCATGGAAGCAAACTCTGGAGCGGAACCGGCACCGGCCAATTCAACCCGCTACAGCCGACGCAAGGTAGTATGAACGATGTCACGGCGACAGTACTAACGAATCTTACCTGGCAAGCCTTTGGTCTTGCGAAGAAGGACGCCGTGTCGAACGCCATTTTCAATCTGTTGAAAGACATCCCCAAGCAGCCCAAGAAGAAGAATAAATAGCACGCAGGGCATCAACCTTGCCGGCGTACTCACGAGTTTTATTCGCAGCAAAAGCAGTCAGGAAATCAGAACTTACTACCGGATAGGAGACTCTGGATGAAACCAGGCAGAATCATCTACTTTGCGTTGCTGTTGGGAGCGATTGCTCTCGCCTCAGCCGTGCCGTCCCTCGCGCAAGGCAGCGACTATTTCACCCACTGGCCACAAGGCGCCTCGCCCCAGGAAGTAGGCAAGAAGGTAGCCGATCGCTTCGTGGCCAGTCAGCATCAGTACACATTCACCATCCACTACGCTGAAGTCGCCACATGGTATGGCGCGCTGACCTTTGCGCAGCTGACAAAAGACGACGCCCTGCGGAAGGAACTGGTTCAAAGGTTCGATCCGCTACTGCCGGGCGGCGTCGAGGCCGCGAAGATTCCCCAGCGGCGCCATGTGGACGACTCGATCTTCGGCGTTATTCCGCTGGAGATCGCGATAGAAACCAAAAACCCGAAGTATCTGGCCGATGGCGTCTGGTGGGCGGATCGCCAATGGGAAAACCCTATGCCCGATGGCCTTTCCGCTGAAACGCGTTTCTGGGTCGACGATATGTATATGCTCACCATGCTGCAACTCCAGGCCTACCGCGCCACCGGAGACCGCAAATATCTGGACCGCGACGCCAGGGAGATGGTTGCCTACCTGGACAAGCTGCAACAGCCCAACGGCCTCTTCTACCATGCGCCGGACGTGCCGTTCTTCTGGGGCCGGGGAAACGGCTGGTTTGCCGCGGGCATGGCCGAGATTCTGCGCGATTTGCCCCAGGATCATCCGCAGCGGGCGCGCATCGTGGCCGGCTACAAGCGCATGATGGCCGCGCTGCTGAAGTATCAGGGCAAGGACGGGATGTGGCGTCAGTTGATCGACCACCCGGAAGCCTGGCCGGAGAGTTCCAGCACCGGCATGTTCACCTTCGCAATGATTACCGGCGTCAAACTGGGCGTGCTGGATGGTAAAAAATACGGCCCCGCGGCCCGCAAAGGATGGCTCTCCGTAATCGGCTACATCGATCAGAATGACGACGTTACGCAGGTTTGCGCGGGCACCGGCAAGCTAAACGATCTGGACTACTATCTGGCCCGGCCCCGCCGCACCGGCGACTTCCACGGGCAAGCTCCGATTCTGTGGTCAGCTTCCGCGCTGCTGCGGTAGGAACAACGAATCGGCAATTCGCTTACCAGGAAGCGTGTGAATTGCTAAAATCGAGGGGATGCCGCTGACCCGTCCACAAGCTCTCGACTACTTTCACTCCTCCGACCTGATCGGGCTGGGCTTCGAGGCCGACGCCGTGCGCCGCCGACTGCACCCCGAGGGCGTGGTCACCTACATTATCGATCGCAACATCAACTACACCAACTTCTGCACCGAGTACTGCACCTTCTGCGCATTCTACCGGCCGCTGACCGGAGCGCGCTCGGAGGAAGGCTACATTCTCGACTTCGAAACCATCTGCGAAAAGATCGCCGAGACCGTCGAGATGGGAGGCACCGGCGTGCTGATGCAGGGCGGCATCCATCCCGACCTGAAGATCGACTGGTTCGAGCGGCTCTTCAGCGGGATAAAGCAACGCTTCCCGCAGATCTGGCTGCATTGTTTGACGGCTTCGGAGATTCTGGCCATTGCCAAATATTCAGACCTGAGCCTGCGCGACACCATCATTCGCCTGCGCGACGCGGGCCTGGATTCCATCCCCGGCGGCGGCGCGGAGATTCTGGACGACGACGTGCGCCGGCGCATCGCCCGCATCAAGTGCAACACCGAGGAGTGGGTCAGCGTGCATCGCACCGCGCACCAGCTAGGAATGCGCACCACGGCGACAATGATGTTCGGCGTGGGCGAGAGCTGCGAGCAGCGCATCAATCATTTTGAAGTGGTGCGCCGCTTGCAGGAAGAAACCGGCGGATTCACGGCCTTCATCCCCTGGAGCTTCCAGCCAAAAAATACGGCCCTCGGCGGACGCGGCTGGGAAGAAGCAACCAGCGTCGAATACCTGAAGGTGCTGGCCATCGCGCGGCTCTATTTGGATAACGTCGAAAACGTGCAGGCAAGCTGGGTGACGCAGGGATTGAAGGTTCTGGAGCTGGGCCTGCACTTCGGCGGCAACGACGTAGGCTCGGTGATGCTGGAAGAGAATGTGGTGAAGGCCGCCGGCACAAGTAACTGCACAACGGAAGAAGAATTGCGCCGCATCATCCGCGATGCCGGCTTCAAACCCGTGCAGCGGGATACGCTCTACCAGACGATGTTTTTGAATTGATTTCATGTAGGAAAAATGAAGGTCGTGAAGATTGGATCACTCATTTACATATCGAAATAACATTCTCTTCCTTATTGTTTCTTATCCTGTTTTCGATGGTATTCATCCCATTGCTTGAACAAGCCGCGCAAATTGTCTGACTTATTATCTGGAAAATCATAATAGAAATTGTAAAAGACCCAGTGATTTCCCTGCCGTTTCAAATCAGGTTCCACGCTGGATGTCGTCTGCAAAACTCCGTCGCGGATTTCCATCATTGGAACCCTGCAGCGGTCTTCTTTGATATGAACATTCTTCACCAAATATCTTTGCGAAGGATCTTGGCTACCGAAGAACGGGTCAAACTCTAAATCACAAATCCCTTGACTCTTTGCTATGCAATCTCGATCACTCTTGATAAGGGAATATAGCCCTTTATCCAGTAGCTCTGGCCTCCAATCCAACACATCGTCCGAATTCAAACTTCTATCGGGATTTTTCTTGTCCATTTTGGCTGGTGCTGTATACCAGTCATAAAACTCCTGTACAAACTTCTGGCAGGACCGCTCCTCCTTGCTGAGTGGCCGTTTCGGCCCCATCTGCGCTTCAGTTGTTTGTTGAGTGCTCTCGGGCTCCGTTTGAGCTATATTGGAAGGTTGCTGGCCAGTGCTTTCGGGTGCTGGAGTCTCCTTTCGGCAGGAAGAAATCGCCGCCATCGCAAGTAAGACACTGAAAAAGACAGTAAAGGCTATACGCCATTGCTGGTGCGGTAATCTGCCACACTGATTCGTTCTTGAGTCGCCACTCGTCATGGCTCTGCCTCCGCACTCCTTCAATATCAAAAGTTCTCCACACTATCATAGTACAAAAAATCAGCGATGCGCCGGAGAATAATCCAGAATAAGGCAAAGAATCATCCTGTGTACGAATGGGACGAAGCCAGGAGGGATACGCTCTATCGGACGATGTTTTTGAATTAGAACTCCGCTGGGTCAGACGAGTACAGGGCCTCAAGAAACTTGCGCACCTTGACCAGGACATCGAAAGCCTCCGGCAGCCTGACTGGCTTTTGATGGAGTACTTTGTTCCCTGTCTTTGTCACACTTCTTGCCATATCCGTTATCGCATCATCCAGGTCGCGCTCATCGGCAACCTGCTCGATCCAGGCGGAAAGTGTGGCGCCTTCCGGCGGCCCGATCATGCGTTCCTTGACTGCATGTTCCAGGACGGCTCTACTGAGTGTAATGGAGGCCAGGGGGAATCCAAAGATATATGTGCGGACAGCTTCTGCCAGATACTTGCTGACCACCTCCTTGGGCTTGAGCCCTGCGGCAAGCCCAGACAACTGGAGCGTTCGCGAAACATAATCCGGCACTGCTGCAACGACATCGCGAACATACAGCCTGTCTAAATCACCCGCAAACAGGTCAGGCGATTTCCTCGAACGCTCTTCAAGCGCCGGGATGATGTCGTCTGTGAATTCTTCTCTCGATATTTTGACGATCTCGGCTATTAGACGGCCACGTTCCAGCATTTGAGGACCCTCATCCGGGTACTGTTCCACGAAGCTCCGGTCCAAATCCTCGACAAAATCCAATACCTCGGAAGATAACCTCAATGGTTCTTTCATAACCCGTCTCACTCCCCCTTTACTCGTCAGACCCGCAGCGTGCCCAAAACATAAAGCAGCATCTCGCAACGTACCGGCAGGGTTCAATCATACCGTGTACGAATGGGACGATGCTAAGCGAGTAGCGAATCTGCGGAAGTATGGGTTCGACTTCGACGATGCCGACACCGTGCTTGAAAACCCGGACAGGCTTACGTTTGCGGAGAGCGGTCGCGGGGAGAAGCGGTGGCGAAATTCGCGTCCGGTTTGCGGAGAATTACCTTCCGTCGGCGCACAATGTCAGTTGGTGGTCCGAGCAGGCAAAGATGGCGAACAGAGGCCAAGTGTCGAACCGTGTCAAGCATGTCCCCGGTTTATACCCCAGGGGTACCCCCCACCCCCTATTTCCTGTGAAACTGTGAAACTGTGAACTGCATCGCAACTCCTGCCTGGCATCGCCGGGTACGGCAACCATGGAAATGCCATGGTCCCTCTGCTCGCCGGTTTTTCCCCGCATTTATCGCCAGGTGACGGCCGGAATGTGTGTTCCCGGCCGAAAAATCTCCCTCGTGTTAAGGTTTTCCCAATTCTGCCGATAACCCCGTTAGAAGCGAGCGTGGAGAAGCTAGAACAGCGTCTGGCCTCTCGGACGCCCGGCGTGGCGGATGCACGAAAAACGAGGTGCATCCATGTGCAATTTTGAACACCCTTGGAGATTGGAATTTTGAAAAAATCTCCTGAGGCGTAACGAAACGCCAGCATATCTCCTGGTCCGCGCGAGATGTGTCTGGCAGCGGCATTTGATGTCCCTGGCCTTTGCTGGAAGAACAGAAAGGCTGGGTTCACCTATTAACTCTGCCCGGCAAACCGGGAGAACGGAAATACCTATGCCTGCCGATTTCGGTGACATCACCGCCTTTCACCACGAGGAAGCCGCCCGGCATTATGCGCTCGCACAAGCGGCGCGCGACCGGGGATGTTTAGCTGATGCAGAGTTTCAGACCGGGCTGGCTGCGCGTTGGGAGGAAGCCGCCCAGGAGCAGAAGATCGGGATGAGGCAGGCGCCCTCCCGCCGCATGGCAAAGCATAGGCCATAACGCCGCCCTCCGGAGCCGCGGCGCATTTCATTTGCCGTCCCCTGCTTGGCGGCCGGTCTGCGCGGCGTCAAACACATCGCCGCGACGGTTCGCCATTCCACGGCCAAGCGGAGTGCTCCCCTCGACGAGTTGTCGATCCGCTGATCGCGGTCTCTGATTGCACCAAGAAAAAATGCCATCCAGAGCTAAGTTTGTCGCAAAAAGACGCCAATCTTCGCTCTGGATGATAGCTCTTTTGGGGGGGAATATCAGCGGGAAACTCAGGGCAGCTTGAAGGCTTTCACGGCGATGGCGTTGGGGGCGCGGCCGGCGGGAAGCAGTGTAAATGTAAAAAACGAGAGCGAGGCGGTGCGCACCACGGCTACGTCTCCGGAGCGGGCATCGACGACAAACAGCAGCAAGCCGGAGCCGGAAAACGCCATAGCCGATGGGCCGTCGCCAACGCGGATTGAGCCGCCTTGGGAGGCCGGAAGGCGCTGGCCTTCGTCAATGGCGTAGACGGTGACGTACTGGGAGCGGAAGTTGGCCACGTAGAGCAAGGAGTTGTCGGCGGAGACGAGGCCGCGCACGGGAGTGTCTCCGATGATGGTGGAGCTGTTGACGTCGTCGCTGTTGGTGATGACCTCGGAGATGGAGTCGGAGAGCGAGTTCAGGGCGAACAGTTCGCCACCGTCGGGCTTGAGAGCCAACTGCATCGGTGCCTGTCCCACGTCGAGTAGGGCCTCCAGGCGGTCGGGCTGGACGGGAATGAACTGGACGCGGCCCGGTTGAGCGGGATGAACTTCGGAGTGAGCCAGGGCGATGGCCATGATCTGGTGACCGGCCGAGCAGGGCACAAAAGCCTTCGAGGAATCGGGGAGGATGACGGCGTCAGAAGCGCCAGGGCAGCCCTCGAAGATCGCGCGGACGCGGCGTGTTGCCGGATCGAAGAGGCTCACCGAGTTGCCGCGCCGGTTGGCGACCACCAGTGTCTTGTTGTCGGGAGAGAGGCGAGCGGCGGCCGGCTCCTCGCCGGCGCCGATGGCCGCAATTTCGCGCCGCGCCTTGAGGTCCAGCACGGAGATGGTGTTGGAGCCGGAGTTGGCCACGTAGGCCAGGCCGCCCGTGGAATCGATCTCGATGGAGACCGGCTGGCGGTGAACATTGATGGCGCCTGCGACGGTGTTGTTTTCCGCGTTGATGACCGAGACCGAACCCTGGCCGTCCGCGGCGCCGGAGTTGACCACGTAGACTTCGTTGCGGGTAGGACTGGCGGCGACGGCTACAGGCTTCTGTCCGACCGCAAGCTCGCGGTCCACGCGCACATCGACCACGTTCAGGACAGTGATGGTGTTGCTGCCGCCGTTGGTGACGTATGCGTATTCGCGGTAGTTGGACGGATACTGCGGAAAGTCGTGGGAGTGGCAGCCGGTGAGGGCCAGGCACAATAGGGCAAGAACGGAAAGGCGGCTGATCGCGGCGTTCGATGGTATGGTCATGCGTTCACGCTCTGGCTGCCTCGATGCGAACGCCGCGGGGCAGACTGCGGCCAACCACCGGGGCAATCCGCTCCAGTTCGTCCATCATGGTGGCGAACTGTCCGGGATAGATGGACTGGGGGCCGTCAGAGAGAGCTTTTTCGGGGTGGTCGTGGACCTCGACGAGGATGCCGTCGGCGCCCGAGGCGACCGCAGCGCGGGCCATGGGCAGCACGCTGTCGCGCTTGCCGGTGCCGTGGCTGGGATCGACCAGTATCGGCAGGTGGCTCACCCGCCGGACAGCCGGGATGATGCTCAGGTCCAAGGTGTTGCGAGTGTGGTCGGCAAAGGTGCGCACGCCGCGCTCGCAGAGAATCACCTCGTAATTGCCCTCGCTCATCACGTACTCGGCGGCCATCAAAAACTCATCCAAGGTGGCCGAGAGGCCGCGCTTGATAAGCACTGGCTTGCGCAGTTGGCCGGCGCGCTTAAGCAGGGAGAAGTTCTGCATACTGCGCGCGCCGATCTGCACCACGTCGGCCCATTCGGCAACCAGATCCAGCGTCTCGTTGTCGATGGCTTCGGTGACAATGCGCAACCCGAAGCGCGAGCGAATCTCAGCCATGATGCGCAGCGCCTCGAGGCCGAGGCCTTGAAATGCGTAGGGAGATGTGCGGGGCTTGTAAGCGCCGCCGCGAAAGAACTGCGCGCCCGAGGCGGCCACCAACTCGGCGATGGCGAAGGCCTGCTCGCGGCTCTCGATGGAGCACGGCCCGGCGATGATAGCCAAATTGCGGCCGCCGATAGCAGCATCCGTTCCAGCGAATCGGATGACGGTGTCTTCTTCCTTCACGTCCCGGCTGGCCAGCTTGTAGGCCTTGGAGACGCGGATGACTTCGGCGACGCCGGAAAGCTCTTCCAGGTTGCCGCGGTCCACTTCGCCCTGGTTGCCGGTGATGCCGATGGCGGTGCGCTGGGCTCCGGGAAGCGGGTGAGCGCGAAAGCCCAGCCGTTCTATGGATTCGCAGACCGCTTGGATTTGCTCCTGCGTTGCCTGCGCCTTCATGACAACCAACATGTCTTGACCCCTCGAACCCTCAGTCTAATCGCTGCGACGGCGAAGGGCAATTGCCCGGTCAGTTGACGGCTTTCCGGACCTGATCTTTGAAAAAGTGGATAATGCCGCCGCAAAAGCCTGGAGGGATAGTAATATGTGTCCATCATGCGAGAACTTTGGCGCAGAACCTCGGAGCTGTTTTGGCAACACTCAATCCTTTGGCTGCCGCTTCTCTGTGCAGAACTGTGCGCTTTCTGCCTAAATCGGCTCACTGGACTCGCAACGAAGAGAATCTATGATTGGTTCCTTGCGGGTCGGTCCTTGCTGAGCAATGATCCCTTTGCACCCCCTTTGGATCGAACCGCGGTGTGGAAAGCGACAATACTCTCTTTACCGTTGAGGTGGACCACATATTTTGTTAATCTCTGCCTCTATACAGCTGCGTTCATCCTGACGGCTATGCTCGTAGAAATGGCCCTTCGGCGCCAACAACCCGACGTTGCGTCATCACTTTCCGCGCTCAGGTCATATACGAAGCGAATTATTATATTTTCTTTGAAGATATATGCACTTGTAGCGATCATGAGTGGCGTCATGTATTTGCCGGTCAAATATCTTTGGCCTGTTGCCATTTCACTTTCAAGCTTCGCAGGCGAGCATCTATTTCCTCTCAGTGTGACAATTCTATCGTGGACATGTATTGCATGGGTAATGACCCCCGCTGGATTCAAGTTATTGCAAGCTCCTGAATCGCAGTGGAAACACGCTGAATCGATTAGACTTGGGCGCATACTATCCATTCTTGCGCTTGTAGTTACAAATGCTTTTTGGTATCTGATCCAATATGGTGAGCAAGCAATCATATCCACAGCGAACCTCAGCCCAGGACCTCAACTCCAGATAATCTATGCAATTGGATCTTTGCTGAGAGTTTTCCCTTGTGTGCTGCTATTCATTGCACTTTCTTTGCTAGCAGAAAGGAAAATACAAGAGCCTGTAATCGATGCAAATTCTGAAGACACCGCTCTTCCATAGCGCTCACGGCCGTGCCGCGTAGCGCAGAATCCAGTTCGCCTGCTCCTGCGTGTCGGGTACAGCGAGGCCGCGAGCCGCTGCAATGGCCTCCAGCGCCGCCTTGGGCGGCCAACCCAGTTGAATGAGCGTACATGCTGCAATGACAGTGGATCTGCCGATGCTGCCCCGGCAATGGACGCCAATGCGCTCCCCGGCGCGAAGGCGGGTCGCCAGTCCGGCTATAAAGCTTCGGAAGGAGGCATTGTCATGCGGAACCTGAGTATCGGGAATCGGAAAAGATAGAAACTGCAATCCTATTTTCTTTGCAAGAACGCTTTCTTCGGCAAGGGCAAGTAAAACGGCCTCATCTTCCTCCAACATTGAAACCACGGTTTCGATGCCGCCCCGCTTCAGTCTCAGCAGGTCGTCCTCCAGCCCGTCGTCCCCGCGCGGGCAAAGCACGATTGCCAGCGGCGCGGACGGATTGCCTTTGATCCAGAAGATGTCGTTCACGGCGCTCAGACTCCTACAAACCTTTCGATGCGCTCGCTGACGCTGGGAACGCCGAGGCCGAGTGCGGAGCCGTCCTCGATCAGCGGAATCAGTTTATCGAACTCCGGGCCGGAGTGGGAGCTGGTAAGGACGAGGCGCACATGGAGCAAGCCGGTGGGCGAAGGAGCAAAGCGGACGCGGGGAGGGGTGGTCACCACAGTTTTGATGATAGACGGTGGGAAGGGGATGATGCGGCTATGTTCGTATTTAACCGTAACTCTCCGAATCGTGCATGAAGCTTGCTGAGGAGTTCGTCCGCTGTTTGTTGATTGTTACCCCATTCCAAATCAAGCAAGTAATGCGCTGCATCCTCTGCACAGTAGGGCATTGTTTCTGCCTGGAGTAACTCTCTGAGAGCAGGCAGAACACGCAAGTCCTTGCGCTTGGCGAGAGCCGACATTGCCTCTTCGCGAGCGTCGGGATAAGAGTCGCCAAGACGTTCCAGAAGGGCCTCGCGAATCGTTGGGGAATCCGCGTCCCCCAACACCCCCAAACCAAAAGTTGCCCAATCCCTGACCTGCTCATCCTCATCATGCATTAGCTCCAGCAATACATCGACAGCCTGAGGGTCATTTGCAAACGGAAGTCCTAGCGCGTGGGCCACTGATAGTCGAATTTCCGAGTCGGGATCGCTACGAAAGGAGCAGATCAAGGGAATCGCTGCAGGGTTTCCCAAATGAGACAGCGCGATAATGGCCGAGTCTTTCAATTCAGTCGAAGGATTCCCAAGCAGTAGAGCTTCGATGACCGGATACGATTCATCGGCGTAGGCCGTCACAGGATGCTCGGAAGTTTTGCCGATCTGGGCCAGAATATCGACTCCACTCAATTGTTTGCGCCCTGCGCCCGAGTTGCACCAAGCCATCGCCCGATCAAAAATCAGCCGTCCGCCAGACGTACGCAACGCGTTGATGGCTTCCCAGCGGCCGTCATCTTCGGGGTCGTCCGTCAGAGTGCGCGCAAACAGAGCGTCGATTTCTGCTTCGCTCATCTCGGTTGCATTATGTTGTGGCTTAACAGGCATTGCCGTTACTTCCATCTTCCATTTCCCCACGGAATTGTCATTCAGTCAAATTGCTACCGGTCATTCGATAGCTGATTCATAAGAAATGCTCCCAGCCGTGGGGTTCGAGCGGTTGCGCGCTCTGTGGGGAGATCAGAGTCAAAGTGGGCTGGCCTGCGCGGAGTTTGACGATGCGGCCGATGCGAGTCACGGGGACGCCTGCGATGGCGCGGGGCAAGCGGGCGGCGGGCGGAGCGGTGAAGAGCAGTTCGTAGTCCTCACCGCCGTGCAGGGCCTGAGCCAAGGTTGCTGTTGGGTGGATGGGCAGGGCATCCGCATCGACCTCGGCAGCCGCGCCGGACTCTTGGCAAAGATGAGCCAGATCGGTGGAGAGGCCGTCGCTCAGGTCGAGGGCGGCCGAGGCCAGGCCGCGGCGCTGGAGCCAGAGGCTCTGGGCAATGCGCGGCTGGGGATAGAGGTGTGGCGCGAGTAACTCTTTCAGTCTCTTTGGGATGCGGGGCGAGTTGGGGCGGGCGGGCGAGGCCAACTCGGCCAAGCGGGCCAGACCGGCGGCGGCTCCGCCCAGGGCGCCGGTGACGTAGAGCAGGTCGCCGGGGCGCGCGCCGGAACGGAGCAGGGCCCGTCCGCGGGGAATGGAGCCAACCAGGACAATGTCAGCCACGGCTACGGGGGATTCAGCCAGGTCGCCGCCGGCCAACGGGGTATTGTGGGCCTCGGCCAGGGCCAGAAGACCGTCGAGGAAGCGCTCGACCCAGGTACGGGATCCGGCGCGGCGGCGGACTGATGCAGCCGTGGTGAGCGAGCGCGGTAAACCCAGGGAAAGAAAGGCGGCTACGGGTCGCGCGCCCATGGCGGCTAAGTCGCTTAAACCACGCGCCAAAACGCGATATCCGACGGCCTCAGGCGGGTGCCAATCGAGACGGAAGTGACGGCCGTCGATGGACAAATCCGTAGTCAGGGCAAATTCTTCGCCTGCACGCGGGGCCAGCAAGGCGCAGTCGTCTCCAATGCCCAGGCGAAGGCCGCCTTTCTGGCGGAGGCTGGCGCGAGAGGCGCGGGCGGCGCTTTGGCGAATCTCCGCGAGCAGGGTGAGTTCGCTTCGTCCTCGGCTGGCTCCGGAATAGGTCTGCTTCATCCGCACCTTATGAGAATAGGTTAACCGGTGGGATTCTCACCAGCGGGCCTCACGCTGGGGCCGTTTTCCGCCGATACTGCATCAAAAAAGGCAATACTTCCTGCACTAAAGTAATGATTACCGCATCAAAGACATTGACCGCATATGGTACAGTTTGTTAGGCTTTACAGGCGTTCCAGTAAGTGCGTCAGGTTGGCGTGTGCGTTGTTTTGGGGGCCGGAAGGCTCCGTAGCCTTGGGCTTTTTTGAGTACACGGCGAATTGCGGCCCTGCCGGCAGCAGGGATGAAAGGCAAATATGCTGCGCAAACGCTATTACATTCTATTTGTCGCCAGAGATGAGGACGGACGGATTCGCAAGATTCCCTTGCCGCTTCGCTATGCCTATGGATTTATGGTTGCGGCGCTGGTGGGAACGTTTACCATCGTGGGTCTGTTCGGCTCCTACACCCGCATGCTGCTCAAGACCGAGAGCTTCAACCAGATCCGCCAGGATCGCGAGACGCTGCGCAAGGACTACAAGCAGATGGCGCAGATTGCGCATGACCGCAATGTGCAGGTGGCCTCGCTGGGCGCCCTGGCAAATGAAGTGACCGCGCTCTACGGACTGCGGCAGAACAAGCTGGTTGTGGCCAAGCCGGAGGCCGCCTCAAGCGCCGCTGCCGAGCCCACGCCCCTCAGCCTGGGCTTGACAGACGATGTAGACACGCAGCAGGTGAAACTCTCCATCGACCAGTTTTATGTGCTGCGGGCGCAGGCCATGAGCGGCCGGATATCCCGCGCCCTGGAGAGCGGCCTCTCGCCCAGCTTTACCGGCGACTGGACAGAGCTGGCCGATGCGCCCTCGCTCTGGCCGCTGGAGGGCCGCGTGGGATCCAGCTTTGGTCAGCGCCTGGATCCGATCAACGGCGAAGGCGCCTTCCACTCCGGCATCGACATTGACGCGCCCATCGGCACGCCGGTGCGCGCCGCGGCTGATGGCGACGTGACTGTAGCAGACATGAACGCCGGATACGGCCGCGAAATCATGCTCGACCATGGCCACGATGTGCTCACGCTCTACGGGCATCTTTCCGTCATAGCGGTTGTAGTCGGCCAGCATGTGATTCGCGGCCAGGTCATCGGTTACGTGGGCCAGTCCGGCCGCGCCACCGGCCCGCACCTGCACTATGAGGTACGTGTCCACAAGGTTCCGGTCAATCCGCACAAGTATCTGCGCACCACCTACGAGAAGGTCTCCTTCAGCGACCTCGGCGAGGCCGCTCCGCAAACTAAGTAACCAATTTGCCGCAACGAATTCAGCACGGCTCCCCCATCGCGCGGGAGCCGATGTTGTTTGGAGGCATGTCCGATTACCGCTTTGCGTGTGGGGGCCGGGCTGCTACCTGGCCGCGCCGGAGCCGGCAGAAGCATCCGGCGGGGAGTTTTCGTTCCCGGCCGGGCCGCTGAACAGAGAGGGCGAGAGCGTGGCCGTAATCACCACCCGGTCGCGCTTCTGGGTAATCTCGGCGGTCTTCAGCAGCTCTTTCAGGCTGTTGTTGGCGGCATTGTCAGCCAGGGGGGCGGTAATGCCTCGGGCCAGGATCAGCAACACGTTAAGCGCATCGGCCTGGCTGGCGGCTTTGCCGATGCTGGGAGCAATCTCCACCACTTTGACATTCAGCAAGCCTCCCAGAGACAAGGCAGGCGTAACGCTGGCGATGATGGTGGAGTCGGCCTCCAGCGGCAGCGCGAAGCCAAAAATGTTGATCGCCCCGCTCTCCGAGAAGGGCAATCCGATCTGGCCCACGCCCCAGGCCATCGAGAGCAGCGGCACCTCGTGGTAGTGGCGGGAGAGCAGCGAGGAGCCGGCAAAGGGCCATGCGGCGGTCGCGTGCCGGTCGAGCATGGAGTGAATCATCTCCGGCGTCGGATAGTTGGAGACGGCCACCATGTCGTAGCCGATCTGCGCCACGCGGTCGGTTCGCCCCTTGTCGGATGGAATGTTGTAGATGGTGTGGCCGGCGTAGGACTCGCGGCTCGCGGCGTGAGCGTCCAGCCATGTGTTGAGCTTCTTGCCGGTAATTTTGCCCACCAGCACTACCGAATAGGCGACCGGCCCGTTGGGTCCGTTGGGATCGGGCATCCGGTGCAGCGCAAGGGCCGCTTCGTCCAGGTCACGCTCCGCGTCAATCCCAATGGCGTCGATGAACTGCTGGTACTCGGGCACAGGCACAGGCGGCTTCAAATTCTTGTGTAAGAAGGCCCGCACAGGCTTGAGGTTGACGTAGATGATGCCGTCGGACTCGGGCAGCAGCCGCGCGGCCTCCGGAGGGGCCTTGGAGCGCAGGAAGATGGCCACGGCCAGTAAAACTAGGACCGCGGCCACTATCCAGAGCGTTCTGCGCGTGCGTCTGTTCATGAAAGGCCGTCAGAGAACAAGGTATCACCCAAGGCTGTGCCGCTGCGAAAAATGGAAAAGGGCATTTTATGGAGAATAAAAAGCGTAATTTCGGTGGTCAGATCAGGGCCACCCGCCATGTGCTTTCTGACGTTATCGATCAACCCCGAAGGGCACCCGGCCATATTGCCATGTCATTGCTTCTCGAGAGTAGCATTCAGCTTAATTTCGGAGCCTGAAACCACTGTAAGTTCCCGACTCCAGCCTTTGTATCCTGCGGCAGAAACGCTGACTGTGTGCTTTCCGGGCAAGAGCTTTAGCGTGGACGGAGCATTCCCGACGAAGCTCCCGTCTACACTAATGTCCGCACCATCAGGTGTTGAGTTGACCGTCACTGCGGCATTCTCTGCCTGTTCTTTCACCGTAGTCGGTTTTGCGTCAGGTGGAGCATCGACGTGCGCCGCATCGGGCTTATCGGCGACCTTCTGAGTTGGTTTTCGAGCAAGTTCTTCATCTACTTGTACAAAGAACTTGTCCGCCATCCGGTCTCCTGCATTGAAAGAGAAGCTCTGGTTCTGTCCGGTGTTTTTATGCTGAACATTGATGATAAGTTTGCTGGTTTCGTCCGGCAATTGCTCCACTGATGCATTCGCGACAAATCCGTACGACATCATGGAAACGCCCGTCTCGAATGTCATCATTAGGTTCTTCTCGTCTACGAACGTAACGACGTGTTTCTCTCTGGCAGTACGGAGTGCCGCTTGGAACACCTCTGTTGGCGTGTTCTTGTAAATCTTCTCTTTGGGTTTAGCGTACACAGTCGCTGGATAGAAACAACTACAAAGGAGTGCAAAACACAGGAACTGTCTCACGGAATATCCTCCAATCTAAACGTATTCTGGCTGGTGGGATTGATAGAAGCACCGCATGGGGAATTCCATCCAATAATCTTCCTAGGGCGGCTCAATGGTGCCTGCTACCAAATTTGCTCATCGGCCATCCCTATTGATCGAAATCGTATGGCTAATTCCGAACTCCGTGCCTATAGTACGCCGTCCGCCTCTCCGGTGCAACCGTGAAGTGATTTGGCAGCGGCCAAAAAGCCGCAGGGCCATCTCCCGTTTCCGGTAGCGGCCCTGTGGGGTTTCCTGTCAGGCACAATTTTCTCAATCGCGCCTGACCAAAAATGCCTGGAGTTACTCGTTCACGCTCAGGCAATAGATCTTCATCGTGTTTGTCTCGGGGGCGTCGCGCGGTTTGGGCGGGAGCATCCCATACTCGCCCTTTCCGAGGCTTTTGCCCAAGACGACCTGATAAACGCGAGGCGCAATCTTTTCCGATGAAAATCCGATTGCGTACTTGTCCAATTCATTGCTGTCTTTGGTTGCCATGCTGGAGATAATGGGGAACTCGCGTTCGCTCGATTTAATCTGAAGCCGGAGCAGCCGATAATCCGCAATCGTGCGGCCTTCCGGCACATAGACAGCGAGCGTGACAGGGAGGGTTGTGCCCACCGCTGCCCTGGCGCCGGCGATATGGCCCTTGACGGACCCGATCTTCTCTTCCCCTACAGAAATCCCCGCATGCTTTGCAAGCGCAGTCTCCGGCAGGATCGCCATCCATGCGCCGCTCTTGTCCATGTAATAGACGCCGACTTCGTTGATGCCGGGCGGAAGGACGGGCACGTCAGCCACCGGCGGCGGAGGAGGTGTAGGTGGCGCAGGAGGCGGCGGAGGCGGTGGCGGAGGTGGTGGCGGAGGCGGCGGAGGCGGAGGCGGGGTGGGGGCAACTGGCGGCGGAGGAGGCGGAGCAGCCGAGGCCTTGAGCACAATCGCAGCGATCACCTTGTCGCTGGCCCCGGCGCTCTTCAGCGCGATCTGCCCATCGGGGGAAATGTCATAGTTTCCCGGCTGCGCGTTGATGTTGGTGATAATCAGGTCGTCCGATATGCTGGCCTTGACCATCTTGATGACGGCGTCGTTGTTGAGCGCCTGCTGGGCAAAGGCCAAGGGGCAGATTGCCAGGAATACAACTGCAAGAATGTTTTTGCGCACGAATTCTCTCCTTCCGGTTATAGCGGTTCCACAATTGTTATACCTCGAAACCATAGCCCTCAAGTGGCATTTTCCTTAAGAAAATGCCACCTTGCACAATGCCAGAAAGGGCACGTGAATTGTGGAACCGCTCTCAAAACCGCCAGAACTGCAAAACAACAACAATAAAATCATCAACCTAAACCCTGCTTTTCGCAAGAAGTTTCTCTTCAGCGCCAAATAGGGCGCGAGCGCCGGCTTACCGGCCAACAACCAGCACAACAAAGCTACCGGGGATGAGAGCGGGGCGAGGGCGTGGGTTATCCGGTGTAGGCTCGGGTCGCGGGCCGAATTCGGCGGTGACCAGGTAGATGCGGTCGGCAGCGGAGTCGTAGGCCATGGTGCGTGCGCCGCGCTGGGTGGGCAGAGTTTCGATGGTGGGATAGCCGGGTACGCTGGCATCGATCACCGAGAGAACTCCCTCACCGCAGGAGGCGAAGGCCAGCTTATGTTTGGCATCCCATTCGGCTGCGTCGGGGCCGTCCCCGATGGCTGGATTGGCCAGCACCTTGCCTGTTCTGGCGTCGGTCACGGCCATCTTCTTGCCGCCGCAGACCGAGAAGAGCCGGTGGCCGCGTACATCAAAGGCCAGGCCGGAAGGCCCGTCGCATCCGGTCAGCGGCCATTCGGCGGTGAGCTTGTTGGTTTTGGCGTCCAGGCGGACCAGCTCGTTTTTGTCTTCAATGTTCACAAAGACCGTGCCATGGCTATCGACGGCGGCGAACTCCGGCTTGCCGGGCAGCGTAATGGTGGCGACAACTTTATTCGTGGCGGCATCGATTACGGTAGCGTCCTTGCTGCGCCCGTTGAAGGCCCAGACGGTCTGCGTAGCAGGCTCGAAGACGATGGCGTCGGGGTTGGTTCCGGCGGGGATGGTGGCCACGGTGGCCAGCATGGCTCGGTCGAAGACGACCACAGCGTTGCCGCCGCCGTCGGAGATGTAGCCGAACTTGCCGGCGGTGTCGAGCGCGACGCCGTGCGTGCCGTGAAGGCCGGCGATGCTGCCGGCGAGCTTCCCGGTTTGCGTATCGAGCACATTGACGCGCGCGCCGCGAGTAATGTAGAGCCGGTGGGCCGGAGGATCGGCCAGCAGGTAGTCCCAACCGCCCTCGCCGCCCAGCTTCCAATGGTCGATGATTTTGTAGGGCTGCTGCGCGGTACTGGGGTGAACGGCGGCCAAAAGGCTGCACAGCAATGCAGCGGCCACGAAGGACCGGACAACAAGGCGAAGAGTGCGCTGATTCAGCATGGAAAACCTCCTGATATAGCACGGAAAGAATACCATCTCACGGTTGCAGCACAATGAGGAAAAACGGCCAGCAGGCCCGATCAATTACCCTCATAACTACGGGCCGAAACGGCCCAGGGACTTCAAATTGCGCATTGTTCTCTCGAATATCGGCACCCTTGGCGACACCAATCCGCTGATCGCCCTGGCATTGGAACTGAAGAGGCGCGGCCATGTGCCGGTGATGGCGCTGCCGGCAGTCTATGAGCCGAGGGTTCGCCCGCTGGGCCTGGAATTTCACGCCGTCCGGCCGGACATCGACCCCACCAACACCATCCTGGTGGAGATGGTCTACGACATAAAGAACGGCACCGAGCATGGGCTGAGGGATTTTCTTTTTCCCGTGCTGCGCCAGACCTACGACGATCTGCTGGATGCGGCCACCAAGCCCGTGTGCGCCGATCTTCTGTTGCTGGGCGAGCTGAACTATGCCGGACCGCTGGTGGCCGAGGTGACGGGGATTCCCTGGGCCAGCTACGTGCTGGCGCCGCTCTCGTTCTTTTCCGCCTTCGACCCGCCGGTGCTGCCTCCGTACCCGCGGCTGGCGCGAGCCGACAAGGCGGTGCCGGGCTTCGGGCGGGTCATCCGGCGGGTGGCGCGGTTTGTCAGCCGCAAGTGGCCCGAGCCCATCTACGAGCTGCGCCGCGAACTGGGGTTGCCCAGGGGCGCTAATCCGCTCTTCGACGCAAAGCACTCGCCCAATCTGGTCCTGGCCCTGTTCTCCCGCGTGCTGGGTGTGGAACAAAAAGACTGGCCGGAGCACACGCTGATTACCGGCTTCTGTTACTACGACGCGGACGCGGGCAACCAGGAGCTGCCGCCTCACCTGGAAAAATTCCTCGACGAGGGACCGCCCCCGGTGGTCTTCACGCTGGGGTCGGCGGCAGTGCTAGCCGCGGGAAAGTTCTACGAGGTTTCGGCCAAGGCCGCCATCAAGCTGGGGATTCGCGCGGTGCTTCTTATCGGCGACGATCCGCGCAACCGTCTGCGAACCCCGCTGCCTGAGTCCATTTGCGTGGCCGAGTACGCGCCGTACTCGCAACTGTTTAGCCGCGCGGCGATGGTGGTGCATCAGGGCGGCGTGGGGACGACCGCGCAATGCCTGCGCGCGGGCAAGCCGATGCTCATCATGCCCTTCTCCCACGACCAGCCCGACAATGCCCGGCGAATGAAGCGACTGAAGGTGGCGCGGGTGATTCAGCGCGGCAACTACTCGCCGTGGCGGGTGGCGCGCAGGCTGAAGGCGATGCTCGCCAAGCCGCGGCTGGCTCAGCGCGCCGAAAGCGTGGGGAAGCATCTAGCCAGCGAGGACGGCGCGCGCACGGCCTGCGATGCGCTGGAGGAGCTATACAGAAAGTCCCGATGATTTCCAAACTGTCGCTCCTGCGAGCGATTAGCGAGCGTTTGGCCGCACCGCAGGTGCCCAGCGCAGGATCGGCTTGCGGGCCGCTTGCACTTCATCTAGGCGCGAGACGCGCGTGGAGTGAGGCGCGGTTTTCACCAACTCCGGCGTTTCGTCCGCTTCCTTCGCGATGGCGCGCATGGCCTCGATGAACAGGTCCAACTCCTCCAGCGACTCGCTCTCGGTTGGCTCGATCATCAGCGCGCCGTGCACGATCATCGGAAAGCTAACCGTGTAGGGATGAAAGCCGTAGTCGATCAGCCGCTTGGCGATGTCGCCGGTCTTGACTCCCTTGGCCGCCTGCAGCTTGTCGCTGAAGACCACCTCGTGCATGGAGGCGGTCTTGTAAGGCAGCTCATAAACGTCCTGAAGCTTGGCGCGGATGTAGTTGGCGTTGAGCACGGCGTCTTCGGTGGTCTGGCGCAGGCCGTCCGGACCGTTTGCCAGGATGTAGGCCAGGGCGCGAATGAACATGCCCACGTTGCCGTAGAAGGCGCGAACACGGCCCACCGATTGCGGCCGGTCATAGTTCCAGTGCTTCGCACCGTTCTTGTCTTGGTTGAGTACTGGAACAGGCAAGAACGGCTCAAGAAACGCCTTGCAGGCCACTGGACCGGAGCCCGGTCCACCGCCGCCGTGGGGCGTCGAAAAGGTCTTGTGCAGATTCAGGTGCATCACGTCCACGCCGAAGTCGCCCGGCCGCGCCTTGCCCACCAGCGCGTTCATGTTGGCTCCGTCCATGTAAAGCAGCGCGCCCTTGGCGTGAAGAATCTCGGCAATCTTCGCAATCTGGCTCTCGAATACGCCTATCGTCGAGGGATTGGTCAGCATCAACGCGGCGGTCTCTTCATCGACTTGCCGAGTAAGCGCCTCTAAGTCGATCCCACCCTCGGCGTTGGACTTGAGATTTTCGATCGTATAGCCGCAGATGGCCGCGGTGGCCGGGTTGGTGCCGTGGGCCGAGTCGGGAATTAGAATTTTGCGGCGCGGATTGCCTTGGCTTTCGTGCCATGCGCGGACCAGAAGAATTCCGGTAAATTCGCCATGCGCGCCAGCCGCCGGTTGCAGCGTGATCGCGTCCATGCCGGTGATTTCAAGCAGGCAGCGCTGGAGCAAATCGATAACTTCCAGAATCCCCTGCGCCAGCGAATCGGGCCGGTAAGGATGCGCCTCAGCCAATCCCTCGATGCGGGCCACTAACTCGTTCACGCGCGGGTTGTACTTCATGGTGCAGGAGCCCAGCGGATACATTCCCAGATCGATGGCGTAGTTCCATGTCGAGAGCCGCGTAAAGTGGCGGATGATTTCTATCTCGCTTAACTCCGGTAACTCACTGGGCGTGGTTCGATGTGCCGCGTCGAGCAAAGCTGCGGCATCCACAGCGGGCACATCCAGCGGCGGCAGCTTGTAGGCGCGCTTGCCCGGCGAGGACTTCTCGAAGAGCAGAGCCTCGTTCTGCGTCGGGTGGGGACGAACTTTGCCGTTGGTGCGTGAAACCGGAAATTCAGATGCTGCCATTCATCTCTCCTCGCAACAGTTTCGTATAATATACTTGTCTAAGTGTGTTTGGATATAATATATTCCTTCGTTTTTGCCCATAACGTCGTTCATTCCTATACCATTCCCAAACCCCAAACACAATTCCACACAGAAAGAAAGGTATGGCTCCTCTCACAAGATAGGGGAGCATTTTGTCCAGATGACCGTGAAATTCTATAGCATGCATGCAAGCGTAGAAAAGAGAAAGTGATACAAAAAATATGAGCACTCGCACTCCCCTGAAAAGAACGAAAAACACCATTCCGCGTTTACGCGTTTTATCCCACGCCTGGCGCCGTGTTTCAAAGGCTGTAATTTTTCGGTCTCGATCAACTTTGAGCATTCCGTCATTTACTGCGGGCATTTTCTTTTCCTCCGGATCTAATGCTCTGACCTGCCATCCTGTGGTTTTCCCTGCTAACTTCCCTTGATCGAATCTTGTTGCTTCATCGCGTCTCGGAAGTGCAACTCATTCAAATACCACACACACCGCGCCCATAAATATCCAGCAAGAGGACAGGCTATCAGCGAACTTACCGCAAGCAGCCAGTTCATCTTGATGTGACGACCAAAAACATTCGTGAACATGGTCAGGAGAAACATGATGCCGCCCCACCTCAACATTCCCCTGTATAAAACAAAGGATCGCTTGCCCCACCTCCGCTTCTTTTCCCATGCCTTGCGTTGCCTGTTGTGCACTGCGGATTTGAAGTTCTCGAACATCTGCACATCACCATTTGCGAATACAAACGAGACAAACTCAATTACCTGGCCTATGCCTTCACCGGCCTGGCCGCCAGAGTTTTCGCCGCGGCGTCAATCTGCGCGCGGGGCATGATTTCGGTCGCGCACCACAGCGTACAATTGCGCAACTCCGGATACCAGCGGCTCAAATCGATGCCGCCGACAATCTTTGCATCGAGAAGCCGCTGGCCCCATTGCACCGTGGACTCCGCTGTTTGTAAAACAAACTCATTGAAGCGAGGTGCGCCGGTGAATAACTGCGTTATGCCTGGCTGCGAACCAAGTTTGTGTGCGGCGTAGACAGCTTTGGCCAGGTTATGCTCGGCTAACTCGCGGATTCCCTCTTTGCCGTAGACGCTAAGGAAGATAGTGGCCATCAGCGCGACTAATGCCTGGTTAGTGCAGATATTCGAAGTGGCTTTCTCACGGCGAATGTGCTGCTCGCGAGTGGAGAGCGTCAGTACATAGCCGCGATAGCCGGAGCCATCGACGGTTTGGCCGACGAGGCGTCCGGGCATCTGGCGGACGAACTGCTCTTTGGCCGCGAGGACCCCGCAGAAAGGGCCGCCGTAACTGAGCACCACGCCAAAGGATTGCGCCTCAAGGCTGACAATATCCGCTTCAATCGGCGGGCGAATAATTCCCAGCGAAACCGCCTCGGCGATGGAGACGATCAGCAGCGCGCCCTTGGCGTGGGCGATTTCGGCTATCGCTGGAATATCTTCAATCACTCCAAAGAAGTTAGGACTTTGCACCAGAACCGCTGTGGTTTCATCAGTAACTGCCGCTTTCAGCGCGGAAAGATCGATGCGCCCGGTTTCGCGGTCGTAACCTACCAAAGTCGAGGGCAGACCCTGGTGCTTTGTGTAAGTGTCTAGCACCTCGCGATACTCGGGATGAACGGTTGCGGCAACCACGGCCTTGTGGCGGCCGGTCACGCGAACGGCCATCATCACCGCCTCCGCCGCGCCCGTTGAACCGTCGTACATGCTGGCATTAGCCACGTCCATGCCGGTCAACTCGGCGATCATAGTCTGAAACTCGAAGATAGCTTGCAAAGTGCCTTGACTTATCTCCGCCTGGTAGGGCGTATAACTCGTCAGAAACTCTCCGCGCTGAATCAGGGAGTCGATAATGACCGGGCGGTAGTGGCGATAAGCTCCTGCGCCGAGGAAGCTGGCATATCCAGTCGAGTTCTTCGCACCCGCCGCGCGGAAGTAGTCGATAATCTCGCTTTCGGCGTGGGCGCGGGGAACGGCCAAATCGCGAGTGAGGCGGAGAGAGGCGGGTATGACGGCGAAGAAATCGTCAATGGAGGCCGCGCCGATTTCGGCCAGCATTTTTTCGCGTTCGGCGGGAGACTTGGGCAGGTAGCGCATAAGAGCTTCTAGCTTTCTTTCGCGATGAAGGCCTCGTAGGCGGCGGCATCGAGCAGCGTGTTAAGCTCGGCGGGGTCGGCCACCTTGACCTTGATGATCCAGGTTTCGTGGGGCTTCTCGTTGATCTTGCCGGGAGCGTCTTTCAGCTCCTCGTTGACGGCGGTGACCGTGCCGGTGACGGGCGAGTAGAGGTCGCTGACCGCCTTGACGCTTTCCACCGAGCCGAAGGTGGCGTTGGCGGTGACCGCGTCGCCCACCTTGGGCAGGTCCACGTAGACGATGTCGCCGAGGGAGTTCTGGGCGTAGTCGGTGATGCCGATCGAGCCGATGGAACCCGTCAGCTCGATCCATTCATGCTCGCGGGTGTAACGGTAGTTTGCGGGATAGGCCATGCGATTCTGTTCCTCCAAAAGCGAAACCTCAGTGTACGACTTGAGGGGTGCTGATGGAAAACAGCACACACGCGAGGAAAGCCGGTAACTGATCCCTGTTCCCTGCCGTGCCTTATTTTTCAAAGAACCTGCCGTGCCCGCCGTTAACCCACGGGTCGTAGTGCAATGCGAAGTTGGCGCGGGTTTGTACGCTGGGGTGGCTGTAGGTCCAGAACTCGACGAAGGAGCTGGGGTTGGGGTCTTCCAGCCAGGCTTCGCCTAAGTGGTTGAATGCGGAGACGGCAGTCTTTTGCGGATCGGCGACCAGGCCGTGGATGGCCTCCTGGCCGTAAACATCGGCTTCATGCTCAAAGTGGCGACTGAATGTGCTGCCTGCCGGTTGCAGAATAATGCCGGCTACCGAGAGGGCGAAGAGCAGCACCAGAAAACCCTGGCGGCTGGCGAGCGCGGTCGACCCGTCTGGCGAGACCAGCAGCCATCGAGCGCCGAAGCGGCGCGCGAGCCAGCCGGCAAACCCGGCGCAGGCCCAGAAGACAAAAAACAGTCCGGCAGTCATGCCGCCAAGCTTCTTGGGAATGTGGTTGAGAACGTAGTGACCGCTCTCGTGGCCGAAGATGAAGAGAACTTCGTCGTCGGGGAGGCGGTCGGTGGCCGTATCCCACATCACGAATCGCTTGGTGGCGCCGATGCCGGTTACGTAGGCATTGAGTCCGTTGCTCTTGGCGCTGGCCTTCATCAGGAACATGCGCTCGGGCGGAATCCTGGTTCCGGTGCGGGCAACGACGGACTCCAGCCTGGACACCAGGACGGAATGAGTTTTTGTGAGCGGCTCAAACTTGTTGAAGATGGGGTCGAGCAGCGGAGAAGCAAAGACAGTGAGCACGATGAGGGGCAGGGAGACCAGCCAGATCCAAACCCAGTAGCGGCGCGGGGAGACGCGGACGATCCAGTTGAAGAAGAGCAGTATCGGAGCGCCGAAGAGCAGCGAGAGGCCCATGACTTTGGCCAGATCGCCGAGCCATCCAGCCCAGCCCTGGACGCTGATTCCGTAATGGCGGCTGACCGCGTGGCCAATGGCGTCCAGCGGTAAATCTGCCAAGGTGGAGATGACCAGGAACGCAGCGAAGAAGAGCAGCCCCTGCATCCAGCGGCGGCGCAGCAGGCGCTCCGTCCAGGCGGCCAGGCCGGCGGCCCAGCGAAGGGAAAGCAGCAGCCAGAGGAAGGCTAGTCCCCAGAGAGAGCCAACGATGTCCAGCGCGAGGCGGATGTGGCTGAGGGTGATGGCCTTGGCCAGCTTGTCGGGCGGCAGGTTGTAGGCCTGGGAGCTGGCAGGCTGGGCCGGGGGCGCCATCGAGGCTGGAACGGCTGTCGAGGCAGGCGCGGGCTGGTTCGGCGCGGGCTGGGCGGAGCAAAGGTGCGGAGTAATGCCGGTGAGCAGAAAGGCAAGGCAAAGCATGGGCAGCGTTCGGCGCGCAAATGTCATGGGTCGTTTCCTCTTGAGTAGCTTACTCTGAGACAATTCTATTTGAAGATGTTTTACCGGATTTTTCAGCCTATGAGAGAGATTTCTTTTGCCTTCGAAAGGCGGACGGCCAACAGAGCCGGTATCCGCGTGGTTTTTGCCGTTTTGGCGTTGGTTTTGTCCGTGGCAGCCGGAGCGCAGCAGCCGGCCGCGCCACTGCTCCTCGACACGATGACCACCGAGCTGCATCGCGCTTTTACGTCGCTGGGCAAGCAGGGGGACGCGAAGCAGTTGCCGCCCTACTTTCTGAGTTACGCGGTGAGCGACGCCGGCATTGTAGCCTTTCGCGCGCAGTATGGCTCGCTGGTGGACAGCGAGTCCAATCACGTGCGCGTGGCCGACGTGCAGGTGCGGCTGGGCGAACCCAAACTGGACAACACGCACGGCGCCCATCGCAGCTCGGCGGTCAACAGCACCACGCTGCCGCTGGCGGATGACCGGGAGGCGCTGGCGCGGTCGCTGTGGCTGGCCACCAACGCCGGATACGGAAAAGCGCTGGAGAATTACCTGCGGGTGAAGACGGAAGCAGAAGTCCGCGCCAAGGAAGAAGACTCCTCGCCGGACTTCAGCCAGGAGGCGCCGCAAGTCTACCTTGGCAAGCCGGCGCCGCAGTTGAAGATTGACCGCGCGGCCTGGGAGCAGCGCGTTCGGGCGCTCTCGCGGATCTTCCGCGACTACCCGGATGTGAACCTGAACGTCGTGATGTTCTTGGCGCAGAACGAGACCGACTACTTTGTTTCATCGGAGGGTTCGCGGGTGGTGACGCCGCACGCGCAGGCACAGGTGGTGGTGATTGCCGTGACGCGCGCCGACGATGGGATGGACCTGTTCCGCTCACAAACTTTCGAGGCCGAGACGGCGGAGGGCTTGCCCGCGCAAGCGGAGATGGAAGCGGCGGTGCGCGAGCTGGGCAACAGCCTGGAGGCGTTGCGCAAGGCGCCGGTGACTGAGCCCTTTGACGGACCGGCGATCCTCTCTGGCCGGGCTGCGGCGGTCTTCTTCCACGAGGTGCTGGGCCACCGGCTCGAGGGTCAGCGCCAGCGCGGCGACGAGGAGGGCCAGACCTTCACCAAGGAAGTGGGCAAGGAGGTGTTGCCGACGTTCCTTTCGGTGGCCGACGATCCGACGCTGACCACCTTCGGCAAGACCTGGCTGAGCGGAAATTACCAATATGACGACGAGGGACAGAAGGCGCAGCGTGTCGCCCTGATTGAAGAAGGCGTCTTGAAGACCTTCCTCATGTCGCGGCTGCCCATTGCCAGCTTTGCCAACTCCAACGGCCATGGCCGCGCGCAGTCCGGCAAGGTGCCCACCGGACGTCAAGGCAACCTGATTGTGACTTCGACTAAGAGCGTGCCCGAAGCCAAACTGCGCAAGCAGTTGATCGAGGAAGCGAAGAAGCAGGGCAAGGCCTACGGGCTTTACTTCGAGGACATCTCTTCCGGCTTTGCCGTGACCCAGCGCAGTTCGCCGCAGGCATTTCAGGTGATTCCGCTGGTGGTCTGGCGAGTGTATGTGGACGGACGGCCGGATGAACTGGTGCGCGGCGTCAGCATTGTGGGCACGCCGCTGGCCGCCATGAAGCGGATTCAGGTGACCGGCGACAAGAGCGAAGTCTTCAACGGCGAGTGCGGCGCGGAGTCGGGCACGGTGCCGGTCAGCGCGGTGGCCCCGGCGATGCTGGTCAGCGAGATGGAAACCCAGCGCCAGCCGCAAGGCACGGCGCGTCCGCCGATTCTGCCCATTCCCGGCGCGGAAGCGGTTACACCCGTAAAGATCGAAGATATCCGAAATCACCAAAATCAAACAGGTTCAAATCAAGCGCCGTAATGGAGGTACAAATGCAAAGTCTGAAAACAATTTTCAAGTGGATGCTTGTGGGAGCGATTAGTGGAATTATGATCGCAGCTTTTTTTATCACACTTTATCAGTTAGGCATACGGCCATTCTCATGGGACGGGATTATTGATAGTGCAACCCTCATATTTTGTCCATTTTTCATCTTCGGTTTCTCAAGCGACGTAACGAGCATGACGGAATTGATTCTCATAACAATCATTGGCAACGCGTTTCTTTATGGGGTGCTGTTTGGGTTGATTGCCTCTGTAGTTGTCCTGATTCGAAGATTGGCTGCCCGTAGGGCATCATAACTGTTAAGGAGGCGCAATGAACCCGATTCGTTCTGTTGCACTATTTGCTGGAACTGGTTTTCTTGCGGCCATCCTCGGCGCAACCTGCCTGAGCGCGTCCGCACAGACCGCGCCGCAGCCCACCCGCGCCGACGCGGAAAAAGACCCCGTGCTGAAGGCCATGCTCACCGAGCTGGACCGCAGCAAGAGCCTGCTGCAGTTGAAGGATTTTGCGAAACCGTTTTTTATCCAGTACCGCATCGAAGAGATCGACAACTTCGAGACCAAGGCGGAGTTTGGAGCCACCAGCAGCTCCCGGCGCAATCACCAGCGCGTGGCGCGCGTGACGGTGCTGGTAGGCGACTACAAGACCGACAGCTCCGGAGGCCGGGGCGACGGCGCTGTCCAACTGGCGGCACTGGACGACGACCCGATTGCGCTGCGGTCGGCGCTGTGGATGGCCACCGATCAGGCGTACAAGAGCGCGCTGGCGGCCTACGCGCAGAAGCAGGCCGAACTCAAGCAAGTCGAGACGCCTCCGCAGGCCGACGACTTCAGCAAGGAGACGCCGCACATCTCACTGGCCGAACCGCTCAAGCTGAAGGTGGACGAGCGAGCGTGGGAGGGACGCGTGGCGCGGGACAGCGGGCTCTATCGCTCGGACGCCACTGTCAAGGACAGCCAGCGCGACGTGCAGTACTCCAGGGGAAGTTTTTCCGCGCGGGTGACGACCACATGGCTGGTCACGAGCGAGGGCGCCATTGTGCGCAAGTCGGCGGCCGGCTATCAGGAGAGTTTCGCGGTGGGTACGCAGGCAGCCGACGGCATGAGGCTGGATCGCTCTAATTCGACCACCGGAACTTCGCTCAAAGGCCTGGATTCTCCGGAGGTCTTCGAGAAAAAAGCCGTCGCGCTGATTGCCTCTCTCACCGATCTGCGCAAGGCTCCGCTGGTGGAGGAGGAGTATCACGGGCCGTTGCTTCTAAGTTCCGACGCCGGCGCCGATACGCTGTACGCTCTGGTGGCCAGCGGGGTGACGGCGACGCGGCCCAAGCTGGGCACTGAGGCGCGCACCGAGGGGCCGTTTGCCTCCAGCTACCATGCGCGCGTGCTGCCCGAATTTCTTGACGTGGTCGATGATCCCGGCCTGAAGAGCTATGAGGGCAAGGGCCTCGTGGGCGCGTACGACTTGGACGACGAGGGCGTTCCGGCACAGGCCGTAAAGCTGGTCGTCGCCGGGCGGCTTGAAAATTATCTGATCGGTCGCGAACCGGTGCGCGACTTTCCGCAATCGAACGGCCACGGACGCGCCGGGCTCGCCGCTGCGCCGAAGCCTTCCATCGGCGTGCTCCAGGTGACGGCGAAAGACGGACTGACGGACGAGGAGATGAACAGCAAGCTGCTGGCGCTGGCCAAAGATCGTGGCCTGATAAATGTCTATTACGTGGCCACCCTGGGCGGGAATCTGACGCCGCGGCTGCTGTATCGCATCACTTCGGACGGCAAGCGGGAGCTGGTGCGCGGCGCGGAGCTTGACGACCTGGACCAGCGCGCGCTGCGTTCCGGCGTGGTGGCCGCCGGCAAGCATCTGTGGGTCGCCAACTACTTCAGCGAGGTGCCGGAGACGGTGCTGGCGCCGGCGTTGCTGATCGATGACGTGACCATCCGCCGCGCAAACAAAAAGAACGACAAGCTGCCCTTCTATCCGCCGCCGGAGTAGGGCTGCAACTCTGACGTCGGTTTAAGCCGGTTATGACTTCTATCTTGTTGGATTAGTTGTCTCGGCAGGATCCCACTTATAAGATCACAGTCCAAGTGTGAATGCCTCAATTTGCTTCAAACGACCCTATCGAAACTGCCCCGGAAAAAGGTCTCGGGACCGACCGCCCTTATCGCGCCGGGACAATCCCGATAGGGACCTAACGTTTTTCGGAACTAAGAGCGATCTCAAAAAAATATCGGTCTGTACGATCGGCAACGATCTGAGTGGTCCGTTACTTTAGTTTTGATTTGTGGCCATAATTGACCACCAAACGTAATAAGAAGACTTTTATGGTTAGTGAGAATTCGTCAGGTTCGACAGCCCGCACACGTTCAAACTACAAGTCAGACTACTATTCCCCCTCCCTGCAGAATACGACTTCCATACCGGCATCATGTATCGAAAGGCACTTAAACATTGAGTGATGTGAGTGGGCTATGTGATGTAAAAGGAGAAACCATGTCTCAGCAGTTCCATCCCCCCTGTGGGCGCGCCTGCGCTCACCGACTGAGCGGGTACTTTACAGTACTCGCGGCTCTTTTGCTAACCCTTGTGGCGCCGGGCGCATTCGCGCAAACCCACGTCGCCAATCCTTACGTTGGCGCAATGGTATACGCCAGCCCCGACTACACTACTGAAGTCGCTACTGCAGTCGCGACAGAACCAGCCGGCTCCGCGCTCGCGAACCAGATGACTGTAGTCGGAAAAACCCCGACATTCGTCTGGCTGGACCGCATCGCGGCCATTGCCGGCGGTTCGGTGAACAGCGGCCGCCTGGGCCTCCAGGGACATATCAATGCCGCGGTTGCCCAAGCCAACGGCGCGGAGATCGTCGTCCAGCTCGTCATATACGATCTCCCCGATCGCGATTGCGCCGCATTGGCCTCCAACGGCGAACTCAGCATCGCCGGCGGAGACATCCCCAGAGGCTACACCACTGCGCTGACGGGCACTGGCCTGCAGGAGTACGAGAACGATTACATCACTCCCATCTACAACATCCTGAAAGCAGCGCCCTCGAATGTTCGCTTCGTGCTGGTGGTCGAGGACGACTCGCTGCCCAATATCGTTACCAACACCGGCTATAGCTATTCGCTGGCCAACTGCGTCGCGGCAAACGACGGCGAGAGCTATCCGACCTACTCGATGAGCGGCGTGTATGTGGAGTGCATTCAGTACGCGCTCAACCAATTCCATTCCCTGCCCAATGTCTATAACTATCTCGACATCGGGCACCACGGATGGCTCGGATGGACTGAGGGCGCCGGCCTTGCCTTTCCCTTCTACGCCGATGTGGTAAAGGGAACGACAGCCGGCTACGCCAGCGTGGATGGAATTATCACCAATACCGCCAACTACGGCCCGACCAAGGAGCCGTACATGACCGCGACGGAAGAGATCGGCGGCTCCGAGGTAGAAACCGCCACCTTCTACTCGTACAACCCCGAAATCGATGAGGTAGACTACGCCCAGGAATTTTACACGGGCCTGACAGGCGCCGGTTTCCCCTCCACGATCGGGTTCCTGATCGACACCTCGCGCAATGGCTGGGGAGGACCGCTCCGTCCGACCGGTCCCAGCACCAGCACCAGCGTCAACACCTTCGTCGATGCAACCAAAATCGACGAGCGCGACGATATGGGCCAATGGTGCAACCAGCCCAATCAGGGAATCGGCGCGCTTCCGACGGTGAACCCTGGGTATTTCTCCTATCTGCAGGCCTACGTCTGGGTCAAGCCGCCGGGAGAATCGGACGGCAACTATCCGGGCAGCGTGTACAACGGGGTAACTTCAACTACAGGCGATCCTAACTGCGACCCGGCGCATGATAATGCGCTGGCCAACGGCTTTGCGACTGACGCGATACCGAACTCCCCGCCCGCCGGTACCTTCTGGATCACCGAGTTCCTCGAAGACGTGCAGAACGCGTATCCGGCGCTTCCAACTACAACATCTCCAGGGTTCACGGTCTCGGCTACCGGAACGACCGTCATGCAGGGAACGACCGCGACGAGCAGCGTTACCGTTGCCGCATTCAACGGCTTCGATAGCGCGGTCGCCTTGACGATCAGCGGCCTGCCGACCGGCGTAACTGCCAGCTTCAGTCCTGCCTCAGTCACCGGGTCCGGAGGCAGCACGCTTACCTTCACGGCCACGAATACGGCCACAGTAGGTGCGGCTACCGTAACCATTACCGGAACCAGCGGCTCGACCGTCGAAACCACTACCATGACACTTACCGTGACCGCGGAGCCGGAGTTCACCATAACGGTATCTCCCACGACGCTTTCGTTGCCGCCAAATACGAACCCCACAGTATCGCTTGTCGTCACTTATGTTGGCGGTCTCACCGGCAGCGTACAGCTCGGCGCAAGCGGTCTGCCCTCGGGCGTGGCTGCCAACTTCTCTCCCTCTTCGTTCAACTCCCCCGGCGGCACCTGCACTGTCAATTTCACTTCGCAATCTAGCACGCCGCCTGGAACATACAACGTCTTGCTGACCGGAACGGATGGTTCGATCGTCAATTCCGCGACCCTCGTTATGACCATTCCGGGAGCGGCGGGGAGCTTCACGATTGCGCCTTCGCCGTCCACTCTATCGGTTACCCAGGGCAAGACCGGCACCGACACCATCACGGTGACGGACGTTAGCCCGTTCACCGGCAGCGTAACGCTTGCCGCCACCGGCCTGCCTAGCGGCGTAACGGTTGCCTACGGCACCAACCCCACCACCTCGACCAGCGTGCTCACCTTCACGGCCAGCAGCACGGCCACGGTCGGAACGGCTACGGTCACCATCACCGGAACCTCCGGGAGCCTGACCGCAACCACCACCATCGCGCTCACCGTCGTTTCGTCAACGGGGAGCTTCACGATTGCGCCTTCGCCGTCCACTCTGTCCGTGACCCAGGGCAAGGCCGCAACCGACACCATCACG
>Ga0181521_10000174_pt1 | contig 75795 bp, 48 predicted proteins | sample PEATcosm2014_Bin_32_FD_119764 | JGI IMG/M metagenome (GOLD analysis project Ga0181521, IMG submission 119764) | Peatland microbial communities from MTU Mesocosm Facility, Houghton, MI, USA - PEATcosm2014_Bin02_60_metaG | ecosystem: Environmental > Terrestrial > Soil > Wetlands > Peat | place... | reverse complement strand
GCGGTAAACAGCTCCTGGAGATGCAAAGCCAGGTTCTCGGGCATGGCGGGTCTGCTTTCTATGTCGGCCACGAAATTCTCATCCTGCTAATACATCGCGCAAAATCGCGGTGCGGTGCCGCAATTAGTTTGCCGGGCCCCGGACGGCGAGCGACAAAGTCTTTCCAAAAGCACCGCTTCCTCGCGGTCGCGGCTCTGTAACAAACCCGCCCTCCGCACTAATACTTCTTCGTTTCCTCGCGGCGCGCAAAGATTTCTCACGCCGTTTGCGCTTTCCAAAAAGCTGACCCCTGAAAGCTGATCGCTGAAAGCTTGATTGCGGTCACGCCGGCTCAGGATTCCAACAATACCGATAGTTCGATTTCCGGGTCCGGCAACTCACCGGGCACGTAGATGCCGATTTCGCGAGTTTTCACCAGCCGGTCCCAACACGGGCCGGCTTTGTCGATCGCGAAGTACTGGAACTCGAGTTTGGGCGATAGCGCCGGCGGCGGCACCGGAAGGTGCGAAAGCTTCATCCCGGAGAGCGCACGCTCCACCAGGCGCGGCACAAAATCCCGGGCGCATATTTTGATCAAACGGCCGGTGCTTTCGATGAGTTCCGCCTCGCCGATCGGGCAATGAATGCCCAATATCCAACGCGAGCGGTTGAGCGTCCGTTCGTCGGTAATCCGCCCCTCATAAAAGAACTGCGAGCTCTGCGTCAACGGAATCTGAATGCAGTTGCTGGGAACAATCAATTCCAGGTGCGCGCGGATGTGTTGGTCCAGAGCGTCCATGCACCCGGCCAGGTGGAGGTGGTCGTAAAGCGGCAGCGAACCGGGTTGCGAGTCGATGCTGAACGTGCACAGGGCGCCAGCCAGGCCGGACAACTCCACGAACAGTTCTTCGGGATGCGCGCGCTTGGAGACGCAGAGATGCCGCAGCGGTCCCAGGCTGGAATTCAAGCAATGCAGAAACCAGGCGTTGGCGATGCCATCGGCGGAGAAACCCGATGCCGACTTGGCCCCGAGCTGCTTGGGATGCGCTACCGTGCGGCATTTCTCCTCGAGCGTGTCGATCAATTGCCGCACCATGGCCATCAGCGGCGGGCACGCGCTGATTTGCAGGCACGGCGGAAAGAAGTGCTGATCGTAAACGAACTGCCCCGTGCCCTGCCGCCGCACACGGGCGAGCGGGAGCACCACCATGCCCTCGGCGTTCTCCGTGGTCGCCAGAAGCCGGACGTTCTTGCGTCCCAACTGGATCATCTTCACATCGCGCCCGGTGTTCTCATCGGGCAGCGGCTTCTCTTCGGCGAAGTAGCGCACCGGAGCGGCGGCGTCCGCTTCGTTCAACGCGCAGTTCATCCCGTCAGGGCGCAATTCCGGGATCGCCAGCAGTATGTCGACGCTCCCCTGCATGGCCGGAAACAGTTCCGCGATGCGCCGCGGCTCCGGCAATTCGTCGAATTCCGGCATGTGGAAACTGAGCCCGTCGGGAAATACGCCGCGCGCGTGGGTGAGGGTTACGGTGCCGTTGGTGAGAGCTTCCGCGTCCAGGTTGTAGCCGCAAAATCCGAACGGCTGGTACCAGACGTTGGCCGTGGAGAATTGGATGGTATCCTCAAAGTATCGATTCTGAGCCTGGAAATGATGCGGCCCGACGAACATTCCTTCCGACCAGACCACCCGCGACAGGTTCTTCATGGCTGCTCTTCGAGAGTCCCCGTTGGGAACTTACTCTGTTGACCCCTGATTTGCCATTATCATAATATAGCGGTCTCTGACGGAGCCGTCTATGAGTTTCTACCGGAGATACGAATTGGAGCGGCTCGTCGCCGATGGCGAAGCCAAGACGTTCCGCGCCGTCGAAACCGCTACCGGGCGCCCGGTCTGGCTGCATATCTTCAATCCCGAAGGACAGGAACTTGCCGCAGCTCTGAAGGCCAAGGCGGCTGGCGCGGGCGGAAAACCCGTGCTCCCGGTCATCGAAATCGGCGAATTTGCCGGTTCGCAATATGCCGTGACTGAAGCCGGCGATTCCTTTCCGGGGCTGCGCCAGTGGGTCGACCAGCTACCCGCCGCGGTTGCCGCCGGCGACGCGCCTGCGCCGGCGCGGCGCCCCATCGACGCCAATCCTCCCGCCCTGCTCGACGATTCTTGCGGGGCATTTGTCAAGCCGCCGCAGACGATCACGCCTTATCCGGCGCCGCGACCGGCGGCTCCGGTTCCGCCGCTAGTTCCCGACGAAGCGGGCGAATTCACGCGCCTGTTCGAACGTGACGATGCCTTTCCGAAAGCCGCGCCGTCGCCGCCGCCGCTGGTGGACGACGCCTCGGGAGAGTTCCGGCGCGCCTTCCCTGCCCCGGCTTCCGAGCCGCCGGCGATTCCCGCACCGCAGGAAATGGGCGATTTCACGCGAGCATTCGGCCTGCCCGCACTACCGGCCCCGGACAGTGCGGCGCCGCGGGTTCGCGTGCCGCCGCCCACTCCCCGGCGGCCGGCGGCGCCCGAACTGCCGAGCGTTCCGCCGGATTGGGCCGTGGCCGGCGATACCGGCGAGTTCACCAAGTTATTCGGCCCCGGGCTTTCGGGCGAGGCCCTGGACATCGCCAGCGAACAGGCCAAGGCAGCCAAGGCCGCCCCTAGCGAAGGCGTGCCGTTCCAACATGCGGGAGAATTCACCCGCATGTTCGGCCCGCCACCCGGCGCTGCTTCGCCCGCGGCGAAACCCGCGGCTCCGCCGAGTTCTCTGAACACTTCGCCATCCGGCCTCTTTGCCCTTCCCGCGGATCAGACGAAAGCCACCGGAGATTCTCCGGAAAACTCCCCGCTGCCTGACGCCAAATCCGCCTCCAACGAGTACACCAGCGTTTTCGGCCAGAAACCGGCGCCATCCGAACCAGCCGCGCCGACGGAGCCGAAGAAGCCCGCGCCGGATATCGATCTCACAGCTCCGAAGTCGCGGATGCGCCCGGGCGTGATCGCCGGCGTAGTGATCGGTATCGCCGTGCTGATTCTGCTCATCGTTCTCGCGCTACGCTAGTCACTTGCAAAATTCGTTATTCGGCGCAAAAAAAAGGCGCCGCTCCCTCGCGGTCGCGGCTCAGTAGGCGCTGCCAGCTGAAAGCCCCCCCAGAGGGGACCCCGGGCACGATTGCCTGCCCCACCTAGCAGGCTCCTGAAAAGGGCACATAGGCCGCTGATAAACGCGGATGAACGCGGATAAGTTTATTTGTTTTCAATCTGCGTTTATCGGCGTTCATCGGCGGCTGGGTCATTTCCAGTGTTTTTCAGCATCCTGCTAGACCGGCGCTGACTGCCCCTCCGGCAGCAGAATGATCAATTCCGCCTGCGGATTTTGGAAATCCGCGGGAATGTATGCCGCCACATTGCGCGCGCGCGTGATGGCTTCCCAGGCTACTCCCGCCTGGCTGAGACTGAAATACTGGTGGTCCAGCTTGATGGGGATGGTGGTGGGCGGCGACATCACGTGCGTCAGCGGAACGCCGTTCAGCGCCTGCAGAATCAGATGCTCCACGTGGCTCGCCGAGCAGACCTTCACCAATTGCGGAACCTTGCGAATCAACTCGGCCTCGTCCATATCCGCGCGGATGGCCAGGTACATTTTGGTGTTTTCGAGGAAACGATCCTCGAATACCGCGGCGGCATAAATTGCCGGCCGGATCAGCTTCAGCGGCAGCGAAACGAAATTGCTCGGGATCACTGTCTCCAGCAGGTCGCGCAGCATCTTGTCGAGATCCCCGAAGCATGCCCCCAGGTCCTCGTGATCGTAGAGCGGCAGGTCGCGAGGCTGTACGCGCAAAGAAAAGGTGGTCAGCGTGGAAGCGAGCGAGAGCATCACTTCGAATAATCCCTCGGGATGTCCGTGGCGGGTATCGAACAGGTGCCGGAATCGCGGAAAATGCCAGTTGATGGTATAGAGCAGCCAGAAGTTGGCGATGTCCGACGTGGTAAATCCGGCCAAGTTTTGATTGCGCTGGCGCCGCATCCCTCCCAACGCCGCCCCGCGGGCCGAGAGAATCTCGATCAACCGGCGGGCAATGGTCAGCAGGAAATCGTTGGCCGCGAAATCGAGCAGCGGCGGCACGAACTTGGGATCGAGCTCGAACGTGTCGCCGGCGGTGCGCAGCACGCGCGCCACCGGCATTACCACCGCGCCGCCCTTCGGTTCGCCCTCCACCAGCAGACGAAAGTTCTTGCGGGCGTATTGCACGGGTTTTTCCGAGGCGCCGAAGTTCTCGTCGCGAAACGAAGACACTTCAGCAACGTAGCGGGTATCGATGCCCCGCCCGCGCATCGAAAGATTCACTCCGCTGATACGGAAATCCGGGATCGCCAGGTATAGTTTGAGGGCCGTCTGATTGGGTTCGAAGTACCCCGCCAGGGGCTTCGCCGGCGGCGCGGGGTCGGAGCCGGGAATATCGAACGGCAAACCATCCGGGAACAGACCGCTCGCCTCGTGGATGGCCAGCCGTCCCGCCGCCAGGGCTTCCTGGTTGATCTTGAGGCGGCTGAATCCCCACGGCCGGAACTGCAGCGCCTCCAGCCGGAATTGCAGGACGCTCTCCGTGAAGCGGTCCTGGATCTGCATGTGCTGCGGGCTGAGGAACGTGCCCTTCGACCAGATGACCGGCTGTAGAATGCGCATGTGTGACAAGCTAGCAGACAAAGCGCTCCCGGGCAAATTTCCGGTGCGCGCAGTTCCGACCGGCGAAAGAATTCGCTCGGTGGGCTGGTTGCATCGAGGCCTCAGCAGAAACGCCGGCGCGGCTCAATTCCATGGTCTGCCGTAGGATTCAACCAGGAGCTACCTCTCAGCGCGGAACGGCCGGATTTTACGCCTCTACGGTCAGGTGGGGCGGAATGGCTATGACTCAGGCGGCTATTATATTGCATTCGTCCTGAAGACCTTAGCCCGCTCGGCAAGGGCCTGATGGCCTTCAGGCTCTCCACCGATCAAGTCGCCGAATGATTTCTTGTTAAGCAGACCATAGGCCGTAAATCCGGCTTGGATGTACCCTTCCATCAGCATCGGCTGCCAAACGACCACCTTGTTCTTTGGGTCTCGGCCATGCGTAAATTCGACCCTGACCCCCGCGTTTGCGGCAGACCCGGTGAGGGACGTCTCAAAATGAATCGAACAGTGGTAGCCATCGAGATTGTCAAACCACGATTCGGGGAATTTGCCCAAAGAATCCTTTCCGATTTTCGTTGGTTTGGACCAGTTACACACTGTCGCTCCCGTGTCTCCCGCCAACAGGCCCGCGTGTTCATAGATATTTATCTTGTTGTGATCGCCCACCCAAACCGTTGTCTTGGTTACACCAAGCTTGGTCTTCACAACTTTCCACTCGATATTAGAGCCTCCGCCAATGACATCGAGGCCTAAATAAATAGACATAGAATCCTCTCCACGAGCGGACTTCCGTCCACGTCGCTTCCTTTCAGTGCGTTCACCGCAGGCATCGTCCGGCCGATATATGCAATTTCGGGGACGGACGACGCGGCCATGTTGGGAGCTGCCGGCAAGAGGGCGCGGCCGCACCCAACTCCGAGATCGATGTTCCATGCAGCACCGGCGACTCCGCCGGTCGTATACGCGCCCGTCTCCTTGTTGGTCAAAATATTGCACTCAAAATGTTGTTTCTTTCCCCGGGGCACGGTTTCGACAAAGCCCCTGGCAGAACTCGGCCGCTGTATAAAGCCCAGTATCGACGAAGCTCATTGCCTCCTCCTTGGATCGTCTCCCTGGAGGCCCCTTCCAAACCCGCCCGCCCCCGCGGGGCGGTTCGTTGTGAGCGGATTTCCACCATTGTTCGCGTGAAAGGGCGTCGAAATGCCTCACAACTTTTTGGCATGCCAAATTTTAGGAGGAAGAACCGCAAGATAGCAAGTTTCGTGGCGTTACGCGACGTCCGTAACGTGCGGTTGTGGGTTTGAGATCCGTGTGTCATATGACTCATGGCAGACATGCTGAAGCACAAGTCGCAGCACAAGGCGATCATGATGGCCGCTTGTGCCTGAGGCAGCGGGACCTTGGGTGAAAAACTCATATCGGGTCTCGCCATCAACATTTGCAAACTGGGGCGGGCCGTGGCCAGGATGCCCCGCTCCACTCCGGCGGCGGCAAATGCCTCAAGGAGCGCCCGTTCCACCTGCACAATCATCTCCTCGGTCAGAACTCGGGCCGCCGCGAATTGATAAACTCGTGGGTTTTCCACCAGATATTTCAGGCATGCGGCACATGCTCCCTCGCGCACGACGCCTTGGGTCGTGGCAAATACGGCGAACATATTGAGAAATGTCTCGACTTCAGGCAGCCTCACCATCACCTCGAACAGAAGGACACGCGGGCCAATCGGCCCCCGATACGTCATCAACATCAGTCGTTCTGCCGGTAAAGCTGAGGATCGCATTTGTTCTGCAGCCAGGGATTTTTGAGCCAACCCAGCCAGCGCATGGGGACGGCCAGGTACTTCTCATCCGACAGCTTGCCCGGATAAGCGGCGCCCGCCTTGCCCTTTACCAGAGTAATCCCGGCCTGCAAGTAGCAATCCACCACGATCCCGGAACAGAAGCACCTCGGCGAATCGCCTGCGACGAAGGCCTCGACGGGAGAAAGGAGTGCTGCGCTGACGTCATAATGAGCCTTCAGAAGGCCCATGGCGGCTTCCGTAACCTTTTTGCGCTGGGTGCCCGTCATGCTATCCAATGTCCAGGCGGCCGCATAGGCAGTGTTCTGGAGCGCCATGTTGATGTTGGTGAGGTGCACCACCGGCATAACGGCCTCCACAATCCGGTTCGCTCCCATGTAAATCATGGGGTGGCTCCACTCCGACCACGTGGCGGTGCGGATAATGGCGTGTTCGGCACCCTTTATGATGCCCCCGGTGAAAATGTCCTCAGTCGTGTTGATGTAGTCGCCTTCTTGCAGTTCATAGAGGTGACATATGGGCATATCGGCCTCCTTTCGTCCATCCCTTCGAAAAATGTCTGAAGCCCCCGGATCATCGCAGGGGATTTCTACCGAACACCGCGCAAAAGCAAGCCGGAACACCTCAGAAATTTTGCCAGCCTGCCGGCAGCCGTTCCGATGCCTGGATTCAACACTTATGCCAACGTTACGCACGTCACGTAACGTCTTGAAACTTCCATTTCCGGCGGCGCCCCCGGTAAAATCCTGCATGCCGCAAGATTTATGCAGGCGATAGTTTCTACCGTCTTGTACGTACTGAACCACAGGAACGAGGATCAAAAAACTGAAATCAGTGAGGCATTCCGTACGAATTCTGCGCGATGTAGTGTGAGAGCCCGCTGAGGTCGAGCGAGGGTGAGCATGAGGGGCAGAAAAAGCGGCGGGGACCAAGTAATCAAATCCGTTTGTTGAGGGAGGTTTTATGGCGCGTGAAAGTGTGCAGACCAAGTTAGGAAGAGTTCGGTCGCCGCGCGTCCACGTCACCTATAACGTGGAAATCGGCGGCGCCATCGAGCTCAAGGAAATTCCATTCGTCATGGGGATCATGGGAGATCTCAGCGGCCAGCCCGCGGAGCCCCTGCCTAAAATCAAGGATCGGCGTTTCGTCGAGATCACCCCGGACAATTTCAATGCAGTCATGGAGAGCATGAAGCCGCGGGCGGCTTTCTCCGTGGAGAATCGGCTCACAGACGATGCCGGAGCGGGTAACCTCGGCGTCGATCTCACTTTCAAGAGCCTGGAGGATTTCGAGCCGGAGCAGGTGGCCCGCAAGATCGGCCCACTGCGCGAATTGCTGGAGCTGCGAACCAAGCTCAACGACCTGGTCGGCACGCTTCAAGGCAACGAGAAGCTGGATCGTATGCTGCAGGAAATGATCAACGATTCGGGGCGGATGCAGCGCCTGGGCCAGGAAATCGCGCAAAAGAGCAAGGAGGGTGAAGGAAATGGCAAAGCATGAGAAAACCACAGCCGCTGCCGCACCGGCGGCAGCGACGGTAGTGACGGCAGCGCCGCCGGCTGCGCCGTCGGACGCGCAGCTTCTGGACCAGATTGTCCACGAGGGGCGCATCGGGCGCGACGAAGCCTCGCGGGAACGCGGCAAGGGCATGATCGCGGAGTTCGTCAAACAGATCCTCGAAGGACAGATGACGGTCGCGCCGGACACGGAGGCGATGATCCACGCCCGCATCGCGCAGATCGACCACCTGCTCTCGCTACAGCTCAACGAAGTTTTGCACAACCCGAGATTCCAGAAACTGGAAGCCACATGGCGCGGCATCTGGTACCTGCTGGAGAACAGCGAGACGGGCGTCAATCTCAAATTGAAGGTCTTTAACGCCACCAAGAAAGAAGTGCTGCGCGACCTGCAGCGCGTTCCCGAATTCGATCAGAGCCAGATGTTCAAGAAGGTCTATGAACAGGAATACGGGGTATTCGGCGGCGAACCGTTCGCCTGCATTCTGGGCGACTATGAATTCGGAAAGGGGTCGGAAGACATCGAGTTCCTGGAGCGGATGTCGCAGGTGTCGGCGGCCGCTCACGCGCCGTTCATCTCGGCCACCTCGCCGGACTTGATGAACCTCGAATCCTTCACCCAACTGGACACCCCGCGCGATATGGCGAAGATCTTCGACACCACGGAGTACGCGCGGTGGAAGGGCTTCCGAATGTCGGAGGACTCGCGCTACGTCGCTCTTACCATGCCGCACGTGCTCATGCGCGTTCCGTACGGGAAAGAGAATCGATCGGTGGACGGCTTCAGCTATGAAGAGGGCGTAACGGGCGAGGACCACTCCAAGTATCTGTGGGGCAATGCCGCCTACGCGCTGGGCGCGCGCATCACCAACGCCTTCGCCCGCTACGGCTGGTGCGCGGCCATTCGCGGCGTGGAGGGCGGCGGCCTGGTGGACAGCCTCCCCTCGCATACTTTCCGCACCGAGGAAGGCGACGTGGCGCTCAAGTGCCCCACCGAGACCATCATTACCGACCGCCGCGAAAAGGAACTGGCCGATCTGGGTTTCGCGCCCTTAGTGCACTGCAAGGGCACGGACTACGCCGCGTTTTTCAGCGTCCAGACCTGTCAGAAGTCCAGAATTTACGATACCGAGCAGGCCAACGCTAACGCCCGTCTCTCGGCGCAGTTGCCATATATGCTGGCGGTGTCGCGTTTCGCGCATTACTTGAAGTCAATGATGCGCGACAAGATCGGCAGTTTCACCTCGCGCAAGGAATGCGAGGTATTCCTGAACAACTGGATCATCAACTACGTGACGGAAGACGATACCGCCGCCCACGAAATCAAGGCCAAGTATCCTTTGCGGGAGGCCCGCGTGGAGGTGGTGGAAGACAAGTCCAAGCCGGGTGTCTTCAAAGCTATAGCGTTCCTTCGCCCGCATTTCCAGTTGGAAGAGCTTTCGGTTTCCCTGCGGCTGGTGGCAGAACTGCCGAAGTCCACGCGCTAGCAGGTTGCAGAAAAAGGGTTAGCCACAGATGAACACGGATGGACACAGATGAGAAACAAAGCATTTTATCCGCGTCCATCTGTGTCCATCCGTGGCTCAAAATGAGTTTTTTTCCGCATCCTGCCAGGAGGCGGAAACCGGTGTAAGTACAGATAAGGAGGAGAAGAGTGGCTGAACAACGATTTTTCTTTCTGAACCTGATTCCCAACGGAATCAATGGTCTCAGCAACAAAGCGAACCATGCGAAGTGGTTCGAACTCCAGGGGTGGGATTTTACAACTCACGTCGATGTCGATACGAACGTAGCGCAAGGCGCCCCTCCCAAAACCACGAAAAGCGGGTCGTTCGGGTTCGACATCATTCACAGCGGCCCGTCCATGTTCAAGCTGATCACGATGGGCAGACAGCTTGACCAGCCCGTGGTATTCGAAGCGGTACGGTCGGGACTGCAAGGGGCCGGAAACCAGGCTGGGAGCGTCACCTACCTCCAGTTGACTTTCACGGGGGTCAAGGTCGCGCATCGGGGCCTTGGGGGAGACGACGGTTTCAAGAGTGAGCACGTTGCCTTCTCGTTCGAGAAGGTGGACATGGTCTACACGCCCATCGTCAATGGCATGGTCCAACCAAAGGTTCCCGCCAGCTTCAACATTATGTCGGGTTCGGTGGGATCCAACTAAGGAGAGAGAAACACCATGGGTCAATTTCTAGATATTCCCAATCCCAATATTCAGGGTGAGAGCCAGAGTGCCGTCCCCACCTGCAACAAGAAAATCCAGCTGGACCAGATGCGTTATCACATCCTTCAGGACCCCGGCCAGCCGGGAAGCGGCGGCGCCAACGTCAGTTCCGCCGCGATCGGCAACATGACGATCACCAAATCGATGGATCGAAGCACTCCGCTGCTGTTCAAACAATTGGGCTCCCAGGACCCGATTACGACGGCTTACGTCCGCGTGAGCCGCCTGGGCCTCGCCAGCGGGGGCGCGACCAACAAGGCGGAGTACGAAGCGGAAACCTATACCATGACCAACGTGCGCGTGATTCACTATTCCACATCGGGCGCGCCTGGCGTGACGGGTTTGCCCGCGGAAACCTGGGTGCTCTCCTTTTCCGCGATCACCGAGACCTACCAGACCGTGGACGTCACCGGCGCCCTACAGCCCGCGCAAAGTGTCGCCTTCGACGTCTCGCAGGGAATAGTAACCGCAGCGTCATAACCGCGGCAGTAGGGGGACTCTTGAGACGGGGCGGAGACGAGGGTGGCGTGTCGGAGAAGAGACCGAGGGTGGTGGCTGTCTAAAAAGGACGCGTCATGCCTATCGATATAGAATCCCTCCTCCAGCCCGTCTCGGTGGACGGCCCGTGCGGGCCGGATCTCCACGATCATCCGCTCTACATCCAGATCCGGGAAGTCCGGCGCCAGGAGGACACTCTCAATCAAGGCGTGTGGAAGCACGACTTGAAAGAGGCCGATTATCCGCTGGCGTTCAAACTCTCGACCGAATTTCTCACCAGGCTCGGCAAAGACCTTCAGGTGGCCGCGTGGATGACCGAAGCGCTGGTCCACCTGGAGGGGTTCGCCGGCCTTCGGCAAGGGCTCGAACTCCTCCAAAAGCTGCTCGAAACCTATTGGGATTCCGTTCACCCGCTTCCCGACGAAGACGGCGACCTCGATTTGCGCGCCACGCCGTTGCGTTGGGCAGGCTCGCAGCTCAATTCCGCCATCCGGTCGGTCGGGCTAACCAGGGGCGGCCATAACTGGTATCAATACCGGGAATCTCTGGTCATCCCCAGCGAGGATGCTGCCCGCAACGACTCCGTCAAACTGGCGGCGCGGGACGAAGCCATCCGCGCCGGACAGATCCCGCCCGAGGAATTCGCCAGCGGTCTGGCCGCCACCCCGGTGGGCTTCAGCAAGCAGGTCTACGATGCGCTGGTGGCCCTCGGCGAGCAGGTGCAGGCGCTCAACGAGTTCTGCGACGGGAAGTTTGGCGATGCGGCGCCGGAGTTCTCGGCACTGCGTAAGACCCTGGAAGAAGTCACGCAGACCGCCCGCGTGTTGTTCAAACAAAAAGGCGGTGTGGAAAAAGCGGCGCAAGCGCCCGCGCCGGCGCCATCTCCCATCCCGTACGATTCCGGCGAGCAGGGGGCGCGGGCGCCAGCGCAGCCCGGAGTCCCCGCGTACGCCGCGCCACTGCCAGCCGCGCCTCCCGCAGCGCATAGCTCCGGCTTGTCCGAGCCCGCGAGCCATGACGATGCGGTGGCGCGTTTGATGGCGGCGGCCCGCTACTTGCGCAAAGAGAACCCCTACGACCCTACTGGATACCTCATCCCCAGGATGTTGCGCTGGGGCGAACTGCGGTCCGCGGGAGGGTACGATCCCAGTCTGCTCGCGGCGCCGCCCGCCGATTTACGCACCTCGCTAAAACGGCTCTCCGCGGAAAACTACTGGGACCAGGTGGGAGAGTTGGCCGAAGACGCAACCGGCGAACCTTGCGGCCGAGCCTGGCTCGATCTGCAACGCTACGCCGCGTGCGCGGCGCAGTCGGCCGGCGCGAACGTCGTGCTCGATGCCATCCTCGCCGGGGTGAAGTCCTTGCTGGCCGATATTCCGCAACTGCTGCAATGGACCCTCACGGACGACACTCCGGTAGCCAATCCGGAGACCATGGCGTGGCTGCGGGAGCGCGGCGTTCTGCCCGGCACGTCCGCCCCGAGATTGCAAGCGGCGCCTAAGGCGAATTCGGACGATGGCGCCGCAGCCGCTGACAACGACGCCAATCTGGCGACGCCCGATCCCTACCAGTTGGCGATGCAGGCCGCGCAATCGGGAAATGTCGAAGAGGCGCTCGATATCCTCTGCCGCGAAATGGCGCAGGAACCATGCGGGCGCGACCGCTTTCTGCGCAAACTCCAGTTGGCCCAGCTTTGCCTGGCCACCGGCAACCAGGCCATCGGCGAACCCGTCCTCAAGGAATTGGCGGAAGAGATCGACCGCCGCAAACTGGCGGAGTGGGAGCTTGCCGATACCATCGTGCAGCCCCTGACTTTGCTCTATCGCTGCCTCGACGGAGCGGAGGATTCGGCCGGCGAAAAGCAAAACCTGTATGCGCGCATCTGCCGCCTGAGCCCGGCCCGCGCGATCGGGCTTTCGAGATAATTATGGTGAGACGATCCCATGAGCGGAACATCAAGCCTTCGCTGCTCGATCGGCTGATCGACGAGGAGCCGCGCAACCGCGCCGAGTCCCCCGACCGCCGCGCGCAATCCCTGAAAGACCTGAAGGACTCGGTGCGCCGCGATCTCGAAGCGCTGCTCAACTCCCGGCGCACGCCCGCCGAACCCGCCCTCACCGCTCGCGAGCTATGGCGCTCGGTTTATTGTTACGGACTGCCGGATACCACCGGTCTGGGGCTGAGTTCGGAGGACGACTGCAATCGCATGATTCGGATGGTGGCTTCCACCATCTCCGCCTTCGAGCCCCGCCTGATGAACGTGAACGTCACCATGGAGCCGCTCAAGCCCAGCGAGCGCACGCTCCATTTTCGGATCGAGGCCCTGCTGCGCATCGAGCCGTCTCCCGCGCGGGTGTTCTTCGACACCAAGCTTGAATTGATCAGCGGCGAATACGAGGTCACGGGAGACGCTCGTGCGTGACGAACTGCTGAATTACTACGAGCGCGAGCTGACGTTCCTCCGCCAGAAGAGCGTGGAATTCGCCGAACAGTATCCCAAAGTGGCGTCGCGGCTGCTACTCGAGCCGAACCGCTGTGAAGATCCGCATGTGGAGCGCCTGATCGAGGCCGTGGCCCTGCTCGCCGCGCGCGTCCACCTCAGGCTCGATGACGACTTCCCGGAAATCACGCAGGCGCTGCTCAACGTGGTCTACCCGCACTATACGCGGCCGGTGCCATCGATGTCGGTGGCTGAGTTTCACCTGCGCGAAGGCAAGCTTACCACTTCGTACCGCGTGCCGCGGAATTCCACTTTGTACAGCCGTCCGGTGGGCGGCCACCCGTGCACGTTCCGTACCTGTTACGACACGGACGTCTTGCCGCTAAAAGTGAAGGAGGCCCGATGGACGGCGCTCGACCGCCTGGATCCGCCGCTCCGGGCGCCGGGCGCGGTGGCGGCGTTGCAGGTGCGCATCGATTGCTTGCCGGAAGTGCGTTTTGCCGATCTCTCGCTCGAAACCCTGCGCTTCCACCTGAATGGCGAGCCCGCCCTGGCGCACACGCTCTACGAACTGCTGTGCAACAACTGCATCGCCATCGTGCTGCGCGACCCGCGGCCGAAATTCCGGCAGCGGCCCATTCAACTCATTCGCGACGCGCTCAAGCCGGTCGGCTTCGAAGACGACGAGGCCATGCTGCCGTACGGCGAGCGCTCTTTCGGGGGCTACCGCATCCTCCAGGAGTATTTTGCGTTCCCCGAGCGCTTCTTTTTTCTGGATCTGCGGGGTGTGGACGCGCTCCGCGCCGCGGGCTTCCAGGATAGCGTCGAAATCCTGTTTCTGGTGTCGCCGTACGAGCGGCCGCAGCGGCACGAAGTGCTCGAGACCGGCGTCTCGCAGCGCACCGTGCGGCTGGCCTCGACGCCCATCGTCAATCTGTTTCCCCGCACGGCCGAGCCGATCCAGCTCAGCCACACGACTTACGAGTACACCGTCAATCCCGATTTCCGCCATTCGCACCAGACGGAAATTTTCTCCATCGACAACGTGTCGTGCACCTACAAGCGCACCGGGGAGACCGCGGCGTTCGAGCCGTTTTACTCTTTCCGTCACGGATCGCGGCAAAAGGAGCCCACTTTCTGGCATGCCACGCGGCGCGCGACGGGACCGGAAAAGTCGGGCCTGAGCGAGGTCGTAATTTCGCTGGTGGATCTTTCGGGCGGGCCGCTCACCCTCGACCTGGACACGCTGACGGTCCGCTGCACCTGCTCGAATGGCGACCTGCCTGCGCAACTGCCGTTCGGCGAAGAGTCCAGCGACTTCGACCTCGAGGGAAGCTCCGTGATCGAGCGCGTCGCGGTGCTCCGCAAGCCTACGCCCACACTCCGTCCACCGGCCGAGCGGGGCGGTATGTGGCGGCTGATTTCGCATCTCTCGCTCAATTATCTTTCGCTGGTGGAAGGCGGCCGCGACGCCTTGCAGGAAATCCTCAGGCTCTATCAGGGCGCCTCACCTTACCTGGAACGCCAGATCGAGGGCATTACCGCGGTGCGCAGCGAGCGCCGATTCGCCCGCGTGGTGGGCGATCACGGCATCTCGTATGTGCGCGGAATGCGCGTGGAAATGGAGCTCGACGAAGAGAAATTTGTCGGCGGCGGCGTCTATCTGTTCTCCAGCGTCCTGGAACATTTTCTGGCCCAGTATGTGTCCATGAACAGCTTCAGCCAACTGGCCGTCCGCACGCGCCAGAGAAAGGAGATGCTTCGCGAATGGGAACCGCGAGCGGGCAACCGGATCCTGCTGTAGCCGTGGCGCCGCTGCCGGAAAAACTGATGTCCCGCCCGTGGGATTTCTCTTTCTACCAGGCGGTGAGGCTGGTGCTGCGCCTGAGCGGCTCGCTGGAGCCGATCGGTTCGTTCCTTCATCCCGCCAAAGAGCCTCTCCGTCTGGGAACAAATCCTTCCCTGGCGTTCCCCGCCGCCGAAATCCAATCGCTGACCCAGAACCCGGACCAGGCGCCCATGATGACGGTGAACTTCTTCGGGTTGGACGCACCCGTCGGCGTACTTCCCACCCGGTACATCGAGATCGTGCTGGAACGAATGCGCGCGCGGGACACGACCCTACGCGATTTCCTCGACATCTTCAATCACCGCCTGATCTCTCTGCTGTATCGCGCCTGGGAGAAGTACCGCTTCCCGGTAGCTTACGAGCGTACGCGCGACGATGCGTTTACCGGATACCTGCTCGCCTTGATCGGTCTGGGCACTCCCGGGCTGCGCGACCGGCAGGCAGTACCGGACCAGGCGCTGATCTGCTACGAGGGCCTTCTCGCGCAGTTTCCGCGTTCCGCGGCTTCGTTTCGCAACCTCCTCAGCCACTATTTCGGAGTGAAAGTGGATGTGCAGCCGTTCGCCGGTTCGTGGCGGCCTCTGGGACCGGAATCGCGCACCCGTCTGGAAGGCGGTTATTCGAAATCCGAATCGCTGGGCGTGGGGATGGTATTGGGCGACGAGGTGTGGGACCAGCAGTCGGTGGTGCGGGTCCGGCTTGGTCCTTTGACTTTGCCCGAATACAAACGCTTTCTGCCGAAGGGCTCCGCGCACCAGCCGCTCAAATCGATTGCGCGGTTCTTCTGCGGCGAGGATCTCGATGTCGAGGTGCAACTGGTGCTCAATCGCGAGGAGGCGCCGCGGTTCGCATTAGACGCCCCCGGCGCGGATCCGCCGCGGCTTGGCTGGCTGGGTTGGATCTCCACGCGCACTCTCGACCGCGATCCGGACGAGACGGTGTTTCGTCTCTGGGAAGGTTAGACTCATGAGCATTTCCCAGAAATATCGGCTATTTAGTTTTGATTCCCCGTTGGGGCCGGACAAGCTGCTGCTCAACAGCTTCCATGGGACGGAACAGTTGTCGGAGATCTACCAGTTCGAACTGGAACTGGTTTCCGAGGATTTCACCCTCACCTGGGACCAGATTGTCGACCGTAACGTCACGGTCGGAATCCGCTACCGCGAAACAATGGACTACCGGTACTTCAATGGCTATATCAGTAAGTTCGAACCCATCCGCCACGCCGGCCGCCTGGCGTATTACAAGGCGGAAATGGTGCCGTGGCCCTGGTATCTGACTTTAACCACCGACAACCTGATCTATCAGGAAATGACCGTGGTGCAAGTAATTGAGAAGACGTTTCAGAAACACGGCTTTACCGACTACGACGTCTCGAGCCTGGGCGACCGGCACGCCAAGTGGATCAACTGCTGCCAGTATCAGGAATCGGCGTTCCACTTTGTGTCGCGGCTGATGGAAATCGAGGGGATCTATTATTACTTCAAGCAGGAGCAGGGGAAGCACACCATGATCCTGGTGGATCACCTCTCCGCCCACGAGCCCTGCCCGAACCAATCTACGATGGTGCTCGAACATGAAACCGGCGCCGTGACACGCACCACAGACACCATCTTCGAATCGAACATGGCGAAAGTAATCAGGCCGAATAAGTACGCGCACAAGGACTATAACTTCCTGATTCCGTCGCATCAGCTCTATTACGAGGCTCCTACCGGACAGTTCATGGGCTCGAACCGCGTGCTCGAAGTTTACGACTATCCCGGCGATATCGATTGGGAACAGGACTCGCCCGATTGGGCCGCCCTGCGGCAGGAAGAGCTGGAGCTCGACCGAGTGCAGGTAGCGGGGAAGTCGAACTGCCGCGCCATGATGCCCGGCTACCGCTTCGACCTCACCAATCACGACCGGCCGGAGCAGGACCTGAATTACCTGATCGTCAAGGTAACGCATAGCGCACATGAGGGCTCATTCACGAGCACGGATTCGGCGGCGGCTACGTATGAAAACAGCTTCACCACCATCCCCTCTACCGTGCAGTTCCGCCCCAAGTGCAAGACTGAGACGCCTAGCGTCGGCAGCATCCAGACCGCCCACGTGGTCGGCCCCGAGGGGGAGGAGATTTACACCGACCAGTACGGCCGTGTGAAGGTGCACTTCCATTGGGACCGCACCCAGTCAAACGAGAACAGCTCCTGCTGGATTCGCGTGATGCAGCCGATTGCCGGACCTGGCTTCGGGCATATCTGGCTGCCCCGCGTGGGCCAGGAAGTCATCGTGCAATTCGTGGAAGGCGATCCGGATCGACCGGTAATCACCGGCTGCCTGTACAATCACGTGAATCACCCGCCCTACAATCTGCCGGACAACAAGAACTGGAGCGGCGTCAAGACCCGCAGCACCAAGAATGGCGATGCCACGCAGTTTAACGAACTCCGGTTCGTCGACACCAAAGGCGACGAGCTTTACGTGATGCACGCGCAAAAGAACATGCAGATCACGGTGGAGAACGACACCATCGAGGTAGTGGACCGCGACCGGACCATGCAGGTCAAACGCGACCTGACGGAATCGGTGGGACGCAACCAGAGCCTCACCGTAAAAGGCGATTCGAGCACGAACATTCAAGGCCAGGTATCGATCAACGCCCAGAAGGACATCCACGAAAAAGCGGCTGGGACCTTTGTGTTGCAGGCCGGCGGCGACATCCATTTGAAAGCCGGCGGACGAATCGTCCTGGAAGCCGCTCAGGGCATCACGTTCCTCGGCGCGGGAGGCAAAAGCTTCATCGATTGCACGCAGAGTGGAATCACGGTTCAGGGACCGAAGGTGTGGATGAACTGCGGGCTGCCGCTGCCGACCGGCGCGCTGTCTGCCACGCCCACGCTGCCCGGTCTTCCGTCGCTGCCCGGCACGCTCAACCTGAGCACCATTTCGAATATGCCGGACTTGTCGAATCTGACGTCGGCGGTGTCGAACACGGTGAACCAGGCGATGTCGACGGCCACGCAAGCAGTTTCATCGGTGACGAACGCAGCGAACCAGGCGGTGTCGACCGTCACCCAGGCTGCTTCTTCGGTGACCAACGCAGCGAACCAGGCGGTGTCGTCGGTCACGAACGTGGCGAACCAGGCGATGTCGACCGTCAACCAGGCTACTTCGTCAGTGACGAACGTCGCGAATCAGGCAATGTCGTCCGTCAACCAGGCTATTTCGTCAGTGACGAACGTGGCAAACCAGGCGATGTCGTCCGTCAACCAGGCTACTTCGTCAGTGACGAACGTCGCGAATCAGGCAATGTCGTCCGTCAACCAGGCTATTTCGCCCGTGACAAACATGGCGAACCAGGCAATGTCATCCGTCAATCAGGCTACTTCCTCGGTGACGAACGTCGCGAACCAGGCGATGTCGTCCGTCAACCCAGTTGCCACCAACCCGGGCGCAAGCGTGGCAGAGCAGCTCGCTTCCAATCCGTGGGTCGCACAGAGCAGTCAATCGGCCGAGGGTGCGATCGATGCGCTCACGAGTCCGGGATCTCTGCCGCCGACCATCGAGCAGATTGAGGGAGAGGAGAGTTGACGGTGTCAGCCGCCTACCAAGACGTCTCCGCTGCCTTCCACCATGCGGCCGGGGCCTCCGCAGTGCTGATCGGCGTCGCCCAGGCGGTGGGCTTCCAGGTTGTTGATGAAGACGGTGCTGCTGCCCTGAACGGCGACCCAGGTATTCGGCCCACAGCATCGCGAGTGGATCCCGCTGTCGGTGACGCGCAAGGCCGGCCGGCCGTTCACGTCCACATCGGGAGAACCGGTTTGCGCCGGTCCGATGCATTTGTGCGGGCAGTGCACCCGATGGTGGGTGTCCTGGGGAACGAGGGAGCGATCGCCGAGCCGCGATTGTGGCTGCATATGCCGATTCGTAATATATCACGCCGGGGGCGCTTGTCGTGGCATTAAAACCAACAAATCTTCGGGAACGTTACGAACTCAAGGAGGTTCTCGGCCGCGGCGGAATGGGTGTCGTGTACAAGGCCTACGACACAGTGATGAAACGCGAGGTGGCGCTCAAAACCCTTCTCGACGTCGACAATCCGGCCACCATGCAGTTGTTCTACAAAGAGTGGAGCATCCTGGCAACCATGGTGCACCCGAATATCGTCAACATCTACGATATCGGCGAAATGCAGCAGGGCGCCGTGCGGCAACCTTTTTTCGTCATGCCGCTGCTCCCGGGCGTAACGCTGGAACATTTGATTAAAGAGGCCAGCCCGCGGCTGACCGTCACCGGCACGCTCGAAATCGTCGAGCAGGCCTGCCGCGGCTTGCACGCGGCGCACGAGCAGGGGCTGGTGCATCGCGACGTCAAACCGAGCAACATCTTCGTGATGGATGACAATTCCGTCAAGATCATCGATTTCGGAATCGCGCGGCAGGCCACCGGCACCAAGACAGCCATCAAGGGGACCTTATACTATCTGGCGCCGGAGCAATTGCAGCTTCAACCGCCCACGCCGCTGTCCGATCTGTTTGCGCTGGGGGTGGTCACTTACGAGGCGCTCACGCGCCAGCGCCCCTTCACCGGCGCCAGCGAATCGGATGTGGTGGAATCGATCCTGCATCACAGCCCGCCGCCGGTTTGCGAGATCAATCATGAAGTCTCCCACCTCATCAGCCAGGTGATTCACAAAGCGCTGGCCAAGCAGCCCTGGCATCGTTTCTTCAACATGCGCGAGTTCGCCGACTCCCTGCAGAAAGCGCTGCGCAACGAACCCCTCGAATGTTTCGACACCTCCAAAATCAAGCCGCGCCTGGAGCGCGCCGCCGCCAGTTTTGCCGAGGGCGACTACGTCTTCGCCAGTGAAATCCTAGCGGAATTGGAAGCCGAAGGCCATCTCGATCAGGAAGTGCGCATGCTGCGCCGCCAGGTGGATGAAGCGGTGCGCCAAACGCATATCCGGCAGATGCTGACGAGCGCCCGGCGTTTTTTTGAGGCTACCGAATACCCGCTGGCCCTGCGCAAAATCCAGGAAGCGCTGCAACTCGACCCCGAAGATACGGACGCCCTTTCGCTCAAGGAACAAGTAGAGAAGGAGCGGCGGAAGCGCAAAATCTCCGAGTGGATCACCATCGGACGGCAGCACCTCGACAACGGGGCGTTTCGCCAGGCGCGCGAGGCGCTGGAAAATGTCGTCACCGTGAAACCCAACGACACCGAAGCGCTTCGCCTATTGGAAGAGGTGGGGCGGCGGGAGCAGGAGGTGTCCCGCATACGCGAGGAAAAATCGCGTCTGTACCAGGCCGCCATGCATGCCTGGGAGAAAGGCGAGGTCACCGCGGCGCTGAGCCGGATGGAAGTGCTGATCGCCATGGACCGCGACCACCCCGAGTCCGATCAAGGCCGCAGCAGCACCTATCAGAATTTCTTCAACCAGGTGCACTCCGAACACAACGCCTTGAAGAACGCCTACGAAGAAGCGCGCCGCAGTCTCACCAACGACAACTTCGAGGCGGCTCTTGCGATCTGCCGCCAGTACCTCGCAAAGTACCCCAACCACGCGCTCTTCCAGGCGCTGCAATTCGATGTCGAAGAACGCCGGCGGCAAAAATTGTCGGCCGTGATCGCGGAAACCGACCGGCGCGTAGAGGCCGAACCCGATCTGGACAAGCGGGCGGCCATCCTGGAGGAGGCTGTCCGGCTTTATCCCGGCGAATCTCACTTCGAGCGCGCCCAGCGGCTGGTCCGCGACAAACGCGATCTGGTGAATTCCATCGTTGCCAAAGCGCGCTTTTTCGAAGACCGCGGCCAGTTCAACGACGCCTTGGACCAGTGGCAGATCCTGCGATCGATCCACGATAAACAGCCCGGACTCGAGTTCGAAATTCAGCGCCTCATGAAGCGCCGCAATCAGCAGGCGCACGAGCACACCAAAGCACGCTGGGTGGAGCAGGTGGACAAGTACCTGGAAAACGGCGATTACGAACGCGCCAGCCAGACCGTGGGAAGCGCTCTGGCCGAATTCCCGGGCGAAGCCGAGCTATTGGAGTTGGAGAAACTGGTCCGCAAGAACCAGGAATCCGCGCGCCAGGCCCTGGACTCGCTTGATCGCGCCCACGCGCTCAACGAAAAGGGCGATTCCGAGGGGGCGCTTGGCGCTTTGCGCGAGGCGAACCAACTCGACCCCCGTAATGCCGTGGTTCGCACGGTGTTGCTCAATTCGCTGCTGGATCGCGCGCGGCGTCTGGTGGATTCGGACTGGGAAGCGGCCGAGGCGGCCGTTCGCGAAGTGCTGGAACGGGAGCCGAAACACGCCCTGGCTCAGAGCCTGGCCACCCGCATCGGCGACCGCAAGCGCGATGAAGCGATTTCGTGGTATCTGTCGCAATCGCGCAGGCTGCAAACGGACGGGGACCTGGTGGGGGCCATGGCGGTTGCCGCACAGGGGCTCGCCGCCTACCCCAACGAACCGCGGTTGCAACAATTGCACGCCACGCTGCAGCGCGCCAAGGTGGAGGCCGATCGCCAGACTACGCGCAGCCGTGAAACCCTGGAGGTGAAACTCCAAAAGCTGGAGGTTCCGGAAAATACACCCGCCGCACCGCCTCCTGCACCGCCCGCGGCGCCCGAAGCCGCGCCGGTCCCGAAAGCTTTGACGCCGCTTCCTGCCCCGGTTGTAACGCCACAGCCCGCCGCTGAATTGCCGCCACTGAACGAGCCAGTTCTCCCGGTTGAGGCGCCCACTCCCATTCCCGTTACCCCTGCGCCGGTTCAACCGGTGGCAACGCCACCGTCGCGGCAACTCGTTGCACCAACGCTTCTGCACAATCGGATTCTGCAGGGCGCGGCGGCTTTCGTGGCGGTGGTGGCGCTGATGATCGGCGGCGTGGTGCTTTTCAATCGGCATAAGGCCTCGAACCCCATCGCACCTCCGGTCGCCGCCAAATTCAAAATCCAGCTCACGACATCGCCGGAAGGCGCCGGTATCCGCGTGAACGGGGAGCCCTGCGGGCAGTCGGCGTGCGACCTGGAATTGACTGCGGGCAGCTATTCGGCCGAGGCCCGGATGGAGGGTTATGAGCCGGCCACCCTCACGTTCCACGCGGGGCCGGAAGTGGATCCCTCCTCGCCCGTGGTTCTCAACCTGCGCCCGCTAACACCTCGTCTGACCATCTCGACCGACCTGGCCGAAGGCGCTGTTCAGGTTGACGACGTAGTCGCCGGGCAAATAGCGAGCGGCAAGGCCGAGTTCGACAACCTCGCTCCGGGCAGACACGAGATCTCGGTGAAGGGCGGCAACTCATCCGCCAACTTCGCTCTGGAAATCGCCCCGGGCCAGTTGCCGGTAGTCGACGGGCAGGTGGTGGTGACGAATCTTCGGGCATTTGTCCTCACGGCATACGGATCGGAAGGCCGGCTCAGCGGCAGCATGACCGGGTTTCGCGTGACGCTGGACGGCAAACTGATCGGAAACCTCGGCCCCTCCGGCTTGTCGCTGAGCGGTCTCGGCGCCGGTTCGCACGAACTGGTTCTGGACGGGCCCACGGGGCAGCATGACACCACGGTTTTCGATGTGCAGCCCAACGGCGGTGTCTATCTCCTAATGCTCAGCGGGGCCAACATGGGGGTGTTGGACATCACTGCCAACGTGGACCAAGCCGCCGTTTTCATCGACGGCATCAAGTATCAGCGGCCCACCAGCCGCGGCCGTCTGCAGATTTACCTGCCGCCGAAGAAATATTCGATCCGCGTGGAGCAGGATGGTTACGCCGCACCGGCGGAACAGGCAGTCGCCATCCAGGCTTTCCAGTCGAGCAAGGCGGACTTCAAGCTGGCCGCGATCAAAGCAGTTCTGCTCATTCATCACGCCCCGCCCGTGAGCGAAGTGTTACTGGACGGAAACCGAGTAGGCGTCACCCGTGCCGACGGGGAATTCTCGCTGGCCAATATCGAGCCGGGCAAGCATTCGGTGCAGGTGCGGCACGATCAATTCAAACCTTTGCAAGCCGATCAGACCTTTACAGCCGGGATAACGGTGGAACTGGACGCGCCGCTCGAAAGCCTCCTGGGCACTCTCCACATCGATGCGACGCCGCCGGACGCCCGCATTCTCCTCCGCAAAGACGGCGAGACGAAAGATCAAATCATCACCGGCCGTACCGCGGCGCTGCCCGAAGGCGGTTACACGATAACAGCATCGGCTCCCCACTTTCAGGACGCCTCGGCCAGTTTCCGCATCACGGCGAATCATACCGTCAACGCGGTGGTGGTGCTCAAACCCGCAACCGGCGCCAAGGCCCCCGCCCCGCCCGCCCCGCAGATCTTCAGCCTGGCCGACTGGCTAAAAGAGGGCGGTTGGACGGTGTTCAACGGCAACGCGCTGACACGCCGCGGCGGCGACCTGGTGGTGGCGCCCGTGGATTTCACGCAAGCGAACATCCATTTCACGATCCTTTCCGTCAAGGGAAAGCGCACCGAATGGGTGGTCGCGTTCCGCGACCCTAAGAATTATTACCTCTGCGAACTGGACGATCGAAACTTCATTCGCACGATCGTGACGGACGGCGGGCGCATGGAACTCGTCAAGATCCCGCACGGCATAAACCGGAAGGCTCTGGTAGGGGTCAACATCGATATTTCACCGGAGTCGATTGTAACCAGCGTCCAGGGTGTCGCCGGTTGGGTGACCATCGACAAGTGGACTTTCCCCGAGGGAAGCATCCACGGGAGATTCGGCTTCGACATTCCGGGGAAGGATGAAGTGGAATTGCGCGAGTTCGCGCTGAAACACTGATTTACTCGGGGAAGTACCGTTCTTTAGCTCGAATCTTCACGTCTTTCAATCCCGAAACCGCAAGTGCAATCGACCGCCACTTCTGGTCGGCCGCGGGCGGAGCCTTGTATGCCAGCAGATAAGTGTGTCCCAGATCCCCGGAAATGTCCTTGCAGATCTCGCTGATATCGCCGGTGCGGTGGGCCTGCTGAAATTTCGCGCCGGTAGACTCGGCGATTTCGCGAATCTCCCTTAACAGCGCGCCGCTTTTGAGGGCATCGCCCTCGGCGACCGCATACACCGGCACGCCCGCTTTCTTGGCGCGCTGCACGGCCGCCCGCGCGTTCAAGGTGCTGGAATTGTCATCGCCGTCGGTGAAAACAATGATCGCCTTCTTGCCGGTGCGCGGCTCAATTTCCCGCGCCAGTTCGGAAATCGCATCGAACAGCGCGGTCGCTTCGGCGGCCCGGCTTCGCAGCACGGCCTGTTTGGCGGCCGCCTAATCGGAGGTAAAACCCTGTAGGGACGAGCATCAGCTGAGCCGCGAGATGATTCGCCATGGCTGCGGTAAATATGGCAAGGAGGAAGGTACGCAAGCAATCCTCGTGGACCGAAAACTGAAGAGAAATTCCTCAGTCGGCTGCTCGCGCGATGGCCAGCGCTCGCAAACCGCTTGGAGAATTACAACGAACGGCAGTTTGAAGGCTGCGCACCTCCCCCCTCCCTGTTGACCTTTGTGAGTATCGTCTGAAGTTTCTCTGCTTGCTACTATGGCTGCTTCTCTGCCCGAGTAGTGATAGCCGGCGAGAGGATAAAGATCATATCAGGGATGAAGAAAACTCGGATTACGGGTACAGGGTTGATCGGGTTGGCGGTTTTGCTGGCCGGTACAGCGGCTGCCCAGACGTACAGCGCTGTCGATTTGGGAAGCCTCGGCGGACAGGGCGCTCCGGCAGCCATCAACAATAACGGCCAAGTCGTGGGGTTCGGGACCATGAATGGCGGTCCGCAGGCATTTCTATATAACAATGGGACCATTAACGGCCTCGGCACCCTGAGTTCTTTCCCCTCTCCCTACAGCTTCGGCACGGCGCTCAACAACCAGGGCCAAGTCGTAGGAGCGTCGGGAGTAACTAACGGAACCAATGGAACCTACCAGGCTTTTCTGTACAGCGATGGAAGCCTGATCGATCTTGACCTAACAGATTTTGAAAGCGCGGCCACCGGCATAAACTCTTTGGGCCAGATTGTCGGCTACGCGGCCACGACGTCCGGGGGCGGCTATTTCGCGGCATTGTTCAGCGGCGGCCAAGCCATCAACCTGGGCGCTATCGACGGCAGCACATACTGCCAGGCTAACGGCATCAACGAGAACGGACAGGTGGTGGGGCTCTGCGAAGCAGGCGGCAACGATCACGCATTCCTTTACAGCCGGGGAAACATGATCGATATGGGCATTCTCGCAGGCTTTTCGGCAAGCAGGGCTCTTGCCATCAACAATCGCGGGCAAGCGGTGGGTTTCTCGGCAACCTCCGGCGGCGGCATGAGCCACGCGTTTCTCTACAGCGGCGGCACGATGACCGATCTGGGCGTTCTCGCCGGTTATTCGGAGAGTAAGGCTCTAGCTATAAACAACCTGGGACAGATCGTCGGTTTCGCATCGGGTCCTTCGGCTAGTCACGCATTTTTGTACAGCGGCGGAATCGTGACGGACCTGAATAGTCTGGTGACCATGCCGGCCGGTGTCTCGCTGACTCAGGCGGAAGGGATTAACGATACCGGACAAATTGCCGCCGTCGGCAGCGATGGGCACGCCTATTTGCTGACCTTCGCGAATTCCCAGTTGTCGGTCTTGAATCCGTTCACGCCCTATGTCATGACGCAGACGGCGCCGCGGCCGGTGAATATCGAGTCCATGCTGACAGCGCCAACTCCCGCGCAGAATCTGGCCGCCGATGGGGAGGCGGCACTTGTTCTCGTCTATCAGTCGACATCGCCGCAGCCAGTGACGTTCAACCTCTCTACTCCTGCAATATCGTTACCCTCCGGCGCATCGGCCGGTTCGCTGGGAGCGTTCGAGTCCACTTTCCTGATGACGCCGCAACCCACCACTGGAGTAGTCAGTCTTCTAGTCCCGAAAGCTAACTTCGGCCCCGACGTCGACGGGAATTACTACTTCCTGGCGCTGTTGTGGGCGCCTGGCGCGATGCCCATCGCCGACACTTTCCCGGTGGTGCAACTTCTGGCCACCGCCTTTCAGGCGGGACAATCGGTTGGACAAGCCAGCATCAATCTCGAGCCTCCCCCGCTGCTGCTGGTGCACGGTATCTGGGCGAGCGCCGAGAGCGCGGATTTCACTCCGGGAAGCGGCGGATTTTACGACTATATCGCCGGCTTGTACCCGCACAATCTCATTTTTCCGGTCGATTACGGAGCGATCAATGACCGGTCGTTCGCCGATCCGGGGGTCCAAAACATATTTCTTTCAGGCCTGGAAGATGCGCTGGCGGCGGCGGCGGAAACGGGGATCGCGGCACGGACAGTGGACGTGGTCGCCCACAGCATGGGCGGACTGGTAAGCCGGTACTTCATCAGCAACCCGATTTCCGAGCCGGTCCTGCTTCATAACCCGGTACACAAGCTGATTACCATCGGAACTCCGCACTTAGGCACGGCGCTCGCGAGTACTCTGGTGAACAATGCGGCGTTGACGTCGGGCGCCGGCGCGGTAGTTGCGGCGTGGTGCGCATTCACCTCCCCGTGCAGCCTGGGAGGATTGTTGAGTTCTCTCGGAAAATCGCCGAGCACGGGCGCGATTTCGATGGAGCCCGGATCGGCGGCACTGGAATCCCTGTCGTCATCGAGCGCCTTGAGCGCCATGACGGGCGCCGCGCCCAGTCCGATCTCCACCACCGAAAGCTTGCTGGATATTGCGATCGGCGCGTTTGTGCCCGGCGCGACCGTTGCCAATATCCTGGGCAGTACCAATGATACCCTTGCCGCTACCTCCAGCCAAGACCCTCCGACAGCCGCGGATTCAGCTCTCGCCATCAGCGGAGTGGTGAGCAGCAGCTTGTGCGGCGCGTGCGACCTGGGAGAGACGGCGAGCCCGGCAGTCTGGGCGCAGGCATATTACTGGCTGACGGGCGGTACGGGCACGGCTCCTTCCGGAAACGGCCCCGCGGACCTCGAGCCCGAACCGAGAAGGGCGCGGCCAAAGGCGTCTGCGGGTCCCGCGCCCGTCCTCAATCTGGCCGGCTACGCTCAGGTGCCATCGTCCAACGTTACCTTCCAGCCCGCGACGGGCTCGACACTGACAATCAATACCGCTAACAACATTACGGCCACATCCGCCACGAAGAACATCACCGAAGTCCTCCTGCTGCAGACCGTCAGCGATCCTTCCGATATCGCGTTTCTCTATGTTACGCAGTCGCCGTTCACGATTCCGTTTACGCCGACGCGTCTGGGGACTGCGAACTTCGGGGCTATCGCCGTATTTAGTGACAATACATATTCTCTTACAACGCTGACTTATACGTTGCAGACGAGCGGAACTCCGTACGCTCTGGACCTGCTAAACGCTCCGGTAGCCAGCATGATCGCAGGGAGCTCGCGCATGGTGGCTGCGCAAGCCATGTTCAGCGACGGACCGGTGAATGTGACGCAGGCGGCAACTTACACGACGCTCAGCGGTTCGACCAGCGTGCTCAGCATCGGCTCCAACGGGACGATCACCGCGAATCTCCCCGGGGTCGACAGTCTGATCGTCTCCTATGGAGGGTTGACCGCGACCGCGCCGGTGGTTGTAGGAACCTGTGCGTATTCTCTAAGTCCGGCCAATCAGATTGTTCCTTCCACGGGCGGCAGCGTCTCGATTCAGGTCACGACCCAGCCGGGATGCCTCTGGGCGGCGGGAGGCGGCGCCCCCTGGCTGACCTTTACCCAGGCCAGCGGCACGAGCAGCGGCAACATCACGCTGACCGCGGCGCCCAATAGCGGCAACTCTGCGCAAAGCGCCATTGTCACGCTGGACAGCTTGAACGCGATCATTACTCAGCCGGCGGCGGCATGCAGCAACAATAGCTACGTTCTTTCCCCGAACCAGATCAACGCGCCGGCAGGCGGTGTCAGCGGATCAATCACGGTAACTACTTCCTGCCCCGTGATTGCGTCGAGCAATCAGAGCTGGCTGACTGCCGCGCCGGCGGGGTCGGCAGTGGCGTATACGGCGATGCCGAATGGCACGCCCTCCGCGCGGAACGCGACGCTGACCATCGGGACTGTAAACGTTCCGGTCAGTCAGGCCGGGTTTATATGCGCGGTCAGCGGAAATGGTTCGGTGAGCGTGACTGACGTCCAGCAGATGGTGAATGAGGCCTTGGGCACGGCTGGAGGAGGAAACGACGTGAACGGCGATAAGGTGGTGAATGTGGTGGACGTACAGATCGTGATCAACGCGGCGGTGGGGTTGGGCTGTACGGGGTAAATCCTTAACTGACCACCAAGACTTCGAGTCCTGGTAATTCTAGTAACAAGCTTCGTTCCTACGCTGAGTTATAGCTTGCCGCCACGTCCGATGTCAATTCGTTCCGCGCAAAACGGAGCCGAGCACGCGGGATGGCGCTCCAGCGCGCGATATTCCGGCAATGTTTAACGTGGAACTCCCGGCATGCCGTGGCATAATGAATAGGCTTAGGAGCGGCCTTCGTGGGGGAGATACAACCGGGTACCGACCAACTATTTCCCCTTGTCTATGACGAATTGAAGCGGCTGGCCCGCCGCTATCTGAGGCGGGAACGCTCCTCGCATACGCTCCAGCCTACCGCCTTGGTGAACGAGGTTTACATTCAGATGTCGGCCTCGAAACCGGGCCAGTGGCAGAGCCGCAGCCATTTTTTCGGAGTCGCGGCGCTGGCCATGCGGCGCGTGCTCACCGACTACGCGCGCGACCGCCGCACCGCCAAACGCGGCCACGGTCATCTGACCATTTCGCTCGACGATTCGCCTGAGTGCAGCGACCCCCTGGCTTGGGATTACGACGATCTCGACGTGGCGCTTTCCAAGCTCGAAAGCGAAGCGCCGGCGCTCTGCCGCATCGTGGAGGCGCGCTTTTTCGGCGGCCTCTCCATCGAGGAGACTGCCGATTTCCTTCAGATCTCGCGCGCCACGGTCAATCGCCAATGGGCCCTCGCGCGAGCGTGGCTGTTTCGCGAAATGGCCGTACCGCGGAAAAGTCAATGAACGCCGACTGGAGCCACTTGGAGGAGCTTTTCGCGCAAGCCATCGCACTCAACGATTCCGAGCGGGCCGGCTTTGTGGAGCAAGCCTGCGCCGGCGCACCCGAACTCCGCGCCGAACTCGATTCTCTCCTCGCCGCGCACGAGCAGGCGGAGGCGTCGTTCGCGGCGCGCAGTCTCGCCGTGCGCGATATTCTGGGTGCGCTGGGCCGCGGCTTGCTGACCGGGCAGTCGCTAGGCCCGTACCGCATGGGAAGCATCATCGGCGAAGGCGGCATGGGCATCGTGTACCAGGCCACCGACACGCCCAACGATGCGCCTGTCGCCATTAAGGTGCTGCCCCACGAAATCAGCCTCGACAGCCCCTGGCGTAAGCGCTTCGCGCGCGAAGTGCGCGCCACAGCCGCCATCGACCACCCCAGCGTGGTCCGCATTCTCGATACCGGCGAGGATTCCGGCTGCCTGTACCTGGTGATGGAGCTGATCCCCGGCGAAAGCTTGCGTGCGGTCCTCCAATGCGGCGCGCTGCCGCTCGACAAGGTTCTCGATTACGGCACGCAGGTCGCGTGCGCCCTCGAAGCGGCCCACGCCGCCGGCGTGATTCATCACGATTTGAAACCCGGCAACATCATGGTGCAACCCGAGGGCAGCCTGAAGGTCGTCGATTTCGGACTCTCGCGCTTCCAAGACGATTCCGGCGGCGACTCCGCGCGCACGCGGCTTTCGCAAGTGGGAACGCCTGCCGGCACCATCGACTACCTCTCGCCGGAGCAGGCTGGCGGCCGTCCCGTCGATGCGCGGTCCGATCTGTTCGCCATGGGCTCGGTGCTCTACGAAATGCTCGCCGGACGCCGCGCCTTCCACCGCGCCACCAATCTCGAAACCGCCGCCGCCATCCTGCGCGATCAGCCGGCGCCGCTCCCTAACTCCATTCCCGCTCCCGTGGTCCGCCTGGTGTCGAAATGTCTTGCCAAGGACGCGGACGCGCGCGTGCAATCAGCCACGGACCTGCGCGCCGCCCTCGAATCGCTGCGCGAAAAGCTCCACCAGGGCAAACTCAAGCCACAGCGTTTCCGCCGGGCCTTCCGCATTGCTGCGTGGGCCGCTCCAGCGGCGCTCGTTGCCGCCGCTCTCACGATCGCCGCTATGTCCGCCAGCCGCGGCATCGCTCTTCATCCGCCTCGCTTCCAGCGGCTCACTGACGACCCGCACCTCACTTCCGATCCCGCGCTTTCACTCGACGGCCGATGGCTTGCCTACGCGTCCGATCGCGCCGAGGACGGCAACCTGGATATCTGGATTCAGCCAACGGGGCAAGGATCTGCGCGCCGTCTGACGAACGATCCGGCTGTGGACTATCAACCGTCGCTATCGCCCGATGGCAGTCTGCTGGCGTTTCGCTCCGAACGCGAGCCGGCAGGCATTTACATCATGCCGTCGGCGGGCGGCGAAGCCCATCTGCTCGCCGCCGGAGGCCGCGAACCGCGCTTTTCTCCCGACGGCAAGTGGATCGCTTATTGGACCGGTCCGGCGGTGAATGCCGACCCGGAGATGATCATTCACTCCGCCATCTTCGTGATCCCGGCGTCGGGGGGAACGCCGCGCCGTTTGGCAGCGAGCCTTCCCGGCGCGGAACACCCGGTGTGGTCGCCCGACTCCCGCACCATCTTATTCGCCGGCGGTCAGCCATCGCGTGAAATGAACGAGGATTTCTGGGCGGTGCCGCTGGCCGGCGGCGCCCCGGAATTGAAAGCACGCTGGCCGATGGGAATCGGGTACACGCTCAGCCCTCCTCAACCTTTGGCTTGGCCGGAAGAGGATTCCGTCTTGTTCAAGTGGCTCCAGAATGGCAGCGCTGCGGTAGTTCGCATCTGGCGGATGCGTTTTCCCAAACATCCGGCTTCTGAGATGCCGGTAGCCGATCCGATCACTTCGGGAAAGACGCCTTACACCTGGTGCGCAATCGACCGCACGGGCCGGATGGTGGCCGCCAGTGGAACTTCACGGTCCGCTGTCTGGTCGCAGCCGGTCGAGCCCGATACCGCACAGATGCACGGCGCGATGTCTCCACTGGTAGTCGAAGGGGAACAGCAGCTTCTTTCTTCGATGACTGCGAATGGCAAAATGCTTCTGTTCACCTCCACCGATCGGCGTGGCGAACGGCGGCTGATCATCCAGGACTTCGACGCCGGACAACAAACCATTCTCGGAACCTCTGTCTCCCTCGACCAGGCCCTGCTTACTCGCGACGGCCGGTGGGTATCAGTCCGCGCGACGTGGGAACAGCAGAATCGTCCGTTCGCGGAGATTCTCACGCTGCCGCCGGGAATGGGAATTCGAAGTTTTCCCTATCGCTTAGGCTCCCTCACAGAGTGGGACTTGAACCGCGATGGCACGCTGGCCCTGGCCTACGCGGCCACCGAGCCGCGCTCCGTGGCTCTGCAGACGCTTCAGTCCGCAGACCCAGTGCCGCTGCTGGTCCATCCCGAACTCAATCTGTACCTCGCCAATTTCTCGCCCGATGACCGTTGGATTCTGGTCACCGCCGAAAACGGGGTCGATCCTCCGCACCTGTTCGCGATTCCCTTTCTGCAGCCATATCCGATTCCGGTACGCAAGTGGGTAGATCTGGGCGAAGGCGTATTCGGCCGATGGGCGCCATCCGGCAATCGCGTCTACTTCCTTCGCGATCATCAAGGCTCGCGGTGCCTTTACACCCTGGCGCTCGATTCCGCGACCAAACGGCCGGCGGGCGAAGCGCAAGCCCTGCTTCACTTCCACTCCGCCTGGCGCTCGCCCGTGCAGTTGGAGCCGGGCTTCTTCCGCGTGCTGGTGGCGCCCGACAAGCTGATCTTCTCGCTCGGCGAGACCCAGTCGAATCTCTGGCTATCGGAACCCTGAGACGGATTCCCGCGAAATCCCGCATTACCCATACGGAGTTCGTTTGAGCACCAAACTCGGGGGTTCGTCCTACATGAAACACTTCTTAACGGCAGGTTGGCTTTTGTCAAGTTTGTTGATTGCATTTGGGGCCGGCGCATCGGCCCAAAGTGGGGACGTCGTCATCAGTACCAGCACCAACTGGACGAATACCAACGTCCAAATCACCAGCCTGACCGTCAACAGTGGAGCGACTTTGACCGTTGCAGCCGGGGCAACGGTCACGGTGTCCGGCGCGGTCACAGTCGCTGGCAATTCCAAAATCGTTTTGCAAAGCGCGAATAACACTGCGCAGGTGAGCGGAAGCTGGCAGGGGGCGGGTGTGACGATCCGCGCGGCGTCGGTCGAGGTCGATGCAGGCAGCAGCATTAACGCGGACGGCCAGGGCTACGCGGCGAGCGCCGGTCCTGGCGGCGCCGCCAACAACACTTCGGGTGGCGGCTCCTATGCTGGCGTGGGCGGGCTATCGACCGGTCCAACCTACGGTTCGCCGGCGACGCCGACCGACCTCGGCTCCGGCGGCGCCGGAAGCGGTAATCCCGGAGCCGGCGGCGGGGCCGTGATCCTGGCTGTGTCAGGCACACTGACCAACAACGGCATCATCTCCGCCAATGGCGCCGCAGGCATTAACGCCAATGCGGCCGGCGGCGGAGCGGGCGGTTCAGTATATGTCACCGCTGGCGCATTGAACGGCTCGGGCAGCTTCACGGCGAATGGAGGCGCCGGGGGAGGAGAGGCCGGCAGCGGCGGTGGGGGACGAGTAGCGGTCTACTACAACGCCACCGGCAGCGGCTTCACCGGGTTCGCAGCTTCGACGGCGGCCGGCGCAAGCGGGAAGGGCACGCCCGGCTCCAACGGCACTGTGGCTTTCTTCGATACCTCCACGGCAAACCCAAGTTTGATTGTCTACCAGGGTTTTACTGTTCCCGCCAGCACAACCATAACCTACAACAACATCAACGTGCAATCGGGCGCGACCCTCACCATCGGAGGCGGCTCGCAGATCACCGTCGCCAACACGTTGACGGTGGGCGGAACGCTGATTCTGCAATCGATGAACAACACCGCGCAAGTAACCGGCGCCTGGCAGGGCACCGGGGTGACGATTCAAGCGGCGACGGTACAGGTGACCGGCTCGATGAACGCGGATGGACAGGGTTATATAGCGAACGCCGGCCCCGGTGGCGCTCCAACCAAGAGCAGCGACGGCGGGTCGTATGGCGGGCTGGGCGGAGAGGACCCATTTGACAACACCGTTGCAAATCCCACGTATGGTTCGCCAACCGCTCCCACCGACCTTGGCTCCGGCGGCGGCAACTTTGCGGAGGGCGGCGGCGGAGTCGTCGGCTCAGGCGGCGGCGCAGTGAGCCTGTCAGTCACCGGCACCTTCACCAACAATGGAACTATCTCCGCAGATGGCGGCGCAGGAGGCGGCCATGGGTCGGCCGGCAGCGGCGGATCGCTGTACATCACCACCGGTACGCTGGCAGGTACGGGAACGATCTCGGCCAACGGTGGAGCCGGAGGCCAGGGCGGCGGCGGGGGCGGGCGAATCGCCTTGCTTTACACCACCAACAACGGGTTTAACCTGGCGAACATCACGGCTAATGGCGGCCTGGCATCCGGCGAACCGGCAGGCAATCCGGCCGACGGCGCGAATGGGACGGTGTATCTTCTGAGCGCATCCGGAAACTTGACCGTCTCCGATAACCTGGCCTCGCCCGCGAATTCGAACCTAACCTACAGCAGCGTCACCATCAACAATCAGGGGACATTTACGCTGGGCTCGGGCACTACGCTGGCAGCGAATAGTGTTACCGTCTCGGGCGGCGGCACGTTCACCGTGGGCGGCGGGTCCTACGTCAACATCTCGGGAGCCCTCACCGTTACCGGCAACTCGAACGTGGTCCTCGGGAGCATCAACAATACGCCACAACCGGGCGGCAACTGGAGTGGTTCGGGCGTAACGATCACGGCGGCATCGGTCGAGATAGACGGCGGCAGCAGTATCAATGCGGATGGACAGGGTTACGTGGCCGGAGCCGGTCCCGGGGGTGCTCCCAATACCACGGCGGCCGGCGGTTCATACGGCGGACTGGGAGGAACGGATCCGTTCCACACTTCGATCCCGCCAAACCCAACCTACGGCTCGGCGACGGCGCCTCTCGCGCTTGGGTCGGGCGGCGGCAGCGGTACCACCGGCAACGGCGGCGTAGGCGGCTCCGGCGGCGGCGCCATCGAACTTCTGGTTTCGGGGAGCCTCACCAACAATGGCAGGATCTCCTCCAATGCCGGCGTGGGCAACGGCCACGGCGGTGGCGGCGCGGGCGGATCGGTCTACATCGTCGCCAACAGTTTGACGGGCGCGGGCAGCATCGCGGCCAATGGCGGCGGCGGCGGCGAGGCCAACGGAGGCGGCGGGCGAGTTGCGGTTTACTACGTCGTCAACAATGGCTTCAGCCAGGCTTCCATCACCGCGGCGGCCGGCACGGGAAGCGGCGCCACCGGATCGCCGGGCACCACCATGTTTACGAGCGGACCGCAGTTGCTCTGGGTCCAGCCCACCGCGAACGTGAACGTTCTATATGGCACCCAGCCGCTGCAGTGGTTTGCCAATACCGGAGCCACGATGAATGTGACGGTGTCGGGACCGCAGACGTTCCCCTTCACGCAAGGAGCCGGCACCAGCTTCGCCACCACCTGGGACACCACAACCGTCCCCGATGGCAAATACGAATTGCGCCTGGTTCTTTTCGACGCCGGCGGAAACGATATCCAGGAATTGCCGCTCGATGTAGTGGTCAACAATACCGTGGTGTGGCATTCCGGCACGATTACGAGCAATCAGGAGTGGACCGCGAACCAGACGCAAGGGCTGAGCGGTGTGGTCATCGTGCCTTCCGGGGTTACGCTTACGATCGACCCGGGCACGGTGGTGAAAGCGCTGCCGGGAACGGAAATCGTGGTGGAAAGCGGCGGGATCGTCAATGCATCGGGCAACAGTTCGGCGCCGATCGTCTTTACGACTTTCGACGATTCCAGCGTGGGCGGCAACACAGACTTCAATTCCGGCGCGAGCCTGCCGATGCCCGGGGAGTGGAACGGCATATCGGTCCAGGGCGGCGGGCAGCTTAACGTCAGCAACAATACTTCGTTCCGCTATGTCGGCAGCTCGCTGAGCGGCAACCTGTCCACTCAGACCTTGTTGGGAACTTACGTGTATACCCTGACCGGCGCGGTAGTGGTGCCCAACGGTGCAATCCTGACCATCCAGCCGGGCACGATCCTCAAGTTCAACCCCGGCGCGAGCATAACCGTGCAGCCCGGAGGCGCCCTGATGGCCGTAGGGACGGCGGCGCAGCCGATCTACTTCACCTCTATCAAGGACGACTCCATTGGAGGCGACACCAACGGCGACGGCAACGCCACTTCGCCAGCGCCCGGCGACTGGGCATCGGTGGTCATCAACAACGCGGAGGCAACCTTCACCCACGTGCAGATGTTCTACGGCAGCGGTCCGGCAACCGGGAGTGCGGACAACATCGGCATGATCGAGACCACCACCGGCGCGACGGTGACGATTTCCGACTGCGTTCTGGCGCAGACTTTCGGGAACGGGCTTTGGACCGGCATGACGGCGGGCGGCGATACCGTGACGGTTACGAATTCCGTTTTCTGGGGAATCGAGGATCGCGCCATCAACGCATTTACCGGATCGACCGTGCACGTGGTTAACAGCACCTTCGACGCCAATGCCAGCGGTATTCTGTCGCACGGCGGCGTGGTGGATGTCGCCAACACCATCGTCAGCAACACCAAGACGAACGCCTGGGGTGGGCTCGCGATCTGCTGCGGCGGTTCGTTCTCCTCCGTCAAATACACCGACGTCTTCACCACCGTCGCCGGCGTGCCGAATTACGGCGGCATGGCCGATCCCACCGGTACCAACGGCAATATCTCCGCCAACCCGGTCTATGTGAATGAATCCCAGGGCAACTTCCAACTGAATTACGGCTCGCCCGCGATCGATGCCGCCAACGGCACAGTACCTAACTACCCGGTGACCGACGCGATGGGCAACCAGCGCTATAACGATCCGCAAGTCACGAACAAGACCGGAGTACCGGACGCCAACGGCAACTACCCCGACATGGGCGCGTTCGAGTTCGTCGCCACCGCCCCTTCCAACATCAACCTCACCGTTCCGACGGTGAACGGTCCTTCCAATGCCGCGGCTGGAAGTTCGGTGACCGTCAGTTGGACCGTCACCAACATCGGAAGCGGCGTAGCCTACGGTCCTTGGCACGATGCCGTTTACCTGGTGACGGACCCGGATTCCAACCCGGTTCCGGTGTTTGCCGGCCAATTCCTCGAAGGCACCGGCGTGGTTCTCGGCCCCGGCGCATCGTATAACGCTTCGGCGGTGGTGCGGGTTCCCGGCGTGGCGGCGGGCAATCATCGCTGGGAAGTACAAACCAACGTGCTGGGCGAAATCTTCGTGGGACAGAACGCGGCCGACAATACAGGAATCTCTCTCGATTCGGTAGCGATCTCCGTTCCCGCGCTGACCGTGAACAGCCCCGCTGTGAGCAATTCCTTCGCGGGCACGGGACAATCCTGGTGGTACAGTCTGCAGCCCGGCGCCGGCCAAAACGTCACAGTCAACCTCAGCTTGAGCGGCGGAGCCGGCGCAGGAGCGGTGCAGTTATTTGTCGGCCAGGGCTATGTACCCACCCCCCAGAATTTCGATTTGCAGCAGACCCAATTCAATTCGTCCAACGCGAGCGTGACGCTGTCCAATACTTCGAGCCAGGTTTACTATTTAACCGCCTACGCTCAGACGTTGGCCGCGAGTCCGGGGGCTTTCAGCATCAGCGCGAGCGCAGTGGGCTTCTCGCTAACGGCGGTGACACCCAACGCCGTCATCAACAGCGGATCTTCGACCGTCACTTTCGTCGGCGGCGGGTTCACCAGCAGCGCCATCTATTCGCTGGTTGGACCGGGCAGCGCTACCTTTTCGCCCAGCGCCATCTTTCTTTCCGATTCGGGCCACGCGGAACTAACCTTCGGGTTCACTGGGGCGACCCCGGGCAACTATACCGCCATGGTTTCGCTGAACGGGAACACGGTGACGCTCAGCAACGCGCTCTTGATCAACAACGCGCCCACCACCCCGCCAGGAAACCCGGTCCAGGTCACGCTGGACGAACCACCGGGATTCCGGGGCGGTTTCCCGTCCCAGGTCACGCTGAATTACAAGAACGTGAGCGGATCGGATGTGCCCGCGCCATTCATCCGGATTTCACCGACCGGCGCCACCCTATCGGAGACTGCACCGACTTGCTCGAGTTGCGGCTCCAACTTCCCCCTGCAATTCCAGAACAGCTTCAGTTCCGGCGGCGTCCTGGGCATCAGCCACGAAGGACCGGCGGGCGTGCTCCCGGCGGGTGCGAGTGGCAGCATCACCTTCCTGGCGACCCCGCTTCCGAACGCCCGCAACGTCAGCTTCGGATTGTACGTGGGCAGCGTGTTAGGCCCGAATCAAGTCGACGCCTACCTCGGCAATGGTTCCGGGCTGCTACTGGGAACGGAAATCACGGAGCCTTTCGGGTCGCAGGTAGCCGTAGGCACATTCTCCGGGCCGTCGTATGCTTCTCTGAATCCGGGGCAGGATGGGTTCTGCGCCGCTTACCAGCCGCCGAACGCCAACACCGCCGGATTCTCGCGCACCTGCATGCAGCTTCTGGTGAACTCCGGCTATCAGTACCTTGCCAGCGCCACCACCTCACTCCCCTATGTAGGGGCCTATCTGGTGGGAGAATCGTTCTACCAGTTGCTGGCCGCGGATGCCACCGCGCTCAGCCAGATGGGGATCTATGATTACGACGTCGGCGACCTCTTGAATTTCGAATTGCAGAAGGACGGGTACGCGCAGTTCAATAAGCGATACCACCAAGGCGCCTTCGGATTTGGCAAAAGCCATGCCTTCGACATCACCGGCGCCGTGAGCGCCGGGGTTTACACCATCCTTTACCCGGACGGCAGCGCACGGGTCTTCAATACGCCCAGCCCCTCGGCGGCGAACCAATATATGGGCGCCATTGGGGATTACGGAACCCTTTCCATCGAAGGCGACAACAGTTGGCTCGTGACCGAACAGAACGGGATGCTGTATCACCTGATTGTCGATCCGCAGCCTAGCAACAACAATCACCATCTGCTCGAATACATCCAGGATCTCAAGGGCAATCGAATTACGATGGCCTATACCGGCGACCAGGTGAGTTCCGCGACGGATAGTTCGGGGAATACGATCAGCTTCATATACGATGGCTCCGGCCACATCATCCAATCCACCGATTCGGTCGGCAGGATCACCACCTACAACTACGTCTACCTGCACGACGCCATCAACTCGACGTTCCTCACCGGCATCACCAACTCGAAAGGCACCACGACCTTCACATGGAACATAGGCGGTTCACATGGAGTCGGCTATTGGGCGGAGTCCTGTGTCCTGACGGATTGCGAACCGGCGATCGGAGTGACTACCATTACTTACCCGGACGGGACCCATACCTACTTCAGCTACGACTCCCTCGGCCGGCTGTCGAGCCGGTACCGCGACGGGACGGCCGGGAAGGTGGTCTACTCGTATTCGCCCACTAATGGCGCCGTCACCACAACAGACGCTGCGGGCAACTCCACCACCATGGCCTTCAACGCATATGGCGCGGTAACGCAATATACCGACGCCCTGGCCAACATGACGCAATACTCCTACGATTCGGAGAACAAGCTGACCCATATCCTGGGACCTACGGGCGCATCAGCCTCGCTCGGTTATGACTCGAATTCGAACGTCAGCTCGACTCGCAACGCCCAAGGAAACCAACAGAGTCTGTCGAGTGGGTCGAACGGGACGCTCCAATCGGTGACGGATGGCAACGGCAACGCGACGACTTACACATACTACATGGGTTATAACCTGAAGCAAATAACCTATCCGGACGGCACCTCGAAAAGCGCCACCTATAACACACACAATGAGGTTCTGACGGTAACGAACCGCCGTGGTCACACAACCAGCTTTACCTATAATTCGAATAACCTGCTCGCCTCCAAAACGTCTGCCAATGGATCGCAGCTCACTTACAACTACGACGACCATCGGAATCTGCAGTCCGTAGCTACGTCGGCCGGAACCACCAGTTACACCTACGATTCCGCCGATCGGCTCACGGGAGTCTCCTACCCGAACGGCAAATCCATTCAGTACACGTACAATGCAGGCGGGCAGCGCACCAGCATGAGCGATTCCAGCGGCTTCACGGTGAACTACGCTTATGATTCTTCCGGAAGGCCTTCCCAACTCACCAATGGCGGCGGCGCGCCCATCGTTTCCTATAGCTATGACGCGACCGGCCGCCTGTCGCAAAAGACGCTCGGCAACGGAACCTACGCCACTTTCGCCTACGACCCCAATGGAAATCTCCTGCACCTGATCAATTACGCGGGGAGCGGAGCCATCCTCAGTGAGTACGACTATACCTACGACGCCCAGGGCACGCGCATCAGCATGAACTCGCCCGCCGGAAACTGGACTTACACCTACGATTCCGCCGGGCAGATCACCTCCGTGAATATGCCCAGCGGCAGCATTCAGTACACCTACGATGCCGCGGGCAACCGCATTAGCAGCACGGGCACGTCGGCCACGAGCTACCTGGTAAACAACCTGAACCAGTACACGCAGGCCGGCGCCACTTCTTATATCTACGATGCCGACGGCAACCTGATTTCCGGCGGCGGCTGGACCTACACTTATGACGACGATAACCGCTTGACCGGCGCGACCAGTTCCACCGACACCTACTCGTACCAATACGACGGTTTGGGCAACCGCATATCGTCCACGCACAATGGCGCCACGACCCAATACCTCATCGACCCATCGGGGGTTGGGAACGTGGAGGCGGAATTCGATGGCTCGGGAAACCTGATGGGCCACTACACTTATGGCCTGGGCCTGGTCAGCCAAGTCCCATCCGGCGGATCGGCGACATATTATGCTTTCGACGGCGCCGGCAACACTGCGCAGACGACCAATTCCAGCGGCACCGCGACCAGTAGTTGCAACTATCTGCCTTTCGGCGAAAAGATGTCGTGTTCGAGTAGCACCACGTCGAACCAATTTACTTATGCCGGGCAGTTCGGTGCGGCGGACGACGGCAGCGGTCAGTACAACATGGGCCAGCGATCGTACAGTTCTACGCTGGGGCGGTATATGCAGCCAAGCCAAACGGCAACCGGCGGCGGAAACGCCAACTCGTATGGTTATTCGAATAATTCTCCAGGGAGCCATTCCGGCACGACTCCCTACGGCGGCGGTGGTCAAGCGGCGGCCGACGCGACGAGTTCCGCTCAGCAGGACGGAGATGGCAACGATACGACCGCCGGATCGACGCCCAGCACGATCGGAGTCCAGGTTCAGGTCTTCGACGATACCGACCTCGATATGCCCTCGCTGGCGGACGTCGCCCAAGCGATCGCAGGCGCTTTGAATGGCCCTCCTGCCCAAACCGGCGGCAACTCCGCTGGAGGATTTGGGGGGGCCCTCGGTGGCATCGGTCCGGATATCGGCGCCGCGGTCAACGGCAACGCCGGCGGCGCCCTGGGCGATGCCATGAGTCAGATCGGCCAAGCTATTAACGGGCAACAGCCCGGTCAAGATCAGAATAATAGCGATGACGACGATGAAGGCATCTGGGGTAATCCGCCGGGGCAGAACAATCTCAGTCTTAATGGCCCGCAAGGCCCGCTGGGTCCGCAGGGCCCGCAGGGTCCGCAAGGTCCAAACGGACCGAACAACCCTAATCACATTTTTAATCCGCGGTGCGGCGGCTGCGACGACCCGCCTAACGACCCTCCCAACCCGCCGTCCACTCCGGTTCTGTATTCAATCGACCCCAACGGCAAGCTTTCGACGGGATTTGGAACGCAGGGCTATATTCCGCCCAACACCGCCATTCCGTACACCATTTTCTTCGAGAATCAATCGACCGCCAGCGCACCCGCGGTGAAGGTGGTGGTCACAGACTCTCTGTCGTCCAGCGTGGACTGGTCTACCCTCCGGCTCAATCAGATCCAGTTCAATAACGTTACCATCAACGTGCCAACCGGCCTGCAAAGCTATTCGACACAAGTCAACGTTTCCACCGACCCGAATCCGGTCAACGTCACCGCTTCGTTCAACCCGAGCACCGGCGTTCTGACGTGGACCATGCAGTCGGTCAATCCTGCGACCGGCGGCCTGCCCGCCAATCCGCTCGCCGGTTTCCTGCCTCCGAATAACGCCAGTAATCAGGGCACGGGTCTGGTGACCTTCACGGTCACCCCGAAGGCGTCGGCCGGCAATGCCACAGTGATCGCCAACCAGGCGAGCATCGTGTTCGACGTCAACGCCCCAATTGCCACGAATTCCGTGACCAATACCATCGACAGCACGGTACCTACGAGCGTGGTGAACGCGCTTCCGGCCCCTACGCCGACGACTTCTTTCTCGGTCGGCTGGACGGGCAGCGATGCGGGCGGTTCGGGCATCGCCGGATACAACATCTTCGTCGCCATCGACGGCGGCGCCTACTCTACGTGGCTCGCCAATACTCCACAGACGTCGGCGACATTCATCGCGGTGGCCGGCCACTCCTACTCGTTCTACAGCCAGGCGATCAGCAACGTCGGCGCTGTCCAGACCACTCCCGGGCCCGTGCAGACAATCGTGGTGACGCAATCCGGGACCCCCACCCTGTGCTCCCTAACCGGGGATGGGACGGTGAGCGTGACGGACGTCCAGGTAGTGGTTAACCAGGCTCTCGGCGCGGTGGTGGGTACCGCCGACGCAAACGGCGATGGCGTGGTCAACGTGACCGACGTGCAGATCGTCTTGAACGCCGCGATGAAACTGGGCTGCGCGGCCAAATGAGGGGCTGTTAAACCAGTGAATGCAAGCCGCATGCTGGATTTATCCATAACTGGAGCCGGAAGCCCGATCGCTCGACCGCTCGACCGCCGCCTCCGAGGAGGAACTGGAAGCGGTCCGCGTGGACGCCCTGGGGCACAAAGGGCCGCTGGCGCAGGCCGGCAAGGAGATGGGCAAGCTCCCGCGGGCCGAGCGCCCCGCCTTCGGACGCGGACGTAAGCCTCCAAAGGCCAGTAGCAACAGTCCCTCATCATTTCACTTCGATCCGGCGGTTCGCCTGGATGGCAACCCGCCGTGGCGGCCGACCGGTCAATCGCAGCGTGACGTTCTGCGGCTGTTCGCTGATTCCGACCAGCTCCCGCGGCGCCCCCGTTTTGTCCGTCACGAGCCGGGCCGCGCCGCCTTCCATCCGTGCGATTGCCTTGTCGGCAAGCCGCAACTCCGCGCCTTGTCGATCGTAAATCATCTCCGCGGTGGGGCCTTTGTCGGTACGAGTTTGGAATCGCGCCGATTCCGCCGCCGGGTGGCCCGGCCGCACATTCCAGTGCAGTGTTCCGGATTCCTCGCGTACGCCCGCCAGCCGCCAGGTGTAATCCAGCATCACCAATGCCGCGGGCGAATAATTCGGCATATCTTCCCTGGTAAATGCGCCATTCAGCGGATCCATTTGTTGCCGGAACGTCATGTCGTTCTCGAGCGCGTTGCACCAACGGTCCATCATAAACGTGAATTCCGCGGCGCGCCCGTAGTAGTCGAACCAGCGCCCCGCGCGCAGCGCGGTGAGAGCCTGCGCTGCCCCGCCCCAGGAATTGCGCGGAATCGGGCGAACGAAAAGCGAATCGTCGAGCGCGACGGAAGGCAGCGGGTAGGGCGCCCAGAAAGCTTTCGGATTGTGGATCTGGCGCGTCCAGAGATCGTCGAAGAGGGCCTGGTCGGGAACGTGCTCGCCGCACATGCGGCTGAGGATGTCGCAGCGGATTTTCACGAAATGATTCTCCGCGTCAAGGTCGTAGAAAGCCGCGTCCTCGGGCACATACAGGCGGGCCAGGATCGAATTGCGGATTCTGGCGGCGCTCTCCTTCCACGTGTCGGCCTCCGCTGTCTTTCCTCTGGCGGCCGCCATCGAAGCCAATGCTATTCGGCCGCCATAGACCGTGGCGGAAAGATCGGGGCAGAGCCGTGGCAGAGTGGGAATGGGCGGGAAGCGCTTGGCTTCCTTTCCGGGACATTGCGGCGGAATGCCCGCCCATCGCGGGCTGTTATCGTGTCCGGTATCGTAGGTGCAAAAGCCTTCCACCAGGCCGGTTTTCCGCGTATTGCGGTTGGCCATCAGCCAATCGTCCCAGGCGGAGCAGGCGCGATACGCGGTATCGAGCAGTTCGTCGTCTCCGATCGCCTGCGCCAGTTCCCACGCTGTGGCGGCAATCGGCACCACCATTTGAATCTGCCCGAAACCGGTCTCCGACATCTTGTTGTTCGCCGGAAACTGGCCATCCGGCCGCTGTAGGTCGAAAAAGGTGAAGTGGCTGTTGCGGGCCACATCGCGGCGGAATCTGCGATAGACCAGGGCTTCGTGCGGTCCGCACTCCATCCAGATGCCGGCGTAACTGGCGCCTTCAATTAGTACCGGCCTGTCGTAGCGCGGCAGCACCCGAACGTTGGCGGCGAGGATCTCCAAAGCGCGGTCGTAAGTGGCTTGCCAGCGTGTATTGGCGCTCCGGAATAGCGGTGCGTTTTCGGTATCCGGCGATGCCAGGACGCGCCACGCCTCAATGCCGGCCAGGGCCGCCGCGCCCTGCTTCAGGAACACCCGGCGGTTCGTCTTCACAATGTCAAACGCCAATCTTCAGTCTAGCCCGTCATACCAATCCAATAAATGCTGAAGAAATTTGACGGGGCGCCGATATGACGTATGGCGACGGTCCGTCATGAGCAATGCAGCCCTGACTCGTGTGTTTGAAATCCTGGCGATGATTTTCGCGTTGCTCACCGCAGTGCGTATGTTCCGTTGCGGTTTGCATCGCCGGTACCCGTGTCTGTTCGCGTACCTGGTGTTTCTGGTGGCCTACAATATCGGGCCGGTCACCATGAACCTCGCTTCGAGGGCCTATTTCTGGGTCTGGGTAATCAGCGAACCGGTCCTATGGACGTTCGAAATCCTGGTTGTTCGCGAGCTCTGCGGTCTGATGCTCGAGAGGTACAAGGGATTGTCCACCCTCGGCCGCTGGGCAATATATGGCGCGGTGGTTCTTTCCAGCGCCGTCTCGGTGGCCAGCCTGATTCCGCGAATGCCGAACGCCCTCACCCGCCGGTCCGCTCTGCTCACTTACCTTTACGGCTGTGACCGCGGCATCAATTTGGCGCTAGGTATCTTTCTCCTGCTGATGCTTCTCTTCGTAAGACGTTATCCGGTGCCTTTGAATCGGAATGTAGTGCTGAATACGGCTTTGTTCACGGCGCAGTTCTTCAGCACGACTTTGGCGGTCTTGTTGCGCACCGTGTTCGATCTGCGGCTAGGGCATACGCTGGATGTGGGTCTCTGCGTCCTGGACCTCGCGTCGCTGATCATCTGGTGCTTCGTGCTGACTCCGGCGGGAGAACAACAACACGTGGAACTGATGCACTTTCGGCCCGGCACTGAATCGCGCATCCTGGAACGGCTGGATCAGATCAACCGATTAATGCTTCGGGTCGCGGAACTCGCCTGAAGAGAGCATGGGCCTGCATCAGCCGCCGAGAGACGCCCTTACCCCGTTCTCCCATTCGTCAAGCATCCGCTGTCCGATTTCGCCGAACTCCGGGTGCTCCTTCATATAGGCGTGGACTGCTTTCGCGGTCTCCTGAATCGCTTCGGCGATGCGCTCCAGAACCCGGCGGATCTTCGCCGGCGTGCTGTTGGCCCGCGTTTCTCCGAGTTTCCTGAGTTCCCTGGCCGTCGGCCATCGCGTCGAGCCATTGAGCGTCAGCGCCATGCTGTCCTTGGCAAGGTACACCGACGTGGTGACGAGATCGTAGACCGGAGCGAGCCGTGCTTCGCCCTCGACGTCGTCATAAACGATGCCGAAATTCTTGAGGTGCGCATCGCCGTTGCGGAGCGCGCAATTCAGTGCGATTAGCGTGAAGAGCTTTTCCTGGTCTTCTGTGACATGCGTCGAGTTCGCGAACTGCGTGAACCGCTTCATCACCGACGACTCGTAGCTGCCGCGATATTTCTCTTCGGTCCGGCGCGCGTTGAGCACGCAAAAATCCTCGAAGCCGCGGTAGGTGCCGTCCATGCGCAAATCGAAGCGGTCGATGACCAGCGCCGTGCCGTCTTCGGCAAGACGGAAAGGCGGCACGGCGAGTCCGCATTTCCGCGCCGCGGTAAGGCAGAAATGCTCGTTCGCGGCGAGCTGGGGGTATTCGTTGGGCTCCCAAAGCTTCACGATGTGCGTTGCGCCCCGGAAGCTCTGCGAAACCCGCGCGCCGTTTCCTTCCGTTTCGGCGAACGCGTTCTCGTCGCGCACCAGGATCTTGGGCTGCACCCCGCTGATGCCGGAAAACGACGCGAATTTCTCCAGCAGGTAGCGATAGAGGTCGCCGCCCCGCCGCCGTTCCAGAATCTCATCCACCGACTGGAACGGCACGTCCTCGTTGAGCTGCTCCTTGTCCCCGGTAAACCGGATGCGGCCGACTTGCGAGCGGCCCACCACCGCAAGCAGGTCGAATTCGTCAAAACTTCCGGTCGCCTTCGCGAAGGCCAGCCGCAGGCGTTCCCGCAGGAAGCCTTCGGGCAGGTTCATCTCGAAAATGGGAGGCAGACCGAAGGGCACGCTCCAGGACGCGAGACGCACGGGCATAGTGACGGAGACCGCGCGCGCGGCGGGCGCCTCGGACAGGTAGACAAACGTGCTGCCGCGCTCGCCGTGACGGTCGAGCCGCCCCGTTTCAGCGCCGTCGGTCCAGACCTTGATCATCGCGATCCTCTTGTATCAATTCGTCGAGAGTGGGGCGGTGGGAGCTTGCCGTTTCGAGCGAGAGTTCCAGCCCGAGCGCGGCCAGGAGCCGCGAAACTTTGGAGAATCCCAGCTCCCCGGCGCGCCCGTTTTCGAGCGCGTCAAGGGTGGCGCGGCTGATTCCCGCTTTGCGCGAGAGTTCCGCCTGGCTCAGTTTGAGGCTCTTCCGCCGCTCGACGATCTGTGCGCCTATGGCGTTCAAATCCAGCATTTATGCCTAGTATATTAGGCACTTTCATAATTTTCAAGGCATTTGCCTAATATATTAGGCATTCCTGACACCATAGCCGTCCCAGCAGTCCGTTCTGCTACAGTTGTTCCATGCCGGCCATCCAGGTCGAAAATATCACCAAAACCTTCGGCGACACCGCCGCGGTCGATCATGTGTCGCTCACCGTCCCGGAGGGCGCGGTATACGGTTTCATCGGCCCCAACGGATCGGGCAAAACCACGACCATGCGGATGATCGTCAACATCATCTACCCCGACAGCGGCAGGATTCGCGTGTTCGGCGAGGAATCACGCGCCGCACGGCCGGGACTCGTCGGTTATCTTCCCGAGGAACGCGGCTTGTACCGGCGGATGAAGGTGCTGCCGCTACTCGAATTCCACGGGGAGCTTCGCGGCGGCCGGAAGGTCACCGCCGAAGTGAAAAAGTGGCTGGAACGTCTCGATCTCGGGCATTGCGCCGAATTGCGCCTCGACGCTCTGAGCAAGGGCATGAGCCAGAAGGTGCAGTTCATCGCCGCGGTAGTGCCGGAACCGAAACTGCTGATCCTCGACGAGCCGTTCACGGGGCTCGACCCGGTGAGCGCCGACACCATCCGCGCCGCCATTCTCGAACTGCGCCGCCGCGGCGCCACGGTCATTCTGAGCACGCACGATATGGGCGTGGCGGAAAGCATGTGCGATTCCATCTTCATGATTTTCCGCGGCAGGAAAGTGCTCGACGGGCCGCTCGAAGCCATCCAGTCCGAATACGGCAACGACACCATTCGCGTAACCGCCGAAGGCGGCGCGGAGGCCATGCAGGGTCTGCCCAACGTCGAAAAAGTGCGCGATCTGGGGCACGTTCAGGAGCTGCGGATGGCGCTGGGGTGCGATCCGCAGGAGGTCTTGCGGACACTGATCGGCCGGACGCGGGTGACCAGTTTTTCCATCACCCGCCCTTCGCTGCACGACATCTTCGTGCGCATCGCCGGGCCGGAAGTGGCGGAGGTGCAGCATGCGTAGAATCCTCCTGATGGCCAGGCGCGACTACATAGCCGCCATCCGGTCCAAGCCGTTTTTGTTCGGCCTGATTGTGGCGCCGATTCTGTTTGGCAGCGGCTTCATCGGGCTTGCCATCATGAAGGCGAAGCCGGACATCGCGGAGCGGCGAATCGCGATTGTCGACCGCACGGGCGTTACCGCGCAATGGGTCATCGAGGCCGCCGCGGAGAAGAACCACGACGACCTGTTCGACAAGGTGACCGGCCGCCAGATTGAGCCGCGCTACACCTTCGAAACCGTCCCGCCGGACGATGCCGACCCGTTGGCCCAAAGACTGGCGCTCTCCGAGCGCGTGCGCCGGCACGATCTCTATGCGTTTCTCGAGATCGGACGCGACGCGCTCTACCCCGCCAAGGTCAAGGACTCGGAAAAGCTTCCGGAAGCGAGCCGGATCAGGTATTACTCCAACGGGAGCGGCATCGACAACGCGCGGAACTGGATCGGCGGCTCGGTGAATGACGGACTGCGCCGCGCGCGCATGATGCAGTTGGGCGTCGAACCCAGCCGCTTCTCCAGCGTGCTGGCGACATCGGATTTACAGAGTATGGGCCTGGTGGAACGCAACCTGAAAACCGGCGCCATCGAGAAGGCACAGAAGCGCGACGAAATCGCTGCCTTTTCCGTTCCCCTGGTGCTGATGATGATCCTGGCGATGATTGTCCTCATGTCCGCCGGACCGATGTTGGGTGCGGTGGCCGACGACAAGCAGCAGCGCGTTTTCGAGATGCTGCTGGGTTCGGCAACGCCTTTCGAGCTGATGATGGGCAAGGTGCTCGGAGCGATCGCGCTCACCATCACGAGTTCGGTCTTTTATATCGCCGGCGGCACCCTGGTGCTGCAATCGCTCGCCATGACCGGGATTGCTCCGTTTCATTTGCTGCCATGGTTTTTCGTGTACCTGGTTGCCGACGTGATGGTGATGAGTTCGCTCGGCGTGGCGGTGGGCTCGGCCTGCGCGAGTCCCAACGATGCGCAGCACCTGGCGCTAGTAGTGATCGGGCCGACGCTGGTTCCGCTGTTCCTTCTGACGCCGGTACTGCAGGCGCCCAACGGCGGGCTGGCCACCTCGCTCTCGCTGATGCCGCCATTCACGCCCATTATCATGCTGCTGCGCCAGGCCATGCCGGGCGGAGTTCCGTTCTGGCAGCCGTGGGCCGGCCTGGTGGGCGTGGTGTTGTGGACCTTCGGCGTGGCCTGGGTGGGCGCGCGCATTTTCCGCATTGGCGTGCTAATGCAGGGGAAGACGGCCAGCCTGCCGGAATTGGCGCGCTGGGCGATGAAAGGATGAACATGCCCGCCACAAATCAGCAGATCCAGCTCGCCGCGCGTCCTACGGGCTTTCCCAAGCCCACGGACTTCCGCCTCGTCGAAGGCCCCGTTCCCCAACCCGGCGACGGCCAGTTCCTCGTGGGCATCTCCTACCTTTCGGTCGATCCCTATATGCGCGGCCGCATGAACGCCGCCCGCGGCTATGCCGACCCTCAGAAGCTCGATGAAACGATGGGTGGAGGTGCGGTAGGCAAGGTGCTGGCATCGCGCCACCGCGATTTCGCAGAAGGCGAGTACGTGATGGGGATGTTCGGCTGGCAGCAATACGCATTGTCGGATGGCGCGGGTGTAATGAAAGTCGATCCTCAGGCTGCGCCAATCTCGACATCGCTGGGCGTGCTCGGGATGCCCGGGCTGACCGCATATTTCGGGCTGTTCGATGTCTGCGCGCCGCGCCCCGGCGAAACCGTGGTGGTGTCGGGAGCCGCCGGCGCGGTCGGCTCCACGGTGGGTCAGATCGCCCGCATCGCGGGCTGCCGCGTGGTGGGCATCGCCGGCAGCGACGACAAGATCCGCTGGATCACGGAGGACTTGGGATTCGACGCCGGCCTGAACTACAAAACCGAAAGCCTCGCCAGGCTCAAGGAGCTTTGTCCGAACGGCATCGACTGCTACTTCGATAATGTCGGCGGCGACACCGCCGATGCCGTGTTCCCGCTGATGAACCCGCATGGGCGTGTCGCGGTTTGCGGCCAGATCTCGCTGTACAACCTCGAGAAGATGGGGTCAGGGCCGCGCCTTCTGCTTTTGATGGTGCTGATCCGCACTCTGATGGTGAAGGGCTTCCTGGTGTTTCAATATGCGCAACGCTACCCCGAAGCGCTCGCGCAACTTACCGAATGGTATCGGGAAGGCAAGTTGAAATACCGGGAAACCGTGGCGGAGGGCATCGAGAATGCCGTCGCGGCATTCCTCGGCATGCTGCGCGGCGAAAATATCGGCAAGCAACTGGTGAAGATCTCCGACCTGTAGTGGGGCAGCCAATCTTGGCTGCGGACCGGCATTCCAGGCGGCCACACTCGCCGAATTCGGTGCGTCTTCGTGAAAAACACCGCTGTTTGAAGAGCCGCACGCCGCGAGGGAGCGGTGCTTTTGGCGTGCGGAACAGTTAATTTTGCAAGTGCCTCTTCAGGCCGCGCGGACTCGCTTTCCAGCAGGTCGAGCCGGCTGAAAGCCGGCTGCAGGATTGCCTGCCCCACGACTCTGACGTTAGCATCAGCATGCGATGATGCCCTTATGTACCAGCGTCTCTTCATGGTCACCATCCTGGCCGCCGCGCTGTTCGCGCAGAAACCCGCCTGGGAACCGGCGCCCGGGCATCAAACCATAAAGTTGTGGCCCAACGGCGCGCCGGAGGCGCCGGCGAACCCGCCTGCGGAGGCCGATATGACCACCGCCAAAGACAACATCGTCGCCGGCAAGCCGGTCATTCGCCTGGGCAACGTGTCGAGCCCCACCCTCACCGTCTACGAAGCCAGGAATGAGCATGCTGATGCGGTCGACGTCATTGCGGCGCATGCGTTCCCGCCGAACAACACTAGCGACGCCGCCGTGCTGGTGTTCCCGGGCGGAGCCTACCGCATCCTCGCCATCGACCTCGAGGGCGCCGAAGTCTGCGACTGGCTGAATTCCGCCGGTGTCACCTGCGTGCTGGTGAAATACCGCGTGCCGGACACCGGCCCCTATCCGAAATCGCCGGCGGCATTGCAGGACGCGCAGCGGGCCCTCGGAATCGTGCGCTCGCGCGCGGCGGAATGGCATATCGATCCGAAGCGCATCGGGGTACTCGGATTTTCCGCGGGCGCGCACCTTGCCGCCGCCCTCAGCACGCACTTCGATCGCCGCCTGTACGATACCGTCGACGCCGCCGATAGCGTCAGTTGCCGGCCGGACTTCGCCGTGATCGTCTACCCGGGCTACCTCGCCATCGCGGAGAAGAATTTCGAACCCAACGCCGACATCCCGGTCACGGCACAGACGCCGCCCTCATTCATCGTGCAGGCCGAGGACGATCCGGTGCACGTGGAAAATGCCGTGGTCTATTTCATGGCGCTGAAAAACGCCAAGGTCCCGGCCGAACTACACATTTATGCCGCCGGCGGACACGGGTACGGACTGCGCCGCACGGCACTGCCCGTCACTACCTGGCCCGCGAGCGTCATCACCTGGATGCACACGATCCACGTGCTGCCATAAACTCCGCCAGTTTCCGATAGGTCCGCCGCAGTTGCGGATAGATTTCGCGGTACACATCGAGGAGTTCGGCGTAGCGCGCCACGCGGCTGTTACATGGCTCCGTCTCGTGAACGATCTCGCCGCTCATGGCTTCCGCCGCCGCGCGCGGGCTGTCGAACCAGCCGGCGCCCGCAGCGGCGCACATCGCCGCGCCTAGGCTCGAAGCTTCCACGGTCCGCGAACGCCGGACCGGTTTGCCGCACGCGTCGGCGACAATCTGGCGCCACAGATCGCTCGCCGCCCCGCCTCCGATGGCGACAAACTCGCGCACTTCGATTCCGGCGTCGCGCTCGATCATCGCCGTGACCATGGCCTGTTCCAGCGCGATCCCCTCGAGCAGCGCGCGATAAATGTGCGCCGTGCGATGAGCGCCCGTGAGCCCCAGCAGGCAGCCGCGCGCATCCGGGTCCCAATACGGCGTCATCACCGCGCCCCAGTAGGGCACGGCCAGCAAGCCGCCACTGCCAATCGGCAAATCGGCCGCCTCCGATTCCAGGCGCTGCCGGACTTCACCGCCGGCGCAGTTTTGCAAAAACCAATCCACCAGAAACGTCCCACTGCGCAGGCTGGTCTCGAGGCAATATCCTTCGCCGCAACCGCTGCCCATGGTGCGCCACGCCTGCCCGATGCGGTATTCGTTCGATTGGATCCCTGCCACGACGGCCGTTCCCAGATTCAGATAAGCGCGGCCGGGATTGAGCGCATTGACGCCCAGCCCTGCCGCTTGTCCATCGCCGCCGCCCGCGATAATCGGTGTCCCAGCCGGCAACGAAGTCGCCGCCGCCGCACATTCCGTCACCTCGCCCAGCACGCTTCCGGGAGGCGCGATTTCTGGCAGTTGTTCGCACTTCACTTGTAGCGCCTGCAAGATCTCGGCCGACCACTCCTTTTTCCGCATGTCGAAAAGCCCCAGCGGATCGGCGCTGGTCGAACTGGTTCGGAAGCGCCCCGTCAATCGCCAGGTCAAATACCCATGGACATCCGCGAAAATCGCCGTGCGCCGGTATGCGTCCGGTTCGTGGCGCAGCATCCAGGCCATGCGATAGGCCACCGGCGCCATATCCACCGGTTTTCCCGAGATCTCATGGATGCGAGCGCTACCCACCAGTCCGCTCAGCCAGCTCACTTCGTCACGGCAACGCTGGTCGAGCCAGATAATCGCCGGCCGTATCGGGCTGCCGTCTTCCGCCAGCGGTACAAAGGTCTCCCGCTGCGCGGAGATTCCAAGCGCGGCGATGCGCTCGGGCGAGATTCGCGCCAGCAAATCCCGCAGAGCGGCGCACGCGGAATTCCACCAATCGCCGGGACTCTGCTCGTACCAATCCGCCGCCGGCCGCGATAGCGGAATCGCGCTGCGTCCTTCGGCGACGGGCTCGCCGACGCGCGTCCAGGCAATCGCCTTGGTCGCCGACGTCGAGCTGTCCAGCCCGATCAGCAGGTCTCTATTCACGGCGAGCCTCCTGCCGCGACGGCGCGCGTCCGTCGATGCGCCACAGGCCGGCCCCGCGCGCCGCTTCCAATGCCCGCGCGTACTCCGCGCTGCTCACGCGGCGATTGATCTCGACAAATTGAGATTCGTTCACGCGCCCCGCCGGGTAATACTGGTCCATCACGTTGACATACGTATCGCGCGAGACTTCCTCCGCCAGGAATCGCATGATCGATTCCGTTCCCGCGATCTCACCGGGCATCACCAGATGCCGCACCAGTACGCCGCGCTTCGCCAATCCGTTTTCATCGCACTGCAGCGCCCCGGTCTGCCGATGCATCTCGCGGATATTGCGGCGCGCCGCATCGGGATAGTCCTTCGCCTTCAGATACTGGAGTGAAAGCCTGCTGTCCCAGAACTTGAAATCGGGCATGTAGATGTCCACGATCCCGTCCAGCAATTGCAAGCTATCCAGCGAATCGTAAGAGGACGTATTGTAGACCAGCGGGAGCCGCAACCCCCGCTCAGCGGCGATCGCCAGCGCTTCGACGATCTGCGGCGCCACGTGTTCCGGCGTCACGAAGTTGATGTTGTGACAGCCGGCGGATTGCAGTTCCAGCATGATCTCCGCCAGCCGCTCAGGCGGCGCTTCCGAACCGCGCGCCGCCTGGCTGATATCGTAGTTCTGGCAGAAAACGCACCGCAGATTACACATGGAGAAAAAGATGGTGCCGCTGCCGAACCATCCGCGCAGGCAATCTTCTTCGCCGAAATGCGCGAAATAACTGCTCACCTGGGCATAGCGGCCGGTATGGCAGGCCGCCGTCTTATTCGCCATGCGATCCACGCCGCAATCGCGAGGGCAAACCAGGCAGTGGCGCAAGCGTTCGAGCGCCTCCGCGGCGCGCCGCCGCAGCTCGCCGGAGCGATGCAGGGCGAGATATGCCGGCTCGAATTCGCGGGCGCAAGCGAGGCCCACCATGTGCCTCACTTGCCCACCGGCACGCGCCCGCGCAAATAGTCGAAGAAGTTCTCGAGGAACACCACCTCGTGATCCTGCCCGCGCGCTTCCGGCGATTGGACCGGTGTCACCACCAGCACGCGCTTGCCGTCGCGCTCCAGGTCCCAGACGGTACCGCCAAGTTTTGGAATCCAGACCCTGGGGCTCTCCGCCAGGAAGGCATCGCCTTTCACCGTGTAGCTCACCACCATGATCTGGTCGCCTGCCCGGTAAAACAAATCAAGGCTGTTCGGCGAAAAGTGCGGCATCAGCCCGTAGGGGTTCGAGATCTGCCATTTCCCTCCTGCTCCGGACGCGGGCGGCGCAAACGGCCGGACGAACACTTCCCAGTTGCCCAGTTCATTCGAGGTGTACGCCATCAGGCGGCCGTCGGGAGAGAAAGACGCATTGTATTCCGCATAGGTGCTCTTGAGAAATTGTTCCGGCTGGCCGGCCTTCAGCCACTCTCCCGATGCATCCACCGGCGCGGTCCAGATTTGCGCTGACACCGCGTACGCCAGCCACTTGCCATCGGGCGCGAAAGAATACGGTATGAGGAGGTCCTTGCCCTCGATCAACGCTTGCGGCTGGCTGCCGCCGTCCGCGCGCGCCTGGTAGATGCCCTTGCCGGCTAACGAGAAAACCACGTACCGGCCGTTCGCACTCCATATCGGGGTACTGTACTCCGATCCGCCAAAGGTCAATCGCGTCATGGCGTCGTGTTCGAGATCGTATACGAAGATATCCATGTCTTCGTCCTGGCGCACCGCCAGCGCGATCCGCTTGCCGTCCGGCGAAATACTCGGATACTGGTATGCGGCGGGTTTCGCGCGAAGCGCTTCTCTTTTCCCGGTGGGATCCACCCACTCCAGCGTCATCAGGCCCGATCCCGCTCCTCCTGCCCCTTTACGGTAGACCAGCGTGCCATGGCCGGCCGGCGCCGTGCAGAAGTCATACTCGCCGGCGCCGAAGGCACTGTGGTAAGCCACATCGTCCAGAACCGCCCGGGCCGCGCCGCGCACCTCCAGCTTTGCCAGGTCGAACGGCGCCGCGAACATCGTGGCCCGGTCCAGGTAAACCAGATATCCCAGACCTTCCGGCGCGGGCAGATAACGCGCCGACATGCCGCCGCGCGCCACGATCTTCCGGCGGCCGTCCGCCAGCGTCAGCACCTCCACCGTGTTTTGATTCGGAGCCGATCCCCTGACCGCCGTGAACAGGATTGCCTTGCCTCCGGGCAAAACCTGGGGTTGGTCAAAATCGGTTTCTCCGAGGCCGAGCGCTGCGATCGTATCGGGTTGTCCGCCCCCGGGCGGAAATCGCAGCACGCCTTTGGTGGTGGCGAAGCTGATATAGATGTTGCCGTCCGCGGCCCAACTCGCGCCGCCGAAAGTGCCGCCATCCCCGAACGGAACAACCGTTCCGCCGTCCACCGAGACCTTCTCCAGCTTCCTACCGCCATCGAATCCAATCCACTGCCCATCGGCCGAGAAGAACGGTTTGGTCGCTCCTTCCGTTCCGGGTATGGCGATGCCTTGCGGCTGATCCAACCGCCGGATGAACAGCTTGTTCGGAGCGCCCGAGATGTACGCCAACCGCGTCCCATCGGGGGAAATGACCACGCTGCTTCCTCCGGGGCTAACGCCCTGCAGCGAAACATCCGCGCCCAAATCGACGTCGAGCCTCATCAGCGGGCGATCCACCGGCTTTTGCGCGCGCCACGGCGCCCACAGAGCAACTGCCGCGATCGCCGCCATCGCTCCCGCGGCGATCCAGGGCCATTTCCCTGACGGCGCAGCGCTCGCCGCTGCTTCCGGTTCCCGGCCCGCATTCTGCAGCGCGATGCGCGCCTCGCCGATGTCCCGCAGCCGCTGCCGGGGATCTTTGATCAGACAACGCTCGATCAGCCGGCGGACCGTTGGCGTCGTCGACCGCGGCAACCGGTCGAGCTTCGGCTCATCCTTGATCGCAGAAGCCATGATCTCGGCAGCGCTGTCTCCGGTGAACAGCGGTTCGCCGGTGAGCATTTCAAACAGCACCACGCCGAATTCCCATATGTCCGCGCGCCGGTCCACCGGCTTGCCCTTTGCCTGCTCCGGCGCCATGTATGCCGCCGTGCCAAGGATTACTCCCATCTGCGTTTCCCGCATCGTAAGCGTGGGAGAAATCGTGGGGCTGTTGGCAAGAGCGAAGGGCGCGTCGGGTTCACCGGCGAGCGCCTTGGCCAGGCCGAAGTCCAGCACTTTGACCGCGCCCTCCGGCGTGATTTTCACGTTGGCCGGTTTCAGGTCGCGATGAATGACGCCGCGTTCGTGGGCATATTCCAAAGCCTCGGCCATCTGGAGCGCGATCGGAACGGCTTCTTCGATCGGAATGGCGCCCGCGGCGATGCGATCGGCCAGCGTCGGACCTTCGATCAACGCCAGGATCAGCGCCCGGGTGCCGTTATTCTCTTCGAGTCCGTAAATGGCGCCGATATTGGGATGGTCGAGCGATGCCAGCACCCGCGCTTCGCGCTCGAACCGGGCCATGCGCTCCGCGTCGAAAGCCAGGGCGGCGGGAAGCACCTTGATCGCAACGTCGCGCTTCAGGCGCGTATCGCGAGCCTTATACACCTCGCCCATGCCGCCTGCCCCGATGGGCTGGAGGATTTCATACGGGCCGAGTTTGTCGCCGGCAGAAAGCGCCATCGGACTGTCTCACAGTTTAGCCGATCGGACCGCGCGCACTCGATTACACTGGGATTGCAAATGCAGCTCATGTTGTCAGGCGATTCTTTGGGCCGTGTTGTCGGCGCCATCGCCCATAACGGTGCGCAAGCGACCGTAACCGGATCGGATGGTTTTTCCGCTGTGGCGGATTTGCGAACGGCCGTCGAGAGCGCGGTCGCGGATGGCCTGGGAGAATGTTTCTGGCAGGAAGCCATGGTGGAATACCGCTGGCTGTTCCACCGCGAAGGGAACGTAATGCGAATCGCGATCCTTTCGAGCCTCGGAACGCTCACGGGGTGGGAGCACCTCTTCTGGGCGGAGTGCGACGTCGAAGAGTTCCAGAACGTCATGCACAAGGCCATTGAAGCGTTCGGCGTGCTCGCACCGCAGCGCTGAATTGCCCTCGGGCCAAGGGTGTCCCGCCCACCTGACGGACTTCGGAGCCACGACCGCCAGGGAGTGGTCATCTGAACGCGCAAGTTCCGGCAGCGAGGGCTGCGGCGCAGATTACTTCGCTGTGCCCGAGACTCCGGCGAACCGGTCGTACAGCCAGCAGAAAACGGCGCAGAGCAATGCCCCGCTGACGAAGCCATAAACCAGGCCGATGACGGCTCCCAGATAGGTCACGCTATAGCCCACATACAATGAATTGAGCAACACCAACGTGTGTCCCGCGCCGCGCGCCGTCTGAATCAGAGTCACCACGAAGACCAGGAATCCCCACAGAATCCCGCCTGCCAATGCGAAGGCTTTGACGTTCATATGTCACGCTCCCGTAAGGTCCGCCGACCGAATATATTGGCGGCCGCGGCAATACCATGCCGCCTCCCGATTCTAATCGGATAAAGCAGCCTTTTCAAGTTGAAATTGCCGGTCCAACGACTCGCCGCGCGCTATCTTACCGGAATCGTCACCGACCCCAGTGTCCGCAGCCCCCAATCGAACACCATCAGCCTTACTTGCTGGATATCGCGGTCGAGCACCACGTCCTGCGAGACTCCGATACCGTTTTTGACGTCGTCCCGCTGCTCCTGTGTCAGTGTGAAGTCGGTCAGTGTGAAATCCTTTTGCACAGCCTGCGCCACCCCGATGAAACCCGCTTTACCGTAAAGCGCCAATCGCAACGTGAAACTGCCTCGAAACTGCCCGCCATCCCGCTCCATCAGCAGATCCCGGGGGTCCACAACCACCTCGAAATGGACCGCGTCGCGCCCAGGTATTCGCGTCTTCCTTACCCGTAACGCAATTTCCGTGGCGTCGAACGGGCTGCGGGTCAGCCCCTCGAAGGCGCTATCGGCTAACTCGTCCGGGGCCGCAGCCACTTCATCCCCGTAATAGCGTCCGCGTGTCAGCAAACGAACCCCCTTGCGTACCGCGTCCACGCGGATTTTATGCTCCCATGAGCCGCGCTCGAGCACGGGAGAATAATACGCCACCTGGTAAGCGCCGCGCCCGTCGTTTAGAGCTTCGGTAAGTGCGGTTCGGGTATAATCGCTCGGGTACGCGCGCCCTCCGGTAATATCCGAAAACAATCGCAGCGCCTGTCTGGTCTCCTCGGAGGGATCCGCCTGCGGCCCCTCGCCTGCCTGGGCCACGGTATAGATGGCCACTTGCGATCCCGCCTGTGCGTTGGCTAGATCGACAATCGGACGCGTGAAATCGGCCCGCGCGCCATCCAGAGCGTCCGCGTACAAAGGTACCCCATGCGTGACCCAGATGAAATTCTTGCGGCCCGCCATCGGATCCATTTTTCGGAATATGCCCAGGGCCTGCCACGTGGTATAAGATCGCTGAACCGGGTCGAGGCGGTCCTGGAGCCGTAACCCTTCCGTCTGTCGCACGGCATCGTCCAACTTGGCGACCAGTTCCGCGGGGCTCGGCGGTTCCACCGGGCGCCACGCCTCCGCAGCCCCTGGGACCGGGCGCACCGGCCATAACTCGCCCCGCCCGGTCAAGAGGTACACGTAAATCCGCTGGACTGATTCGGCATGTAACAGCGCCTCGTCCACATCGTGCCAGGCCTTCGCCATCGTGCTCAGCCCCTCGTTCCAACGGTCGAGCAGGATGAGCGTCGGAGGCGGTCCCGGGCGATTCTCGAATTCATCCGGCGCCAACGCCGCGAGCGCCCGGCTGCTGCCCGCGAACCGGAAGTACGCCATCGAACGGAGCGATCCGTCCTCGCGAAGCTGGATCTCTTCGGGGCGCAAATCCGTCACCGGCGCGCCCTTCGAATCGATCGCGACGATGGTAAGTTTCACCAGCCTCCGGGAATTGGATGCATTCCCGCTAGACGCCAGTGCCGCGCAAGAAGCCAGCACGAACATCGCCAACATCCCTTGCATACGGGACCTCCGCCGCACGCCGAAACGCGCGCTGAATTGGGATTTCGACCGCCTGTAGTTTACAGTAGATCAGGCCTGAAACTCCATAGGCCTTTGGAGTCGCGAAAACCGGCTTACGTAACCGCCCCGTTCGCGCTACAGTTACCTTCATGGCGAACTGTGGACGCTGGGGATTGCCACTTCTTGCGTTTTGCGCCTTCGCGCAAAGCGGAAGCATAGACGCGCGCGCCCGGAAGGACATCGACGCCGGCAATCTGGCATGGGTGAACGGCATGAAGGCGGGTGACGCCAAGGCGATCGCCGCAACCTACGCCGCGGACGCCGTCGATTGCGCCGCCACCGGCGAATGCGCCCGGGGCCGCGCCGCCATCGAAGAGCACTTCAAAACGAGGTTCGCAACGCTCGGAAATGCCCTTTCGGCATCGGCGGCCAGCCTCGGATCGGTCCAGCAGGGCGATTTCGTCTACGAGTGGGGCCGCTCGGAAATGTCGTTCTCAGGCGGCCAGAAAACCTCCCATCGTTATCTCACGGTGTGGCAGCGTCAGGCCGCCGGCGAGTGGAAGATTTTCCGGAATATGCCGATCCCCGACGACGCTCCCCGATAGAATCGCCACAGGGACCGCAAAAGGCCGCCCGCATGCGGCCAACTCTGCGACCTCCGCCGCCTCTACTTCGGGAAGACGAGACGCCCACAAAAACGAAGTCAGCCCTTCTTCGTCACTCCGTGGCTGCGTGCCGTGTCTCCGTGGTGAATGCCTGTTTCCGTCTTTCTCAGCGTCTCCGCGGTGAACCGCTTTTGGTTGTCTCCGCTCGGCTCCGTGTCCTCCGCCACCTCCGTGTTCGCTGATTTTGCCTTGGCCCCAAAACGGACCGATGCACGAGGGCATTCACTGTTACCTCTGCCACCTCTGCGCTCTCCGGTGTTGACTTTGATTTTGTTTTCTCCGTGGCCTCCGTGCCTCCGTGGTGAACATTGTTTTCCCGTTTTTCTCAGCGTCTCTGCGTCTCTGCGGTGAACCATTGCCAGCCTCGCGCTACAATATCGCGATTATGAGACTTGCACTTGCCGCCCTCCTCCTCGCCGCCACCGCTTGCGCGCAGGAGACCCCCACTGAACGCGACGCCGCGCGCGACGTCCTCCAGAAAATGGACACGCTGGAAAAATCCCTCGCAGTGGACAAATGGGTCGCCCACTTCAGTGCCCCCGATGCCGCGCGCGATCAGGTGGCCGCACGCGCCAGGCAGCTCATGGATACCGAGCTCATCGCCATGGGAGACGACATCACCCGCCATCCCGAGATCGGCTTTCAGGAAACGCGCTCCGTCGGTATCCTCACCGACTATCTGAAGCGCCACCATTTCGAGGTCACCACCGGCGTGGCGAATCTGCCCACGGCCTTCGTCGCGCGCTTCGGCAAGGGCGCGCCGAGTCTCGGAATCATCGTCGAGTATGATGCCCTGCGCGGCACCAAGGGCGCGTTCCATGGCGATCAGCACAGCACTCAGGGCCCCATCGGAATGGCCGCGGCCATCGCGCTCGCGGAATGGATCAATCGCACGCACACTCCCGGCAGCTTGGTAGTGTTCGGCTGTCCCGGCGAAGAAATGATGCCGCCGGTGGCCAAGACCGACATGTTCAAGGCGGGCGTGTTCGACGGCACGGACGTCATCGTGCGCAGCCACTCCGTCAGCGCCACCGTGCGCCCGGCGGCGGGATTTGGCACCTGCTGTCTCAATATCGATGGCGTCAAATACACATTCTCCGGCGCGCCCGCGCACCAGATGACCCCATGGGCCGGAAGAAACGCGCTGGAAGCGGTGATCCACCTGTTCAACAATATCGATGCCGCGCGAACTACCATGCGGCCCGAAGCGCGCATCCAGGGCGTCATCACCGAGGGCGGCGCGGCGCCCAACGTGGTGCCCGATCGCACCCAGGCCGATTTCTACATCCGCTATCCCGACGCGGTGTATCTGGCGCAGGTGCGCGAGGCCGTCGACAACGCGGCGCGCGCCGCGGCGCTGGCCACCGGCACGAAAGTCAAGATCGATAACTATGGCCAGATGCGCGACGGAATTTCGGTGGCCACGCTGGCCGAGGTGGGTTTCGCGCACGCCCGCCAGTTCGGCGCCACGCACGTGGTGGAAACCCCCGCCAAGCCGCAGGGATATGACGAGACCGGCACAGTATCGAGCGCGATTCCCGGCGTGGGTTTCGAAGTCTATTCTTCATCCGCCGCCAACCACACTTACCAGATGGAGGCCGACGCCCTCACCGAGGTCGGCCATCAGGCGTTCGTGGTGGACGCGCAGGCAATGGCGGCGCTACTCTATGACTTCGCCACCAACGCCGAGTATCGCGCGGCGGTGAAACGTGAGTTTACGGGAATCCAGGCCTTGTTCGGCGAATATCAGCAGGCATTGCAGAAGGTCTACACCGTTCCGTCGGTGCCCGACCCGCGGTGAGCTTCGAGGAGATTCACATGCATCGCACGACGATCCACCATCTGGCAGTTGCGGCATCGCTTTTTGCGGCATCCGCCATGGCGCAGGAAGCGCCGGCTGTTCTCAGAATTCAGGGCGATAAGCCGGCCGCCAAGGTGAGCCCCATGCTGTACGGGCTCATGACGGAGGAAATCAACTACTCCTACGACGGCGGCCTCTACGCCGAGCTGATTCAGAACCGCACCTTCCGCGGCGATTGGAGCGGCATACTGCATTGGTACCTCGTCGAGAAGGGCAATGCCAACGCCAAAATGGCAGCCGATCGCCAGTCCGGACCGAGCGAGTCGCTGAAGACCAGCTTGCGCCTGGAAGTGACGCAAGCTGATGACCGCAATCCCGCCGGCGTGCTGAATGACGGATATTGGGGCATACCGGTCCGCCCAAACACCACCTACCACGGTTCGTTTTATGCCAAGACGGACTCCGCAACGCCGCTACCGGTGACGGTAAAGCTGGTGAACGACGACACTGGCGATGCCGACGCCACCGCCACCGTCTCCGGCGTCGGCTCTTCCTGGGCGCAATATTCCTTCACGTTGAAAACCGCCGCCGCCCTCGTCTCCACCCGCCATCATCTGGAATTGCTGGTGAGCCATCCGGGCACGCTCTGGTTGCAGTTGGTGTCTCTGTTTCCGCCCACCTACCACAATCGCGCCAACGGATTCCGTGCCGACCTGATGGAAAAGCTCGGAGCCATGCATCCCACCTTCCTGCGCTTTCCAGGCGGGAATTACCTCGAGGGTAATCACATCGCCGAACGGTTCCAGTGGAAAAAGACCATCGGGCCGCTGGTCGATCGCCCCGGCCATCCCAGCCCCTGGGGCTACTTCTCCACCGACGGCATGGGACTGCTGGAATTCCTGGAATGGTGCGAAGATCTGAAAATGCAACCGCTCCTTGCCGTGTACGCCGGGTATTCCCTGGAGCAGGAACACGTGAATCCCGGTCCCGATCTCGAGCCCTACATCAATGACGCGCTCGACGAATTGGAGTACGTCACGGGAGCGGCCGGCACGAAATGGGGAGCGGTTCGCGCCTCTAATGGACATCCTGAGCCGTTCCGCCTCCAATACGTCGAAATCGGCAACGAAGATCAGTTCGATCGCTCCGGCAGCTACGAAGGGCGCTATGCCCAGTTCTATAAGGCGATCAAAGCCAAATACCCGGACCTTCAGTTGATTGCCACCGAACCCATCAAAAGCATGCGGCCGGACGTAATCGACGACCATTATTACCGCCGCGCTAAGGAATTCTTCGAGGATGTCGGCCACTACGATAAGACCGATCGCAGCGGCCCCAAAATCTTCGTCGGCGAGTGGGCCACGCGCGAAGGGACGCCGACACCCAATTTCGGCGCGGCTCTCGGCGATGCCGCCTGGATGACGGGGATGGAACGGAACAGCGACATCGTGGTGATGGCGTCCTACGCGCCGCTGCTGGTGAACGTAAACCCCAAGGGCACGCAATGGGAGTCCGACCTCATCGGCTACGACGCGCTGCGCAGCTACGGATCTCCGAGTTACTACGCCCAGGTCATGTTCGGAAGTTATGTGGGCGACGTGACTCTCGATGCCAGGCTGGAGGCCGGTGGTCCCAAGCTGTTCTACTCGGTCACGCGGGATACGGCCAAGAGGCAGGTATACGTGAAGCTCGTCAACGCGTCCTCGTCCCCCAAGGCAGTTGAGATCGACTTAGCTGGCACCGCACTTACCGGTTATGCGAAGTTAGTAAGTTTGAGCGCCAAAGATACTCAGACTACTAATACGATCGAACAGCCCACACGGATAAACCCCGTCGAAAGCACCATTCGCGTGGAGGGCGATAAGCTTCACCACACCATGCCGGGTTACTCCATTCAGGTAATTGCCCTCAGTCTGCGTTGACGCGGCGGCGCCGCCTTTGGTCACCTAAGCCTGGGCCCCGGATCGCTCTCTCCGGCGTCTGCGTCGCGCAGAACGATCTGTCTCCCGCGCGCGCGGCTCGACCGACGATTGGAAGATGGGCGCCTGCGCATTCCATCGGCGGACCTCACGGGCGATGGGCGCGGCGAGATCGGACGCGGCGTAGCGGGTTAGCGGAACGATATTGGCGCGGGATTAATCCCGCCTTCGGTTCGCGCAAACGCCCCAACGGAAAGACGCCGCCCTCACATTGCTGGTAGCCACGAGATCGGGCCGTCGGCGTTGAGATCGCCAATCGCGAGCGCGGGCGACGTTCCGGAGAAGACCTGGCCGAATGGATAAAGCGGGTCGATCGAGACGATATCGACATTGCGGGCGAGTTTACGGTGCTGATTTCCGTCGTCGAGCGTGTAAACTACCGGAGGTCCAGCTTGTAAATCTCCTGCACGCCGGTGTCGCGCAGGAGCACCAGCGAGTCGTCCGGAGTCAGTCCGAACCAATAAGCGCCTGTAAAAGCCACGCGGAAGTCTTTCAATAGCAGCACCTCTTCCACTTTGGGATTATCGAGGCACACTCGAAAGATGTCCGGCGGATTACTCAGGTTGAAGTATACGCACTTATTGTCGTGCGACCATGCCGTGTACTGAATCATGTCTTTCTCCCGCGCCAGTTCGGCCCATCCGTTAGTCGATCGATCCCATAGCATCAGTTCGCGCGAGTCTGCCCTCTTCGCCGCGATGTACCTGCCATCGGGCGACCACTTAGGCGCCCACAGCCCATCGGAACCGGCCAGCTTCGTGGTCGAACGGGCTGCAAAGTCATAAAGCCGGATCGCAGTCGAATCCGGCGCCCAATTCTTCATCCAGGGAGCCCCGCCGAATGCCAGCAGCTTGCCATCGGGAGACCAGGCAGGAATCGCCTGGTCGGCATCGGACGGCGCCAATGGTTGCGGCGCTCCGCCGCCCGCCGCAACCAGGTAGATCTGAAAGTGCTCGTGTCCCTTCGGACTTGTGCTCTCGGTGAAGGCGATCTGGCTCCCATCCGCCGACCAGCGCGGATAGGCAGCTCCCGGGGAGCCAAACGTCAATTGCAGCCGCTCGCTGCCATCGGTCCGGCTGCGCCACAACGCGTGGTCCGGAAAAGACGTGTACGCCACCCACTGGCCGTCCCGGGAGAACGCCAGGCCGTCCGCCGAAATGCCTCGCAGATACGGCAGGTACTGTCCCGATGCCGGATCGTAGCGCACCACCTGCCCGCGCGGCACCTCTCCCACCGCGAACAGGCTTTTGCCGTCGCGGCTGAAAACTGGAGATTGAAAGCTGATGGGGCCGGCGGTCAAGGGCGACGGCTGCCGGCCGTCACGCCCGGTCCACAGGTCTCCACCCCTCCCGAACACAAAGTAGCGAGCGTCCGGACTCCACACTCCGGCCCAGGATCCCGAACCGGAAATGCGCCGCAGTCCCGACCCGTCGCTCGCGATCTCCCACGGCGCAATGCCGCTTCCATCGGCAGCCATTAAATTCAATCGAAGGTTTCTTCCGTCCAGGGACCAAACCAGCTCGTAAAGCGCCCCGTCCACCTTGGACAGTCGCCGCGGATTGCTGCCGTCGTGCCCGGCGAGGTAGATTGTCGATCCGTTTGAATACGCGAGCATGGAGCCGTCCGGCGACCATCTGCCGTGGCCGGCGATGTCTAACTTGCGCGGAGAACCCGTGGGCAGCGGCAGGATCCACAAGGGGCCGTCGCCCTCCGCTGGATGGCTGCCTTCCTCGTAGTGTGCCAGAAGTTCCGCGCCCGATCGCGAAAGGTCCATCATCCAATAGCCCGGCCAGATCGTAGCCGCCTGATGTTCGCCCGTCACGGGGACCTGCCCGATCGCGCTTCCCGAATCCGTCACCACGTTGTAATACAACCACACGCCGTCGGTCGCCAGGGGACCATACTTCGGCTGGCCGTCACGGGTAATCTGCGAATATCGAGCCACGCGCGGCGCCGGGCGATTCAGGAGTACGGCGGCCAGGAGAATCGTTGCCGTCGCGACCAGCAGGACTGCAGCCACGACCGCATGCTGGAGGGACCGCTTCGGCGCCGCGGGGACAACCACCGTGACGGGCCCCGGTCTGCTGGTTTCCAGTGGGACAAGGAACCTATAGCCCACCTTCGGCACCGTCTCCACAAACCGAGGATTCTCCGCTGTGTCGCCAAGCGCCGACCGGATACGCCGGATCGCCGTGTTGAGCGCGCCGTCGAAATCGACGAAGGTACCGGGCCAAATCCGGGCGCGAATTTCGTCCCGGGTCACGACTTCGCCCTGGCGTTCGATCAGCAGGCAGAGAATCTGAAACGGCTGGCCGCCCAGCCGGACCCGCACCCCGTGCTTGAACAGCTCGCCCGTCGAATGGTCGAGCGTGAAAACACCGAACCGCGAGACCAAACCGGAGCTGCTCGGACTGGGTGCTGCCGACACAGAAGTCCTGCCAGTCTATCACGGCCGCGGAGTCGCTGTCATGCGGAAACGCATCTGTCCTCTTCTCAATGGATTGCACAGTCATGTGAAATCCAGCAAGCGATCCATTGAACGCCACCCCGCTGGGCTGTCAGAATAGCGTCGATTTCGGGGGATGGTATGTCCGCAAGGTTGGTGCTTGGGTTGATTCTGTTCCCAGCTCTGGTGCTGGCGGCCGCTGCGAACGTCAAGGTCACGTTTACCGCCACAGTGAATGGCGCGCCGAACCAACAAGTCGTCATCACCGGAACCTACGATACCGCCGAGGTCGTAAGTGGTTCGAGCGGTGGTGTGAGCGGTTATCTTGCCGTTGTGCACAACGGCCAGATCACGATTGAAGGCGTTCCAGCGTCCTCGCCATTTCCGTTGTGCGTTACCATCGACCGTTCCGGAGCAATCACGGTCGCCATCGGGAGCATAGCCCTCTTTCCAATCCTCTCTACAGTCGCGAATGCGAATACGCAAACGGCTAACCTCCAGAGCCCCCTCGACGTGACGATAGCCGCTGGCAAAACAACTGGCTTATCCGTTCCCACCAGAGGGGGCGGCAGCGTGACTATAACCAAAGTCACATCCCAGATAACGATCGAAGTTGCAGTTGCGGGAGCTCCGGAAGTCACCAAATTGGCAACTCCCGCGGATGCTTACACAGGCGCCCCAGCGGCTAACGGCACTTTCGTAGGCTTGGTCCCCGAGGGGTACTTCTCGGCGGATAGTCACGGCTTCGCCGTTGTGAACGGCTCTCTGCCGAACACTTACGGCCTCGCTGTGGTGAGCAACACAGGCAGCATCGCGGTTGTCTCATCGAACGATATTACTAACATCACGCCCAGTGGGGCCCTCACCACGATGATCCCAAGCTTCAACCCAATCGCCGTCGCTCAGGGGCCGGGCGGAATCGTGGGGGCGAACAACATCACCGTGAACAACACCCCGGTGACCCAATTCGGCTTGTGGTCAGTCACCGAGACGGGCTCTCTAAGTCCGCCGACATCGCTGTTCACCGTTTCCCCCCAACTCCCCTACACCACCATAACACCCACTGGAAACGACAAGTTCGTATACACAGACACCGATGGAAATATCATCTATCTCTCAATCGCCAACCCGGGCGGCCCACAATCGCAAACCATCCAAACGTCCAGCCAGACCACCATCCACACCGGATTCTCAGTGACGGGCCTAGGCGTGGCGCCGTTCGGGCTTCTCGCTACCCTGGAGAACTCGATTCCCCCATATAACGCCGACGCAGGGTACTTCGCTCAGGGTCAGTTCCACTCCTTTGGGAAGCTGGTCTTCGACCCCGGAAATCCCGTTTATGTGGCCTGTGGAAACACGGTCTTCAACGACCAGGGCGGGATCGTCTACATGGCTAACCCCGACACGAACACAGTAACGACAGTGGAGAACTTTTCCTCCGAAGCCGGGATATTTCAGATTTTTACCGCCGGCCCTTACGTCATGGCCATCCTGACCGATGGCACCGTGCAGTTGATCGACCTCAACCTCTCCGTCCCCTGCTTCGACATGTATCCCATGACAGTCTCCGGGCCCGTTGGCCTGCGCCCCCGAGCCGTTTTACGGACCGCGAGCGTTGCTCCATCCGGCGCCATCGTCATGGGCCCGGATGGCGCCATGTGGTTCGCCGATCCGCCGGCTAACGCCGTCGGCCGGCTCACCGGCGGCGGCGCCGTCGATTCTTTCCCCACCGTCAGCCCTTCCAGCAGCCCCCAAGGGATCGCCATCGGCTCTGACGGCAACTACTGGATCACCGAAACCGCCGCCGACAAAATTCAGCAGACCACCACTCAGGGAGTCTCCACGGAATTCGGCGGACTCTCCGACAACAGCGCGCCGGCCAACATCATCGCCGGGCCGGATGGAGCGCTGTGGTTCAACGAATCGGCCACCGGCAAGATGGGGCGCATCACTACCGCGGGCGTGGTCACGGAATTCGCCACCAACGGGGCCAACAGCATCGCCGCCGGCCCCGATGGCGCCGTCTGGTACACCGAAACGGGCGTTGCCAAGATCGGCCGGATCGACACCTCCGGCGCCATCAGCGAGTGCGCGCTCCCCAATGTAGCCACGCAAATTGCGGCCGGTCCGGATGGCGCCATGTGGTTCACCGAGGCGGCCGCCAACCAGATCGGCCGGCTGACTACCGACGGCAATTGCACCTTGACCGAATACAACACCGGTTTGACCGCAAGCGCCGGACTGGATGCCATCACCCTCGGCCCCGACGGATTCCTCTGGTTCACCGAAGACACCGCCAAACAGCTTGGCCGCATCGATCCGTTTTTCCAGGCGATCGCTGAATACGCGCTGCCTTCGGGCCTCGCGAGCACGGCATTCGGTGGCATCGCCATCGGGGTCGAAGGCGGGGTGTGGATCGCGGGGAACGCGGGCGAGATCGTTCGCCTGCTGGTGCCCGCCGGGGTGGTCGCCTCGCAAATTACGGTCGGCACCAATCCGCCGGAACAGGCTTTCACCTTCGACGGCACTTCCTTCACGTCCGCGCAAACGTTCAGCGCGCCGATAGGCCTCAGTCACACCGCGTCGGTGACCGTGCCGGCGGCTGGCAACGGGACGCGGGTAGTTTTTTCGGGATGGAGCGATGGTGCTGCAACCGCGAGCGATACCTTCACCGGCGGGCCCGTGCCCTCCATGCACATCGCCAACCTCGAGACGCAGTACCAGCTCACTACGGCAGGCTCGCCCGCGGCAGGCGGATCGGTGACCGCGACCCCGTCGTCGCCGGACGGATACTATAACGCCGGCACCGCGGTGCAGATCACTCCGGTCGCCAATACGGGCTACAAGTTCAAGGGATGGAGCGGGGATTTCACCGGCTCCGTAGCGCCTGCCAATGTGACGATGTCCGCGCCGCACTCGGTCACTGCCAATTTCGTCTCGGCTTGTGTCCTGACCAACGACGCATCGCCCAGTGTGGCGGATGTGCAGTCGATGGTGAATGAGGCTCTGGGCATCGTCGCGGCAACCGACGATTTGAATGGCGATGGCGTAGTGAATGTCGTTGACGCGCAACTTGTCCTGAACGCGGCGATCAACCTTGGCTGTGAGGGAAAATCGGCGAGATTCTTTCGATTTCCGGCATAGCCTAAGGCTAGCCGGGCGCACACTCACTCATCGAAAATCGGGTGCGTCGCCGCTGGCGGATTGGGCGCGGCGGTGCGAATCCGGCGCAGCGTCAACTTCGCATCGCTGGTTGCAGGTAGTACATCTCACTTCTTGGCGATGATGAGGCTACAGCCCACTCATAATCGCGTCCAGGAATTCCTCTTCCCGTTCGATGCGGATGTCGATATCAAGCCAGTAGAGAGGAACCGGCGCGGCCAGGTCGGGCGCGGTGTCGCATAAGTTGATCGCGTCTTTCTGCGTCGTCACCACCGCGGTAGCCCCGAAGGACTTCGATTGCTCCGCCAGGTGGCGGAGTTCGCGGGGGCGATAACGGTGGTGATCGTCGAACTCCACCCAATCGGCGATTTCCACTCCTAGATGTTCCAGTGTGCGCCGGAACGAAGCGGGATTTCCCAGGCCGCAGAAGGCTCCGACCCGTTGAAACGGCCGCTCGGCGAGCGCGATCCGCTTGCCGCTCGAATATTCCACCCACGCGCGCGGCTCCACCGACGATTGGAAGATCGGCGCTTGCGCATTCCATCGGCGCACTTCGCGGGCGATGGGCTCGGCGAGATCGGACGCGGCGCAGCGCGTGATCAGAACGATATCCGCGCGGGACAACCCCGCCTTCGGTTCGCGCAATCGGCCCAATGGAAAGACGTCGCCGCCAGCGAACGGATGGAGCGCGTCGATCAGTACGATATCGACGTTACGCGCCAGTCTCCGGTGCTGAAATCCGTCGTCGAGCACGAATACGCCGATATCGAATCTCGCGAGCAGGCGCGTGCCGGAGTCGAAGCGGTCGGCCCCGATTCCGACCGGCGCAAGTCCGGAGCGAATGAAGATCTGCGCCTCGTCGCCGGTGTGGTGCGAAGACAGCGTTTCGCCCGGGCCCGCTTGGACCGACGGCTCTGGCGAGTGGCGGCCATATCCGCGGGTGAGAATTCCGGGTTTCAGCCCGCGCCCGGCGAGCAATTCCGCGAGGCGCAGCACGCACGGCGTCTTGCCGGTGCCGCCCATGCTGAGATTGCCCACGCTGATCACCGGTACCAGCAGCCGTCGCACGCGGCGCAGGTCGGCACGCTGGCGGCGATGCGCGCCCCATTCCCAGAGGCGCGCCAACGGCCATCCCAACAGGCGCCACGGCTGCGCCGGCCGGTATGCCGGCACGGCGCGCCATTCGCGCACCAGGGCCACCGCGCGCGCGGAGGCGCCGCGCTGCGCTTGCGCGCGGGCGAGAGCGCGCGATCCGATCTCGCGAGCCTCCGCCGGAGCGGCCAGCAGGCGTTCGACGGCATCGGCGAGTTCCGCGCCGGAAGCGATCGGCACCGAGGCGCCGGTGGCCCGGAAATCGTCGGCGATCGCCTGGAAGTTTTCCATGTGCGGTCCGGTGATCACCGGCTTTCCGAATAGCGCCGGTTCGAGAATATTGTGCCCGCCGCGGTGGGCCAGCGTGCCGCCCATGAACACCACGTCGGCCACGGCGAACAGCCCGCTCAGCTCGCCGATGGAATCGAGCAGCAGCACGCGCGGGCGGTTGCCGTTCGAGTTCCCGAGCGTCGACCGTCTCACGTACGGAATGCCGGCGGAATCGAGCTTCGCCGCCGTGACGGCGAATCGCTCCGGCTTGCGCGGAGCAAGTATCAACCTGAGGCCGGCGTGGCGCGCCGCCACTTGCTGGAATGCCGAAATGACGATGTCGTCCTCGTCGACATCGTCCGCCGCGGCGGGCGGCATGGTGCTGGCGGCGACCCAGATCTGTTCCGGCCGCAGGCTCGCGAGCAACTCCATTACGGGCGAGCCCTCGGGAATCGCGCGCGGCTCGAAATCGTACTTGAAGTTACCGGAGACGCGTACTTTTTCCGGCGGCGCGCCAATAGCGATAAAGCGCCGGCGGATCTCTTCGGATTGCGCCAGGATGGCATCGGCGGCCGGCAATACGGCGGCGAAGAAGGGCGTCAATCGCCGGTAGCGGGCGAATGCTTTGTCCGAGATGCGCGCATTCACAAGTGTAAGAGCCGCGCCGGTTCGCTTGGTTTCGCGAAACAGGTTGGGCCAGATTTCGGTCTCCGCCACCACTACAATCGACGGCCGCAGGGATCTGAGAACGCTCCGGATGGCGAAGACGTAGTCCACCGGCGCGTAGAAAACCCCATCGGCGAGGTCGCTAAGCTTGTCCGCGGCGGCCGCCCGCCCGGCCAGAGTAGTGGTCGAGACGAAAAGGCGCGTGCGCGGAAACTCCGCCCGCAATTGCCGCAGGAATTCGACGCACGAGAGCACTTCGCCCACCGAAACTGCATGCAACCAGATGGCGCCCGGACCGGTCTGAGTAAATGAATGGGGCAGGAATCCGAAACGTTGGGTCAGCGATTTCCAGTAGCCGCGGTTTCCGAGACCGCGAAATACGAAATACAATAGCAGGACGGGTAGAGCAAACGCCTGCAAGAAGCGATAGAGGAAATAGATGCCTTTTGTTTTCAAACGTTTGGCTCTTATATTAAGTATAGCGGCGGCGTTTGCGGCAGACAAGCAGACGCCGTTCAAAGCCGATCCGGCGGCGAGTTACCCGAGCCATCTGACCAATGAAAAGATCACCATCGGCGTCGATCCGTACGTGATGGGCGAAAAAGTGAAGACCGCTTTCGGCAAAGTGGATCCCTACCAGTACGGTGTTTTACCGGTGCTGGTGGTGATCCAGAACGACAGCGACATCTCCATCAAGCTCGATGACTTACAGGCCGAGTACGTGGGGCCGAACGGCGATCGCGTGGAAATGACGGCCGCCAAGGACGTGCGCTATGCCGTCGGACCCAGGCGGCCCAGCGTGATCGGCGGACCGGCGGGACAGATGCCGAAGATTCTCGGCAAAAAGAATCCGCTGGACGTGTGGGAGATCGAAGGGCGCGCGCTCGCGGCGCAGGTTCTGCCGCCGGGGCAATCGGCGAGCGGCTTCCTGTATTTCGAGACCGGATTGCAGCGCGGCGCCACCATCTACATTCAGGGATTGACGGAGGCGAAAAGCGGACGGGAAGTGCCGTTTTTCGAACTGGCGCTGAGTTCCGATTCGCCCGAGCCGGCGAAGAAGAAATAGCCGGCCGCAAAACCCGTTCACAAGAATTTTGCGCCAAGGCGCGATTTTTTGCCGCTTCTCGCTCAATAACTTAGCAATTTCGGCCAATTTCGCCCGGACTCGCGCGCGCGGGACGTCGGGTAATCTGAACGCCGGAGAGATCCCATGATTCGCCGTTTCTTGCTTGCTGCCGTGTGTCTGGCCGCTGCCCGCGCCGCTACTCCGCAGCTCACCACCGTTCAGGACGTGCTCTACAAAGCCGATGGCACGCACTTCAATGGCATTCTGACCATCAGTTGGAACAGTTTTCAATCGGCCGATAGCGCCGATATCGTCACCCAGAGCCTCACCGTGAAGGTGCTGGCGGGCAATCTGCGCGTGCAGCTCGTGCCATCCCCCACCGCGCCGCCCAGTTACTACACCGTGGTGTACAACAGCGACGGCAAGGTGCAGTTCCAGGAGTTTTGGTCGGTGCCGGCGAGCAGCCAGCCGGTGCGCGTCAGCGCCGTCAGGGTCAGCAGCGCGACGGCGGGCGCTGTCACCACCGGAGGCCAGATCACTACCGGCCCCATCTCGGAATCGCAGGTCACCGGCCTGATAGCCGATCTCGCGGCCCGTCCGCTCGAAGGTCCGGCGTTCACTCCCAGCCGCGCGGCGGTGATCAACTCGCTCGGTTCCATCGATGGCGCCACCGGCAATGCCTCCGACTGTTTGCATGTGGATGGCTCGTCGGGGGCTTGCGGAAGTTCGGGCGGAACTTCAGCGTCGTTTATGGATGGCGACTCGCCGGGGGGAATTGTGGACGGCTCGAACACCACGTTCACCCTTTCCGAAACTCCCAGTCCGTCCACCAGCATGGCGCTTTACCGCAACGGCATCCGGCAAAAAGTGACGCAGGATTACACGCTCAGCGGCAGCACGGTGACGTTCGTCACCGCCAACGCGCCGCAGCCCGGCGATACCCTGCTGGCTTCGTATCGCCTGGCGGGAACGGGCGGAACGGGGCAATCGAACCCCGCGCCGCAGGTGCTGTGCAGCGGAACCGGCGCATCCACCACGGCGACCTCGATGTCGGCAATTGGCGCGTGCGCCATTCCCGCCGGACTCCTGCTCGCCGGCGACCGCGTGGAGATCCACTTCGACCTGGCGCACACCGGCGCCGCCTCGGGGTTCACCTTCCAGGCGAACTGGGCCGCCACGCCGATTCTCAATCGCTCGGGTGCGGCGGGGGATGCGCTGGTCTCGGTGCGCGCGGACGCGGCGATGCTGGCATCGGGGTCGCAGCTCAGTGCGCAATCGTGGGGGACGGTGCTGCCGTTCAGCGCTACCGTGGCGCCATCGGCGGACGCCTACGCTTCCGGCATCACCATCAATCTTCAGGGCATGCTGGCGGCGGCGGGAGACACGCTGACGCTGGCGAATTACAGCGTGGTTCGCATTCCGTAGGAAAAGCGATTAGCCTTCATGCTGCAGAGGGCTTCAGCCCGACCTTTCGCAGATGATGAGAAACGCGGACTGAAGAAGCACTTGCAGAATTCGTTGTTCCGCAGGAAAAAGCACCGCTCCCTCGCGGTCGCGGCTCAGTAACGGCCGCGTTTTCTGAGCCTCGCGCGCAAGCAAGCGGTTTGCTGCTAATTTTGCAAGTGCCTCTGAAGTCCTCCGCGGCCTGAAGCCTGCCCCACAACAAAAGCTGCTCACTCCGGGAATCTCTCCGGCGCTTTCACTCCCTGCCAGCCTTCGCCGCTTAAGGCCCTCAGAAACGCCACTAAATCCTGCCTCTGTTGTTCCGACAAGTGCAAGGGGCGGATATTCGGATCGAGGTTCCGATTCGGAATTCCGCCCTTGTCGTAAAACTCCACCACTTCCCGGAGCGTCTTCAGGCTTCCGTCATGCATGTACGGCGCGGTGTGCTCCACTTCGCGCAGCGTAGGAATTTTGAATGCGCCCCAATCGCGCGCATCGTGCGTCACGGCATAGCGTCCCGCGTCGGGATCGGGCTTATCGGCGCCGATGCCTTCGTTGGCGTAGGCATTCGACGTGAAGTTCGAGCCCTGATGGCAGCGGTCGCAGGACGCTTTATCGAAAAATACCGCCATCCCCCGCACCTGCCCGGCAGTCATCGCCGCGCGATCTCCGCCCTTGTAGCGATCGAACGGCGCATTGCCGGAAACCAGCGTCCGCTCGAAGCAGGCGATCGCCATCGTCACGCGCCCGATATCGATTCCCTCGCTCCCGAACGCTTTGGCGAACAGTGCGCGGTATCCGGCGATGCCATTCAGAGTCGCCACCATCGCCTGACGCGTATTTCCCATCTCGATCGCGCTTTCCATCGGCACCAGCGCCTGCTCTTCGAGCGATGCCGCGCGCCCGTCCCAGAACTGCGCCAGCGACCAGGCGCGATTCAGGACCGTCGGCGCGCTGCGCGTCCCTTTCTGCCCGCGAATTCCCGTGGATAGCGCCGCGCCATCGGTAAATGCGTGCCGCGGATCGTGACAGGTGGCGCAGGAAATCGTGCCATCGGCGGAAAGCCGCTTATCGAAATAAAGATACCGTCCCAGTGCGACTTTTGCCGCCGAGTAAGGATTATTGGCGGGCCACGGCACGGGCGGAAGTCCCGCGGGAACGCCCGGATTGTCCGCCGCGTAGGTCAAAACAAGCGCGGAGCATAAAAAAAGAAAGGCCGGTAGCGCGCACGCCCCGGCCGTGACCCTGCGATTCATCCGCTGCTTCTACTTCGTCAGGCCCTGCACGTAAATGGCGTGATACGCGCCGACCGACGCTTCCGTGCCGTTCACTTCCACGATGTGGCCCATGTGCTCAGAGGCAGACGTTTTCGCGTCCACGCCGCCGTCACGCCGCGGGTCGTGCTCTTCGGGCATCAGCATATAGAGTTCGCCCGATTTCGTCAGCAATCCGATGGGCTGGCCGTTCTGCACGCATTTCTGCCCGCACGAACGGTGCTTTTCGCCGTGCTTACCGAGCTGCAAATAGCAGGAAAAATCGACAATCTCGCCGACCACGGTGACGGGCTTTCCGGGCTCCGGCTTCTTGTCCACACCGGCCGCGACGGTGGTTGCCGTCCAGGGCTCCGCCGGCTTCGTGCCAAGGGTCGCCGCCGGGTGATCCCACGTACCTTCGGTCACCGTCATTTCCGGGTGCAGAATCTTTTCCTGCGCGTACAAGACCAGCGCCAGAAGAACTGCAATCAAGCCTGCCAAGATCTTAGCTTTCACGAATACCCTCCGTTCAGCAAGCGTATCACAACCAGTTCCCAGGGAAATCAAGGATGGGTTACAGCTTGGGCCGATACGCGCCGCGCGCGGTCGAGTTCCGCCCGCGCGGAGGGCATGCTGCGGGCCGCGATTTCAAGATGCGCGATGGCCTCGCCCAGCGTGCGCCGGTCGCGCTCCAGGAAGGTTCCCAGAAGATAATGCGCCGGAGCGGAGGCCGGGTCGAGCCGGACCGCCTCGCGAGCCGATTGCGTCCCTTCGGCGTAGCGGTGCAGAGCGAATTGCGCGTACGCCATGTCGCACAGGATGATCGTGCTCGGACGGATCTCGCTGGCGCGCGTGAGCTCGCGAACCGCCTGCTCGTACTGCTTCAGGTTGATATGCTCGGCGCCGAGATTGGTCCACGCGTCGGCGTAGCCGGGCGAAAGCCGGACGGCCTTCTGGAGTTGCTCGACGGCGCTTTCATGATCGCCGGCCTCCGCCAGCCTTTGCGCCGCTTCCACCGCCTTGACTGCCTTCTTACTCGGCGGATGCATTAGTTCCTGCGCCGAAACGCTGCCCGAACCGGGCCTCGGCTTGTCCGGTAACGCCACATGGATCTCGATGGGCGGTTGCTGTTCGTGGATGGTGATGAACTCTTCATGAATGGGTCGCTCGTCCCCATCCGATACCGTCAGGCGATATTGCCCATACGGAACGCGTCGAAATTCGAAACTGCCATCGGCGCCGGCCGGCGCGGTTGCCACCTTTTGGCCATGCAAGTCGCTCAACGTAAGTTCGGCTCGAACCGCGGCGGGCGGGTTGATACTGAGTTCGCCCCTGACCGCATCGGCCTCCGACATCTGTCCCCACGTGCCGCGGCCGATCGACAGCACTGCCAGTGCCGCCACCAACCGGGCGTGCTTGATTGACACAAGCCACCTCCGTTAGTTTGTTAGTTCTCTAGTTGGAAATCGGCGGCGATTATCCGCCGGTAAAATAGAGCGGGTACGTGGTCGGTGGGACGGGGCGACTTGAGGAGTTAGCTACTCGATCCCTTTGTTCTGTCGATGCAGTTCTTCCGCCAGGATAATAGCCTCCGCCAGTTCGCGGATCGGACGCCGCAGGCGCCGGCTCTGGTTGCGGAGCCGCAAATAAGCTTCTTCTTCAGTAATATTATGATTCTGCTGCAGGATTCCCTTGGCGCGCTCCATCAACTTGCGGGTCTCCAGTTCGCGCTTCATTTCCTGCGTTT
>Ga0181521_10000173_pt1 | contig 75808 bp, 58 predicted proteins | sample PEATcosm2014_Bin_32_FD_119764 | JGI IMG/M metagenome (GOLD analysis project Ga0181521, IMG submission 119764) | Peatland microbial communities from MTU Mesocosm Facility, Houghton, MI, USA - PEATcosm2014_Bin02_60_metaG | ecosystem: Environmental > Terrestrial > Soil > Wetlands > Peat | place... | reverse complement strand
TAGCCGTTGGCGTCCACCACCACGGTCGGACCGTAGCTGGTGAACGAGGCCTCGTCGCCGGCCTTGTCGACCGCTCCTACAGTGAGCAGGTTCGGGACCTTCAGGCCAGCCGGGATGGCTTCCTCAAAGCTCGAATCGGCATTAGCGTTGCCGGCGGCGGCCACGAAGAGAATCTCCGGCGCGGAGAGCATGGCTTTTTCCAGCGCGTTTTTCTCGACTTCGAACCACTCACGGGCGGTCTTTTTCCGCTCCTCAATGTCCTTGCCGATGGCGCACTTCTCCATGTCATCCTCGTAATCTTTGACCGAACCACCCCAACTCATGTTTACCACCCGTACTTTGTTCCGCTTGAAGAAGTCCACGTAGTCTTGAACGGCAGCGGCCCCGCGGTCGGTCAGCGCACGCGAAGGGCATGGGTCGGGAATCATCTTCCAGTCGAAGGTAAGGCGGCCGGCTACCAGGCGCGCGTAGGGATTGCCGGCGGTGAGAATGCCCGCCACGTGCGTGCCGTGCGAATAGACGCTGAACAGTGAGAGTTCTTCAATGAAGGGTTTCACCTGATCCGGCTTGAGCTTGGCCAAGGCCTGCTTCACCTCGGTGGATTCGGGGCTGTCCACGTTGGCTTGCAGGTCGGAAAACCCTTTCATTTCCTGCTTGGCTTGCGGATAGCGCCCCAACTGTGCGCCGTTGAGCGGGTACAGATTGCCAGTGGTCTTGCGGCTCTCGATGTCGTAAGCCAGAACGGCCGGTTGGTTTTCGGAGTCTTTCAGCACGCGGTCCCGGAAGATGGCGAGGTCAACGCCGCTATCCCACACGGCCACGTTGACGGGTTGGTAGTTCTTGCCCGGCTCCAAGGTGACTTCGCGCGCGGCCCAGATGTCTTGCTTCTCTTTGGCGTGCGCGGAAAGGTAGGCGGTCAGCGCCGCGGTCAGAGTGTCCTTCAGCGGGATTCTCTCCACCAACAACAGGCGAATGCCGGGTAGGGAGTGCGCCAGGTCGGAACTGAGCCCGCCGGTCTTTTCCACCACGGGGTCGAAGCTCGCCTGAATCTGGCCGACCAGGAGCGATTCCGAGACGATCTCGACACTGGCTTTAGTGAACTTCAAATCGTTCTGCACGACATCGAAGGGCAGGGGGTCCAGAGCGCGCATCACCGCGGCGTAGACGGCCTTGCGGTAAGCGGGCGAATTGCGGTCGCCGGATTCGCGCTGCGCATCGAGAATGGAGCGTGTGATCAAACCGCTCAGGGCCTTAGCCGCGGGCTTTTCTTCGAGGGCTTTGATCTCGTCCATCCGCCGGCGGGCCGCGTCGTCGTGGCCTTCGAGGATATCGAGTGCAACCAGGGTAGCGAGCAGGCCGCGCTTGGTGGCTGCATCGTCGATCTCGTAATCGCGCAGCACGGACTCCACATTGATCCTGACCTGGGCCGCGAACGGACGGAAGGCCTGTTCGGAGCGGACGAGGTCCTCGACCTTCCCTCCGATGGTGTATTGGAACACCGGGACGTCGGCCGCACGCGTGATCTTCTTCTTCGGCGGCTGGGCAAAGAGAAGGGCCGGAGCCAGGAAACAAGCGAATCGCACAACAAGTCTGGTACGCATGAGTCTGATGATGCACCATCCGGAGAGCAAGGCGCAAGCGAGCGAGAGCGGGAGGGCGGCAGGGCGTTATTTCGGGTTATCGGCAGTGCATCCGCCGGCGACCCGAAGCCACCGCGCTGACCTTGCGAGCACCGGGTCGGTCTGGGCCCAAGGGCACCGCCTCGGCCCCGTCAACTCTCGCCCTAAAGATCAGGTACCAATTACACAATTTCTCCGGCACGAGAAATCCGGTGACAGGCTGGAATGGTTGCTGGCGGGGATCATGGCGCTGGCGGCCTTTCTGGTCTGGCGAAGGCGGCGGGCGCGAGCCAGGTGAGAGCCAGCGCCACCCAACGGAGGTCCGCCGAGTTTCGGGGGCTGCGGGAGCAGCTAACATCAAGGCGATTGGGAAAAACCGCGCGGTTCAGTCCCCATCGGAGATGTGCCGTGACCTCCGTGCAAAGCATCGGACCGAGCGGGACCTTCGGGCTTCCCTGACCTTGTCGTAGTCATCTAGCGTACCAGCACGTCTGTCAAGAAAGCCTGGGCACTTTGATACTCGTGGAATCGTAAACCGCCGATTGTGGGAGTTTCAGACCCACAGCTATTGTGTAAGCGGGGGCGATCACTACCGCGCGAACTGCAAGTGGAATAGAATGAAGATTCTTCGCATAATGAGCGGAGCCTTGAGGATGGCTGATCCGCGCCCCTGGACCGACCCTATTCGCAGACGAAAGGATGGGTCTGTTGGCAGCATTGTGACCGACAAGGGCGAGTTGCAGGAGATGAACGAGCTTCAGAAGAAGTAGCCGCAGGCGGCATGGGGAGTAAGCGTGCGAACTTGCCGCCCCACGCGGAGATGAAGCAGCCATGTGGCGCAAGGGTGAAGAACGATGGTAGTCAATAATCGCGGTCAGTCGGAGTATTTCAGGGGAACCATACAAAGCTACAACCAGAATGCGGGATTTGGCTTTATTGAGCCCGATGAGAATCAGGGCATCAACAAACTGCTCCTGGTACACTCCAAGTCTTTCCGGCGGCCGAGTGAATCCACCGAGCCCGGTGACCGTGTACTATTCATGACGCATCAAGTTACGGCCGGCCTGCTAGCCACGGACGTGCACGCCGAGGTCGTCGAGCAGGAAGAGTCCCCGAATACGAGCGACGAACCTATCGACGGTGTGGTTAAGGAATACAACACGACCCGCGGATTCGGGTTCATCCAATTGAGGGACAAACGAGAGGCCTTCTTCCATATCTCGTATATAGTGGACCGACCTGACAACGTTTTGAGCGGCACACCGGTCACGTTTTCTCTCGTCCACACCGAGCGCGGACTACAGGCTCAAAACGTGACAATTCAGAAGGCGCCACCGATTCGGTACAGTGCGACCGACTATCTCCCGCAGGCGATGCTTGCGCGAGACAGTCGCCAGTATGATGAGGCAGCGGCTTTTTATGAGAAAGGCATGCGTGAATCGCCCAGCGTGCAACTCATCCTGAGCTATGCCGCGATGGAGAAGAATCGCCGGCGCAACTCCGAGGCGCGGCGAATTTACGAAACCGGGATCCGCCTATTTCCCGATATTGCTAAATTGCGGGAGGACGCGGGCGTGTTGGCTGCCTCTCAAAATGATTATCGAACAGCGATCATTCGTCTGGAGGAGGCGCTCGCAATCTGCCGCAAGAGTGACCAGGGTGGTGAAAAGGGCGTTCTGGTCGGGCTTGCCCGAACTCACTACCAGATCGGAAGCTCGGCATCGTTGAAGGAGAGCATACGCTGCTACAACCAGGCGCAAACGCTCTTTGGGCGCGGTTCGACCCGGCTACCGGAAGCGGATTTTTTAAGGCTGAATTTGGCCAAGATTCGCACTCAGCATCATCGCGGCGCTCTGACGGTTGGATTCCTGCATAGCGCTGGGTTCCAGATAGTGAAGGCGACGCTGTTAGAGCGATTGACCGAGGGCGCTGATCTGATTGTTGAGGTGGACGCTCCAGAGCTCCAGGAGAGCTACGGGATCGGCCGCTACCTGATGGTGCGCTGCGTTTTTAAGTCGGAAGTCGCACTTGCAGATCTAGAAGACTTGGACGCAAGCATTGCGACGTGGTCGCGCCGTGGACTGGCTGACGACCAACTTGCGCTTATGGTCGTGGCCTCCCTTCCGCAAGAACTGCAACGGCTTTTATCCCAGCGTATCGAGGACCGTCGACGGCTCTCCCCGGCTGTCGTTCCAATCCAGCAGACCGACATCGAAACGGAGGTAAGCCCAATTGTTGCTTTGCGCGCATCTCTTGACCGCTGGCTCTATCGGCGCGACCTCTTCGCCATCAACAGCCCCGTCGACGGTCGGCGATTTTTTGGGCGCGACAAACCGCTGGCAGAGCTGCGGGACTCGATTGCGGCAAGCATTCCGACCGGGGTCTTTGGCTTGCGAAAGGTCGGGAAGACATCGTTGTTGAAAGAAACGCAGCGACGGTCCGCTGAACTTGGTGACGTCGTCCTATACCTTGACCTCTCGCGAGTTCCAAGTGACATTTCAGACTGTCGATGGATCTACTGGAAGCTCGGCGCCGACCTCAGAGACCTCGGAGCGCGTCTACCGCTACAGGGATTTCGATGGCGATTGGGGGGGGAGTTTCAAGATTTCTTAGACATCCCAGAGTCGTTCCCGGTGGCAACTGCTTTTGACTCTGACTTGACACGACTTCTGCAGGCCATTCGCAAATCGTCTCTGAGTCCCCGCCCAAAGGTGGTTCTGCTTCTTGACGAGATCGAGCGCCTTCTGCCTACCAGGCTAGGGAAAGCAGGCTTCGAAGGCTTTTTCGAGTTTTTCAGCTACCTTCGTGGAATTGCCCAAGAGAATCACGAATTCGTTATGACAGTAACAGGAGCCAATGCGGCCGTAAGTGAAGCGGCTCAATTCCAAGGGCGCGACAATCCGGTTTTCAACTATTTCAAAGAGGTCTATCTTCAACTCTTGGAATTCTCGGAATGCGCCGTCATGCTGAAGGAGCTTGGCCGCGGGATGGGTATTCGATTCGAGGAGCAAGCAGTTGAGGCGATATATGCTGCCACGGGCGGCCATCCGTTCTTCACTCGACAGTTTTGTAGTTTTGTGGCACAGCAGCACCGCGACCGGCCACTGCTGGTGCGACGTGGAATGCTCTTGCCGCTAATCGACCGGTACCTCGAAATACGGTCGGATGACTTCCAGGAGATCGCCGAACGGCTCTCCCGGGATTTTCCCGGCGAACTCGATATTTGTATAAAGCTTGCAGCTGAGGGAGGTTCCGTCGATCGCGCGCGAGCGAACCAAATCATTCGCGCTGGGTCGGCGGTAAGGCACCTTACGGGGTACCAGATTCTTCAGGTCGACAAGACACGGGCTTTTCTCAAGATATCCATGTTCTCGCAGTGGCTGCAGCGCAGGTACGGAAAAACATGATTGACCGAATGTTACGACTTTTCGGCCTGTCCCGCCACACGCGGCCCGCCAAGCCTGAATCGCGAGTGCTGTGCTTCGGGCGCGACAGCCTGTGCGAAGATGTGGTCCGCTCGACGTTTTCTCAAGGATGCGCCCTTTTATTTGGGGGCCGACAGTCAGGAAAAACTACTGTACTGCGCAATATCGCACGCCAGCTTGCCGACGGGAACTACAGGAACCCGACCCCACAGATTCGGGTTCCTGTCTTTGTCGACTTGATGCGTCTTCCATATGACGCCAGGCCCGCCGACTTTTTTGCCACGCTCGCAAGCCTTTCAATCGATGCCTGCGCGGAGCAGTGTCCTGCGGTCCTCGGCGAGAAGAACTTTGCGAGCCGCGTCAATGGACTAGAATCGTTCGAGACTGCAATTGCTAGAGTGCGATCAAGGGCATCGCATGTCGACCTGCGGTTCGCATACCTGCTGGATGAGAGCAAACGCATAATTGGTGATCGGTTCCCCCGTGGTTTCCACGACAATCTCTTCCACGTGCTCTTCGGTAACTCTAAGATTCAAGGCGTCTGCAACATCGTTTTCGCTGGGGCGCAGGAACTCTACCGCCTCTGTGAAGATGACACCTCTCCGATCGGCAGCCGCGCGGCGAAACACTGTCTAATGAATCTGACGGCCGAGGCCGTAGGCCAGATGGCATACGAAGTGGTTCAGCACCCTGATAAGGGCCGGGCCAGAGTGCTTGCGGATCAAGTCTACGAGTGGACCGGTGGCCACGCCGGTCTGAGCGCCGGACTACTCCGCGCGCTCGCCATGGGGACTACGGTTGATGCCGGAGACATCCAAAATGTCGTCGCACGATTTCGAAAAGAGCGCTCTGAGTTGTTCCAGCTTTGGGTGAACAGTCTGACGATTGAGGCACGGGTCATTCATGATGCGCTCTTAGACAGGAGTAGCCTTACTGTCACAGAGATAGTCGAACTTCTCCGCCGGAAAGGCCTTGCGGTTCACCGCTGTGACCGAGTAGCTGACGAGTTGCAGTACGTCGGCTTGGCGCGGCGGGAAGGCGAGCGCCTAGTCTCCTGCAATAGGATTTATCTCGAGATCGCCCGGCTCTACGCTGGACCAGTGGCAAACACCGAGCTCGAGCGCTCGGTCTGGGCCCTCGTTGAACAGACCGAGGTTGGACTTCGCCAGTTAGTGAGAGTTGCATTCGATTCCCGGTGGGGATCAAGTGCTGATGCAAACATCCGGCTGGGGATCGGTGAGGATGCGTGGTTGAAGGTGATTGAGAATCGCGACAAGTACGCGAAGAGCTATCCTCGCACCATGCAGACAGTCGACTCGGATGAAGTACTAAACTTCACCTACTTAGGCCAACTCGGACAGTTGATGATGTGGAACAAAGCGTGGGACCTGTTCAAGGGCCTCTTTCGCGACAAGCGCGAGTTCGAGGACATGATCCGAGACATCGTGCCGGTCCGCAATGACGGTGCGCACTTTCGCGCCGTTCCTGAGCATGAATTGAATCGATGCCGCGTCAGGTGCGTCGACCTATTAACAATACTGGAGCGGAACCGCCAGGTCACTATCACGACGATCTGACTGGGGACACTAGCCGGGCGGCACAGATCCCGACGCGCATGTGCACGTTTTTAGATGAACAAGAGCAGATACAACGGTGCAACGATGCCGAAGCCGCCGCGCTGACCTTGCGAGCACCGGGTCGGTCTGGGCCCAAGGGCACCGCCTCGGCCCCATCAACTCTCGCCCTAAAGATTAGGTACCAAGTACACAGTTTCTCCGGCAAGAGAAATCCGGTGACAGGCTGGAATGGTTGCTGGCGGCGTTCATGGCGCTGGCGGGCTTTCTGGTCTGGCGAAGGCGGCGGGCGCGAGCCAGGTGAGAGCCAGCGACACCGTCACCACCACCACGCAGCCGATCACGTTGTACCACAGATAGGAAATGCCGCCGCGCAGGAACACCCAGAAAATGGCGGCCTCGCCCGCCAGCATGCCCAGGAACACGGCTGTGCCGCCGACCTTGCGGAAGGCGAAAGCCACCACGAAGCAGCCGAGCAGCGAGCCGTAGAATAGCGAGCCCACCACGTTGACGGCCACGATCAGCGATCCGAGCTTCTTGCCCCAGCCGGCGAATACAACCGCATAAGCGCCCCAGAACAGGGTGGCCCAGCGCGAAGCCGTCAGATAGTGATGGTCGCTGGCGCCGCGGCGAAAGTGCCGCTTGTACAGATCCACCACGGTGACGGTGGCGAGCGAATTGATTTCGCCCGAACTGGCGGACATGGTGGCGGCGAAGACCACCGCAATCACCAGCCCCACGATGCCGGCCGGCAGGTAGCGCGTGACAAACGAGAGGAAGATGTAGTTGGTGTCACTGAAGCCTTTCTCGCCGCCGCTGGATTCCACCAAGAGCGCGGCGCTCGAGCGTGCCGCGTCGAGCGACTGCTGCGCGCCGCGGTAATCGGCGAGGCTGCGGGCGTGCGAGGCAACGTCGCCGGCCCGATGCGCCTGGGCCAGCGCCAGGGCAGCTTCGCGGCGCCGCTCAAACGCCTGGTGGTAGCGGGTCTCGACGCCTTGATACTGGCTCACCTGCGCGATGCGCTCGAGCTCGGTGTGCTGGAACAGCACCGGCGGTTCGACGAACACGTAGAAGACGAACACCATGGCGCCGATGAAGAGGATGAAGAATTGCATCGGAATCTTGGCCACGGCGTTGAACAGCAGGCTGAGCCGGCTCTCCGTCAGTGAGCGGCCCGTGAGGTACCGCTGCACCTGCGACTGGTCGCAGCCGAAGTAAGACAGAAACAGAAAAGTGCTGCCGATGAGACCGCTCCAGATATTGAAGCGGTCGTTCCAGTCGAAGTTGGTGGTAACGGCATTGAGGCGGCCGGCGGCGCCGGCCAGAAACACCGCGTCGCCGAACGAAACCGAGTGCGGCAGCAGCACGACCACGGTGACCAGGGCAATCAGCAGGCCAAGGAAGATGACGCCCATCTGCTGCACGTCCGACCAGGTGACGGCCTTGATGCCGCCGATCACGGTGTAGGTGACCACGGTGGCGCCCATCAACAGCGTGGTGGCGCGCTCCGGCCATCCCAGAATCACCGAGAGCACGATAGCCGGCGCGTAGATGGTGAGCCCGGCGGAGAGGCCGCGCTGGCAGAGGAAGATGACGCTGGCCAGCGCGCGGGTCTTGGCGTCAAAGCGGTTTTCCAAATACTCATACGCGGTGTAAACGCGGGCGCGATAAAACGCCGGCACCACGGTGGCGCAGACCACGATCATGGCGATGGGCAGGCCGAAGTAAGCCTGCACGAAGCGCATGCCATCCACGTAAGACTGGCCGGTGGTGGAGATGAACGTGATGGCGCTGGCCTGGGTGGCCATGATGGAGAGCGCCATGGCGTACCAGGGCATGGTCTTGCCGGCGAGCAGGTAGCGGTCCACCGTGTTGCTGCCGCGGCTGCGGTAGAGGCCGTAGGCAATGATGGAAACCAGCGAGGCGAGCAGGACAACCCAGTCGAGGGCTCTCATCGGTAGGCACGCGCGAAGAAGTACGCCGCCAGAATCACCACCACGAGGTAAACCAGTACGGCCGCGTAGACGCGCCGCCAGCTACCGAGAAACGGCGGCGGCGAGTCCGGCACATCGCGAAGCTCCGGCATGTGAGGCAGTGTAACACGGGAAGAGCGTAGCGCAGGCCGCTACGATGGGCCGGGGGTGGTGGCGCGGCCGCTGCGGAATAGGCCGGGAGGAAAACAGGAGAAGAGGAGCCGATAGTGTTATCTTACTTCTCGAATCGCGGTGGGACATGGTCTACTTAGCTGTCCTAGTACCTCTAAAGGCCGGTCGTTAAGTACCAAAACCAATCGGTTTTCAGATCGTTTTGAGCTACGCTCTAGGTGGAAGAGGAGTCGGTAAATGAAAAAACTACTGCTGGCGGGAGTCTTGCTGCTGCCGTTCATGGCCAGCGCGAGTTACCTCCCGTGCTCGACCACGACGCAGCCGGATTTGCCTTTTGGGACCTGGTCCGCTCCCGGTTTTTCGTGCGAGGCGGACGACTTGATTTTTTCGAATTTCTCGCTCACCGGCGTCCCCAGTAACATGGCCCTGAACTTCTTGACGAACCCGAGCCCCACTGGCGACACGATCGCCTTGAACCTTGTGAACGGGACCTTCGCCCAGACCTTCAGTTTTAGCTACCAGGTGACCCTTGACGGCACGGCGCCTCCGGCAAACGGTGGATCCGGTTGGTTCATCGATACGGCTTCCGCCGGGGTTCAAGCCCAAACCGGTGCGTATGGAGCGTTCGAGAAGCAGGTCTATCAAACTGAAGGCGGGACCTTAATTGGCACCGACGTCTACACCCAGAATGACAACCTTGGCGGGGATATCGGTCCGATTGCCGTGAATCGCACCTCGATCTATGTTGAGGATTCGTTCAGCTACGGCAGCGGCACTTTCTATGATGCCAGCAACACCTTCACCGAAGATCCGCTTCCGGAACCCTCCACGATGCTGTTGATGGGTGGCGCACTCGTCGGCTTGGGTCTGATTGGCCGCAAGCGCCGCAAGAGGAGCTAGGGTACCGGGGCAATTTTTGCTCATTCTCCTTCGAAACCGGATCGAGGCCTTCAGGCGGGAGGCTTCGATCCGGTTTTTGCTTTTGGAGCTGCTTGGCGGGCATTCCACCTCTGCAAATCCTTTAAAACCTGAACCGGCGCTGTCCGTGGGACGAATCTGTCCCACGGAGAATCGCTAAGCTATGGAAAACAATCAAAGCCAGTCCTCAAAAGTGGGCCAATCGTGCCCACTTTGCCGCTGGTACGCAAAACGAAGCGGGCCGGCTGACCTGCCTGCTTCCTGATCTCACTGTGGCACACGAGGGCCGGCGAACACCCCCATCCGAAGCGCTAAAAGCGGGTGTAAGGCCTGTGGGAACAATGGCTTTCGGAAATGTGCCCGAGCGGTGACCGGTCTCGTTCTATTTCTCTTGCCAAGCCAAGCGCAGGATTGTACGTTGGGCGAGTCAGAGTAGCCCGACCCTCGCGACCGCCCTTGACAAGCGCAGCGGCGAACTGTACCTTGATCACGTCGGGCTTGTGCAGCCGGGACGTTCGCGTCCAGCACAGCGAACGCCGGTTCGCGTTTGAAACCAATCAGATGCGGATGGCCCCCAATCGCGGAGGCGAATCCGGCGATTTGAGTGAGAATTCGTTTGCGAGCGGTTGCGCCTATGACTTCGACAAGGAGAAACTCTCATGAGGATTCGAAACATCATGTTTACATCCGTCGCCATTGGCCTCTTTGCGACGGTATTGTCGGCTACGCCTCTTCCCACGCACACCTGGGTTTCGGGAGCGAACGGTAACGACTCAAACCCTGGCACGCGCGCGCTACCCTTCGCCACGTTTACAGCCGCGGTGGTTGGCACCGCAGCGGGGGGACTCGTCTCGGTGGCGGATCCAGGCGACTTCGGCCCCTTCACCATCAATAAGGCGATCACGATCGACGGCGGCGGTGTTGGCGGCAGCCTCACTATCCCAGGCGCTGGCAATACCGGAATCGGCATTTACGCGGGGGCTTCGGATACCGTCATTCTGCGTCATCTCACGATCGATGGTATAGGGCAAGGCGGCACTCCCATCTACTTTAGTACCGGAGGGATGCTCCTGGTCGAAGATTGCGTACTCGAGGGTTTCACGAGCGCCGGGATCGACGTCTTGAGTTATGGGTCACAGAACGTCGTCGTAAAGAATACGACCATCACGGGCGGCTTTGCCGGCTTCAACGTGAACCCAGGGACAGGGCCAGTCCAAGCCTCGCTGCAAGGAGTGACTATTAGTAATGCCTCGTACGCGGCCGTCGACGTCGGAAACGGAGTGACCACGATCAGTAACTCCGTCATTACACAGAGCCCGATCGGACTGGATGCCACCAACGGCTCGACGATCAACGCGGAAAGCAACATATTCTCCTACAATACGACCGCAGTGTGGGCCGCCCCGACGGGGACAATCCGTCTCTCGAACAGCGACATCTTTAACAATGGGACGGGAATCGGAGCTGGCGGCGGGACTGTGGCGACAACCGGAAACAACAGGAAGGCCGGGAACCCCGGAACAGGGGCGCCGGTCGGCACACCGAACGCCACGATTGGCGTTCAATAAGCCGGCAATCGCGCGACAGGCCATCTTCTTTTGCGGCTGGCGGTCCGGCAAGCGGAAGACACTTTCGAAGAGCATTTGAAACAAAGAACGATGGCCGCGAATAAATACAGATAAACACGGGTCCAAGAAAGAGCCTTATCAGTGTAGATCGGTGGCTAGAGAGAATCATCAAGACCAGGTCTCCTAAGAACACAGGTGGGCAGCCGGGTGTGCCTTCATAGGCTTTGGTTGCCCGTCGCCGGCCATGCAAGCAGGCGACAAAAACCGACCGCGTGCCCGACGGATGACAATATCTCGCCAATCAGGCGCGGATGTATAGCGGCGAAGTGGCGCGACTCTCCCGCTGCCGGAGCGGTCTCGTTCTACTCCCCTTGACAACCTGATTGCAGGGCGGTAGGTTGAGCAGGTCCGACACGTGCGGTCCGACCCTCGCGTCCAGCACAGCGAACGCCGATGCGCGTTTGAAGCCACCCACATGCAGACGCTGTCCGATCACGAAGACGATTTCGGCGATCCGAGCGAAAACGAGTCTGCGTGCGCTTGCACCCATCACTCAACAGAGGAGAAAACGTCATGAGCATTCGAAGCTTCCTGTTTACGTCCGTCGTCATTGGGCTCTTTGCGACGGTATTGTCGGCGATCCCGCATCTCCCAGCGCACACCTGGGTCTCGGGAGCGAACGGCAACGACACAAACCCTGGCACGCGGGCGCTACCCTTCGCCACGTTTCAGGCTGCGGTGAACGGCACCGCCGCGGGCGGCCTCGTCTCGGTGGCGGATCCAGGCGACTTCGGCCCCATCACAATCGGTAAGGCGATCACCATCGACGGCGGCGGTGTCGGCGGCAACCTCACCTTCACGGGCGGCTTCGGGATCCTCATTTCTGCGGGGGCCTCGGACACTGTGGTTCTGCGTCATCTCACTATCAACGGTGTAGGGCAAGGCACCGACGGCGTTTATTTCAATTCCGGAGGGGTGCTCTTAGTCCAAGATTGCGCGGTCGAGGGTTTCACGCAAAATGGCATCGAAACGGTCGCTAGCGGGCCACAGAACGTCGTCGTGAAGAATACGAGCATTAGTGGCGGCGTAGGCGGCTTTGTGACGGACCCATTCGGAGCCGGACCAGTCCAAGCCTCGCTGCAGGACGTCACCATTAGTAACGCCTCCATGGTGGCTGTTTTAGTCCAAACCGGGGTGACCACAATCAGCGACTCCGTCATCACGCAGAGTGGCATTGGATTGCAATCCAGCGACAGTTCCACAATCAACGCGGAAAGCTGCATTTTCTCATACAACACGACAGCAGTGTTAGCCAGTACGGGGTCGACGATTCGTCTCTCGAACAACGACATCTTTAACAATGGGACGGGAATCGGAGCGGGCGGCGGGACGGTGGCGACGGCCGGAAACAACAAGAAGGCTGGAAACCCCGGGACAGGCCAGCCGGTCGGCGCACCGAACGCCACGATCGGCCTTCAATAAGGGCAGTTGTACTCACGAATTCAACAGAGGAGAAAAGTTCATGAGCATTCGAAACTTCATATTTACGTCCGTCGTCATTGGGCTCTTTGCGACGGTATTATCGGCTTCCGTAGGTTTCCCCTCGCACACCTGGGTTTCGGGAGCGAACGGCAACGACTCGAACCCTGGCACGCGGGCGCTACCCTTCGCCACGTTTCAAGCGGCGGTGAACGGCACCGCCGCAGGCGGAATCGTCTCGGTGGCGGATCCAGGCGACTTCGGCCCCATCAATATCACTCAGGCGATCACAATCGACGGCGGCGGTGTCGGCGGCAGCATCACTTTCACAGGCGCCAACGGGATCTACGTCAATGCGGGATCCTCGGACACTGTCATTTTGCGCCATCTCACGATCAACGGTCTGGGACAAGGCACCAACGGGATCTACTTTGTAGCCGGGGCTGCGCTCCTGGTCGAAGATTGTGCACTCGAGGGTTTCACGGAGGTTGGCATCGCGGTCTACGCCCCTGGGCCACAAGGACCTGTCGTAAAGAACACGACCATCACGGGCGGCCTGGCCGGCTTCGAGGTGCCCTCCTATGCCGGGCCGGTTCAATCCTCGCTGCAGGGGGTCACCATCAGTAACGTCAGCGTGGTGGCTGTGCTCGCCCAGACCGGCGTGACCACAATCAGCGACTCCGTCATCACGCAGAGTGGGATTGGATTGCAATCCAGCGACAGTTCCACAATCAACGCGGAAAGCTGCATTTTCTCATACAACACGACAGCAGTGTTAGCCAGTACGGGGTCGACGATTCGTCTCTCGAACAACGATATCTTTAACAATGGAACGGGAATCGCAGCGGGCGGCGGCACCGTGGCGACCACCGGAAATAACAAGAAGGCCGGCAACCCCGGAACAGGCCAACCAGTCGGCGCACCGAACGCCACGATCGGCATTCAATAAGAACGGCGCGGCTGGCCCTTGCCATTGTGACTGACCGGTGGCAGGCGGAGACAGGCGACAAAAACCGATCGCCTGTCCTACCACCAGGGCATTCTCGACGCACAACGCATACCGCGAATTATGGGCGGATGTATAGCTGCGGGGCGAGCTACTCTTCGTAGAGAGACGGTTCACCCGGGGGGCGGGTCTTCCAGCGGCGGTGGATCCAGAGCCATTGATCGGGATTGGCGCGGATGGCGGCCTCGAGGGCAGCGTGCAGCGAGGCCGTATCGCGCGCGGCATCGCCAGTGATGTCCACCGGCGGATTGAAGCGCAGCACGTAACGGGCCTCGTCTTCCACCCACAACGCGTAGGCCTGAATGACGGCCGCGCCGCTGTGCGCGGCGATTTTGGCGAAGCCGGAGCCGGCGCAGGCGGGCACGCCGAAGAAATCGACGAATACGCCGGAATCGAGCGACGCGTTCTGATCGATCAGGATGCCGACCTTGTCATTAGCGGCGAGGGCTTTCAGAATCGAACGCGCGAAATCCTTCTTGAAGATGACGCGATTGCCGTGAAGGCCGCGGCGGCGCTCGATCAGGCGGTCGATCAGCGGATTGTCGAGCGGGCGCGCCAGGACGCTCATGGGTCCGGAGGCCAGCCCGTGCGCGAAGGCGCTCAGCTCCCAATTCCCCAGGTGCGCGGTGGCGAACAAGACGCCACGGCCCTGGCGGAGGGCGGCATCGATATGCTCAGTGCCCTCGATGCGGATCCACCGGTCCAGGTTGTGAGGCCCGATGGAGGGAAACCTGGCAAGGCTAACCAGCAGTCGCGCGATGGAGCGGAACACGCCGTCGACGATCGCGGTTCGGCCGGCCGCATCGAGTTCCGGCAGGGCCAGCACGAGATTCCGCTCCGCCACCCGGCGCAGGCGCGGAACGGCGCGGTCCAGCAGCCGCGCATAGTAGCGCCCCAGCGCATCGGACGCGGCGATCGGCGTCCATTGGAGCGACTTCAAAACCACCAATGCAAGCAGGTATTCGACCCAGTTCCGAAGGCGAGAGCGCTGCCGCATGAAACCGCATTGTACCGTGAGCGGCGGCGTGGGGGATCGATAAAGGAGTTTCCGGCCGATTCGGATTGGTTTGGCTGGCTCGGTGGCTCAGTACGTCCACTCGCAAGTGTGGTGACGCATTTCCGGCGGCGGCCGGGCGACGCGAGGAAGTTTACCGTGTAGCGGAAACAAAATCGCCTACAATTGTGAGAAGGATGGCAGCCCAGCCGGATCGCGCAACGGTAACCTGGACAACACCGGAGTGCCCTTTTTCGATTGAGTGCAGCAGCCGCGTGCTCGACGACATTCGCCTGGCGGTGACCGACGCTTTCTTTTCGCTGCCACGCGGCGGCGCCGAAATCGGCGGCATTCTGCTGGGCGCCTGGCAGGAGGGCCGGCTGACCGTCTCCGATTACGCGGCGCTCGATTGCGAACATGCCTTGGGCCCCTCCTTCACGCTTTCGCTGAACGACGAAACCAAGCTGCAGGAACTGATCCGCGCCGCGAGCGCCTCGGGCGCCGGCCGGCCGGTGGGCTGGTACCATTCGCACACGCGGACGGGCGTCCTTCTCTCCGACTCCGATCTGACGATTCACAACCGCTATTTCCCCGAGCCGTGGCAGGTGGCGCTGGTGTTGAAGCCCCACACATTCGAGCCCATGCGCGCCGGATTCTTCTTCCGCGGCCACGGCGGCATTATTCATTCGAGCGCCAGCTATCGCGAACTCCTGATCGAGCCGGTGCCGATGCGGCAGGTCCCCAGAGTCGTTCCCATGGAACCACCGGCGCAACCTGCTTCCCGGCCCGGGTCCGCCAGCGCCATCGTCGACGTTCGCGCCGAGCCCGAAGCTCAACCAGCGCCGGCCGCTCCCATCGTCAACGTCAAGGCTGAACCCGAGGCCCCGCCGGCGCCGGCTCCGCCCATCGTCGAAGTCCGCGCCGCGCCCGCGGCAACTGTGGCACCGCCAGCCTCCCGGCCCGAAGCCGCGCCGGTCCAGTTGCCCATCCCAAGCATGTTCGAGGTTGAGCAGAAGCGCTCGTGGGGGTGGCTGAAGGTGGTGCTGGCGATAGGATTGGTGCTGGCTGCGGGTGTCGCGGCATATGCTGAGCGGGACGCCTGGTATCCGGCCGCCGCTTCGCTGTTGCGCCGGGCGCCCCCGGCAATCAATGCCGCCTCCATCCACCTGAACACGGTGGACGAAGCCGGGCAATTGCAGATTCGCTGGGATCCGAACTCGACGCTCGTGAGCACGGCAACCGGCGCGTCGCTCGAAATCGCGGATGGCGATCCGCCGCTCAACATCGCCACGCTGGATGTCCAGCACCTGGCCTCCGGCGTATTCACCTATGGCCGCCGCAACGAGCGGGTTGATGTCACGCTCGTGCTCGATCAGCCCGGTGGAACGGAAGTTCGGCAGGTCACCAGCTTTCTGGGACAGAAGCCGCCCGCGCCTGCCGTGCCGGCGCCCGCCGCTCAGCCGGATACCGCTCGCGCGGACCGGGAGCGCGAAGAAGCGGCACGGGTCGCAGCCGGCCTGCGAGCGCAACTGGACGCCGAACGCGAGCACAGCAAGAAGCTCGAAAAGCAGCTAGCCGCCGCGCGCGCTCAACTGCGTGAGCAGCAACTCCGCCGCCTGGGTAACCAGGCACGCCCGCTCGATCACTAGCCCTCCTGGCACACCCGTCCTTGCTCGTGCAGCTGGGGACGGGTTTCGGCGGGGGAAGTACAATAAAGAACTGAAGCCGAACCGGCATCGAATGTCGCCCAGCCATGCACTGCGCCGTCCTGTTCTTGTCCTGGTGCGCGGCGCTGCATTGATCGCCGCCGTCACGGCGGTCTGTTATCGAATCCACCTCAATTCGGCGTCCACGGCCTTACTGTTCCTGATTGCGGTTGTTCTGCAATCCCTGGATTGCGGTTTTTGGGAGGCCGCCATCGTTTGCGTGCTGGCCACCGCAAGCCTGGACTGGTTCTTCATCGACCCGCTCTTCACCTTCACAGTGGCTCATGGTCTGGACGCGGTCACTTTGGCTTGCCTGCTGATCGTCTCGCTGGTGGTGACCAGAATTCAGTCCCGCAGCCGGCGGGAAGCGCGCGAATCGAAACATCAGCGGCAAAACACGGAAAGGCTCTACCAGGCCGGCCGGGAGCTGTTTGCCCTGGCGCCGTCCGCCACCGTGGGACCGGCGTTGCTGCGGCCCTTCTGGACGCGCTGCGAACTGGATGCGGTCTGCCTCTTCGACCAGGCGGCGATGGAACTGCACGAGGTCGGAACGTCCCGCGGCGATCTGGCTTCGAAGACTCGCGATGGATACATCTCGGGCCGTGACGCAGGGTATCCCGATCTCGGGATTGTGGTTCGCTGCCTCCGGGAGCGGGGCGCGATTCTGGGCGCGATTGGCTTCGAGGGATTGCGCGACCCGGAGCTGTTGGCGCCGGCCTTGGCCAGCCTGGCGGCGGCTGTGCTGGAGAGGGCGCGGATCTTTCGCTCGGCTGCGACCGCAGCCGCCAACGCGCAGGCCGAGACACTGCGCTCCGCGATTCTCGACGCGCTGGCTCACGAATTCAAGACTCCGCTGGCCACCATTATGACCGCGGCGGGCGGCCTTAGCGCCACCGGACCGATGACGCCGGACCAGGAGGAACTGACCGGGATGATCGAAACCGAGGCCTCGCGCCTGGGCGATCTGACCTCACGGTTGCTTCGGCTGGCGCGGCTGGACCAGGAAGAGGTCAAACCGCGCCTGGTGCAGGCCGATGCGGGCGAGCTCGCCCAGGGATCGGCCCGCCGGTTTGCGAAGCTTTGGCCCGACCGCCAGATCTCGTTCCGGAGGGAAGGCGAAGCTGGCGAAGTGCGGGCGGATCCCGAATTGATGAGCCTGGCGATCGGCCAGCTCCTGGAAAATGCGTGCAAATACTCGCGGCCGGATGCGCGAGTGCTGGTCAAGCTCTCGGCCAGCGAGAACGCGGCCGCGATTGACGTCTGGAATGACGGCGACCCCATTCCGCCGAACGAGCGGAGCCGCATCTTCGACCGGTTTTACCGGGGTAAGGATGCGCAGCGAACCGCGGCTGGCTCGGGCCTCGGGCTGTACGTCGCGCACAAGATTGCACTGGCCCATGGAGGCGACCTGGCGTTGGTGGATACCGGAGCGGAAGGGGTGGCCTTCCGTCTGACTCTGCCGCTTTCGAAAAGTGAGGCTTCTGTTGCCGAGTGAGAACTGCAAGGTGCTGATCGTCGACGACGATCCCGCGTTCCGGCGGGCGCTCCGGACATCGCTTGCCGCCAGCGGATTCGATGTCTCCGAAGGGCGAACTGGGGAGGAAGCGCTGATCGTCTTGCGCGATAAGCCCGTCGACATCGTGTTGCTGGATATCAATATGCCGGGGATGGGCGGCATCGAAACATGCCGCAAGATCAGGAGCCTCTCGCCGCGCATTGGCATCCTGATGCTGACCGTGCGGGATGCCGAAGAAGACAAGGTGCAGGCGCTCGAAGCGGGGGCCGACGACTTTGTTACCAAGCCGTATCGCCTGCGGGAAATGATCGCGCGCTTGCGTGCGGTAAGGCGCCGGCTCCATTCACCGGACGAAGTGCCCACAACCTTGTTCCGCGCCGGCGCTCTGGAGCTGGATTCGGAGCGGCGCGTGGTGACCAAGGACGGCGCCGAGATTCATCTCTCTCCTAAAGAGTATGACCTGCTGTCATATTTGTTTAAACATCAGGGGGCGTTGGTCACCCATTCCCGGCTATTACAGAGCGTCTGGGGGGCCGAGTACGGCGGCGAACTGGAGTATCTCAGGTCGTATGTGAGAATGCTTCGCAAGAAGATCGAAGACGACCCGTCGCAACCCGAGTACATTCTCACCGAACCCTGGGTGGGTTACCGTTTCCGCAACCCCGCCGACGCGGAATCGCCTCTGTCCGACGGCAAGTGACTTCAGATTTTACCGATTTTTTCATGACCTTTATGACTTTTTCATGGGGTTCGCTCTACATTCATAGGTAACGCCGAAGCTCCCCGTTCGTCTTCGTCGGCTACCGGCCCAGTCGATCCGGATCCAAACCTGTGGGCTTGGGCGGATCGCAAGAGAATGGCACTGGGACCGACGATGAAGCAACGCTGGTTGGGCCGGATTGGGCGGATTGCGGGCCACGTAGGGCTGGGCGCGTTCGGCGTGGCAGTTATAACCGCCGTTTGCTTTCCCCTGCACCCCGACCTTGCCATACCGGCATTCCTCTATCTGCTGCTCGTGGTGCTGCAGTCGGCCGTAGCCGAATTTGCCGCGTCCGCGATTGTCTCGGTGATCGCGGTTGCCACCCTGGACTATTTCTTCGTTCCTCCAATTCTGGCTTGGGACATCAACCGTCCACTGGACAGCATGGCGCTGGTTACTTACCTGGCGACAAGCCTGGTGATAACACGGTTCGCCGCGCAAGCCCGGACCGCTGCCCGCAACTCGGAGAGCAAACGCCAGGCGCTAGCTCTGCTCTATGAGGCGGCCTGCCAACTGTTGTCTCTGGAGCCTGAGGCGGCGGCTGGCGAAGGATCTTTGCGAATCTTGCGGGAAGTTTTCGGGCTTCGTGCCGCGTGTCTGTATGATGCCAGCGACGCGAAGGCGCAGTTGGACGGCGACTCGGTATGCGGACTGGCGGAACGCACGCGGCGCGCGTTGCTGGAACGCCGGGACTACGACGATCCGCGCTCGAAGGTGTTTATCCGCTGCCTGCGGGTGGCCGGAAAAATCACCGGGGCGGTGGGATTCGAGGGACTCCACGACGCCGAATCGACCCTCGGATCGCTGGCGACGCTGACTGCGGGAACACTCGACAGAGCGCGCTCGTATCAATCGGCGAGCGAGGCCGCCGCCGCGACCCAGGCGGAGACTCTGCGGTCGGCCCTGTTAGACGCGTTCGCTCACGAGTTCAAGACGCCGTTGGCCACCATCATCACCGCCACCGAAGGACTGCGCCAGACGGGCGATCTGCTGCCGGAGCAGATCGAAATGGCGGAGATTGTCGAAAACGAAGCCACGCGATTGAGCCACCTTGCCACCCGGCTTCTGCGCATGGCGCGGCTGGACCGGGCAGAAGTCAAGCCGAAGTTGGAGCGCAGGGATCTGGCGGCCTTAGTCAGCCGCACAGCCAGCCAACTGCGGCAGCAAGCCGGCCAACGGTCGGTCGCGCTGGATCTGGGCCGCGAGAGCGTGGAAGTGCTGGCCGATTGCGAGCTGCTGAGCCTGGCGCTGATGCAGTTGTTGGACAACGCACTGAAATACTCCAGCTCCAACAGTGTCGTGTGCGTGCGCCTCGAATTCGACGAAGGCTTCGCCAGCATTCGGGTAACCAGTGAAGGGATTCCGATACCGGCCGAAGAGCGCGAGCGCGTCTTCGAGCGTTTCTATCGCGGATCAGCCGTCGGGCAGGTGGCGCCCGGATCGGGGTTGGGGCTTTACTTTGCACGCAGAATCGTGATGGCGCACGGGGGGAGTTTGGAACTCGATTGTCACTCGGCAAACGGCGAAGACACAACGTTCTGTATGCGGCTGCCGGCAGTCACGAGCCAAACGCTTCATGAACTCCAAGCGAGTTAGAATCCTGGTGGTGGATGATGAGCCAGCCATGCGGCGTGCGCTCCGCGCTACGCTGAACGCCAGCGGCTTCGCTGTGGAAGAGGCCCGCAACGGCGAGGAGGCCATCGACCTTGTCGCTCAAAGGCCCGTAGCTCTGGTGCTGCTGGATAGTAACATGCCGGGCATGGGCGGGGTGGAGGCGTGCCGGCGAATCCGCGCTTTGGCGCCCAACGCTGGAATCGTGATGATCACGATTCGGGACACGGAGGACGATAAGATCGAGGCGCTCGAGGCGGGCGCGGACGATTATGTGACGAAGCCCTTCCTGGTACGGGAGTTGATCGCCCGTCTGCAAGCGGTGCTTCGCCGCATTCGGCTGGAAACGCCGGAGGGCACGCCAGTGCTCCGAGCCGGCAAACTGGAACTCGATATTGAGCGCCGCACGCTGCACAGGGCGGGAGAAGACGTTCGCTTGTCGCCGACCGAATTCGAGCTACTGCGCTACTTCATGCAGCACCCGGACGTCGCCATCGAGCATGCCCGCCTTCTGAAAGCCGTGTGGGGGCCGGAATACGGCCAAGAGCTCGAGTATCTTCGCGCCTATGTCCGGTTACTCCGGAAAAAGATCGAGGATGACCCGGCACAGCCGCAATACCTCCTGACCGAACCCTGGCTCGGGTACCGCTTCCGCGCACCTTCGAATTCCTGAGGCCGTCCCGCGATCACTCCGCGTAGTATCCCGTGCGCGCGTAAACCCGGAACTGCTGCGGCGGACTCACCTTGACCTGAATACTGTGCCACTTACCAGACTTATCGGCGCCGGCCTGCCCATATGCGATTACGTACTCATTGCGCATCGCGCGGCCAATCTTGAGGGCGGCCGGCTCGATGTCGTCGGAAGTGACAGCTTTGAAGCTCAAGCCGCCGCTGCGGTCCGCGAGATCGCTCAAGAGAGCCAAGCCTCTCGACTGCTCAGTCAGTTCGATGGCCTTCTTCCAAGGCGGATTATCCGCGATACCGATGGTATGAATCTGGACGTCGGACTCCTCGACAACCCGCAACAATTCCGACTTGGAATAACGGCTGTTGTTATCCATGCCATCGGAAACAACCAGCAATGCGCCCCGGCCCTTCCGCGCAGCTCGTAACCGGTTCAGGCCCATATACACGGTGTCGACCAACGCGGTATCGCCGCCGGCCTGGGAACCGACAATGCTGTTTTGCAGCGTCGCGAAGTCGGCCGTGAAATCCGACAGGCTGTGCGGGCGGGAGCCAACCGTAAGCAGGAATATCTCGTCCTCTGGATTGGCAGTTTGGAGAAACGCGCGCACGGCGTCGGTGGCGGCCTGCAACTTCGTCCGCATGCTGCCGCTGAGATCGAGAACAATCCCGATGGAGCACGGCGCGTCCTGATTGCTCAAAGACACAATCGGTTGGGGAATCTTGTTCTCCAGCACCGTGAAGTTATCGCGGCTAAGGCCATTCACGGTAGCTCCCTTGCGATCCGTCACAACAGCGGGAACCAAAACTAGGTCCACGTCCGCGCGGATGATATGCGTCGGAGCCTCCTCCGCCGCGCCTGCGGGGCCTTTGGGGGCACGTAGCGCAAGCGAGAGCGGCTGGGCAAACAGACAGCTAGTGGCACAAACCGAAATGGCGAAGACTCGTAACGCCAGCCGGCAGCTCGTCTCACCGTTGTTGGTCACATACCCTCCTTGCTTCTCTCTTACGAGCATGCGGCCAAAGTTATGAATAAGGCATAAAAGACGTGGCGCCACGAGCTAAGACGGCAGAGAGTCTTTATGACTTTTTTACAATTCCTCCACCACACTGGTAATGGCAGTCGAATGGCATGAAAGCGAGCGCACCGACGATATCGCCCCGTTTGCGCCGACGGTGCGGGAGAACCGGGTAGAGTGACTGATCCAGTGACCGAGTAGTCCGGAGATCACATGATGGGTACTAGTAAGGTTCTGATTATTCACCAGCAGAATTCCGACTGCTCGGCTTTAAGGTCGGTACTGTCGCGGGAGCGGTATGACGTGATGGAAGCCTCGCTCGACATGGGCAAGGTTCCCTTCGACATTGAGGACTGTTACCTGATCCTGCTGGACACGCTGGCAGTCGCGCCCGGCGCTCTCGGGCTGCGGCCGGCGCACCCACGCAACGGATCTCCCGCGTTTTCAGTAGGCGCCAGGAAGACCAGGCCGCGAAGGTTCGTCCGGCGCAAACCTCGGCAGATGCGAGACAAGAAACAGGCCTCCCTCAAGGCGATCAAACTGGGCGATACGACCGTGATGCTGGGCTCCCGCCTGGTCCGGGGGGCCCTTGGGGAAGTTCGGCTTACGCGGTTCGAATACGGTATTCTCAATCACTTGTCGGCCCGCATGAACCAAACCGTGCCATCGATGGAGCTGGTCCGGAAGCTGTGGCCCTGCGATCCAACCAAGGGCGTTCATTCTCTCCGCGCATTCATCAGGAATCTGCGCAAGAAGATCGAACCCGATCCGGCTCACCCACAATACATCGTCACCGATCTGGCGATGGGCTACCGACTGCGACATTCGGCGGCCGGCCGGGACCGATAGCCGCAACTTGCCAGTTATGTGAGTGATAGAAATTCCTGATCGGCTCTTTCATGCATTTTTCACAGGTCATTCCCCACAATCGAAGAACGAGAAGACACTATGATTCGCAAACCGATAATGACTTCAATTTCGTTCGCGATTGTCGCTTTGGTGGTTGGTACGGAGGCGCCTGGCGTTCCCGCGTATGGGCAACAGGTGCCGGGGAATGTGGCTCGGAATTCCGACGCTTCAACAGCACCCACGCAGGTGCAGGCGATGTTCGGAGCCATCGCCGGCGTCGTCAGAAACTCAGCGAAGGTTCCGATCTCCGGCGCGATGGTAACCGTGGCCAGGGCCGATGGGAAAGGTATCTGGACGACGATTTCGGGCGGCGACGGTATATACTCCATCGCCAATGTCGCTCCAGGCGAGTACTGGGTGACATTACAAGCCGAAGGTTATCCGGACACGGCTTCCAAGCTTGAGATCACGGCGGGCCGGGCTACCAGAACCGATGTCACAATGGCCGGGAATGTAGCTCCTGCGCCGGCGGTGATCTCCGCGAATTCCAGCGCGCCCGGTGCGGGTGCTGCGCCCGCGCGCACAGAGCCACAGGCCGCGCCGCGCGACAAGGCGAAGCAGAGCGTGTGGGCGCGCGTGTTGAAACCGCCGCCGGCGAAACCGCAGACGGCGCCGCCACGAACGGTCGCTTCACTGAAGTACCCGCCGGTTGCCGCGTTTGGACTACCGGCAGCCAACGCGACTACCGCGGACGTTGGAGGTCCGTTTGCTGCGCCACAGGACGCACCGGCACCCACGCCAGCCCCGGCTGCGGCTCCCGCGCCGGCTCCCGCTGCCGCTGCGCCCGCCATTCCGGATGCGCTTTCAAGCCCCGAGGCGGCTCCCGCGGTCGACAGTTTTACGCCTTTCGCCTTTGCCGACTTCACCTGGATGAACGCCACCACGCGCGCCAAGGACACCGTGCTGGATACGAAGTTCTTCACGCCGGAAATCCGCTTCGACACCAATTACATGGAAGACTTCAACCAGCCGATTGATCACACCATCGTCGGAGCGACCGAGTCCTTTCGCTCGGGTGAAGTGCAGATCGAACAGGAGAGCGTCGGCGGCGATTTCCACTGGCAGAATGTTCGCGGCAGGATCTTGTTCATGTTCGGCATGTTTGCCACGACAACACCGCGCAATGACGCGAGCTACGGGGTAGGCCAGTGGGACCTCCGCGGCGCCTATAAGTACACGTCGGAAGCGTACGGCGGGTACCACTTCAACGTCAATCACGGACTCAATGTCGACGCTGGTATTTTCGTCTCGTACATCGGCCTGTTCAGTTATTACAATTTCGATAACTGGACCTACCAGCCATCGTACGTGTCCTCGAACACGCCTTGGTTTTTCAACGGCGTGCGCATTCAGTGGTTCCCAACAAACAAGCTGAAGATCGAACCCTGGTTCATCAACGGATGGCAATCCTACGCTAAGTACAACGGCCATCCCGGCCTCGGTGGACAGCTTCTCTGGCAGCCAAAGGAATGGTTTAAGCTGGTTGCTAACCAGTATGGCTTTGGAGAGGATAACCTGGGTCTTCCCCATACCGAGAGAATTCACACGGACGATAGCATCGAAGTAAGGTATTACAACAAGCCAGAGAAGATGGGGCTCGACAAAATGGCATTCACCATTACGGCGGATGCAGGATGCCAATATGGCGGCGGAATTCAGTGCCTCGGCGCGCCCAGCAACAACAAGGATTCGTTTGTAGGGTGGATGGTCTATAACCGGCTGTGGTTCCACAAGGACCTTTTCGCCGTCACTGTCGGCGGCGGAGACATGAGCAACTTTGGCCGCTACTTGACGCTCCTGCCACCGATCAACGGGGCCGACGCAGTAACGGGTTCGCCTTACTTCACGGAAAGCCCCGGCCAAAAGGCTCACATGTGGGATAGCACGGTCACCTTGCAGTATATGCCGCGCGAGTATATTACGTGGTGGGCGGAGGCAGGGTATCGTCACTCCGACATCCCGTATTTCGCGGGACGGGGCGGGGTCACCCCCCCCGGCTTTCCTATCGGCGGAACGAATGGCGCTCCTAACCAGTACGCCTGCATGAGCGGAGCACCGTCCGGAGCAACCGACCTTCCGACCGCAACCGCGAACTGTGCCAGCGCTGGCGGCGTCTGGTTCCCCGACCTTCGCCGTAGCGAAGCGAAGATCTCTGTTGGCGTGATGGTGAAGTTTTAGCACCGCAGCGCTAAGGACCTAGACTTGATCGATGCGTCGTTCCTACGGAGCAACGAATGCGTAATATCTTGACTCAATCGCTATGCCTGATCGTAGCCGCGGCCTGCCTAACGGCTGCGGATGCGGTTTGGAAGAGCAAGCCGGCCGCCCAGTGGAGCGAAGAGGACGCCAAGCAGATCCTCGCCGCGTCACCTTGGGCGAAGGAGACCACAGCTACTGTCACGCGCCGGCTGACCGAGGAGCAACTCAGAGATGGCGGACAAATGGGACAACCCCGCGGCGTCGGCAATGAAGGGGTGGATCCGAAGGGTAGCGGGCCAACTGTGTCACTGAATGTCTTCACGGGTCCCGGGGGCGATGACCGCAGCCCCCGGTCTCTTGCCCGGCCCATCACATTGAAACTGCGTTGGGAGAGCGCTCTCCCGGTTCGGCTCGCGGAGTTGAAATCGCACGAGGTCGAGCCTCCCACGTTAGAGGGCGACGGCTATCGCATTTCCGTCTATGGCATTCCCGACGCCGATTTCAAGGGTGATCCCAAAGAATTGGGCAAGCCTCTGAAGGGTCTGGCCGCTCTGAAGCGCGAGTCGAAAAAGGATGTGAAGCCGGTCAGCGCCGAGGTGTTCAAACTGGAAGACGGCGTGGTAGTGGTCTATCTGTTTCCTATGTCCGCGGAAATCAGCGAGAAAGATCGCCAAATCCGATTCGAGGCGCAGATCGGCCGGATTGTTGTCGCCCAGACTTTCAACCTGAATGAAATGGAGTTCATGGGCAAGCTGGAACTTTGAAGCTCGGCGTTGCCGCGCTCAGGCCCTGGTTTTTTATGCCTTTTTCACTTGCCGCGAGATATAACCCGGAAGGTACTCTCAGGCCCCTGGAGTGGCCGAGGATGGGCGCGGCAAATCCGGCGTCCGGCGGTGCGGCTCAAAAGCTCAAGAGAAGACTCATGCAGGCGCTGCCAGGCTGCCTGGCTCTGGCCGCGGTGGCGGTGTGCACGTGGGTTTCGTTTCGCCTTGGGCAGACTTTTGCGTTCACGGGATTTCTCTACCTTGTCTTCGTAGTGTTGGCTGCGCTCTATGGCGGCTTTTGGCAGGCGACGGTTATCTCAATTGCCGCGGCTGCCTGCCTTAACTATTACTTTGTTCCACCGATATTCAGCTTCGCCAACAGCCCGGCAAACTGGGTGGCACTGGGCGCCTTTGAGTTAACGGCGCTGGTAATCAGCCGGCTTTCCCAGCAGGCCCAACTGCGGGCCAGGGAGGCCATTGCGGGCCGGCGCGACATGGAGCGGCTTTACGAAACGTCGCGGCGGATCCTGCTGCTGGATAGCTCGGGCGAGCCGAACAATCTGATTCCATCCTTGATTCGGGACATCTTCGATCTGCGCGCGGTTCAGCTATTCGACGCTCAATCGGCCGCGACCTATCAAAGCGGCGAAAGCCCGTCCGTGGCCGACCAACACACGCGGGACGCGTATTTTCGAGGCACCGACACTTTCGATCCGGAAACACGAAGCTGGTATTGCGTGGTCCGCCTGGGTGTGCGGCCCGTGGGTGGACTGGCGTTGATCGATACGGAAATGACAAAGCTCGCCGCTACGGCGCTTGCGTCGCTTGGCGGAATTGCGCTGGAGCGCGCCCGAACGCTGCAGAGAGAGTACCGCGCACAGGCCGCCCGTCAAACCGAACAACTGCGCACCGCCGTCCTCGACGCCCTGGCGCACGAATTCAAGACGCCGCTCGCGGTGGCCCGCACGGCCAGCTCCGGCCTGCTCGCGGTCGGCGGCCTGTCGGACCTGCAAACGGAGCTTGTCACGACGATAGACCAGCAGGCGACTAAGCTCGATCACCTCGCCTCGCGCCTGCTCAGAGCCGCGATGCTGGACAACACGGAGTTCAGACCACAGCGGGAATCGCTGCTTTTTTCCGGCCTGGTAGGGACGGTACTCCGAAAACTCGAGTCATCGGCCGATCGAGAGCGATTCCGCCTCCTCGAGCCAAGCCAGGAAGTGCCCGTATTGGCGGACCAGGGATTGATGCTGACCGTGATCGCGCAGCTTGTCGATAACGCGGTCAAGTACTCCGAACCGGGATCGCCAATCGACATCCGGTTGGCCGCCAGGAATTCGGAAGTGGTGCTGACGGTGAGAAGCAAAGGGATAGTGGTGGCGCCATCGGATCGCGAACGCGTGTTTGACCGATTCTATCGGGCTCCGGAGACCCATCACCTTCCCGCTGGCACGGGCCTGGGGCTTTCCATTGTGAAAAAAATCGTTGACGCTCATCTGGGAAGCGTCTGGGCCGAAGGCGAAGCGGGCTATGGGACATCGTTCTCCCTGGCTGTTCCGGCAGGCCACGCTCACTAGGTTACGATCATGTCCGCTTACAACGGAAACATTCTGGTTACCGACGACGACCCGGATCTGCGCAGGGTGCTGCGGCGGACGTTGGACGCGCTCGGCTTCGAGGTTGCGGAGTCCTCCAACGGGGAGCAGGCTCTCAAGCAGGTTGAAACGCAACGGTTCCAGGCGATTCTCCTGGATGTCAACATGCCGGGCGCCGGCGGAATTGTGACATGCCGCGAGATGCGTCGAAAACATCCCGGGCTGCAAATCCTGATGCTGACGGTGCGGGATAGGGACGCGGACAAGATCGAGGCGCTCGACGCTGGGGCCGACGATTACATCACAAAGCCCTTTTCCATCCCGGAGCTGGCGGCCCGCCTGCGCTCCGCCGTGCGTCGCTCCGCGACAACCGAGCCGAATCCCGGCGCACCAATCACCATCGGCGATATCGAACTCGACCCGGCACGCCGAACCGTTCGCAAAGCCGGTTTGGTTCTGCGCTTGACGCCGAAGGAGTTCGATTTGTTGCAATACCTGATGAACCGGCCAGGATTGCCGCTGGCTCACGCGAAACTTCTGCAAGCGGTATGGGGCGCCGAATACGGTCAGGAACTGGAGTACCTGCGTACATTCGTGCATCAGCTGCGCAAGAAGTTGGAAGACGATCCGTCGTGTCCCGAGTATTTGCTGACCGAACCTTACTTTGGTTATCGCTTTCGGGAACCGTCTTAGACGGCTCTATTAACGAAATCCTTATGTCTGCCCATTTTTTCGGCTCTAAGTGTGGTGGTGGACGCCCGACCCTTGCCCCGAAACGCGCCCGCCATAAACACCTTATATAGCGCGCATAGTCTTTTTCATTCCTGGTCCTCATGCGTTCCTTATGTCCCATGTTTTATTCTTTACAGGTGGACTGCACGAGTTATCCCATAGCTTTGCAAAATGCCCAGCCCGGGATGGCGCCCGTCCGGCAGATTGGAGCTCTCTGATGAAGCTGAAAGCCGTTGAAGTTAGTCTTCTGGTGGTCTCGATCCCTGCCTTGCTGCTGCTGCAAGCTTGCAGCAGCGTCAAAGGAGACACGCCGGATGGGGCGCCGCCACCCGCCAAAGTTGTTCCGTTCCCGGACGCCGCTCTTTTCTCGGTGGACCATCCAGAGCAGTTTCCACTGGCCGCGGCGGCCGAGCATCCCACCGTCTCCGAGCTGGTCGTCACCGGGACAGTGACTCCCGACGTTTCCCGCAACGTCCCGGTGGTTTCTCTCGCCTCGGGACGCGTGATGGTCATTCACACGCGCCTCGGCGACGCGGTGCAAAAAGGCCAGTTGCTGATGACGATTCGAAGCGACGACGTGTCGGGCGGTTATTCGACATACAAAATGGCAGTCGCCGATGAAACCCTCGCACGCGCCCAGTTGGAGCGTACCAAGGATCTTTATGAGCACGGCGCTTTCGCGCTAAACGACCTTCAAGTCGCACAAGACGCCGCGGACAAGGCCAAGGTAGCCGTGGAGACGGCGGCGGAGCACCTGCGGTTGCTCGGCGACGATCCAGACAAGATGAATTTCACGGTGGATATCTTCGCGCCGGTTTCGGGCGTGATCACCGACCAGCAAGTTACAGCCGGCTCTCTCGTGCAGGCGTACAATACGCCGTACCCGTTCACGATCTCGGACCTCTCGGCAACTTGGGTTGTCTGCGACGTGTATGAGAACGACCTGGCCAGTGTCCGGATCGGCGATACGGCCGAGATCAAACTGAACGCATATCCGGATCGCAGGTTCAGGGGACGGGTGAGTAACATCCTGCCGAATCTGGATCCCAGCATTCGCACAGGCAAGGTTCGGATAGAAGTGCAGAATCCCGGAATCATGCGGTTGGGCATGTTCGTGACGGCCACCTTCCGCGGTCAAACCAGGGAAATGCACACCATCGTGCCGGCCTCCGCAATCCTGCACATGCACGATCGCGATTTCGTCTACGTTCCCGCGCCCGGCAACAAGTTTCGCCGCGTGGAAATCGTCAGTGGAGACCTTTTGCAAGACCACACGGACTTGCAAGAGATCAAATCGGGATTGGCGCCAGGCCAACAAGTGGTTACGAACGCGTTGGTCCTGGACCACGTGCTCACGCAGTGATCGTAACGGGCACGTTCGGGCTCCGGAGACACAGCCAGCACAGCAGCCATAGGACAGGGAACAGGAAATGATTCGCGCTCTTGTAGACTTTGCGCTTAACAACAAGTTTGTGGTGTTGGCCATTGCGGTCTTGTTGCTCGGATGGGGAGCTATCTCGTTCCACAATTTGCCGGTGGAAGCCTATCCCGATATCGCCGACAATTATGTGACGATCATCACCCAATGGGCTGGGCGTTCCGCCGAGGAGGTGGAACAGCAGGTGACGATTCCGATCGAGATTCAAATGGCTGGAATGCCGCACATGACCTTTCTGCGCTCCGAGTCCATTTTCGGCCTGTCGTTCGTGATCATGATTTTCGACGATAGTTCCGTCAACGATTGGAACCGGCAGAAGGTACTGGAGAGGCTCACCCAGGTCAATCTGCCTAACGGACAAAACCTACAGCCCCAAATCGGTACGGACTGGAGCACCACCGGTCAGATCTATTGGTACACCATAAGAAGCACAAATCCCCGATACGACCTGATGGAATTGAGGTCGCTCGAGGACTGGGTTCTCCTCAAGCAGTTCAAGTCCGTTCCCAACGTGGTCGACGTTTCCGATTTCGGCGGCACGGTCAAGGAGTACCAGATACGGGTGGACCCGAACAAGCTTGTGTCGTACGGATTGAGCATCGGCCAGGTGGAGCAGCAACTCGCGAATAATAACATCAATGCCGGCGGCAGCTTCGTAGAAGAAGGCATGCAGCAAATGAACGTACGCGCGCTGGGGCTTTTCAGCAACGTGCATGACATCGAGCAGACAATGCTCACCACAAAGTCCGGGACACCTCTCCGGATCAAGGACATCGCCTATGTAGTCCAGGGTCCAAAAATCCGTTTGGGCCACATGGCTCGGGCCAACCACATGGAGGACGGGCGTATCATCGACGAGCCCGATGTCATACAGGGCGGTGTGTTGATGCGTAAAGGCGCCGAGGAACAACCTACGCTCGATGCCATTCACCAGAAAGTCTATGACCTCAACCACGGCATCCTGCCACCCGGCGTGACGGTGGTGCCCATGCTGGATCGCAGCGATCTTCTTCATTTCACCCTGCACACCGTGATGCACAACCTGACCGAAGGCATGATTCTGGTCAGCGTCATCCTGTTCCTGTTTCTCTTGAATGCCCGCGCCGCTCTCATCGTCGCCCTCACGATTCCATTCTCATTGCTGTTTGCATCGATCTGGTTGGATTTGAGTCACATTCCGGCAAACCTTCTTTCGTTGGGCGCACTGGATTTCGGAATGGTGGTGGATGGAACGGTGGTCATGGTGGAGAACATCATCCGGCACCTGAGCCGCAGCCGCCACCAGACACTGTCCGGAACTCCGAAAACGGCCGGGGAGATGATCCGCGAGGCTTGCCATGAGGTGCAGCGGCCGGTCTTTTACGCCATCGCCATCATCATCACCGCCTATCTGCCGATCTTCACGCTGCAACGCGTGGAGGGCCGGCTATTCAGGCCGATGGCCTGGACGGTGGCCTTCGCCCTTCTCGGCGCGATGACGTTTTCGATTCTGATTGCGCCTGTGCTGGCGGCCACGTTCTTCCGCAATGGAGTTCGGGAACGGCGCAACCTGGTGATGGACTTCCTGGCGGAGCAATACCGCAGGCGGTTGCGCTGGGCCGTTCACCATCGCTGGGTTGTCGCCTGCGTCGCTATCGTTTCCCTGGCTGGCACGGTCTATATGGGCTTTGGCGGCGTGATTGGCGCGGAGTTCCTGCCGCATCTGGATGAAGGCGCTATTTGGGCGCGCGGCACTCTGGCGAACAGCACCAGTCTTTCGGAGGGCGAGAAATTCACCACCAACTGCCGCTACGTTTTCGCCTCGTTCCCGGAGGTGACAACAGTCGTGTCGCAGGTGGGCCGTCCCGATGACGGAACCGACACCGGGGGATTCGGCAACACCGAGTATTTCGTCGACTTGAAGCCCCACGACCAATGGCGCCTTGTATTTCACAAAGACAAAGAGGAACTGATCGCCGCCATGAACAAAGCGCTGGAGAAATACCCAGGAGCTATCTGGAACTTCTCGCAGCCGATTGAAGACAACGTCGGAGAGACGATGACTGGCACCAAAGGTTCGCTGGCGCTCAAGATTTTCGGCGATGACTTGAAGCTTCTCGAGAAGAAAGGCGAAGAAGTCACCACCCTCATGGCGGCCATCCCGGGCATGCATGATGTCAAGTTGTTGCGAGATTTCGGCCAGCCGAACCTCGATCTGACTATCGACCGGAGGCAGGCGGCTCGTTTTGGAATCAACGTGGCAGACATACAGGACGCCGTCCAGACCGCTGTGGGCGGCAACGCCGTGAGCCAAGTGCTGATCGGCGAGCAGCGGTACGACGTGGTGGTGCGCTACCAGGCGGCCTATCGGAATACCGCACACGCCATCGAGAACGTTCGCCTGGTTTCACCCACGGGAGAGCGGGTATCCCTGGCGCAGTTGACAAAGGTAGAAGTTAAGGACGGGGCGTACGACATTTTCCGGGAAGGCAACAGCCGTTATGTGGCAGTAACCTTCAACGTGCGAGGCCGCGATCTGGGAACCACGGTCGAAGACGCCATCAAACAGATCGGTCAAAAAGTGAAGCTGCCGCCGGGCTATACCATCGGCTGGTCGGGCGAATACGAGAGCGAAAAGCGCGCCGAGGCGCGGCTGTCTCTCATTGTCCCGATCACGATCCTGGTCATCTTCATCATTCTCTACACCATGTTCCGCTCTTACAAATGGGCGCTGCTCATTTTGTTGAACGTCGGCCTGGCACGCGTCGGCGGGTTTCTGGCTCTCGTGATTACCGGAACTTACCTCAGTGTTTCGTCGGGCGTCGGCATGTTAGCCCTGTTTGGCGTATCGGTGCAAACGGGCGTCATCATGCTCGAGTACATTAACCAGCTCAGGGCCAGAGGGCACTCGATCGAGGATGCGGCGGTCGATGGCGCGGTCCTCAGGCTTCGCCCCATTATGATGACCATGCTGGTGGCCACTCTTGGACTCCTGCCGGCGGCGTTATCGCACGACATCGGATCCGACTCACAGCGGCCGTTCGCGATTGTGATCGTAGGCGGCCTGATTTCCGACCTGCTGTTGAGCATTGTTCTGTTGCCTACGTTTTACGTCTGGATCGCGCGGGATGGCGATCAACTTCCCGAACCGGAAGGTTCTTTCGAGGGCCAATGAAAACCGAGCGCGAGATTTTGCCTGTGAAGGGTAACCGGATTGTTATTATTGCCGTGGTCGTGCTCAGCAGCTTGGGGTTGGATGCGGCGCTCGCGCAGGCTCCTCCTGTCAAGATTACACTGGAGCAGGCCATCGACATGGCGCTGAAACACAACCACACCTTGCAGGCCGCCCGGACCACCATCCAACAGAACCAGGCTGCGGAAATTACCGCCAATCTGCGCCCGAACCCGACGTTCTTTACCGACTGGGAATACCTGCCGATCTCCAAACTGCCAGGCGAGTCGGTGGCGGCGTATCTCCAAGGCTCGACCGAGGGCGACCTTGGGATGAGTTACCTGATTGAGCGAGGCAAGAAACGCCAGCGCCGCCTGCAAGCGGCTAAGGACGCGACCGCCGTGACGCGCTCGCAGGTCTTCGATAACGAGCGCGGTGTGGCATTTCAAGTTGGTCAGCTCTTCTACAACGTCCAGCTTGCGGAATCGGTGCTTGATTTGGCGAACAAGGATGTGAAGAGCTTTCAAACTACCGTGGACATCGGCGAACGGCAATACAAAATCGGCGCCATCAGCCAGAACGATTACCTGCAGATCAAGCTTCAATTGGTGCAGTTTCAGACCAACGCGGAACAGGCGATACTCGCGCGGGATCAGGCGCTTTCGGACCTCCGGCAACAGCTAGGTTACGAATCTGTTCCCGCCGATTATGGTGTCGCCGGCGACTTCGAATACCGGCCGCTGGCGGTCAGTCTGGAAGAACTGCAGGCGAAAGCGCTTCAGAATCGCCCGGATCTGCGCGCAGCGGTGTTGGGCGTTACCGCCGCTAATAGCCAATATGCGCTGGCCAAGGCGAATGGGAAGCAGGATCCCACTATCTCGGGCAATTACTCGCACGTCAACGGGATCAGTGCCGTCACCTGGTCGTTCAGCATTCCCCTCGCGATCTTTGACCGGAACCAGGGCAACATTGCGCAGACGCGCGTTGCCATCCGGCAAGCGGAAGAGCAGCAGAAGGCGGCCAGCGGACAGGTACTGACCGACGTAAGAGACGCGTATGTGGGGGTGGAATCGAACGGCCGCGTGGCGAAGATCTACGTCTCAGGCGTCCGGGCAGACGCGAAGCTAAGCCGCGATATCAGCGAATACTCCTACCGGCGTGGCGCCACGGCGCTGCTCGATTTCCTGGTCGCCCAGCGCAACTATGACGCTATTGAACTGGCCTACCGTCAGTCCTTGGCCGCTTACCTGACGTCGATCGAGCAACTTCGCCAGGCGGTGGGAACCAGGAGCTTGCCTTGATCCCTGGAATCCCCGACACGGCTTCGCGCGGCTGGAATGCGGCGAGAATCCAAAACGGAAGGTGGAACCGATGAAGAAAGCAGAAGTGCGGGCCCGCATTGAGGAAATCGGCATCATCCCCGGCATCCGCGTATCCTCGCCGGAGCGCGCACGCCTCGCCGCGGAAATGGTGAACCGCGCCGGTATTCCGATCGCGGAGATCACCATGACTGTGCCTCGCGCACTCGACGTGATTTCACACCTGGCCAAGACCCTGCCGGAACTGGCCGTAGGCGCGGGAACCGTTCTGGACGCCGAAACGGCCTGGCGATGCCTGGACGCCGGCGCCACATTCTTGACGAGCACAGGACTCGTCACGGAGGTCGTGGAATTCGCGCTAAAGCACGATCTCGTCGTTTTCCCCGGGGCGATGACCCCAACCGATGTGATTGCCGCATGGAGGACGGGCGCCGACTTCGTCAAGATCTTCCCGTGCGGGCCAATGGGCGGTCCCTCTTACATTCGATCTTTGAAGCTGCCGTTTCCCCAAGTGCCGATGATTGCCACCGGCGGCGTGAATCAGCGAACCGCCGCCAATTTCATCCTGGCCGGGGCCACCGCTCTGGGCATCGGGGCGGACTTGATCAACCCGGAGGCTCTTCCGGTGATGAAGGAAGAACAGATCCAGGAACTCGCGCGCCGGTATCTGGGAATGGTGAAAGCCGCCCGCGCGCAAACGAACGCAAGGTAGCAATATGAGAAGGATACTGGCGATGGTTTTCGGGCTGAGCGTACTGGGAACCGCACTGCCTTTGCGCGCGGCGGACGGCCCCGCGGCGAAAGGTCCCAAACAGTCCTTTGCAGTCGCGAGCACGGAGCGCGTGAACTTTCTGCCGGGCGGCACCATTCGGCTGGTCGATTCGTACGGCTACCTGACGGTGGAAGGTTGGGATGAGCCAGAGGTTGCGGTCACCGTGACCAAGTCGACCGATCGTTTCTACGACCCCGCAGAGAAGCAGGAAGCCGAGCGGCGCTTCGAGCAGATCCGTGTGGTCACCGAACGGCGGTCGGACAAAGAACTGGCAATTACGACGACACTTCCGGCCCGCAATCCGCTCTTCAGATCGATCCTGCCATTGGACCGCATCATTCTCACCAAGCCGTTGGTGCCAAACGGCAGGCGCGGCGTTACGGTTGAGTACAAGGTCCTGGTGCCGCGCGATTCGCGGCTGGTAGTTCACCACGACACCGGCTATGTATGGGTGAGCGACGTGACCGGAGACATAGACGTGAACAGCCACACGGGCGACATGATCGTGATGCTGCCGGATCCGGGGCCATACTCGATCGACGCGCGAACCAGACTGGGCAGCGTTTCTTCGGATTTCACGGGCAAGGGTCAGTTCCGATTCGTCGCGGGCACTCACTTCGCTCACGCCGGTCAGACTTCGCCGCGGCGAATCTCACTGCGCATGGGTTGCGGAAGCATCGCCATCAAGCAGGTCCCGCCGTCCGGTCCTTTCTGGAAGAACTGAGCGGATCGCCGGCTTGGACCGGCGTCCGCCCAGGCCTGCTAAGGGCCCTGATCGCTTCGCTTCCGGCGCTGAAACTCAGCAGACGGCGTTTGATTTCATTGTGATACAGCACGAGGCATTGGCCGGAACGTCACATTTATAACTTTTTCACGATCCATCAAAATCCTTTCACGGTCCATAAAAAACTCGTGTAAACTAGAAATGAAAGCGAAGGGCCGTTGAGGAGGTTGATCGTGTCTGCAGCCGAGCGAACCTGGAATTGGATTGGCGTCGTTTTGACGCTGGCGTGTTTTGGCACTGTCGTGGCTGGCAACACAGAACTGGTCTGGCGATTCGAGCATGCGGGTTTCCCGCTGTCCTGGGTGCTCGCTGGCGCCGCCATATTGGCGTTCCTCGCAACTGAGTTTTGCGACTCCACCGCTTCCCTTCCCGACGAAGCGGAAGATGCAAGTTCGCAATTCTCTTCAGAGTGGGAAACGGTCGAACTTCAGAGCTGATCCGGCAAGAAATGCCCGATTGAGTTTGCAGTCCGAACGAAGCTCCCTCCCGCATCCTCAAGTTGGCGAACTCGTTCCTCTACGCCCGAACACCAAGGATTTCGGGCCGCGTCTGGGACTCGCGTGGGCGCCGGCGGCGTTGCACGGCAAGAATTCGATTCGCTCGGGGCTCGGCAGCTACTACAGCGGCAACCAGAACGACGACTTCAGCCACTGCGCCTGGGGGAAATAGCCCAAGCCGATTCATCGCCGTGGACGGGTCGCAATTGCCCGCTTAGAACGGCTGGATGGCTTCCCGCGCCGGATCGAAATCGATGCGCCGTTTTTGCATGTAAGCGATGTTGCCCAGGTGCGAAGCCTGCGCCGACCGGTGCCCGGCCAGCACGTCGCCATTCGGCAACTTGCGGGACTTCACGCACTCCAGAAAATTCTCCACGTGGTCCATGTCGATGCTGCCGGCCGCCTGCACTGTGACCGGCGCCGCGCCACGCCCCGCCGCGCGGAATTCATAGTGTTGCCGGTCGATGAACAACCGTCCCTGGGTTCCGGCGATCTCCACCGCCGCGCCGAAGATTCCCGGGGCCAGCGTGGCTTCAAACGTGGCCGTAAACTGCGCCGGGTATTCCAGCAGCACGTTGATCGTGTCTGGCGCCGTGCGCCCGTCCTTGTAGTTGTACACGCCGCCGGCCGCCACCGCCGAGGTCGGCACATCGGAGCCGAGGAACATGTGCACCACGTCGATCCAGTGGGTGAACAGGTCCGTCACCTGCCCGCCGCCGAAATCCAGATACGCGCGCCAGTTCCAATATTGCTGCGGGTCCCAGTCGCGCCATTTCAGCCGGCCCAGGTAGTGCGCCCAGTCCAGGTCCTGCGGCTTGGTCTGGAGGTAGTCGGGCGCCTTGCGCAGATGGTAGCCGTTGCCGTACCACCAGGTGCGCGCCAGCGTGACCTTGCCGATTTTTCCACTGTCGATATACTTGCGCTTGGCCTCGATATAGTGCTTGCCGGAGCGCTGCTGCATGCCCACCTGGCAAATCCGGTTGTTGATCCGCGCCGCCTTCACCACCGCCGGCCCTTCCTCGATGGTCAGGCTCAGCGGCTTTTCCACGAACACGTCCTTGCCCGCGTTGAGCGCGTCGATCGCGATCGGCACGTGCCAGTGGTCCGGCGTGCCGATCAGCACCAGGTCGATTTCCTTGTTATCGAGCAGCGCGCGATGGTCGCTGAACGCGCGCGCGGTTGGCGCGTCCTGTTTCGCCTTGTCGATCTGCGCGCCCCAGATATCGCACAACGCTGTCACCTCCACCGCGCCGGTCTTGATGAAATTGCCCATGTCGTAGCGGCCACGCTCGCCGCAGCCGATCAGGCCGAGTTGCATGCGCTCATTGGCGCCGTAGACGCGCGAGTACGATAACGCCGTCGCTGCGGTCACCCCCCGCAAAAAGTTTCGACGCGGAAATGAAGTTTCAGGCATAGGGCAATTATAGTCCGATCGCGTTCAGAGCCGGTAGAGCAGCAGCGAGGGCCGCGGCCCGCTCTCCCCCAAGTCAAACCGGAGGCGCGGATTTCCCGCGGAAAGCGCCCCCCATCGCTCTGTGCGTCTACTTCGGGCGCCGCGTGAGCAGTTCGGCGGTGTCTTTGGCCAAGCCTTCGGAAGTGGCGACGACCTTGATCCTGCCAATTTCGCCCGCCTTGGAGCGCACGATCAGCAGCGCCATGCCGCTGAATGCCTTCCGGTGATCGGCCTGGAAGGGCTCGACCGTCGCGGCGTTGCCGTTATCCACGGCCGCGATGGTTCCGGCGCCGGTAACATCGAAGTGCACCATGTTATCGGCCATCGGACACAGGTTACCGTGCTGGTCTTCGATCCTCACGGTGACAAACGAGAGATCGTCGCCATCGGCCTGGATGACGGCGCGGTCCGCCGCCAGTTTCACCTTGGCGGGCGCGCCGGCGGTGCGCACTTCATCCACCGCGACCTGTTTGCCATTCTGGTACGCCACGGCTTTCAGTGTACCCGGTTCGTAAGCTACTTGCCAGATGCGGCGATACTTAGTGACGAACTTACCCGTGTCGCTAACATTATGTCCCACGGGCATTTCCCAGGGATCCGAGAAACGCGCCTTCTTGCCGAGTGACTTCCCGTTGAGGAATAACTCGACTTCCTCCGCGTTGGAGTAAGCCATCACCGGAATCGCCTGACCTTGCTTGCCTTCCCAATTCCAATGCGGCAGCAGGTGTACCATGGGCTTGGCCGTCCATTGGCTCTGGTAGAGGAAGTAGCGGTCCTTGGGGAACCCGGCTAAGTCGACGAAGCCGAAGTAGGAACTGTGCGACGGCCAGTCCTGCGGATTCTTGTCCTGCCAACCCCAGAAGGGTGTCGGCTCACCGAGATAGTCGAAGCCGGTCCAGACAAACTCGCCCAGCACTTGCGGGAACTTATCCTGGTAAGTGAACTCAACGTCCGGGCACATGGCCCATTCCGGGGCGACGGTGTCATAACTCGAAATCTGGAGCGACCGGGGCTTTTCGAAAGCTATGATCGGCAGATGATACACCCCGCGCGAACTGACGCAGGAGGCCGTTTCCGAGCCGAAGATGATCCAACTCGAGTACTCCTTGAGTATCTGCTCATAGTGCATTGGCGAGTAATTGAAGCCGGGGATGTCCACTTCGGCGGCCATCTTGTTCTTGATGGCGTTGTTCCAGCTATTGAAGGCCGAGGTGGTGGGCCGCGTGGGATCCTCCTCGTGGAAGAAGCCGGTGAGACGCCGCGCTTCGCGCCAGCCCTGTGCCTCCGGGTGGTCCTGCTCGGGGATTTCGTTGCCGATGCTCCACAGGATGATGCTCGGATGATTGCGGTCGCGGCGCGCCATATCGCGCGCATCGTCCTCCGACCAGTCGGCGAAGTACTTGCTGTAGCCGTTGGGCACCTTGGGGATGCGCCACATATCGAAAGCCTCGTCCATCACCAGCAGGCCGAGCCGGTCGCAGTATTCGAGAACCTCCGGCGCCGGCGGATTGTGGCTGGTGCGCAGGGCATTGACGCCAGCCGCCTTGAGGATCTGCAACTGGCGTTCGATGGCACGGCGGTTTACGGCTGCGCCGAGGGCGCCCAGATCGTGGTGGTCGCAGACGCCTTGCAGTTTCAGGTGGCGGCCGTTCAAGGAGAAGCCCTTCTCCTTATCGAAACCGATGGTGCGGATGCCGAATGGGGTGGTGTAGCGGTCCACCGCCATATCGTTCTCGAGCACCTCGGTCACCAGCGTGTAAAGGTTGGGACGGTCGACGTCCCAGCGCTTCGGGTGAATCACTCTCACCACGGATGGGACAGTCATCGGAGTCGTTCGCGGACCTTCGGCGGGAATCGTCACTTCCACTTTGTTGCGGCTCACCAGGATGCCGGTGGGGTCGAGCACTAAGGTCTGCACCGCGGCCTTGACCTCCTGACCGGAGCGGTTGCGCACCGTGGTTTTCACTGCCACGGAGGCCTCGTCATCGCTCACCTTGGGTGTAGTGACATAGGTGCCCCAATGGGCGACATACACGGGGCCGGTAACATCGAGCCACACGTTGCGATAGATGCCCGCACCCGGGTACCAGCGCGACGAGTTATCCTCGGGCATAAGCCGTACCGCGATCACATTGGTCGCGCCGTCGAACTTCAAATACGGCGTGAGATCCAGGCTGAAACCGATGTAACCGTAAGGACGCCCGCCCAGGTCATGCCCATTCAACCACACTTTCGAATTGGCCATGGCGCCGTCGAACTCGATGCTGACGTACTTTCCCTTGGCGCTGGCCGGAAGCGCGAAAGGCTTGCGGTACCAGCCGGTACCGGAGATGGGCAGCGCGCCCGTATGCGGGTTGAGCTTGGGATCGAACGGCCCTTCGATCGCCCAATCGTGGGGCAGCCGGACGGGGCGCCACGTGGAGTCGTCGAAGTCGGGATCCTCCGCGCCCGCGGCTTCACCTTTATAAAACCGCCAGCCATCGTTGAAGCTGAGGCGGCGCTCACCGGAAAGCGCACTCGTGGGGGCGGCCGCGTTCCCTTGCGGCAGTAGAGCCAGAAATGCCAGTGCGCCACAGGCGGCGCTGACACGGCGTCGGTAATCGCTCATCGGATGTCCTCGGAAACTTGGGATCGCACCTTTTTATCCTAGTACCGAAATGCCTATCGATGGAAACTCTCCGGCGGCCCCAGGTAGCTCGGTTTGACACCGCCCAAGTCGACAATGAGTTTCTCGAGCACGATGCCGGGATCCACCATCCAAAATTTCAATGTGTGCGCTCCGGGAAGAGCCAATGCATGGGTCGAGCGCACCTTGCGAACGCTGTCTTTCACGGAGGTCTCCCAGTCGCTCTGGGCGTTGTGCGCGAGGGCGTCGACGATCTGCGGCGGCTCGTCATCGAACGAGATTGCGTAGCGCAGTCCGCGCCCGGGAGAGAAGTTCAGCGTGGGCGCGAGAATCGCTTCGACCTCGACCGGGCCGGCATCGAAGAGATACATCCGGTACTCGAGAAACGGCGACTTGACGGGCGGCATCACGCTTTCCGCGGTGACCGGAAAGATCGACATGGCGGATAGCGTGCGGCCATAATCCGGGATCCGCTGCCACGTTACCGGGCCCGCGCCGATCTTACGGGTGTAATGCTCCGCCTCGATCGAGACGTACCCGGACGCTTCGACGAAGCCCTGCAGTTCCGCCCGCGAAGGCCGATTCGGGTAGAAGACGTCGACTGCCACCGCGATGGGAACGGCTCCCGCGCCTTCGATGGTGACAGCGCCTTTGTTCGGTCCGGGAGGGATCTTTTCCCAATCGACACTCACCCACAGGCGCAGTTCTTTATTGACGGAGCCGCGCGTCGCGCTTAACACGATCCAGGGGGCGCTCCCCGTGGCGGTGAATTCGAAAGGAGCGCGCCCGCGATTGAACACATCGACGAAATGCCGTGGCTGGTTGAATGAATCGAAGGTAGGGAGCACTGCCGGCGCCGGGTTGCCCGGCCACGCAACACTCGATCCTTCGATGGCGACGCCCATCGACGACGCCGCCGGGAGAGCGATCTCGGTGACCGGCGGCATGGTGTTCTTCGGCGGCTCCTGCCAGTACGTGTACCCAATGTGCGTCTGATCCATCATGTGGTCCCATTTGCCGTGCGCCAGCGTGTGGTTGAAGTAAGTGGTCAGGTCCGCGTCGGCCTGAAAGAACATGCGCGTTCGCGCCGCCATGTCATTCGCACTGGCGCGTCCTTGAGCGGCGTAGAGATAGTTCTTCGCCGCCGCCACATACATCGCGGTGACGATTGCATTCGCTTTTGCCGGATGCAAGACAAGTTCGAAAAAGGCATCCCGCGCCTCGGCCGGCAACTCGCGCTCGATCTTCTCCGCTTGAGACACGATCGCGTCGTAGTCGGCCACCGCACGGTCCGCCTCCAGATAGTCGATCACGCTGTAAGTGCCGGGCTCCAATAGCTCCGGCTTGCGGCGGCCATTGTACTTGAGCGTCTTCGCAACCAGATCGGCAATCTCCGCTGCCCGCGCCCGGCCGAACTCTCTGGCGGCCCATAACTCCGTGAACTCGCCAAGCTTCTCCTTTGGCCAGCGCGCGGGATCGCGGGCCAGGCTCAAGAAGAACTCGGTGGGAAACTCCATCGGCTTCAGGTCGCCGACATTCACGATCCAGATGCGATTCGCTCCGTATTCCGAGGCGAGATGCATCTGTTCCCAGACCTTGGGGATCGGATTCGTGTCAATCCACTTATAGTTGCGCGGACCACCCACGTAATCGAAGTGATAATAGATGCCCGCGCCGCCGCTGCGCTTGCGTTCTTCGGGTGTCGGCAGACGGCGGATGTTGCCCCAATTGTCGTCGCACCATAGAAGAGTCACGTCGTCGGGGACGCGCATGCCCTTTTCGTAATACTCCTGCACCTCCTTATAGAGCGCCCAGTCTTGTGGATTGGTGACGTCGGGGTTCACTTCCGCGGCGATGATTTTGCGCTGATCGGCAACGATGCGCTCCAGCAACGCGGTGTTGGACTCTCGGGACATGGGCATGTCCCCGTCGCCGCGCATGCCGAGCGTGATAATGCTCTCGTAGTCCTTGTTGCGGCGAACGCCCTCCTCCCAGAAGGCGCGCAAGACGTCCTCGTTCCGGGAATAGTCCCAGGGCCCTTTCCCATGCCGCTTCCACTCTTGTTGCGCGCGCAGCATGGGCTCATGATGCGAGGTGCCCATCACGATCCCATATTCGTCCGCGAGTTTGGCGTTGAGAGGATCGTCCTCATTGAATGCGTTGTTCCACATCGCGGGCCACAGGTAATTCGCCTTCAGCCGTAGAAGGAGTTCGAACACTTTTTCGTAGAATGCGTGATTGTAATTCCCGTAGGTTGCCTTGACCCAACCGGTGAGAGCGGGCGCTTCGTCGTTGAGGAATATGCCGCGGTACTTGACGGCCGGCTCTCCCTGCACGTAGCGCCCCGGCCTCACGAACAGCGCGTCCCGATGCGCCACCGGGACATCGGCCCAGAAATACCAGGGCGAAACGCCGATCTGTTCCGAGAGATCGTAAATCCCGTAGATCGTTCCGCGCTTGTCGCTGCCGGCAATCACCAGCGCGGAGCCAATGCCAGGCTGAGGGTTCGGCACAACTTGAATCAGGAACGATTCCCACGTGCCCACTATCCCGGAAACGTCGATTCGCCGTTCGCGAATCAGCCGATCGACGATCGCGTTCTTTCCGATCGTGCCGGCGACGATTGTCTCGCGGGCACCAAGAGTTCGCGACGGCATCAAACCCGTGACACGGACGATATCGCTGCAGAGTGTGTCCGCGGCTCTAGCGACGCCCGGGTAGTCGCTCGGGTCCACGTACACCGCCGCGACAGACCTGGCCTGGACAATGGGAAAGCTGCCAGGCTCCGAGGTCGGGAAAACGTAGCGCTGTTGACCTAAAGCGAAAAGGGATGCCGGCAAGAAAAAGCAGCAGGCTACAGCCCAGATCAGAAAAACTTGAGATCGCACCTTTTTATGCTAGTACCGATTCAAGGCAGTACCGGGCCGGGCATGCCCGGCACCTATGGAAACGTCTCAGAGGATACCGTCGCCGATCAGGCTTAACTGGCGGGGATCGTGCGGCGGTACTTCAGGTGTGAGCTTCTTGAGGTCATCGTGCCGGGGATTGAACTTGCGGATGAGTTGATTCAGATTGAGAGAGGATTCCCAGATTTCAAACAGCAAGCGGCATCGCGGGCAGCCGCCCTCAGCCGCGGGCCGACCGTCGGTGGCGGGATTGTAGCGCTTGTGGCGCCCGCAACGGCCGTCGAACTTGCGCGCTCGGATCTTCAAAGGCTCGCGTTATACCCTTTCCGTTTTCATCGGATTCGCGCTTGCACGCGAATATCCCGCAGCTTGCCGGCCCAAGTTACACGCACATTGTAACCCGCGGCGGCGAAAATGGGATTGGGATTGTGAGTCGGGTGAGTGCGGACCGGCCCTTTGACGGGGGCCGCGGCAAGCTGAAGCATGCCCCACCCAAAAAAATGGTTCCAAGTGACCTGATTCCCAGCCTTGCCCACCGCCGTCATGCACGGCACTGAACACCGCGTTTGAGAGCACCGGGCGATTCGCCGTTCCGCTCCCCCAAAGCCGGTTTCTCCAGCCTCGGGATTGACGCTTCCCGGCTCGCCGCAGTCTTCTCTCTCAAACTGAACCGCTGGCTCGTAACGGCCTTTCGCTCGCCCGCAACGGCTGCCCCTTTCAGAGCCTCCATTCCGGGGTCAAAGTTCCCGGCCTGCTCCTTCGCCCGCTCGCCAGCCGCTTCCGCAACCCGTTCGGCTCTTCGGCTCCGCTACCGCCCGCGAGTTCTTACCCGCCACGGCCGCTTCCTCGCCTCGTGCCCGTTGCCGCTTCCGCGCCCGGCTCCCCGAATGACTCGCGCGAGCTTCCACTCCCCTTCGGGACTTTTGCCTCCCTAAGGATCAAAGCGTTCCACTCGCCCGGTCACCCGGCGGCCCGCCTTCCGAATCCGCCCGATCTCCGTTCGCTCCCCGCAGCCTCAAACTAGTAAACTAGACTTGCTGGCTACGGATCACCGTTCCCGGTCCGCTACGTTTCCGGCGACTTGCTGTTCCTCAAACCTCTTGGAACCTTCATCAATATGCACCTGGATGCGAAAAGGGTCAATCGCTTTTTGCGGCAAAAACGAGCTTTTCCTCAAGATATTTCGGCAGTGTTTCGTATAGGTTACGGGCAGGATTTGTGAATCGCACGTGGATAAAACACGGGCGCGGCAAGTTGTTTTATGTGGCTGGGTGTTGAACCTGTCCGTCGGACCGCGCGAAAGCAGCGGCGGCCCGGATCACGGCAAATCCTTGCTTACCCACTCACCGATACGCTTCCCAAGGCTCATCGGTTCGTGCAACAGGTCTCGCCTCCGGCGTCTATCGCACGGCGGCTTCGCCCACTTGCATGACGGCGGCGCGCGCGGGGCCGCCGGTGTTGTCGGAAACCTGGACGAGCAGGATGCGGATGAGATCGTTGTGCGGATCGATCCAGCCCTCGGTGCCGAACGCTCCGCCGTGGCCGAAGGTGCCGGGCGTGTGCAGCAGCAGCGTTCCCTCCGGCTTGTCGACGATCTCGAACGTCAGTCCATACCCCGTGCCGCCCAGCCATCCGGACGGTTCCACGGCGGGCGTGAAGACGCGCGTCATGGTGTCGATGGTCTGGCGGGAAAGATAGCGGCGGCCCTTGTATTCGCCGCCGGAGAGCAGCATCTGGTAGAACTTCACCAGGTCGCCGGCGGTGGAGTACAAGCCGTATTCCGGCCCCGGATAGCGGGCGCCGGCGCGATATTTGGCTGGATCGCCAGCGAGAATCTCATCGCCCGCTCGCACCAGTTTTCCGCCGGCGTGCTTGTAAACCAGCGCGATGCGGTCGCGCTTATCGGGCGGCGCAAAAAAGAAAGTGTCGCTCATCCCGAGCGGTTTCAGAACGCGGCTCTCGATGAAGTGGACGTAATCCTCGCCGCTGACCTTCTCGATGATGCGGCCCAGGGTGGCGATTCCCATGTTGCTGTAGCGCCAGCGCGTGCCGGGTTCGAATTGCAGATGGCGGGTCGCGTAAAAGCGCACCGCTTCGTCCAGCGGCACGCGCATGGTGCGCAGGTTGTCGGCCAGCTCGCCGTCCGGGTTTTCGCCCAAACCGGAGGAGTGACACATCAACTGCCAGACCGTGGGCGGGCGCGCGGGCGGATGCGTGGTGAGGTTGCCGTTGGGCAGGCGTTCTTCCACCACCTGCCCATGGAACTCGGGAAGATAGTCTTCAATCGGGCGGCGCAGTTCGAGTTTCCCTTCCTCGACCAGCATCATGGCGCCCACGCCGGTGAACTGTTTCGTCATCGACATGATCTGGAAAATGGAATCCGTGGTCATGGGTTTGCCGCCCTCGATGTCGCGCCAACCCACGGCATCGAGCGACGCGATTTCGCCGTGCCGCGCCACCAGCGCGACGGCGCCAGGAATGGTCTGAGTTTCGACCAACTCCTGTAAGCGCACGGGGATCAGCTTCAGGCGGTCTGGGTCGAGGCCCGCTCCGGCGGGAGCTTGCGGCCTCACCGGCAACGCGGCCAGCAGAATCAGGGCAAGCGGAAAAAGTCTGCGCATGGAAGATGAGTGTAGCGCCATGAAGGCCGCAGCGCCAAAGGCGTGCCCCACCCTACTGCTGAAAGCGGAGGCAGGCGCGGCCCAGGTGGATTTCGTCGCCGGAGCGCAGTTTTTCGCCGCGGCGATTGCCGGCGGGGACGTCGACGGAGCGGCCGTCGCGGAAGACGCGGGTGCCGAATTCGCTGCCGTCATCGGCGATGCGGTATTCGCCGGCCGCAAACTGGATGTGGGCGTGCTTGCGCGATACGGTGCCGTTGGCCTCGTCGCCGCCTTCGAGAAAAACCACGTCGTTGCGGCGCACCACGCGCTGCTCGGCATCGGTCAACTCCGCCAGGCGGCCGAGGTTCGTGCGCGGTTTGGAGATCGTATACGCTTCGGCTTCCGCCTTCCCCTTCACCACCACCAGGCTGGCCGGCGCCGGTGCATCCTGCCGCGCTGGTGCCGCCGAGCCGTACGCGATCGCGAACGCGCGGTCGCCGGATTCGGCGGTTTTAACATCCACCGTAAAGCCCCGCGCCAACTGGCAGCCGGCGCCTTCGAGAGCCTGCCGCACATCGTTCTCGAGACGGGCTTCGGCGCCGAAAGCCGCGGCATAGAGCGCGCGCCGGTCGGCATCGGCGGAACTCAGGGTGACCGTCACCAGCGAGTAAGGGAAAATGCGCTGGCCGCGGCTGGCGGTCTGGACTTTGGTTTCGATTTCCTCGAGGATGGCGCGATGCACCAGCAGCAGCTCATCGGATTGTGCGGCGCCGAAGACGTGCCCGGTCCACTTGCGGAAGCCGCGTTCGATGGTCTTTTCGATTTCGGAAAACAGTCTCATGGCTGAATCAGGCCCAGTTGCGAAGCCGCTTCGGCAATCTGCGCGGCGGCGGGCGCGGCAGCGGCGCCGCCGTACACTCCATTTTCCACCAGGATGGAGAAGGCGATTTTGCGCGGGCCGGCGCCATAAGGAGCGAAGCCGATGAACCAGGCGTGCGAAGGCGCGCCGGCCAACTCAGCGGTGCCGGTTTTGCCGGCGATGGGAACCGAGGCCTCGGCGCGGCGTCCGGTGCCGGAGGTCACCACCTCCCGCATGAACTTGCCCAGCGTGGCGGCGGCATCGGCGGTCAGCACAGGCTGCGGCGGCGCGGTGCGCGGGTTGGTTTCGTCGGCGATCCAGCGGCCTTGCGGCATGGCGCCGCCGCTTGCCACGGTGGCCGCCACGCGCGCCATCTGAAATGGCGACGCGACCACTTGCCCCTGCCCGTAGGACGATTGCGGCAGCGATTTGCGCAACTGCGCGGCGGTCGCGGGCGCGGCCACCGAAATGCCGAGCAGGCCGGCGGTTTCGAGCAGCGGCTCGGCGCCCACGTCATAGGCGCCCAATTGCGCGAAATAGGCGTTGCAGGAAAGCACGATCCCGCGCTCCATGTTGACGGTGCCGTGCGGCGCCTGATCCTCAATGTCGTCGCGGATGGGGCGTTTGGACCCTTTGATGAAATTGCCCACCCGCCCATCGGCCAGGCGGATGCATTCGTAGGTCTTATCGGTGAGCTTCGCGTCCTTGCGCAAAGCGGCCATGGCGGTGACCACTTTGAAGGTGGACCCAGGCGGGTAGAGGCCGAAGCGCGCGCGGTCGAGAAACGGATTGGCCTGGTCGCCGGCCAGTTCGGCCAAAGCATTTTCGGGCGGCAGCGGCAGACTGACGGCGGCCAGCAAGTCGCCGGAGGAGGGATCAAGCACCACGGCGGCGCCTTTCTGCAGGCCCGCCTTGTCCAGCGTGGCGCGCAAAATGGCCGCCACGCGCACGCTGAGGCGCGCATCGATCGACATGTGGATGTCGCGCGGCCGGTCGAGCACGCGGCGCACTTCGGGGCTGGCGGGATCGTAGCGGTGCCGCACCAGCGGCACCAGCTCGCGGTAATCGTAGCGGATCGCGCGCTCGAGCCCGCCGGTCTTCGGGTTCTTCACCTCGACCAGCGTGGGCCGGTCGTCATAACCGCGCAGGCGGCGGGCGGAATCGCGCTCGACAAACGCGGTGTTGCCGGCGGCCCAGCGAGTGCGTGTGCGCAGATCCCCCAGCAGGTCGAACATCAGGCCGCCGAATGGATAGTGGCGATTCTCGGTGCGGGAACAAGCGCGATCGATATCGATGCCGAGCGCGGCGTATTCGGCGCGATGCTTCTCGAGCTCGCTCCAGTCGCTGGTGGCCAGCGGCAGACCGTTGCGGTCGTAGATGGCGCCCTTGGGGATCTGGTGCATCACTTCCTGAAAGCGCGGATTGTATTCGAATCGGCGGGCGCCGTCGGCCTCGACGACCAGCGTGCCTTCGCCCATCACCGCGGCGGGTTGCACCACCTCGACCCAGGCGGCCTTGGCCAGCACCGTGGCGCCGGCGATGGCGATGAGGATGCCCGCTACGGCTACGGCCGAGCGAAATGGCGCGGCGTCATTCTCCGGGCGGCGGCGCGCGGAGATGGATTCGAGAATGCCGATCACCAGAAAATTAGCCAGCAGCGCGGTCCGGCCGTAACTCAGGAATGGCGTCACCACGCCGGAGAGCGGCGCCACGCCGAGTGCGCCGGCGGAGATCAGCAGAAGCTGTAGCGCGGTGGCGACGCCCAGCCCGGCGGCCAAAAAGAATTCGTAATCCGAGGCGGCGCACAGGGCGATGCGCAGCGCCCTCCACACGACGAATGCGTAGATGGCGAAAACCGCGGCGACGCCGAGGAAGCCGCATTCCTCACCCAGGGCGGAGAGGATCAGATCGGTGTGCGCGGCCGGAACCAGTTGCGGATCGCCCAGACCGATGCCCATGCCGGAAACCCCGCCGGTGGAGAAGGCCCACAGCGATTGCGCCAGTTGATCGCCGCCGTGAATCAGGTTGTCCCAGGGCGAAAGCCACATGGAAACGCGTTCGCCCACGGTGTGCGGCACGCCCAGGTAGAAGCCTGCCACGAAGCCCAGCACCACCAGCGCCAGGCCAACCACGGGCACGAACACGCTCGCGCGGGCGATGCCATAGATCGTCAGAAACAGGCAGCAGAAGACCAGCGCCGGGCCCATGTCTTTCTGTAAAAAGAAAAACAGCAGCGACAGCGCCACGCACGCAGCGGCCGGCAGAGTGTACTCGAGCGGCGGAATATCGATGTGACGGGTGAGCCCGGCGAGCGATGCGCGGGTTTCGCGCGCATGCCGCAGCACGTCCCAACGCCGCGCAAAATAGCCAGCCAGAAAAAACACCAGCAGCACACGAATGATTTCCACCGGCTGAAAACCGAGCAGGTTGACCTTGGCATCGCTGACGCCGGGACCGGAGCCGAAGACAATCAGCAGCCCGGAAAGTGCGAAGCTGGCCAGCAGCGGCACGAAGCTCAAGCGGCCGGTGAGGCGCTCGAAATCGACCAGCGCGGCGGCGGCCATCAGCACGCAGCCGAGCGCCGCGCCCTGGGCGAAATCGGCGAACAGCAACTGATCGCGCAGCGGATCGCGCAGGCTGATCATCAACACCAGGCCGATGCCGGTGAGCAGCAGGAGCGCCGGCGCGAGCGAGGGATCGCCGCGGAAACCGCGCACGCTCCAGACCACGTTGACCAGCAGAAAGGCGGCGAAGAAAAGCGCGATCCAGATATTGATCGAGCGCCGGAAGTCCTCCGGGCGGCGCACCACCAGCGAGGGTTTGAGCAAGCGCAGTTGTTCGCCGCTCACCAGTGGCATGGATTCGCGGCCGTTGAGCCGGTCGCGCAGCGATTCGAAGCCGCGGCCGGCGACTTCCTCGCGGGTGACGCGAATGCGGGCGATGGCGCCGACGTTGGCCAGGCCGCCGGAGATGTTGTAGATCTTGCGGGCGACGAATTCGCGCTCGGCCGGATCGGGATAGAGCGTCAGCACGGGCAGCAAATCCTCCCGCTCGGCAAGCGCGTTCAGGTTGACGATCTGCCTGGCGGCCAGCGCCTGGCCGGCGTCGGCGAAGCCCGCGGTTTTGGCGCGCCAGGCGAACCACAAAGCGGCGGTGACAACGAGGCCGGCGGCGAGCATCCATAGCAGTTCGCGGATGCGCCACGCGGGTGGTCGTTGGGGACCGCGCCCGGCGCTAGGGCGGCTGGCGGCGCTGCTGTGGGTGACCGGCATGTTAGTTCAAAAGTGGGGCAGGCGCTTTCGCCTGCCAACTCCTCATATTCTGTAGAAAGGCTGACTTCATCCGGCGGACTCAGTCGCGGCAACTGTTGGCAGGCGGAAGCGCCTGCCCCACTCATTTCACGAGGATGCCTCCGGTATCCGCAATCTGTTGCAATTTAGCATTGACGAATAGCAGGCTGGCTTGGACGCGCACGATGCCGACGCTGGCGTTGCCGTACGGGGCGACGCTCTGGTACAGGTCGAGAGCGCGCCGGTAATCGGCGGCGGCGCGGTCCAACTCGTCCTTTTCCTGCGGCAGGCCGCGAACGTTGCGGGAATCCAAAAAGGTGAGGTCGGCGCGCTCGCGGTACCCATCGGCCAATACCAGCTTGTCGCGGTTGGCGAGCTGGTAGCCGCGGCGTTCGGCCTCTTCGAGCGCGGCAGACGCCTTGTCGATATCTTTCAGGTTATAGTAAACGCGCGCCAGCCCAAGCTGGGGATCGGGCGAATGCGGCAGCAGGCGGTCGGCCTGGCCGAAATCGTCCGCCGCGGCCTGCAATTGTTTCGCATCGTGGTGAGCGGCGCCGTTGATGCGGGCCACGTGCCCCTCGGTCAGGCGCAGCTTGCCGCGCACCTGGTCGTCCGGATCCATCGCCAGGGCGCGCGCCAGGGCGTTGCGGGCGCGCTCCCAATCCTTCTCGTAGACCGGCTGGCCATCGGCCTTGCGATAGGCGTCAATCACGCGGTCGGCTGTATCCACCAGGGTCCCTTTCACCGTTTTGCGCGGCAAGTACAAGAGAAGAGACGAAGGATTGCGCTTGGAAAGTTCCGTCCAACGGTCCCAGATGCGATCCGGGTCGGTGACCTGCTCGGCCTGGATGTCGCGCTTGAGCTGCTGGCCGTGCTGGTACATCAGGTAGTTGGCGAATGCCTCCCAGCCGCCGTACAAAAGCGCCGCTACCGCCAGCAGCGCCACCACACGCGCGCCGGAGCGGAAAGCCGCGCGCGACCGCTTGGGAAGCTGAGCCTGGATGGGCCAGTTCTGCGCGGGCGGCTTGCGCCGCGTCTCTTCGCCCTGAAGCGCGGTGCGGCGGGTGGCATCGTCCATCTCGGCGCGCGTGGTTCGCCGCGTCGCATCCAGGTCCTCGGTTGCCGCGCGCACCGTGCCGCCCTGGCGGAACGCGATCAGGTCGTCGGCGAACTCGCGCGCGGACTGGTAGCGGGCGCCGGCGTCCGGTGCGGTGGCCTTTATAAGGATGCGCCGCAGCGGCTCGGGGCAAGGATCGGGTGCGGGCGGCGGCGGGATGCGCGAGCGGATCATGCTCTCCAGACGCTCGGTCGATTCGGCGTGATAAGGCTGCAAACCGGTGACCATTTCGTAGAGCATCACCGCCAGCGACCACAAATCGGAAAGCTCATCGACCTCGCCTAGCTCCAGCCGTTCCGGCGACGCGTAGGGCACCGAGCCGAATTCATTGCGGGTCAACCGGCGCGACAGCGACAGCGCTTTGGCAATGCCGAAATCGAGCACGCGCACGTCGCCCCGGCTGTCGATGCGAATGTTCTTGGGCTTGATGTCGCCATGCACCACGCCGCGGAATTCCTTGCCATCGATGGACGCCTCCAGGTTGTGGGCGTTGACCAGCGTCTCCGCCACGGCGATGGCGGTATCGACGGCGAACTCGATCACCAGCGGACCGCGGCTCAGCAACTCGGCCAAGTCCTGCCCGTCGATATACTCCATGGCGACGTGGAAATAATTCTCTAGATCGCCTGCGTCATACACGCGGACCACTCTGGGATCGACGGCGGCCAGGCGCGCCTGCAGTTCGGCGCCGCGGCGTTCGGCTTCGATGGCATCGATCGAATCGGCGTCGGTAGAGTGTTCGATCAGCTTTAGTGCCATGGTTTTCCCGGTTTCGGTGTCCTCGGCCAGGTACACGTCGGCCATGCCGCCGCGGCCCAGCTTGCGGCCGATTTCGTACTTACCGATACGCCGGTCGGCGGGAGCGATCATGGCTTCCTGACTCCCTGCCGCGTCGCGGCGGGTTTCGCATCGAGCAGGAAATTGTGCTCGCGGACGCTGTCCAGCTTGAGATCGGGCGGTAGTTCGAGCGTGCTCTTGTCGAACACATTGCCGGTGAGCGAGGGCTCGGCACCATCGCGCGCCGCGAGGTTGAAGCCGTGGTTGTGCAGGAACGAATTGTGCGACAGCCACAGCGAGCCGGGGCCGGAAGCGAGCAGCCCCCCGGCCAGCGAATCGCGGATGGTACAAGCGCGCATGTGCAGCTTGCTGGCGCCGCGGACTTCGATGCCGAGGGTGGCGCCCTCGATTTCCGTGTCGTCGATTTCGACGCTCGAGTCAACCAGGAGAATGCCCTGCGGGAGCGGCGCCTGCGGGTCGGCGAGAATGCGCAGACCCTGAATGCGCACGTCGCGAACCTTGTCGGCCAGCACAGCCGGGCCGGCCGTTGCAGGCGCGAGACGCAGGATAGCGCGCGAGTCGTTCGCCATCTCGCCGGTTGGGCTGCCGCGAAACGTGACGCCGGATTTCAGCCGCACCGGCTGGTGGTACTCTCTGCCGGCCGCGAATTGAATGATGTCGCCGGGCTGTGCCGCTTCGATCAGCGCCTGGGCGACCGATTCGCCCGGAGCCCCGGGTCCGCCGGAAAAAGCGGGAACGTAAAATATCCGCGGCCCGGTGGGAACCGTGACCACGCCCTTGGCGGGCTGGAAGATCCGCAGCACGAAGGCAACGAATAGCGCTACCAGCAGCAAGCCGGCGAGCAAAGGGATTATGCCGATGGTTCGAAGACGCTGGCGCGGAGGCAGCACGGCGGACGCGGCGAATTTCGGGCCCTCCACCAGCACCACCGTGACATTGTCCTTGCCCGCGGCGGTGTTGGCGGCGTTGATCAACTGGCGCGTTGCGGTGGTGGGGTCGCCCGCGTTTTGCTCCACCAGCAGGCGGATGTAATCGGCGGTCACCTGGTCGCTGAGGCCGTCGGTGCAGAGCAACAGCGCCGCGTCGGGCTCGAACGGCACGCGTTCGATGTCGATGAAATCCGTGTCGTCGGGCGAATGCTCTTCGCTGCCCACGTCGCGAAAAACTTCGTTGCGGCGCGGATGGCGCATGGCCTCGATCTCGGAAAGTTCGCCCGCGTCCTCGCGCGCGCCCACCGGCGAATGGTCGTGGGTGAGCTTGCGAATCGCGCCACGGCGAATCTCGTAGAGCCTGGAATCGCCCACGTGTCCCACCACGGCCGCGCCATCGTCCAGCACCGCCAGCGTCAGCACGCACGCCATGCCCTGCCATTGCGGATTGCCGCGCGCGGCGCGCAGGATTTCGTTGTTGGCGACGGCGATGGCCTCGCGCACGCGCTGCTCGACGGTGCCGGTCTGGCGCTCCAGGCGGGCGCGGATGCGGTCCACCGCGATTTCCGCCGCCTTCTCGCCCGCCGCCTCCCCGCCAATGCCATCCACCACCAGGAAGATGCCGCGCTCGGCGTCGATGTACCAGGCGTCTTCGTTGTTGCGGCGCACGCGGCCCAGGTCGCTCGCTCCCGCGTATTTCAACATCGTGTTAACCATGCGCGGCGCTTCGGAACTCGAGGAAGTACACGCCGGCCAAGCCGAGGCGCGCCCGGTCCGGCACCGGCGCTTCCACGTTGCGATCGCGTTTCTCGGTGCCGGTGACTTCGATGCTCGAAGGCGCGGCCACGCCGTCGATGGTGGTGCCCAGGCGGCTCAGGTCCTTCAAGAAGAATTTGCCCGTTTCCGGATCGCGGCGCAGGCGGAAGTGCTCACGCGAAACGTCGGGCAGCGTGTCCAGTTTCAGATCGGTCCAATAATCGCGCCCGCCGCGGCCCACCACGATTTCGTTCTTGGTCATGTAAAACGTCTTGCGCACGCCGCGATCTTCATATTCGATCGACGCAAACGCGCCGGCGGGCGCTGCCGCTGGCGTCGCGGGCGCAGCCTGCGCCGGCCGATAGGACGATTCGGCGCTCGCCGATGCGCCCGCCATGCGGCGCGTGGCGATGCGCTTGGTCATGCTGCCAGCGCCGAGTTCCTCCTTGGCGGGCAGGGCCAGCTCGGAGTAGATGACGATGTCGCCCGCGTCCACCTCGTCGTCGGTGTTCTCCAAAATGCGGATCTGCCAGCCGCCCTCCGGCGGAGCCACTTTGGGCTCGCCGCGCCGGGCCAGTTTCAGCCGCTTGGCGAGGCCGCCCCGGTTGAGCGATTCCATCTCCGCATCCAGCGCGCGCCGCGCCTCATCGAGGATGCGCGGGACGATGCCGCGCAGCCGCTCCATGTCGTCAGGATGCAGGTAGACGTGATAAATGGCCGGAGGAATCGTGGAGTAATGCAGAGGTTCGAGCCCCTCCCGCATATTGCGCACGATTTCCAGAATGATGTCCCGCGCAGTGGCGGATGTAGCGGCGGCAGGGCGATCCATAGCGGCCTAATAGAGAGTTTAGCAGCCGGGGGAAGGGGCGGGCCGGCGGGCAGTAGCGCGCTAATTGCGTGCGTCCTCGTTTTTCAGCTTAGCGATTTGGATCGTTCGGCAACAAATGCAGGACCTCGCCATCAAGACCGTCAGCTTGGCCTTTTTTCGGCAAGCTCTTTAGGTCGCCGGTTTTCGCCCGCCTCCGCTCCCGCTCACACTGCCCCGCCCGCCGCCCGGCGCGGTACAATCCTGATTACCATGCCGTTCCCGATTCATCGCCTCCGTCGTCTGCGCGCCACCGAAGCACTGCGCGGGCTGGTCCGGGAGACCCACCTCCATCCGGGGCAATTCATCCTGCCGCTGTTTGTTTGCCCAGGCGAACGAGTTCGCCGCGAAATCGGCGCCATGCCCGGCAACTACCAGCTTTCGATCGACGAGCTGGTCAAGGAATGCGCCGAGGTCCACTCGCTTGGCATCGGCGGCGTCATCCTCTTCGGCCTGCCGGAAACCAAGGACGAGCTGGCCTCCGGCGCCTATGACGACGCTGGGATCGTGCAGCGCGCCATCCGCGCCATCCGTCAGGAGACCCCGCGCCTGCTGGTGGTTACCGACGTTTGCAACTGCGAGTACACCAGCCACGGCCACTGCGGTTTCGTCAAGGATGGCGATGTCGACAACGACACTACCCTCGATTGGCTGGCTAAGTCCGCCGTTTCGCATGCCCGCGCCGGCGCCGGCATGGTGGCACCCTCCGACATGATGGATGGGCGCGTGGCCGCCATCCGCCGCGCGCTCGACGCCGCCGATTTCGAAAACACGCCCATCCTTGCCTACGCCGCCAAGTTCGCTTCGGTTTTTTACGGCCCGTTTCGCGAGGCCGCCGATTCCGCGCCGCAGTTCGGCGACCGGCGCAGCTATCAGATGGACCCGGCCAATGGCCGCGAGGCCATGCGCGAGATTGCGCTCGATCTCGAAGAGGGCGCCGACATCGTCATGGTGAAGCCCGCCATGCCTTATCTCGACCTCATCGCCATCGCCCGCCAGCGCTTCGATGTGCCGATCGCCGCGTATCAGGTGAGTGGAGAGTATTCGATGATCGTAGCCGCCGCTCGCAACGGCTGGCTGGATCACGATCGCGCCATGATCGAGTCGCTCACCTCCATCGCCCGCGCCGGCGCCGGCATCATTCTCACCTATTTCGCCAAGCCTGCCGCGCGCCTGCTGGGCTGACCAAGCGGAGCCTGGCGTCACCGGCTTAGAATGGGGGCGCAGGGCCACTGCGGCTCAGCGTTCCGATGCCAGGCGCCATTATCCAGATCAACGTTTCTCAGGGAGGCCTTCCGAAGCGGCCGATTGCGCGCGGTCGCATCGGTCCTCTGGGCCTCGAGGGCGACGCGCAGGCGCATCCGCAAATCCACGGCGGCCCGCGCAAGGCCGTTCTGCTGATCGCCGCTGAGGTGGTGGACGATCTGGCGGCGCGCGGTTACCCGGTCTTCTACGGCGCGTTGGGCGAGAATCTCACCATCCGAGGCCTGGACGTGCGCGGCCTGCGGATCGGCGATCGCCTGCGCGCCGGCGGCGCGACCCTCGATATCACCCGGATTCGCGTTCCCTGCGGCGCGCTCGATGTGTATGGCGAATCGCTCAAGAACGATCTGTGCGATGCGCGCGTCAAGGCCGGCGACCACGGCTCGCCGCGCTGGGGCCGCAGCGGGTTCTATGCGAGCGTGGTGGAGGCGGGCGAGGTGGCGCTGGGCGATATAATTGCGCCAGTGGCCCAGCTTGCCTGACCGATGCTGACTATGCTCGATCGCGTTCCCGAGCGCGTGGCGGCGCGTATCCGCCTGCTGCTGGCTTCGGTGCCGGACAGCGAAGCGGCCACCCGCTACCTCGAGCGGCTGCGCCAGGCTTCCCCTTCCGCCTTCGACCGCATTACCAGTTCGCCGAGGGCCCTCCAGGCGGCGGCCAATATATTCGCCTACAGCGCGTTTCTTTCCGATGCCGTCCTCAAGAACCCGGAGCAGATTTTGCAGGTTGCCAGCTCCGGCAACTTTTACCGCGTGCTGTCGGTCGAGGAATACGAGGAGCGTCTGTACGATTTTCTCGGCGCGGGCCACGGCGGCGTGCCTTCCGGAGTCGAGCTGGCGCGCTTTCGCCGGCGCCAGTTGCTGCGGATCGCGCTGCGCGACGTGATGGGAGTGGCCGGCCTGGCGGAGATTACCGAGGAGCTGTCGAGCGTGGCCGACGCCATTCTCAGCGTGGCGTACCGTCACCTGCGCGACGACTTCGTCACCCGCCATGGCGAGCCGCGCCTGGCCGACGGCGCCCCGTGCGGATTCTCCGTGATTGCGCTCGGCAAGCTGGGCGGCCAGGAGCTCAATTACAGCTCCGATATCGACCTGATGTTCGTTTACGGCGGCAATGGCCAGACCGACGGCCCGGAGGTCGTCACTAACAAAGAGTTTTATAAGAAGGTCGCCAACCAATACACCCAGTTACTATCCACTTACACAGCCGAAGGCCAATGTTACCGCGTGGACTTACGGCTGCGCCCCGACGGGACACTGGGCGAAGTGGCGATTTCCGGCGATGGCGCGCGGGATTACTACGGCAGGCGGGCGCGCGACTGGGAAAAGCAGATGCTGATCAAGGCGCGTGTGGCGGCCGGCGAACCGGAGCCGGGCGCGGCGCTGCTCGAGTTCGTCGAGCCGCTGATTTACCGGACTTCGCTCGACTTCCGGGCGGTGGAAGCGGTATCCGAAACCCGCCAGCGCATCGGCGAAAAGATGGCCGCGCGGCGCCACTCCGGCGGCGGCATCGACATCAAGCTCACCCCCGGCGGCATTCGCGACATCGAGTTCCTGGTGCAGTGCCTGCAACGCCTGCACGGCGGCCGCGAGGCGTGGGTGCGGCACGGCGGCACCATGTTCGCGCTGTTCCGCTTGCGCGACAAGGGGCTGCTCTCGGGCGCCGAGTATGCGCGCCTCGCCTCGGCCTACCAATTTCTGCGCTACCTGGAACACCGCCTGCAACTCGAAGACGACCGGCAGACGCATACGCTTCCCGCCGATCGGGAGGCGCTCGGCCTGCTGGCGCGCAAGATGCCGCCGGCGGCCACCGGAGAGGCGCTCGACGCCGATTCCCTGGGCCGCCGCCTGGACGACCACCTGGCCGCCGTGCGCGAGATTTACGAGCGCGTGATTCACGCCCAGAAACCGCTCTATTACACGCCCGGCGAACCGGCCCTCGAAGAGGAACCCGAGCCGCCGCCGGTGGCGACCAACCTGACGCGCTTCCTCGATCAGCGGGCGCCCTCGCTCGCAGTTGCCGTGGCTGCCGCCGGCCTGCATCGCGGGCGCGAGCGCTTCGAACATTTCCTCGAGAAAGCGTTTGCGCAACCGGAGATCCTCGAGCGCCTGGACGGCGACGCGCGCCTGGCGGCCGCCGTGCTCGATGTGTTCGAGCACAGCGGCCATTTCGCCGACGAGCTGCTGCGCTACCCGGAGCTGATGGAGGAAATCGGCGAGCCCTTCCGGCTGGAGGGCGGCGCGCTGACCGACGGCGGCTCGCTGCGCCGCTATTACCGCCGCCAGATGCTGCGCATCCAAACCGAAAGCCTGATCGAGGCTCCGCCCATTTTCGCGACCCTCGGCAAGACTTCGGTGCTGGCGGACACCGTGATCGCAGCCGCTTATCAGATCGCGGTGCGGGGCGCCCCGCCGCCGGCGAACCACGCGTACGAGCCATCCAACCAGATGATGGCGATCGCGCTCGGCCGCCTGGGCATGCGCGAATTCGACCTGGGATCGGACGCCGACCTGGTCTTCGTCATCCCCGACGAAGACGCCCCCGAACACGCCTTCTGGACCGACGTGGCCGAGCGCATCGTGCAGACCTTGAGCGCCTACACCGGCGAGGGTGTGATGTTCGCCGTCGATACGCGCCTGCGGCCCAACGGCCGCGAGGGCGACCTGGTGCAATCCGAAGGCGGTTACAAGGCCTATTTCGAGCACCACGCCGAAGCTTGGGAAGGCATTGCCTACATGAAATCGCGCGCCGTGGCGGGAGACGTCGAGCGCGCCACCGGGTTCCTCAACGAATTGCAGCAGGTCGACTGGCGGCGCTACGGCCAGAGCATGCGCTCGCGCAAGGAACTGGCCGAGATGCGCGCCCGCCTCGAGCGCGAGCAGGGGCCGCGCAATCCGCTCAAGGCCGGCAGGGGCGGCTTCTACGACATCGACTTCGCGCTGATGTACCTGCGCCTGCGCGCCGCCGGCATCTTCTATAAGGTGCTGAACACGCCCGAGCGCATCGACGTCAACGAGAAAATGGGGCACCTGGACCGCGAGGACGCCCGCTTCCTGCTCGAGGCCGCCACCTTCTACCGCGGCATCGACCACGGGCAGCGCGTTTCCCGCGGGCACGCCGAGGGCAGCCTGCCCACCTCGCAGGCGCAAATGGAAGTGCTGGCCAACCTGGTGAAGCGCTGGACGCCGGAGCATTTGCACCAGCAGCGCCTGGATGTCACGCTGCGGGAAATCCGCCGCCGCACCCGCGAGTACTTCAACCGGCTCTTTGGGCGGTCATGAAGGCGCTGCGATTCGCGGCCTCGCTCGCGCTGGTGGTCGCCATCATCGCGGTTTACCGGCTGATCCCAGTCAACAACACCACCGTAGCGTTGACCCTGCTGCTGGCCATCCTCGGCATTTCCGCCTGGTGGGGGCTGGCCGAAGCCACCCTCGCGTCGGTGCTGGCGGTGCTCGGTTTCAACTTCTACTTCCTGCCGCCGGTCGGCAAGCTCACCATTCAGGATCCGGAAAATCTGGTGGCGTTCTTTGCGTTCCTGGTGACAGCCACCACCGCCAGCCAGCTTTCGGCGCGCGCCCGGCGCCGTGCCGCTGAAGCGGAAACGCGCCGCCTCGAAAGCGAACGCCTGTACGCCCTGGTGCGGTCGCTCGCGCTCACCGGCAACCCGCGCAAAACCATCCGCGAATTCCTCAACCGGGTCGTGCAGGAATTCGGCTGCCGCGGCGCGGCCTTCTTCGACCGGCAGACGGACGAGATTTTCCGCACCGGCCCGGAGAGCCAGCCCGTCACCGACCACGACCTGAAAGCCGCGGCGGAGATCGAGCACGCTTCGGGCGAAGCGACCGGCGACCGGGCTGCCACCCCCGTCCGCCTCGGCATGCGCAGCCTCGGCAGCCTCGGCTTGGTTGCGCCGCTGCCTTCCGCCCAGATGGTGCGCGCCATCGCCGACCTGGCCGCCATCACCGTCGAAAAGGCGCGCGCCATGGAGGAAGCCAGCCACGCCGAAGCCGCCCGCCAGAGCGAGCTGCTGAAATCGGCGCTGCTCGATTCGCTGGCCCACGATATCAAGACGCCGCTCACTTCCATCAAAGCCGCCGTCACCAGCCTGCTCGGCGAAGCCGCCGCGACCGATCGCGAGCTGCTCACCATCATCAATGAAGAAGCCGACCGCCTGAATCAACTCGCCGCGGAAGTGGTGGCCATGGCGCGCATCGAAGCCGGCAAGCTGCACCTCGAGAAGCGGGACTTTCCAGTCGAGCAGATCGTCACCGGCGCGCTGGCCGAGGTCGAGGGCCTGCGCAAGGGCCGCCCCATCGCCATCCACGCGCCCGCCGGTCTGCCCGCCGCCGAAGCCGATCCCGAGCTGGCGCAGCAGGTGGTCAAACAGTTCCTCGAGAACGCCCTCAAGTACACACCCGACGATACGCCCATCACCGTCTCGGTGGAGCGCAAGAGCGGAAAAATCGTGGTTGGCGTCGCCGACCGCGGCCCCGGCATCGAAGAGCATGAGCGCGCGCTCATCTTCGATCGGTTCTATCGCGGCCGCGAGCAGCGGTTTCGAACCAAGGGAACCGGCATGGGTCTCGCCATTGCCAAGGGAATCGTCGAGGCGCACGGCGAACGGATCTGGGTGGAAAGCGAGCGGCGCCAAGGTTCGGTATTCTACTTTACGCTCGCCGCCGCGGGAGGCAAAGACAATTGAGCGCCGGAAAAATCCTGGTGGTGGACGACGATCCGCAGATCCGCCGCGTGATGAAAGCGACCCTCGTCGGGCACAGCTACGAGGTGATCGAAGCGCGCACCGGCGAGGAGGCGATCGAGATGTTCGCCCGTGAAGCGCCCAGCCTGGTGCTGCTCGATATGAACATGCCGGGCATGGGCGGCCTCGAGACCTGCCGCGCGCTGCGCGCCGCTTCCGACGTCCCGGTGATCGTGCTGACTGTGCGCAACTCGGAGAAGGACAAAGTGGCCGCGCTCGATGCCGGCGCCGACGATTACGTCACCAAGCCGTTCGGCATCGAGGAGCTGCTGGCGCGCATCCGCGCCGCCTTGCGCCGTTCTCCCACCGGACCCGAAGGCGGTCCGCGCACTTTCGAAACCGCCGGCCTCGAGATCGATTTCGAGCTCCGCCGCGTCCGCGCACAAGGCCGCGAAGTGCGCCTGACCCCCAAGGAATTCGAGCTGCTCCGCTGCCTGGTGGCGCACGCCGGCCGCCCCGTCACCCACCGCGAGTTGCTGCAGGCCGTCTGGGGCCCCGATTATGGCGACGAGCCCGAGTACCTGCGCGTCTTCATCAACCAGTTGCGCAAGAAGATCGAAGCCAACCCCGCCAAGCCGACAATCATTTTGACGGAGCCGTGGGTGGGATATAGGCTGGCCGCGGGGCCGTAGGGGACGGGCATGCCCGTCCCGCACACGTAGCTGTAGCGCCCGCGGTCTATGCCGCCAGTGTTGGCGTTCGCCGGGCATGGCCCGGCTACCGGCCGGCCGCGGGATCGGGTTTGAAGTCGGAGGAGGGGTAGCAGCAAAACGAGAGCGGGATTCCGGGCGCGATCTTAGCCGGGCTAAGCTGAATGGCAATGGTCAGAACTTGACGTGCCGCAAGCCGCAGCGGTGATGCCTGCCCGCCCGCATTCCCTTCTGAGTACCACGCCGGCTCATACCCCCTCGCGTCAACCCGTAGACGAATGGGCTCGGTCGGCACCAGGGTCCAGTCCCCTATATGGCCGCCATCCATCCATCGCTCAGGCGAACCGTCGCGTTCGATGTGAAACCCAACCGAATGAATCGCGGCGCCCGTACCAGCATCGGTTGCCTTCACCTCTACGCGCGCCGCGGGTGCAACCTTGAGCAAGATGCCCGAGATCTCTCCGCCCTCCGGGACGTCCACCTCAGCCGAGCCTGCCCCAGCATTCCACACCGGGTACGATGTGTTCGGGTAAAAGGCATCTTCCTTACCCGCGTGCAAGTACGTGTGCACCGGAAGTAGTCCTGCCAGGGCAAACCGCCCTTTCGCGTCGGTCCGGGTATTCGGCACAATGGTGGCGAGTATCACCCCTGTCGGCGTTGCCCGAACGGTCGCGCCCGCTAGCGGTTGACCATTTTCGTCCTGAACGAATCCCTCAAGCCGGCCCCTGCGCGGATCGGAAGGATCTTGAATGGCTGAATTCCGTTGTGCCGCGGCACACGCGCAAAGCAAGAGCAGCGGTAAGGCTGATTTCGAAAGTAACTCGATGGCGGCCATTTCTACTCAACGGCTATATCCGAAATGATAACTCCGGCCGGCGGAGAGCGGAGTCACCCGAGAGTTTGTCGAAAAACGTTCCGGCTGGGCGGCCACGGCAGCGGAAACGGGATGGCGGCTGGGTGTATACTGAATCGAATCCGGAAGTCCGAAATGGAGACTCCGGTTGAGGAGAGAACGCCTTGAAAACCCCACTCCGAGTAGCCGTGCGACTGGTTTGCCTCACTGCTTTCGCCTGCGCTTGCGCCGCGCTGGCCGCCGCCCCGTCCATCACGGCGGTCCAGAACATAGCCAGTTGGGCTCCGCCGGATTTACCCAACTCCGGCATTGCGCAGGGCTCTATCTTCGCGGTGATCGGGACCGGGCTCGGCCCTTCGACCTTGCAGGTGGTCCCAGGCTATCCGTTGCCAACCACGCAAGGTCTGGCCGGAACGGCGATCCAGGTGACGGTGGGCGGCGTGACCGAAAACTGCCCCATGATTTACTCCTGGGCCACGGCGGTCGCCGCGGTTCTTCCGTCGGCCACGCCGATAGGAACCGGGACGCTGACGCTTACCTACCAGGGCGCGACGGGCTCGTTTCCGATTCAGGTTGTGAAGGCAAACTTCGGTGCGTCTACGCTGAATGAGGGCGGCACCGGGCCCGGCGTCGTCACCGATGCGAACTTCATTCCCATCACGATGATCCATCCCGCGCAACCGGGCCAAGGCTTGGTGCTGTGGGGCACCGGTCTGGGCCCCGTGTCCGGCGACGAGACCGAGCCGCCGACGGTGGGCGAATTAAACACGGGGGCACAGGTTTTCGTCGGAAACCAGCCGGCAACCGTGTTTTACGACGGACGCAGCAGCTCTCCGGGGCTCGATCAGATCAACTTCTATGTGCCGTCCGGAGTCAGCGGGTGTAAGGTGTCGGTTGCCGTCCTGGTCAAAGGATTCACCAGCAACGTCACCACAATATCGGTTGCCCCGGCCGGGCAAACCACCTGCAACGATACTTATAGCTCCTTGACCGCGGCTAACCTCGAAAAGGCGATCGCCAGCGGCTCTCTGAACATGGGGGGTGCCGAGCTCAGCCGCATCAACGGCGGGAACGACACCCTGATCGGATATTTTGGGAACTACCCGCTCAACACCCTCATCCGGTCATACGGAGGCACCTTCGGCCCATCCATCGGCAGTTGTCTCGCCTATGAGCTCGGAGGCACTTCTTTGGAAGCCGCACTGATCGATCCGATTCAGCCGACCTACCTGGATGCCGGCACGGATCTGTCTGTAACGGGGCCCGCCGGCACCAAGACCGTCGCGGTAAGGTCCACAGGCTACTTTGCGGCCTATCTCGCCACCGAACCCTCCACCTATCTCGAGCCCGGAAGCTACACGCTCACAAACGGCTCGGGCGGTGCCGGGGTGGGGCCGTTCAGTTGGGGACTGACGCTACCGGCTGACATTGTCCCCACCAACATCCCTGCCAGCATCAACCGCGCGCAGGATCTTACCCTGACCTGGACCGGCGGCTCGGGATTCTCAATGGCGAGCATCATCTTGTTAAACGGTCTTGTGGTGAACCCGTCGACCTTGCTGAGCTCCTACGTCTATGCCGTGTGCGACGCCGATGCGTCCTCGGGAACCTTCACGGTTCCATCCGCGATTCTCAACCTGTTTCCCCCCAACGGTTATGGAACCTTGACCAAGCTGGGACTCAATATTTCGATTGCGGGAATTCCCGAGGCTGACTTTACCGTGTCCGGCTCGCCGGGACTCGATACCGGCATCTTAACCGTGTTCATATCCACCGGCTCGGTGGCGACGATTCAATAATTGGGCGCCGGGCGTAGCGCGCTTGTCCCCACGGCCCGACGAATCAACTGTGCTTCGCGACGTACAGCAGCAGGCTGAAGATCGCCACCGGAATTAACGCCATCATCGAATAGAAGAATATTTGCCGCAGCCACGGCCGGCGGCGTTTTCGCCACTCGATCAACTCGGGACGCTCCGCCGCCGCCCCCACCTGGTCCAGATGCGCCAGGTCCCAGGCCATCTCGCGAGCCTTGGGATATCGGCTCTTCGGGTCGCGCTCCAGCGCCCGGTAGATGACCTCCTGCAGCGCGGGAGAAATCTCGGGGTTCAGCTCGCGCGGCGGAACCGGGTAGTTCAGCAGACGGTCGTTCATGATCGCGAAGGGATTATTGCCGGTGAACGGGGTCTTGCCGGTCAGCATCTCATACAGCATCGCGCCCAGCGCGTAGATGTCGCTGCGGCCATCGCCGCGCTTGCCCTTCACCTGCTCCGGGGAAATGTAGTCCGGCGTGCCCATCACCTGGGACAGCTTGGCGAAGGTCAGGCGGCGCGATCCCTCCTTGCCCGCGATGCCGAAATCGATCAGCTTGATCCGGTCCGCGTCGTCCACCATGATGTTCTCCGGCTTCAGATCGCGATGCACCACGCCCTCCGCGTGGATGTAGTCGAGCGCCTCGGCAATGGCGATGGTGATGCGCAGCGCCCGCTCGATCGGCAGCTTGCCTTGCCCGCTCAGGACCTGCCGCAACAGCCGCCCGTCTACCCACTCCATCACCATGTAGATGGAGCTGCGGTCCGCATCCTCGAAAACCTTCATCACGCCCGGATGATCGAGCGCCTGGCCGATCGCCTGCTCGCGCTGGAAGCGGTCGAACAGAACCGGGTCGGCCTCCATCTCGGGATGCGGAACTTTGATGGCGACTTCGCGCCCGTTGCGCAGGTCCACCCCGCGGAAGATCGAGGCCATCCCGCTGCGGGCAGCCACGCTGTCGATACGATAGTGATCGAGCTGCTCGCCCGCGCGTAGGGAACTCATGCGAAATTTGGATGGACGCCGATCAGGCCAGCTTGTAGGGGCGCCCGCGATACATGCCGATGCGCTCTACCTGGCGGACGCGAATGAGCTGCACGCTCACATTATCTCCGCCGTCCAGCTCGTTTGCAAGGTCGATCAGTTCTCTGGCGACCACCGGAAGATCGGCGCGGCGGCTCACCAGTTGAGCGATCGCGTCGGCGTCCACCGGCCCGTGCAGGCCGTCGGAGCACAGCAGCAGCACGTCGCCGGGAATCACCTGGTAGTCGCGGGTCTCCACCGCCACGATCATCGCCGGCCCCAGCGACCGGCTCAGCAGGTGGCGCGTTTCGGCGCTGGAGGCTTCGCCCGCCGTGATCAGGCCCAGCCGCATGTGCTCGCCCGCCACCGTGTGATCGCGGGTCAGCGCCTCGGCGTGGCCGTGCCGGATGCGGTAGCAGCGCGAATCGCCGACGTGCGAAACCACCACCCGGTCATAGCGGAGCGCGCAGGTAACCAGCGTGGTCGCCATGTTGGACCCGCCCGGCCCGCTGGCCATACTAGTTTCGAATACCCGTGTGTTGGCTTGCTGCACCAGCCGCGGCAGCAGCGAGGAATGCGGCACGCCCGCCGCCGTGCGCTTGAAATCCTGGAGCAGCGTCTCCACCGCCAGCTTGGAAGCGACTTCCCCATCGTCGCCGCCGCCGACCCCATCCGCCAGCGCGAATAAGTAACCCAGTGTCCGGGCCTCGGCTTCCGCTTCAGGCGCGAAGCAGCCCAGGTAATCCTCGTTGTGATCGCGGACCCGGCCACAATCCGAGGCTTGCGCGAACTCGATTTCCAACATAAAAACGGGTCCGGGCGGAACTGTTTCTGCTCCGCCCGGACCGTTTCGCTCCTATCGAAACGTGGATCAGGCTGCCGATGCCGATCGGCTCGCCACCAGTGTAGTACGGCCGGCCTTCTTGCCGGCGCGCGTGAAGTAAATCCCGCCGTAGATCGCCCAGACGGCGGCGATCCCCAGCGCCAGCAATGGCTCCATTTTGGTGCCGTACCCCATGAACGGTCCCACCAGGTAGAAAGCCATGCACGCCAGGTTGGCCACCAGGCCGAACACCGGAACCGCAAAATGACGGATCACTTTGAAGTTCGGGTGCTTATGATACGCCACCATGCAGATGACGCAACTGAGCCCATACAGCAGGAACGTGCCGAAGTTCGATGCCAGCGTCACCATTAGCAGGGTATTCGGCATCGCCGCCATTCCGTCGTGCGTGGTATAACCGAAGCTCGACCAGATGCCCTGCGGCAGGGCCTTGATGGCCGCATCGGTCGGCGCCGAGGCGTCGCCGAATATCATCGCCACCGCTACGCAGCCCACGAAGGCCGAAATCGCGGCCAGCGTCCAGATGGCGCGGTGCGGGGTCAGGTTGTTGGAGTGCAGGAAACCAAAGTGCTCCGGCACTTCCTTGTCCTTGCCCATCGCGTAAGTGACCCGCGCGCCCGTGTTCATGCAGGAAAGCGTGGTGCCGATCAGCGCCAGGAACACCGTGAAGGCCTCCACCAGCATGAAGACCCGGCCGCCTCCCGCGCCGAACGTGGCATTGCCCACGATGATCATCATGTCACCGATGGGCGCCGCCGAGCCCGTCGCGTTTTGCATGGTGTAGCCCGCGTTTAGAAAGTAATTCGCCGCGAAGTATTCGAACAGGTAACAGAACAGCCCCTGCACCAGCAGCGAAACGATCACCGCGATAGGAATGTCGCGCTTGGCGTTCCTCGCTTCGCCTCCCATCGATGTCACCGATTCGAATCCCACCAGAATCAGGATCGCCACTGTAGCCTGAATGAACACCCAGCCGACGTTGTGAACGCCCACCACCGATGCCTTACTGCCGTGCGAAAGGAAGTTGCCCTTGTCGTCTTTCTCCGGATAGGTGACCAGAAACGGCACTGCTTTTCCGGCCGCGTCCAGCTTCGGCTTCGGAACGCCCGCCGCGTCGCGAACAATGTTATCCGTCGCAACGCCGCCGACCATGGTTTTTTCAGTGGCGAACTCGTACGTGTACGCCTCGCCTGTGTTGGAGTCGAACTGCCAACCCGGCGTTCCAGCCGGATGGCTCGAGCGGTAACCCAGCGCCATCACCGCGAATACAACCAGCGCCGAGATCTGGATTACGTTGATCGCGATATTGACTGACGTCGCGCCCACAACGCCACGGTGGGCGATGTACGCCACCGCGAATGAGAACACAATCGCCACCAGCATCATGAAGAGGATGCCGGGGTTGGTCGAGTTCATGACGTTGGGCCAGAGCGTGCCCACCAGGTAGCCACACAGGATGCCCATCACGCCCACCATCACGCCCGGATAGATCCAGTAGTAAAGGTGCGACGCCCAGCCGACAATGAACTTAGCCAGCCGCGCGAAACGCCACATCGCATCATGGTTCAGAAACGACTGCTCCGCGAAGTAATACGAGCTGCCGGTCCCGGGATACAGCTTCGCCATTTCCGCATAACAGATAGCGGTCGCCAGGCACAGCAGCAGAGCGACCACGATGCCGATCCACATCGCGGGCGAAGTGGATCCGGTGGCCCCTTGGATGGCGAAGGTGAGCCAGAGAAACGCTCCGGGCGCGATCAGCGCCATCGCGTTGAAAGTCAGGCCCGTCAGGCCCAACGTCGGTTGCATTTTAACTTCAGAGTTGTCTGCCATTCGGTTGCTCCTCTCAGGTGTCTGACGCTGCTACTTCTTGGGCCCGAAATAGGCGATCATGCCCAGCAGCACGATGGGCTGGTTCTTCTTGGACATGATGCCCTGTGAATCCTCGAAAAACGGCTGGTCCGACCAATCGTCGCGGAACTCCAAGCGGCTGGTCAGCCAATCGGAGAGCTTGTACTCGCCGGTGAGAGTGAATTCCTTCACCTTCTGCGTCACACCGGTCGAAAAGCCGTCCACGTCGTCGAATAACTCCAGGCGTCCGGCAAGCGCGGCCTTCTTGCCGATTGCGCGCCTCGCCGCCCCCGCGATACCCGTCCATTGTGCCGTGCCCGGTCCGATGTTCTTGTTCCGGCCGTAGTCGAAATTGACGTAGAGACCAAGGTTGTCGTTCGGGTTCACCTGCACGACGGAGTCGAATAAGTTGCGCCATCCGGGGCTGTCCGTACTCCGTTCAGGGCCGCCGTACCATACGTTGGTCCAGGTTACTTTCTTCCACGCGTACGCGCCGTTCAAACCGATCAACTTACCCTGGCCGCTCACATAGACGTTGTTCCAGCCGTTCACCAGTTGCACTCCGCCCGTGAAATGCGGACCCACAGGAAACGAAGTGCGGATGCCGAGGTGGTAATACGGAATTGCCCAGGAGAACAGCAGCGAGCGCGAATAGTTCCAGTTCCCGTTGACGTCGATCACTTCGGCGCCCGCCGACGTGACGAATTCGCCCACGTCCACTTCCACGCCCTTCCACGACTTCGGCTTGAAGTCCACGTACGCCTGCTCGAAATACTTCATCGCCTCGGGCGCCGCGTCAGTGGCATGCGTGGCGGAGAATATCTCGCCAAAACCAACGTCCAGGTGGAAGCCAATCGGCCCGGGTGCGCGGTCGATCGTGATCTTCCCCATGTTGAAGTGCACCGTGTCGGAGCGGTAGTCGAAATTCTGAAGCCCGTTAAATCCCGACCTCGGGTCGTTGAAGTTTCCGTCTACATAGCCATCCAACAGGAAAGAAAAATCCATGCCCATCTGGTGATACGCGGAGGGCGGCGCTGGTGCGGCCGGCGCCGCAGCGGGCGCAGCCTGTCCTTCCTGTGCCGGGGCCGGCGCCGGCGTTGTCGCTGTCTGAGCGTCTGGCGGCGTTGTCGGTGTCTGTGCGTCTGACGGCGTGCCGGTCTGCGCGGCTGCTGTTCCGACCATCAGGCATGTTGCGACAAGTATGGTTGCTCCGTTGTATCGCATCATGATCCTTTCGTTTTTTCTTGAATATGGACCCAGCGAGCGCAGCTGGAATAGGCCGAGCCGGCGAGTACGGGGCCAGCTCGTTCTGGTGATTTTACATTTTTACAACTTTTTGATGCCAGAAGGAAATAGATAATTTCTATCGCCGGGATTGCAAAAATAACGCGGCCTTAACATGTGAACCACCATGGCTAATCGGTTATGCTGTAACCAGTTGCGTTCTATGCGGCTTACCGGTTTGTTGTTGCTCGTTTCAGGATGGGCCATTGTCTTGGCCGCATTCGTAATGCTGGGCGCCGCGATGCCCCGGGCCGCATTCGTAATGCTGGGCGCCGCGATGCCCCGGGCCGCTTTCGTTGCCGCGGGCGTCGCGATCGAAATTCTAGGCCTCGGCCTGGTGGCTCGCTCTCACGTTTCCGTCCGGGAGGCCAGGCGATGATTCCGTCCGCGGCGCCTTCGGAAGCAGCCACCGTGCTCGAGCTGGCCTGCCTGCTGCTGATTCCTTTGGCGATTGCGGGCATCGCACTCGTCAATACCGGGCTCGGCCGGTCGCGCAGCGCGTCGCACGCCATGCTCGCCTCGCTGTGCGCGGTGTCGGTTGCGGCCGCCGCCTATTTCGTCTGCGGCTTCGCCATTCAGGGATTCGCCGGCGGGCCCGCCCACACCATCGCCGCGGCCGGCAAGCAATGGAATTGGATTGCCGCCCAGCCGCTCTTTCTGCGCGGCCTCGCGCTCGACGCCTCGCCCGCCTGCCTGATCCTCTGGCTACAAGTGTTAAGCGTTGGACTCGTCGCGCTGATCCCTCTCGGCGCCGGTCTGGACCGCTGGCGATTGGGCGCCGTGTGCGCCTCCACCTTCTTGCTGGCCGGAATTGTCTATCCTCTCTTCGCCCACTGGGTGTGGGGCGGCGGCTGGCTGGCCCAAATCGGTTTCGTCGATGCGGCCGGCGGCGCGCCGGTGCAAGCCGTGGGCGGTCTCACCGCGCTTTCCATCGCCTGGATTCTGGGGCCCCGTCGCGGCAAGTACTCCTCGAGCGAGGGCGGCATGCCGGCGGCCATCCCCGGCCACAACGCCGTGCTGGTTCTGTTTGCCTGTTTTCTGGTTTGGACGGGATGGCTCGGTCTGAATGGCGCCGGCGCCATGCTTTTCGGCGGCGCCCCCGTCGGCGCGCTGGTGCGGGTGGGGTTGAACACCACTCTTTCCGCCGCTATGGCCGGCTTGGCCGCGGCCGCCATCACCCGCGCCCGTTTCGGCCGGCCCGACGCTTCTTTGTGCGCTAACGGCTGGATCGGCGGCTTGGCCGCCTCCAGCGCCGGCTGCCTCTATTTCGATCCCGCGGTAGCCGCGCTGGCCGGCCTGGTGGCCGGCGCCTTGGTCGTCTTCACCGTCGAGTGGCTGGATGTCTACGGCGAAATCGACGACCCCACCGGCTCGGTTTCCGTGCACGCCATCGGCGGCATCTGGGGCGTGCTGGCGCTCGGCTTCTTCGCCCGCTCGGGCTCCCCCGTGCAGCCGCTGGCGCAAGTCGCCGGCGTCGCCACCCTGCTTGGTTTCGTGCTGCCCTTCGCCTACAGTCTCAATTGGCTGCTCGACCGCTTCAGCCCGCAACGCGTGGCGCCCGAAGGCGAGCGCCAGGGCCTCGATCTGCACGAGCTCGGCGCCGGCGCTTATCCCGAGTTCGTCATCCACCGGGAGGACTTCCTGCAACGGTAGTCCCGTCCTACGGAATTCACCCTTCGATTGATCTATGCACACTCGCCTCGATCGTGCTCATCGGACTGCGCCAATGTTCCTCGGTCTGTTTGCGCTCGGCGCCGTCGGCGTACTCTTTTTGTGGGACGCCTTTCCGGAACGCTTTCCAGCCAGATCTCACAATTTCCTCGGTGCATTTCCACTCGCGATGATTGCCTGTGCCTACCTGCTCTATCAAAGCGCGCGTCGACCGGCGTTTCGGGAATGGGTGAAGGCGATCATGCTGGCGGCCGCATTCTTCTTCTGGGCTGCCAATCAACTCTGGCCGGACCTGCGCCAGGCGGTCCTCTTGAACGACATTGCTATCGGTCTCTTCGTCCTTGACGTGCTCCTGGTGATAATGGGCTGGCCAGCGGCCTCCGCGGACGAATCTTTCGGCGAAACGCAACCCAGCGAGGAAGAGAAACTATAGGCAGGGTGTTTTTCCCTCGATTTCCGAACCCGGCGGCGCCCGCGTCCGTTGCATCGCCGGGCCCTCTCGTGCCTACATTGCAAGACTGGGAGCTACTTTGACCACTCACATCGGAATGCTTCTCTTCCCCCGGCTCACGCAGCTCGATTTGACCGGGCCTTACGAAGTCTTCGCGCGCATGCCGGACACGCGGGTGCACCTGGTCGCGCACTCGCTCGAAACGGTGGTCAGCGATTACGGCCTCGCTATCGTGCCCGATACCACCTTCGATGACTGCCCGCCGCTCGACGTGCTCTTCGTTCCGGGTGGTTTTGGCATTTCGGACGCCATCGAGAGCCGCCAAACCCTGGCGTTTCTCCAGCAGCGGGCGCCGGCGGCGAAGTACGTGACCTCGGTTTGCACTGGCGCCCTGGTGCTCGGCGCGGCCGGCCTGCTGGTCGGCTATCGGGCCACCACCCACTGGCTCAGCCTGGATCTGCTGCCCATCGTCGGCGCCATCCCCGTGTCCGAAAGAATCGTCATCGACAGGAATCGCATCACCGGCGCCGGAGTCACTGCCGGAATCGACTTCGGCCTGGCCGTCGCCGCGCAACTGTTCGGCGCGGACGTGGCGCGCTCGATCCAGCTCATGCTGGAATACGATCCCGCGCCGCCCTTTGATTCCGGCTCTCCGCGCACCGCATCCGCCGCCCTGGTTTCGCGGATCACCGAACGCTGTCAAAAGCTCCAGCAAGATCGCAAGCGCCTCCTCACCGCCGCTGTCGCGCGGCCAGCGTAATCGTGGCTAGGTGGGGCATGCTTTAGCTTGCCAACGCCCGCTTGCGGGCCCGTTCTTTATGCGGGATGCGAAATCTGGGCGATGCGCACCTGCTGCTGGAATTCGGCGAGCATCGATTCGTCCAGCCGCACTTCGGTGGGGCGCTTGACCAGCGTGGTCATCTGGTCGATCTTGTCCTGCAGCTTCAACAGCGCGTAAAACAGGTTTTCCGGCCGCGGCGGGCAGCCCGTAACGTAGACATCCACCGGGACTATCTTGTCCACGCCTTGCAGCACCGCATACGTGTTGAACGGGCCGCCCACGCTGGAACAGGCGCCCATCGAGATGCACCACTTGGGCTCGGGCATCTGGTCCCAGATGCGCTTCAGCACCGGCGCCATCTTCAACGTCACCGTGCCGGCCACAATCATGAGGTCGGACTGGCGGGGGCTGGGGCGGAAGACCTCGGCGCCGAAGCGCGCGATATCGAACCGCGAGGTCGATGACGCGATCATCTCGATCGCGCAGCAGGCCAGGCCGAAGGTGAGCGGCCACAACGACGATTGACGGGCCCAGTTGAACACATGGTCCACCGACGTGGTGACAATGTTGCGCTCGAACTGGTTGTGTAAGAAAGCGGACACCGCGCGGCTCCCTGGCCTAAATCGCCTGTGCTTAAACCGGATTGTAGCATCACTTGGATGCGGTGGCGCCCAGCTTGCGCAGTTCCAGCACCATATCGCCCGCCGGGTCCACGTAAAACGCCGGAGCGAAGCGCACGCCCCACAGCAGCTCGTTGTGCCGGTATGAATAGCGCGAGATTACGGTCTGGCTGAAGGTGTCGTCGTACGCCTTGATCAGAATGATGATCTCCGCCTGCAAGTCGGCCAGTTCCGCCGCGGTCTTGCCGTGGAGCGGGCTGTGTTCGTCGATCGGATGCACCACCGTCCAGGTGAGCGCCAGGAATAGGACGCTCGGGCGCTCGAGCGTCAGCTGGTGGTAGCGCCGCACGGGCCGCCCGTCCTCCCGTTCCACCGTCATCAGCAGAACCTGCGCGTGCGCCTCCACCAGCGAGTTCGAGCGCCGGTTGACCACGCGAAATTGCAGGCTGGTGCCGTCCTGGTAGGGCGCGATCAAGGCGTTTTCGCTGAACCCCAGGCGGGCCGAGGGACGCGACACCCGCCCGAATAGCAGGCCGGTCGCCACCGCGAAGCCCAACACCCCCACCAGCGATTCGAACGCCGCCACGAAATTCGCCGCCACCGTCTTCGGCCAGATGTTGCCGTAGCCGACCGTGGTGAGCGTGTGCGAGCTGAAGAAAAACGTGTTCAGAAACCGGCTGATTCCGTTGGCCGCGTCGGCGCCCTGCAGTTGATTCGGACCCAGCGCGAAATAGCCCACCGCGAAAGCCGTGTTGGCGGCCACGTAGCCCAGAAACAGCGTCAGCAGAAACGCCGGCCAGCCCATGTTGATCAGGTGCAGGTAGGGATGAAAGTCGCGCCAGGTGGCGCCCCGGCGCTGCACGTTCAAGCTGCCGTCCCGATTGATGACGCGCCGGTAAGGCGCGGTGAATTGTTGTGTCAGCCCGGGGTCAAAGCTGGGTTTGTGCATACGGATCAGATTACGCGAAACCGGCAAAGGGTTCGCGGCGGACAAGCCAACGCGCTACCATGGACCGCATGACCGGCCAGACGCGTCAACGCTTGATCGCACTGCGGAACGGACTGCTTCACCTGCACAAGGCACTCATGGAATCGGAGCGCGCGGCATATGAGCGCGATGTGGAGCACATCACCTCCACCGGCCAGTATCTCAACCTGGTCTTGAACGACCCGTGGTTTAGCTGGCTCCGCGAACTGTCGCAATTCGTCGTCATGGTGGACGAAACGCTCGACCAGAAGGAAAAGGAACCCGCCAGCGATGAGGACGCTGGCCGCCTGATCGCCCAGGCCCGCGTATTGGTGGCGCCGGCCGAAGAGGGCGACCGTTTCGGACGCAGCTACTGGCAAGCCATGCAGCGCGATCCGGGCGCCGTGCTCGCCCATCGCGACATGATGCGGGTTTTCGCCGAACTGGCGTAATGCGTTGCCGTCGCGGCGAATGGCCGCTTCATGACCTCGCTGCTTTACAGGCAAGGGCGCTTCGCACGGTTACCAGCGCCATTCCTGGGTGTTGAACAGGGTTCTCCACTCGTCCGCATCGCGGTCCTCTTGCGTGCAGCGAGACCATGGCTTGTCGCTGATGTCCATCATCGTGAAGTGATACGGAGGACGCCAGCGGACAAGGAAGTAGACGCTGGGTTCCGGCTGGTAGTTCTTCTGGGCGTTGTGACGCTCAATGGTGACAGCGGTGCCGGAGGCGAGCGACCCGGAGACGGCCCTTCCTCGGCCCATGAAGCCCGGCGACGAATTGGAAACGGCCGTTATCGACATGACGCATGAGCCCCGGTCATCAATAGACCGCACGCGAGCCGCGGAGATCGAGACCGTCGCCATCGCGTCAACTCCATCCGGCCCATCTTCTGGGTCATTCGACAGTAGTGCAGGCGCGCAAACGATGCCGGGGAGCCTGGTCGGTACGCCCGCGTATATGTCGCCGGAGCAGGCGTCGGGAGAGGAAGTCGATTTCCGGTCTGACATCTATAGTTTGGCCGTCGTGGCCTACTCCCTTGTTTGCGGCGAACTGCCCTTTACGCGAAAGACAAGCGAGTTATTCAAGAACCAACAGACTGGTAATCCTCCCGCGTCGGCGAGCGTCCAAAAGACTCCGCGCGACGTATCGGACGCGATTTTCGCCGGACTCGCGCGCAATCCCGCGGATCGCCCGGATCCGCGACCGCGTTTACACGGCGGTTCCATAACGCAGTGGACGCCGAGTTTCTCGCGCTGCGGAGATCGAAAGCATTTCTGTTGCAGCATCTCACGGCATATGCTCTTTTGCTGATGCCCATCTACACGACCATCCTGACGGTGACGGGCGTGCTGGTTGCATTCAGCTATAAACTGCTGCCGGCCGCCGCAGTGCGCATCGTGCTGGTGCCGTTGGCCGCGGCGGTGCTTTTCGTTTTTGCCGACAACGCGCTGCGCGCAGCGGCCGCACTCATGGCGCTAGACGAACAGATCCGCGTCAGGAGATTCCTTTCGTTCCGAGTCTTCTGGAAGCTGGTCAAGGCGATGCCGGTTCTGCTGGTAACGCAGGCCCGATCTCTGTGGTTCTTCGGGCCCGGTTGGGTGGTCGGCGATTGCCTGTGGCCGGTGATTTGCATGGTCGAAAAGCTGTCGGGGAAAGCGGCCATTCAGCGCTCGCGCGATCTGATGACCGGCCTGCGGTCCGCCGGACGTGCGCTGGCGGTCCGCCATTTGGCGCTGGCAGCATTCGCGATTGCAGACGTGGTCAAGTCGGTCGGCTTCCTTTGGCGCGGTGGACCGATCGCGCAGGCGAATGTGGCTATCACCGCATCCTGGTTTCCTGTGTTTGCACTCTTTGCAGGGGCCCCGCTGTTTCTGTACGACCGGACGGCTGCCAATGAAAGGGGCCCGTTGCTGCAGTTAGACCGCACGCCAGAGGTGCGAATCACCACGCGAGCGTTCTCCGTCAGCTCGACGATCTGGTTAGCGGCTGGAGCGATCTACCTGATATTTCAGCCGATAAAGATATGGCTGTTCGGTGGGCGCTGAGGGCACCAGGAGGTTCGGAAAACAGTTCGCCATCACGATATGTGAGGGCAAACGCGAAAGGGTCCCGCCGGCATCGAGGCGAAGCCACGGAACGCAAGGTCCGTGCAGGGATCGACCCCTTTGGGAATTGGATTCGATTCAACGAATGCCTCTACAAGCCCCAACTCCGCGCGTTAAGTGGTGATATCGGCCTCTTTCTTGCCGGACTGGCGCACCATGCGGCCGAGACGGCAACACCCCGGAAATGGGGAATCCCCGGCGCTTGCAGAATTGCGCCAGCCCTCGACGGGTTTGGGGCCCAACTTCCGAAGTACGCCGTGATCCTGACGCAACCCTTTTCTGATCGGCTAAACTGAGCTGAGATCCTCTTATCCAGTGATATGGAGAGATGGCCGAAAGCGCAGCCGTGGACGCGGACAGCAGACCTGTCTTTTCCGCCGCTCGCGCCACCCTGCGTAGAGGATAAAGAAATGACACCCGAACGGTTTCGCCAGGTACGGAATCTCTTTGAAGCCGCGCTCGAAAAACAGCCCGCCGAGCGCGAAGTGTTCGTGGACGAGGCCGCGCAATCGGACCAGGATCTGCGAGCCG